>Ga0187784_10000390_pt1 | contig 32085 bp, 32 predicted proteins | sample 1015_SJ02_MP15_2_FD_132964 | JGI IMG/M metagenome (GOLD analysis project Ga0187784, IMG submission 132964) | Tropical peat soil microbial communities from peatlands in Department of Meta, Colombia - 1015_SJ02_MP15_20_MG | ecosystem: Environmental > Terrestrial > Soil > Wetlands > Peat | place... | reverse complement strand
TGCTTGTGCAGCGCGGCGAGGAGCCGGCGGACATGACGGTCAGAGAGGCCCAACAGGGTGACGGCTTCTGCCACGCTGAGCGCTCCATGTTGGACCTGGGTCACTACCTGCACGCGTTGTTGCTCCTTCTGAGTCAACGTGATCGTCTCCCTGGACATGGTGCCAGGATGACAGATTCACTGAGCTATTAGCCTATGACAAAATCATTGAGCTATTACACCACGCGCGCGGTGGTTGACTTCAAGACGCCTCCGTGGTATAAAAACCCCTAGGTACTGAGACGTACCGAGGGCCTGGACGCCCTCCGAGCGTATGCTCGGAGGGCGTTTTTTGTTTGGCCCCGGCAGCGCAGATACGATCCCGGGCCGGGACGCGGAGGTGGAGAATGGCCGGCAAAGAGATGACCGCGCAGGACGTCATCGCGCACATCAAGGACCGCGGCATCAAAATGGTGGATCTGAAGTTCGTAGACGTACCAGGCACCTGGCAGCACGCGACGATTCCGGCGAGCCAGGTGGACGAGAAGACGTTCAAGCGTGGCATCGGGTTCGACGGGAGCAGCATCCGGGGCTTTCAGACGATCGAGGAGAGCGACATGATCCTCATGCCGGATCCGGCCAGCGCGCGCCCCGATCCGTTCGCGGAGATCCCGACGCTGTCGATGGTCTGCAACGTGTACGATCCGACGACGGGCAAACCGTATACGCGCGACCCGCGGCACGTCGCTCAGAAGGCGGAAGACTATCTCAGGCAGTCGGGCATCGCGGACACAAGCTACTGGGGACCCGAGGCCGAGTTCTTCGTCTTCAGCAACGTGCAGTACGACGTCCTCCCCTACCGGATGGGATACAGCATCGATTCCCCCGAGGGCGTCTGGAATACCGGACAGCCCGGACAGGGGTACCGGATCCGCTCGAAGGAAGGGTACTTCCCGGTTCCGCCCGCGGACACGCTGTTGGACATTCGCAGCGAGATGGCGCTCCAGATGGAAGCCTGGGGCGTTGAAGTGGAGATGCAGCACCACGAGGTCGCATCCGCCGGACAGTGCGAGATCGACATGAAGTACAGCACCCTGGCCCGGATGGCCGACAACCTCATGAGCTACAAGTACATCGTGAAGAACATCGCGCGCCGCCACGGCATGACCGCGACATTCATGCCGAAGCCGCTGTTCGGCGACAACGGGAACGGAATGCACACCCACCAGAGCCTGTGGAAGGGTGGCGCGAACCTGTTCTACAACGAAGGCGGCTACGCCGAACTGAGCGACGAGGCACTCCACTACGTCGGCGGGCTGCTCACGCACGTCAACGCCCTGCTGGGTCTCTGCGCGTGCACGACCAACTCCTACCGGCGGCTGGTCCCTCATTTCGAGGCCCCGGTGAACATCGCGTTCAGCAAGCGCAATCGAAGCGCGGCGATTCGCATCCCCATGTACTTCACGGGACCGGCCGCGGCGGCGAGCAAGCGCATCGAGTTCCGCTGCCCCGACGCGACGTGCAACCCCTATCTCGCGTTCGCGGCCATGCTCATGGCGGGCCTCGACGGCATCAAGCACAAGATCGATCCCATCAAGGCCGGATTTGGTCCGCTCGACAAGAACACGTACGAGCTTCCGGCGGAGGAAGCGGCGAAGGTCAAGAGCGTGCCGGGGTCCCTGGACGCTTCACTCGCGGCGCTCGAGGCGGATCACGAATTCCTGCTGGAAGGAGACGTCTTCACCCGCGATCTCCTGGATACCTGGATCGATTACAAGCGCACGCGGGAGCTCCAGGAAGTGAACATTCGTCCCGTTCCCTACGAGTTCTACCTGTACTACGATATCTGATCCACAACACGACACCACCGGGACGCCCCTCCCGGGCCATACGGGTGCGGCCCCGCCAGTCATCCGGCGGGGCCGCACCGCTACGAGATGGCTCGCCTCCCGCCCCCCTACACCCTGAGCCGGGGAGGCTCCGTCCGTTCCACCTCGAACCCGACGGCTCCATGGAATCGTGCAAACGCCTCCAGACCGGCAGCAAGACTCTCGCGCAGGCGCCGGGTCACGGGTACGCCGGACTCGAGGTGCAGCAGCCGGACGACGAGGCGCCGCCGGGAACGGTCGAGACGCGGGTCGATCCGGCCGACCAGCCTGGATCCTACCAAGATCGGCATGGCGTAGTGGCCGTACCGACGCCGGGCCGCCGGCAGATATCCTTCCCACAGGTATCGGAAGCCGAATACGTCCAGCACCCGATCGCGCCGCCAGAGCAGGTTGTCGAGCGGCGGGAGAAAACGCGCCATGGGGCCATCGTCGGCGGCGGCGTCTGCCGCGGCGCGCTCGTGGTGCCGAAGCGCCCGGACGTCGCTCGCCGAAACAAAGTACTGCCGCGAAACGCCGGGTATCGACAGGGGCACGATCGCCGCCGCACTCAGCCGCTCCCGGACGGCGGCCGCACGCGCCCTGGCTGTCATCGCGCGCCACCCGAATCTGGCGTCCCGGGCGTCGAAGACGCGATACGCGCGCAGATACATCTCCAGCATTGCCTCGTCCGCGTCGCGTGTCGTCATGTCCGCAGCATTGCGGAGCAGGCCCTCCGGGATCACGCGTTCCGCTAGATCGAAGTAGCGCTCCGCGCCCTCGCGCCTGGCCACGACGAGCGCCCCGGTCCGAAATAGCAGCGTGAGCGCGTGGGAGGTCGCCTTGGTGCGCGCCTCCGCGCCGTCCCAGTAGCCCCGGAGCCGCTCCGGGGACGCGAATCCCCGAGCCGGAAGCGGCCCGCCGGATTCGAGGGCCGCCATCATCCGGCGAACGATCGGCCGCAACTCCGCGAGCTCGAAAGCCAGCCGCTTTCGAAACCGCCGCCGCGTGCCTTCGAACGCCGGAAAGCTCTCGATCGGGAGGATACACGCCGCGTTCGCCCAGTACTCGAACACCCGGCGGCGGCGGCGGAGCATCTCGAGGCTGTCCGGCTCGTATCCGGGCAGACGAGCGGCGAGCACGAGATGCTGGTTGCGCTCGACAACTGCAACGGGATCCAGTTGCACGCACCCGAGTTGACGGATCTTCCGAAGCGTCGCGGTCGTGGACGCATCGCTCGGCGGCGTCGCCGCTTCCGCCAACCCCTGCGCGTGGAGCAGAAATCTCGACACTCCTGCGGCACTCACGACCAACGGCGCCCGCATTGCCACCTCCCAACGTTCCGCTATGTGTTGGCAGCGGCACCGCCTCATCCCTGCCGGGCGCTCCGCGCGCCGCGGGCTTGAGCAGGACGGCCCGGCTCAAGCGGAATGCTATAATGATCGCTGGATCAGCGTCGTGCGAACGTTGCTCGGGGAGGATCCACATGGCGCCTCGGTTCCGGGTCGCAATGGCCCAGATCGACACCACAGTCGGAGATTTCGACGGCAACACCCGCAAGATCGTCGAGCGCCTCGAAGAGGCCCAGGCACTCGGTGTGGATGTGGTCGCATTTCCCGAGCTGTCCGTCACCGGCTACCCGCCTGAGGACCTGCTGATCAAGACCGACTTCATCGACGAGAATCTCTCCTGTCTTGACGAAATCGCCCGGCACGCGGTCACGACCGCCGCGGTCGTCGGCTTCGCCGACTCCGGGGACCACCTGTACAACGCGGCCGCCGTGATGCACGAGGGCCGGATCGGCGGCGTGTACCACAAGATGCGCCTTCCAAATTACGGAGTGTTCGACGAGAAGCGATACTTCCAGCCGGGGAACGAGGGTCCGGTCTTCGTGATCCACGGCGTTCCCGTCGGCGTGACGATCTGCGAGGACGTCTGGGCGCCTGGTGGTCCCCTGGCCGCCCAGGCGCTCGCGGGCGCCCTGGTCGCCGTCAACATCAACGCGTCCCCGTACTCGGCGGGCAAGTGGCGCATGCGCGAGGAGATGTTGAAGACGCGTGCGCGCGACTACGCGGTGGCGCTTGTGTACAACAACCTCGTCGGCGGGCAGGATGAGCTGGTGTTCGACGGAACGGGCGTGATCGCGGGCCCCGACGGCACCGTGATTGCCCGCGGGCCGGCGTTCGACGAGGCACTCGTCGTCGCCGATCTCGACGTGGACGCGATCCGCAGCATCCGTCGCTACAACCCGATCCGGACGACGGACGCCCTCCGCGGCGAGGGGATCAGGGCGCCGGTCTACACCCTCTCCACCACGCGGGCCACCGCGCCGCACCCGCCGCTCCCCCGCACCGCGCCCCAGGCCCCGCCGGACGACGTCGAGGAGGTCTACCGCGCGCTGGTCCTCGGGACGCGCGACTACGTGCGCAAGAACGGATTTCGAGGGGTCGTCGTGGGGCTGAGCGGCGGCGTGGATTCCTCGCTCGTCGCATGCATCGCGGTCGATGCGCTCGGCACCGATGCCGTCCACGGCGTCACGATGGCGTCCCGATTCACGTCTGACGACAGCCGCCGGTACGCGGCGGCGCTCGCGCAGGCTCTCGGTATCCGCACCCTCGACCTCCCGATCGACGCCATCGTCTCGGGCTACGAGACCACGCTCGCCGGCGTGTTCCATGGTCTCGCCCGCGACATCACGGAGGAGAACCTGCAGGCGCGGACGCGCGGCAACCTGCTGATGGCGCTCTCGAACAAGTTCGGCTGGCTCGTGCTCACGACCGGCAACAAGAGCGAGATGAGCGTCGGCTACGCCACCCTGTACGGCGACATGGCCGGCGGGTTCGCCGTGATCAAGGACGTGCCGAAGACCCTCGTCTATCGGCTAGCGCGCTGGCGGAACGTCCAGGCGGGACGTGACCTCGTCCCCCAGGGCGTCATCGAACGGGTGCCCACGGCCGAACTCCGCGAGCTCCAGACCGATCAGGACACGCTGCCGCCCTATGACATACTCGACGGGATCTTGGAACGATACGTCCAAGACGACCGCTCCGCCGATGAGATTGCGTCCGACGGGTTTGATCCGGAGACCGTCGCACGAGTCATCGCGATGGTGGACCGCAGCGAGTACAAGCGGCGTCAGGCGCCTCCGGGCATCCGGATCACGCCCAAGGCGTTTGGTAAAGACCGCCGTCTCCCGATTACCAACCGGTATCGGGGACGCCGCACGCCCGTCGCCCCGCCGCGCGCGCCGTAGTGCTGACGCAGTGCGCGGCTCGCAGGCCGGCGGTATCGGTGTGTCCGTGCGGCACGCACCTTTGTGTTGACGCATTTTCCGGCTCTCCCGTACAATAGCCGCGGAGGACTCAGCATGTCGTTGTCCGGCGTGCTCCCGCTTCTGCAGCGCAGACGGGAGTTTCTGTTCGTTTCGGATGCAATCGCACACCGTCGGCGGCCGTGGGTCACCGGACCGACCGGCTCGGCGAAAGCCTGCCTGATCGCAGCACACGTGGTGCACGCAGGCACGGCCGTCCCGGCGTGGGCGGTCCTGACGTCCAATCGCGAGCAGGCGGAGCGACTTGCCGACGACCTATCGGCGTTTCTCCCCGCAGGCGCGCACGAAGTGCATACGCTCGCCGCCTGGGAAGGGCTCGGGCCCGAGGACCGTCCGTCTGTGGAAGCCGAAGGCGCCCGACAGCGCCTGCTCGACGCCGTGGGCCGCGGAACACCGGTCGTGGTGGTCGCTCCGCCGGCGGGATTCCTGTCTCCGCTGCCCGATCCCGAAGGTGCCGCCGCCGCACGCATTACGTTTCGTGCCGGAGACCGCATGCGGTTGGAGGACGCCCTCGCGCGCCTGGCCGCGGGCGGCTACGAGCGAACGGAACTCGTGCAAGCGCCCGGCGAGGTCGCTGTGCGCGGCGGATTGATCGACGTCTTCCCCTCCACGGAGGACAGGCCGGTCCGTGTCGAGTGGGCCGGAGACGAAATCGAGTCGGTGCGCACGTTCGATCCCGACACCCAGCGCACCGTGGACACGATCGATGAAGCCACCGTGCTGGCGGCGAGGCCGTCGCCTTCCACCGGCATCCTGCTCCCCGAGGCGTTGCCGGATCCGGTGTGCGTGCTCGATGAGCCCGACGACGTGGAGCGCCAGGCCCGGGCCCTCTACACGCACACCGTAGGCGCCTACGAGCGCGCGATCGAGGCCGAACGGATCTCCTCCGACGCGTGCGTCCCGATCGCCCGTTGGGAACAGATCGCGACGGCGCTCGACGCACTGCGCATGCTGCGAATCTCAAGCCTCCACCGGCCCCCGGCAGACGACGCCGTCGACGCCCCTTTCGGAGCGGTCGAGTCGTTCGCCGGCCAGATGGACGCGCTCGTGCAGCACATGCGCCACTGGGTCGCAGAGGGGCGCCGCATCGTGGTCGCCAGCCGGCAGGCGCACCGGATCACGGAGTTGCTCGCGGAACACGGAATCCCAGCCGCGATCGCAGATCCCCTGGGTGCCCTGCCGGATCCGGGCCGTGCCCTGGTCGTGCCGCGCCCGCTCGCCACGGGCTTTGCGCTGGACGACCTTACCGTGATCACCGACAGCGAGATCCTGGGCTGGCACCGCAGGTCGAAGAAGCTCCGATGGCTGCGCGACAGCGCACGTCTCGGGAGCTGGGCCGAGTTGTCGCCCGGCGACCTCGTAGTGCACGTGCATCATGGCATCGGGGTCTACCGCGGGCTCAGGCGCCTCGCACTCGGGGATGGCGAGCGCGACTACCTGCACCTGGAGTACGCGCAAGGCGACGCGCTCTACGTGCCGACCGACCAGATCGCGCTCGTGCAGCGGTATGTCGGCGCCGACGGCCAGGCGCCGCAGATCAACCGGCTCGGCGGGACCGAGTGGGAGCGCGAGAAGCGCCGCGTTCGCGAGCGCACGCGCGAGATGGCACGTGAGCTGCTCCAGTTGTACGCCGCGCGGGAACGAGCCGCGGGGCACGCGTTCTCACCCGACACTCCCTGGCAGCGGGAAATGGAAGACGCGTTCGAGTACGAGGAAACGCCCGACCAGCTCAAGGCGATCGAGGACGTGAAGCGGGACATGGAAGCGCCGCGCCCCATGGACCGCCTGGTCTGCGGCGATGTGGGGTACGGCAAGACCGAGGTGGCGCTTCGTGCGGCGTTCAAGGCGGTGATGGACGGGCGCCAGGCGGCCGTCCTCGTGCCGACGACGCTGCTTGCCCAACAGCACTATACGGTGTTCCGCGAGCGCTTCGCGGCGTTCCCCGTGCGTGTCGAGATGCTGAGCCGGTTTCGCACGCCAAAGGAACAGAAGGCAGTCGTCGAGGGCGTACGCACCGGCGCCGTGGACGTGTTGATCGGCACCCACCAGGTCCTAAACAAGGCGATCACGTTCCGCGCCCTCGGCCTCGTGATCATCGATGAGGAGCAGCGCTTCGGCGTAACGCACAAGGAACGGCTGAAGCAGTTGCGGACTCAGGTCGACGTGCTCACGCTCACGGCGACGCCGATCCCCCGGACGCTGCACATGTCGCTCGCCGGCCTGCGGGACCTCTCCGTGATGGAGACCCCGCCCGACGTCCGCCAGCCGATCCGGACGTTCATCCGGGAGGACGACCCGGCGCTGGTGCGGGACGCGATTCGCCGAGAGCTCGAGCGCGGAGGCCAAATCTACGTGGTGCACAACCGCGTGGACGCGATCGAGCGAGCCGCCAAGCGAGTTCGCGACGCAGTGCCGGAGGCGCGCGTCGCGGTGGCCCACGGCCAGATGCCGGAGACAGAGCTCGAGCAGGTGATGCTCGACTTCCTCGCCGGGCGCTACGACGTCCTCGTCTGCACGACGATCGTCGAGATCGGACTCGACATCCCGCGCGTGAACACGATCGTCATCGAACAGGCGCACCGACTCGGCCTGGCGCAGCTCTATCAGCTGCGGGGACGCGTCGGACGCGCCGATCGGCAGGCCTACGCGTACCTGCTCTACCCGCGTCACGCGCGCCTCACTCACGAGGCCGAGCAGCGGCTCGTGGCGATGCGCGAGTTCGTCGAACTCGGCTCCGGATTGCGCCTCGCCATGCGGGATCTCGAGATCCGGGGCGCAGGCAACTTGCTCGGCCCGGAGCAGCACGGCCATCTTGCCGCCGTTGGCTTCGACCTCTACATGCGGCTCCTGGAGGAAGCGGTCCGGGAGGTCCGCGGCGAGCGAATCGAGGAGGCTCCCGAGACGACGGTCGATCTCGGCGCTGAAGCCTATCTGCCGGAGGAGTATATCGCGGCGGCGAACCAGCGGATCGCCACCTACCGCCGGCTCGCGGAGACCAGAGGGCCGGACGAGGTCCGCGCCGCGCTGGAGGAGCTCAGGGACCGCTACGGGCCGCTGCCGGAACCGGCGCGGGCGCTCGGTGAGATCGTCCGCCTCCGCGCCGTCGCCCGCGGGCTCGGGATCGCGGCGATTTCAAGGGACCGCGACGGGATCCTCGTCCGTCCGGCGGACGGGGACGCGTTCGGCGAACGGGTCCGCCCGCTTCTCGCCCACTTCCCAAAGGCGCGCTGGACGGTGGACGGAGTCCGGCTCCAGGTCAATGGCACCGACTTCGCGGAGGCGGCGCGCACGGTCGACGAGTTCCTCGCAAGGCTTGCCACGCCGGCACACCCCGGACATGCTTCCGCGCGAGGACCGGGCGAGACCGGCGCCGGGCACGCCGGGGCCGGAACCGCGGGCGCATCGAGAGGCTCCGCCTCCGTCGGGGGCGCGGCGCGTCCCCTCGCGGGAGCGTGGCCAGGCGCGCGCCATGTCGGGAGCGGGGAGAGGCGCTGAGTTGAACGCCCGTCGGAACGGGTTCGAGGATCTGGTCGCGATCATGGCGCGCCTCCGCGGCCCGGGCGGATGTCCGTGGGACCAGGAACAGACCCACGCCTCGTTACGGCCATATCTGCTCGAGGAGACGTACGAAGCGCTCGAAGCAATCGACGCCGGCGCCACGGAGAAGCTGCGGGAAGAGCTCGGCGATCTGCTCCTCCAAGTCGTGTTTCACGCGCAGATGGCATCCGAGGAGGGAGCGTTCACGATCGAGGACGTGGTCGCGGACCTGTCGGAAAAGTTGATACGCCGCCACCCCCATGTATTTGGGGACGCCGATGCGGCGACCGCGGATGCCGTGCTCAAGCGGTGGGAGGCCATCAAGGCGTCGGAGCGCGCTCCCGCGGACGAGACCGAAGACCCATCGGGCATCGGCGGGGAGGGCGCGCTGGGAGGGCTTCCGCGCACGCTGCCCGCGCTGGCGCTTGCGCAGCAAATGCAGGATCGGGCGGCGCGGGCGGGAGTCGGGCGGGGAGATCTTTCGGAGGTCGTGGCCGAGGCACGCGAGGAGATCGCGGAGCTCCAGCGCGCACGTACCGGCGAGCCCGCCGAACGCGTCGTCGAGGGCCTGGGAGACCTGCTCTTCACCATCGCCAATCTGCCTCGCCTCCTGGGGGTCGACGGGGAACAGACTTTGCGCGCGGCCTGCTCGAAGTTCCGGGACCGGTTCCGGCGTCTTGAACAAGCGGCTCGCGCGAGCGGTCGGTCGCTTCGTGACTACCCGCCGGATGAACTGGCGGCGCTCTGGCGTGCGGCTCGATAAGTTCCTGCAGGTGACCCGCCTCGTCCGGCGTCGGGCTCTCGCCAACAGCCTGTGCCACGCTGGACGGGCAACTGTGAACGGACAGGCGGCGCGGCCGTCGGCCACGATCCGGACGGGTGACGTGGTGGCGGTGAAGATCGGGGACCGGCGGATCCGCGCGCGCGTGCTGGCCGTCCCGGAAGTGCGCCGCCGAAACGAGGACGACCTGATCGAGATTCTCGAAGACGTGGAGGAGGCGACCGAGGGCTGAGTCGGAACGGAAACCCACGAGGCTCGAGGCGCTGACCGGCTTCGTACAAATCTGTCTCGCAGGCGGGGACCTGCGGGGCACGCCCCGCGATCGCGATTCCGGGGCCAAAGGAGGATGCACGGGTGTCGAAGATCACCACGATTACCGCTCGAGAGATCCTGGATTCGCGGGGCAACCCGACGATCGAATGCGATGTCATGCTGGACTCGGGAGTGACCGGACGGGCGGCCGTCCCGTCCGGAGCGAGCACCGGCATCCATGAGGCGCTGGAACTGCGGGACGGCGACCCCGGGCGATACGGCGGCCTCGGCGTCCGAACGGCCGTCGCGCACGTCAAGAATACGCTCGGGCCGCTGCTTGTGGGCCGGGACCCCTTGGCCCAGACGGCGATCGATCGGGCCATGCTCGATGCTGATGGCACGCCGAACAAGGGCCGGCTCGGCGCCAATGCCATCCTCGGGGTCTCGCTGGCCGTCGCACGGGCCGCCGCGGCCGACCGCAAGATCCCCCTCTACCAGTACCTGGGAAACCTTGCGGCCGCCGGAGACGACCTCCCGGTGCTCCCGGTCCCGTTGATGAACATCCTCAACGGCGGCAAGCACGCCGACAACGGGCTCGATTTTCAGGAGTTCATGGTCGTGCCCCTCGGGGCACCATCGTACTCCGAAGCGCTTCGGATGGGTGCGGAGACCTACCATCGACTCCGCCGCATTCTCCGCGACCGCGGGCTCTCCACCGGCGTGGGCGACGAAGGCGGATTCGCGCCGCGGCTCGGAGGCAACGAGGAGGCGCTGGAGCTGCTCGTGGCGGCGATCGAGCAGGCCGGATACGCACCCGGACGGGGCCTGGCCATCGCGCTCGATCCCGCCGCCAGCAACTTCTTCCACGAGGGACACTACGTGCTCGACGGCGGACGAACCCGGCGCTCTTCCGATGAGATGATCGCGTACTATGCCGGCCTGATCGACCGGTTCCCCATCGTCTCGCTCGAGGATGGGCTGGCGGAGGACGACTGGGCGGGATGGGCGGCCCTGACACGGCAGCTCGGGACGAAGCTCCAGATTATCGGAGACGACCTGTACGTCACCAACCCGTCCCGGATCACTCGGGGAATCGAGCAGCATGCGAGCAATGCCGTGCTGATCAAGCTGAACCAGATCGGGAGTCTCACCGAGACGCTCGAAGCGATCCGGGATACGCGCCGGGCAGGATGGGCGGCGGTGATCTCGCATCGCTCCGGTGAGACCGAGGACTCCACGATCGCGGATCTGGTGGTCGGGACAGGGACGGGCCAGATCAAGACCGGCGCACCGGCCCGCTCGGAGCGGGTCTGCAAGTACAACGAGCTGCTCCGGATCGAGGAACTCCTCGCCACGCAGGCGCGGTATCCCGGTCGCACGGCGTTTGCTCATCTGCGATAGCAGGGCGAGCCTGCGGAAGGAATCGCAGGCGGCGCCAAGAAACTCAGAAACGCCATGGCCATCGGTCGCCGCACAGGAGGGGCGCCGCGATGGACGCGGGTCTGTGCGGGATGCGCGGCGGCGGCCCTCCTATTCGCACTCACGTTTCTGTATGCGCTGACGACGGCTCACGTCCGATCGGCGATTTCTCGTTTCAGCCACGGGGACGCTCCGGCGCGCCGCGTGCACAACATCCCGTACGCCGATCTCATCAACAGGACGGCGACGGCCCACAACGTCAACCCCGCGGTCGTTGCGGCCGTGGTCGCGGCCGAGAGCGGGTTCAACGCCGGAGCCCGCTCTCGGCGCGGGGCATACGGGTTGATGCAGGTTCTCCCCACGACGTGGCGGGACATCGGGGCCGGGGCTTCCTGCGCTCCGCAGACGGCAAGGCTGACCATCCCCCCGTGTATGGAGGACCCTGGAGCCAATCTCGACGTCGGCACAACCTACCTGGAGCGTCTCATTCACCGATTCAACGGCAACCTTCTGTTGGCGCTCGCCGCCTACAACGCCGGCGCCGAGACGGTCGAACGGAATCGGGGCGTGCCCCCGTACCCGGAAACGGCCCGCTACCTGCGCCAGGTGGCTCTGGCGTGGTTCCATCTGCAGCGAGACGGCACGCTCACCCCGTTCTGGCGAGGCGTGCTCCGGTCGTTCGATATCTGGCAGCGCGCACGTGCGGCGCTGCTGGGCGGCCGTTCCGCACCGTCTCCCGCCGTCTGGGCGGCTCCGAGCCCCTTCGCAGGGGTCGCGTTCCCGTGAGTCAGCCGCCCCGCTCCCCCGATCAGCCTGCGTCCGCGCAAGGCGCACGGACCGCGGGGATCCGGCGACCCCCGGCGACGGGATCTCGTCGCGTGCTGGCGCTTGCCTGCGCCGCGGCGGTCGTGTGGATGGCCTCGGCCCTCACGAACCAGTACGCACGGACCTACGCCCTGGGGCGGCAGGCCGCCGAGTTGGAGCAGCAGCGCCGCGACCTCATTGCGTCAAACCAGGCGTTGCGTGACGAGATCCAGCGGCTCAAAACGGACGACGGCTACTTGGAGTGGCTGGCCAGGAAGGAGCTCGGCATGGTGCGTCCCGGCGAGGTCGAGTTCCTCATTGTCTCTCCTCATAAGACCGGCACGGCGAATGGGCGGGATGCGGCGGGGAGCGCCCCCACGGATCAAGGCGGCTCCGAGACCGTGGCACCCGGCCAGGGCCCCAGCGTCCCTCAAACCGGCGGCGTGCCCGCGCTGCACCAGAACCAGCGTGGTTCCCACGCCGCTTTCGAGGAATGGCTCGGTCGCCTCCTCGCCCGTCTCGCGTCCCTCGTAGAGCAGCTTCGCTCCGGAAGGTAAGGATACTCTCTACGCTGTTACGGCTCCCGGCGGAAGTGCACGGCGTCGTCGAGCGAGTCCACGGCGCCAGCGTATGTCCGGGAATCACCCCCGCCGTGCAGGTGCCCCAGACGCTCGTACAGATGTCCGGCGGCCTCCGGCCCCGTGAAGCGCCGAATGTGATACGTGGCTCTCCCTCTCATCGGGCCGACCCGCTGCCACTCACGCTCGGGATGCGCCGCCTCTCTCCGGTCACCCCACCGGCGTCACCGCGGCCGAGTCCTCCTCTCCGCTCCGGATCCGGTACACCTTATCAACCGGAAGGACGAAGATCTTCCCGTCGCCGACCTCGCCGGTCCGCGCCGCAAGCATGATCGCTCGCACGGTGGGCTCCACGAAGTGATCCGACACGCCGATCTCGAACCGCACCTTCTCCGTGAGCTCCACCTTCACCGTCATCCCGCGATACGTCTCCATGCGCTCGAGTTCGCCGCCGTGTCCCTGGATGCGGCTCAGCGACAAACCCCGTACCTCGGCCCTGTACAATGCTTCGAGTACGTCGTTGACCCGTTCGGGACGCACGATCGCCACGATAAGCTTCATGCTTCGGCCCTCGCCGACTCCAGCCTCGGCTCCGGTGTAAGCTCGGGGAGTACCAGCACGGTGCCCTCGCCGCTGGCGTACGCTTCCTCGCCGTGCTGCGTGGGATCCATCCCCAACGCCTGATCCTGATGACTGGCACGGAGCGGCATCAGGGCTCCGATCACCTTGAGCAGGACCAAAGTCCCGAGCGCGCTGTACGCCGCCGCACCCGCCACGGCCAGCACCTGGATCAGCACTTGCCGCGGGTTCCCGGCGATCAGGCCGTTTTGCACCGTGTTCCACGCCTTGACTGCGAACACACCGGTCAGAATCGCCCCGGTCGCTCCGCCGACCGCGTGCCCGGCAAAGACGTCCAAAGACTCGTCGACTGAAGTGCGGGCGCGCCAGTGCATGGCGAAGTAGCTTGGGAAGGCGCCGAGCCCTCCCATGACGAGCGCCCAAATCGGCGGCACGAAGCCGGAAGCGGGCGTGATCACCACCAGCCCGACCACGATCGCGCTTGCGACGCCGATCGCGGTCACCTTGCCGGCCCGTTTCAGATCCAGCAGCGCCCACACGACCATCGTCCCGGCCGGCGCCAGGAACGTGTTCACAAACGCCAGCGCCGCCAACCCGTTCGACGCGACCGCACTGCCGCCGTTGAAACCGAACCACCCGAACCAGAGAAGGGCCGCGCCGAGCAGCACGAACGGCACGTTCCCGGGCACGAACGCCTGCCGGCCATACTCTCCCCGATTGCCGACGACAAGTGCCGCGACGAGCGCGGCGACGCCCGCGTTCACGTGCACGACGGTCCCGCCCGCGAAATCGAGCGCCCCCAGTGACCCTAGCCACCCGCCGCCCCACACCCAGTGCGCGATCGGCGCATACACACAGGCGATCCAGAGCGTGACGAACATGAGGTACGCTTGAAATCGCATCCGCCCGATGATGCCGCCTGAGACGAGGGCCGTCGTGATCACGGCGAATGTGGCCTGAAACGCCATGTAGATCACGGGAGCGATCGTCGGGCTCAGCGCCTGGCCGGGCGCCAGGTTGACACCATGGAGCAACGCCCACCGGAGGTCACCCAGCAGCGCGTTCCCCGCGCTGAACGCGAGCGAATACCCCACCAGCGCCCATGCGACCAGGGAAAACCCGAGTGTCACCATGCTCATGAGGATCGTATTCAGGACGTTCTTGTTGCCTGCCATCCCGCCGTAGAAAAAGCCGAGCGCGGGGGTCATGAGAAGTACGAGTGCTGTCGCCGTCATCATCCAGGCGAGATCCGCCCCGTTGATCGCCGGTCTTGGCACCTTGCCTCCCTCCCATCGTGGACACGCGACGACCTCTGTCCGGCGCGCGCCCAACGGTCTCTAGATGGAGGCATCCCGGCCTCAACGGGCCCTGAGGAAAAAACAGGCGCCGGCCCGACGCACTCGCCGGACTGGCGCTACACGGCCCCGCAGCCGCAGGGTCGGCATGGACTAGCGGCTTGAATGATAGCAAACCATACAAAGCGTGGGGGTGTCAAGGCCGCGGGGGCCGCCCGAGCGACTGGGGACGCCCCCATAATGACATGACCCGCGGGCGGTCCCCCGCTCAGACGATCCCGCATGGCGAATTTGTTGACACTCCGAAAGTGGATGGGCTATAATTGCTCCGCATCTCTCAAAGGGGAGGATTGTTTTCATCGGTATGAGCCTCGAGGCAGGAACGGTCCTTGAAGGCGTCGTCGTCAAGATAACCCACTACGGTGCGTTCGTGGAACTGCAGGACGGCAAGAGTGGCCTCGTTCACATCTCCGAGATCGCCGACACCTACGTAAAGGACGTGCACGATTACCTGAAGGAGCAAGAGCGCGTAAAGGTCAAGGTGCTCGGCTACAACGACAAGGGCAAACTGGATCTGTCCGTGAAGCAGGCCCTGGATCCGACCGAGCGGCAGGCACGCGCGCGGTCAAAGGCCACGTTCGAAGAGAAATTGACCAGGTTCATGAAGGAGAGCGAAGAGCGCCTCCTCGACCTCAAGCGGAACACGGAGGCGAAGCGCGGCGGCCGGCGGCGCTAATACTCCGGACCACACTCCACATCACTGTACGCCCAGCATCCAGGCAACGTCTTCGAAGGCCTGCCAAACGATTTCGTCGGTTTGCAGGCTCCGGCTCTGGTCTCGGATGTTCCCCAACTCACCTAGCTGCTCGAGCTCGTTCTGCATCCGCTTGAGCCGGTTCTGAAGTCCGAGCACCCGCTGATCCACGGTCTCGTCCGGCAGCAAGCCTTGCACTTTCTCGAGCGTCTCCCGTTCGACCTTGCGGGCGAGCCGATCGATCTCGATCGGCTCGAGCCGGGAGTATACGACGAGCCCGCGGCGCTCCTCGAGTGCCGCGCTCAACACTGCCTTCAGTTCGTTCAGCACCTGCGCGCTCATTCCCGCGTTCCCTTGTCGATAGAATTCGACCCGGGAAACCCGTTGCCTGCTCCCCGCGGCACGTCGGAGGAGGTCCCATAGCAGAGCAGTGCGCGGAATGCTTGCAGCGCGACCTCGACGTGGTACGCCTCGCCGTCTTCCGACACCCACGAGCCGTCGGGCTGACCCAGCGCACACAGTCGGTCGAGATCCCTCGCCACCGGAGGGACGCGCTCGTCGACCCGGGCCGCGCCGAGACACGAAAGCATCTCGGCAAGCGCGCCAGGTCGCCAGCGTTTCTCCTCGACCGATCCGAGCGCCTCGAGTCCTCGGACCACGGCATCGGACCCGGGCCCTTCGACGAGGTGGAGGAACGCGGTTGCGAGCCATGTTGCTCGAAGAAAACCCGCGAATCTACCGGACGGTGTCTGGTGCGCGCGGAGATATGCTGCGGCGCGGCCGCTGGCATCGTCGCGCACCTCGGCCCGCACCAGCCAGTACCCGACGAGAGCCGTGGACACCACGCGCACGCGGGGATCGCCGGGAAGCAACCGCGGCGGGGGACCGTACCGGAGGAGGCCCGGCGGCTCGTCCCACGAGCCATCGGGGCGTTGGCCGGCGAGCAGAAACACCAGAGCACGCTCGGCGTGCGGCCCCTCGAGCAGCCCGAGGTCCTCAAGCCACCTCAGCGCGGTCGTAGTGGCGTCGATGGTGGACACGCGCCCTTGCAAGAACTCGTGGGGAAACCCGCCGTCCTCGTTCTGGCGGGCTTCAAGCGCCCGCGTGACCTTTGCGTCCGGCCGCGGACGTCCAAGCATACCGCGGAGTCTCGCCCGCTCCAACTCGCTGCCGCTGCGGTCTATGTAGGCGATCGTCCGTCCCCAATCGATCGACCTCATGCCGGGAAGGACTGGGTCAGCCACTGTCCGAGCGGCGCGACCCGCACCCCCGCCCGCGCGAGCACGTCCCGCGCCGCGCGCGCCAGTGCCGGCGCACTCGGGGTGTCCCCGTGGAAGCAGATCGTATCGGGCTCCAGCCGAAACTCACCGCCGTCAACCGTCTCGACGATACCTTCCGTCGCGATGCGCAGGACGCGGTGGGCCACGGCCTCAGGGTCCGTGACGAGCGCCAGGGGATGACTCCGGCTCACAAGCTTCCCGTTTCGCGTGTACCCGCGGTCACCGAAGGCCTCCCGCGCCACCGCGAGTCCCGCGTCGCGGGCAACGCGTGCCAAGACCGAGTCGGGAAACGCGACGATGATGAGGCGCCGATCCACGCTGGCGACGGCCTCCACGATCGCGCGCGACAGCGTCTCGTCGTAGGCGGCCGTGTTTTGCAGCGCTCCGTGACCCTTCACGTGCTGCACGGACGTCCCCTGCGCATGCGCAAAGGCAGTCAGCGCGCCAATCTGATAGATGAATGCGGTCCGGAGCTCGTCCGGCGAGAGGCGCATCTCCCGGCGTCCGAACCCCGCGAGATCGGGAAAACCCGGATGTGCACCGATGCCGACCCCGTGCTCGCGCGCCAGCCGGACAGTCCGTTCCATCACCAGCGGGTCGCCTCCGTGGAAGCCGCACGCAACATTCGCCGACGTGACGATCCCCATCATCTCGGCATCAGCGCCTATTGTGTAGGCGCCGAAGCTCTCGCCCAAATCACAGTTGAAATCGACGATTCGCAACACAGCCTTCCTCCCGGCTTCGCTCTTTGTTCCCTCATACGTGTTCGTTCAAAGGAAGCCCTCTCACCGAGTCCGAACGGAGTGTACCGGGTTCGTGGAACCGGCCGCCAAGCCTGCGCCTACGGCGTGAGCCAGTACGCGCGTGGATCGACCTGCCGCGGACCAAACCGCTGTGGGCCGGAGCGGACCCGCCCCGGGCCGACTCCGCCGGGGGAACGACGCGAAAGCTCCCCGCGTCGGTGTCAGTGTGCAAAGGAGGTGATCCCGCCGCCCGAATCGGCGGAGGGAAACCATCATGACGGAGCGCATCGGCTTTCTCGGTATCGGAGCCATGGGCCGGCCAATGGCCGCGAACTTGCTGCGCAAGGGACTGGACGTCACGGTGCTCGTTCATCGGCGGCCGGAGCCGGCGCGCGCGCTCGAGTCCCTGGGCGCGCGCATCGCGGCGTCACGGGCCGAGCTCGTCGAGGCCTGCCCGGTCGTAATCGCGTGCCTGCCGACGTCCGTGGAGGTCGAGGCCACAGTCCTCGGCCACGGCGGCGTACTCGAGACCGCGCGCCCCGGCGGCGTCTTCGTGGACATGGGCACCAGCCGGCCGTCCTCGACGCGAGCGCTGGCCGCGCGGCTGCGCGAACGCGCCATCGCGATGGTCGACGCTCCGATCACCGGCGGGGTCCACGGCGCGACCGAGGGCACGCTCACAATCTACGCGGGCGGCTCCGCAGAGGACGTCGCCCGTGTGCGCCCGGCGCTCGAAGCCATGGGGCGGACGATCCTCCACATGGGGAGCGTCGGAGCCGGGCACGTCACCAAGCTCCTCAACAACATGGTCGCACTCGCATCGATGGCCGTGCTGGCGGAGACCCTGCCCCTTGGGGTGCGCGCCGGCCTCGACCCCGCACTGCTGGTCGAGGCCCTGAGCGCCGGCAGCGCAGCGGCGCCCATGCTCCAGATGCGCAGCACGCGGATCCTCAAGCGCCAATTCGAGCCGTCGTTCCAGATCGCGCTGGCACACAAAGACCTGCGTCTTGCGCAAGAGCTGGCATACGAGCACAACCTGCCGGTGCCGGCTTTGACCGGCGCGCTGTTCACCTATACGATGGCCCGGAGCCTCGGCCTCGACGGTGAGGACACGGTGGCCTTGGTGAAGGTGTGGGAGCGAATGGCGGGAGTGGAAGTCAAACAGAACGGGTAGCGCCCCGCCCTATCCAGCCGCCGGATCCTCGTCGAACAGGTCGGTGAGAAACATACATCCCGGCGCATCGCGACATTCCACCCATCCTCGGTTCGGCGCACCGGCAGGCCAACATGCGCCATCGCGGCTTCGAACGTAAACGAGCAGCCGAGCAGGAAGGCGACGAAATCGCCTCGTCAGGGAGCGCGTGATCTGCGTCTCTTCCGCCTCGAGCCTGCCCCGGCGGTAGACGCGGTACCGCAGATCCACTCCGGGCGCGGCGCGGGCCGGCTCCGGGGAGCCGGGATCGGTTATGTTCATTAAGGACACCGCGTCAGGTTCCGATGGCAGAACGCATTCTTGGAAGATGCATCTCTAAGGGCGCTCGCACAACTCATCGACGGCACGTCACGGCGCTTCTGGCAGTCACGACTATCCTTGAACAAAATGGGGCGAAAGAGAGGCGCGGCCAAGGGGACGAACGCACCTTTCGGGAGCCGACAGGGAGGAGACGGCCTGGAAAGAGCCCGGTTGGCCCCCGAAACAAGAGGAGCGCAGGTGTCAAAACGGAAATGCTCGATTTGGATGAGCTCAACGGATCATGCATGGTGTTGCTCCGATGGAAGGATGGTGCTTGAATGACCACCTCAAAGACGATCGCGGCCCTGATTGGCCCCACTCTCGTGGCAGGAGCCGCCGCTGTGTTACTGAACCTCGCCGACTGGCCTGCTTTGGCCGAGCGGGCGTTCCGCGACCCCGCGCTCGTCTTCGAATCGGGATTTCCCTTGTTCGTTGCCGGACTTGCCATCGTGCGTGCTCACAATCGCTGGGCGGGCGGCTGGCCTCTGCTCGTGACCGCGCTTGGTTGGCTCGCGCTCCTCGGCGGCCTGTCCCGAATACTGTTCCCGATCCGGCTAGGCGACATCGCAGTTCCACTGGTTCATAGCAGTGGTGTTCTCGCTTCGGTAGCGGTCGTGCTTCTGGGGCTTGGCACCTTTCTCACCTGGAAGGCCTACGGCCGAGAATAGCCGATTCCCGCTTCAAGATCGCTCGTTCTCGCGGAAGTCCGGGTCGTTGTTCAGCGAGTCGAAGTGGGCGAACGAGTCGATTTCGTAGATGAACAACCGGTTCGGCGTCCCCGATGTCATCGACGCGTAGTACCGCAGGTTCCGGCCGCCGTGCCGCTCGATGACGGCTCTCAACTTCCGCAGCTCGCTCTTGACTTGCTCTTTGTCGTTGGGGTGGATGTGAAAGGTGTAGTGCACGATCATTGCCCGCCCTCTGAGCTCTGCCTACAGTTCGATCGTCTCGAGATACTTCCCGATTTCTAGCCGCAGTTGCGGGGACTCGTCGTGACCGTGCACCTTGACGGCGTGCGCGCTAGCCGCTTCGATAAGGTCGTCGCGCTGACTCGCCGGAGCCATGATCACGAGTTGACAGTTCTTCTCACTCGGGAACTTGCCGCAGTTAATCGCGAGCCACTTCCCGCTCTTGAGATTCAGTTGCTGGACTCCCATTGTTGCACCCCTCCTGAGTTATCTCTGGCACGCGCACCCACGCAGCCCGTGTGCCGCATCAACCGCACCCGCTCCCACGAACAGGTCGTCCGGCAGAGACCGGACCGGCGGTGTGCTCAGTGTGTATTCCTGTCAGTACACCACGAGCGCCGGAGCAGGAACAATACGCCGTTTGGCGTATAGCGAGGCTCGAGTGTATGGGTGATGGACGGGTTGCGCGCGAGGGAATTACGGGCCGTGCTGGCGTTCCTGCAGGAGTTGTACGCGACCTGCGATCTCAAGGAGTTTCAGGCGCACGTCGTCTCGGTGCTTCCGCAGCTTGTCCCCGCGGACAGCATCTCCTATAACGAAGTCAACCCGCAGGCGCGACGGAACCAATACGTGTCCGTGCCGGTCGTCCCGCCCCAGTACGAGCCGGCGTTTCTGCGACACATTGGGGAACACCCGCTCATCACTCACTACCACCGGACCCGGGACGGCCGCGCGCTGAGGGTCGCGGACTTCCTGTCTCAACGCCAGTTTCACCGTCTCGCGCTCTACAACGAGTTCTTCCGCCCACTTCGCTTGGAATACCAGGTGGCCGTCACCCTACCCGTGCCCCCCCCGCTTGTGCTGGGAATCGCCCTGAGCAGGAACCGGAGAGACTTCACCGATCGGGAGACACAGCTACTCAATCTCCTGCGTCCCCACTTCGTCCAGGCCTACCGGAACGCGGAACTGGTCACACGGATGCGCCAAGAGCAGGCGTCCGTGGCGCAAATGCTCGACGAGTTGCCGTACGGTCTCGTCGTGCTGTCCCGTGACGGTCGGGTCCGATTAGCGAATGCGCGAGCGGTGAGAACGCTCACCGCGGTCTGCGGATGGCGCCGGAAGCCACCGGATCGTCTCCCCGACGAACTGGAGCGCTGGGTGCATCACAGTGTCGCCGCGACGCGCACCCCGCGACCGGCGTCCCTGGTGGTGGGACGCGAGGGGCTGAAACTCATCGCGCGACTGGTCCACACGCCGAGCGAACGTCTGCTGCTCCTCGAGGAACAAACGGGCGAGCTCACCCCTCATTCGCTTCTACCGTTGGGCCTCACCCACCGTGAAGCGGATGTGCTGGCGTGCGTCGCACAGGGCAAGACGAACATCGAGATCGCTACGATCCTCAGCATCAGCCCAAGGACTGCGCAAAAGCATCTGGAACACGTCTACGACAAGCTCGGAATCCGCCGGCGAGCGGGGGCAGTGATGCTGGCTCAAGTTCATCGCCTCCAAGACTCTGTTCCTGGCAAGTAGTCTCCTCAGCCAAACCGCCCTCGCCGACTGACACCAACGTCCCCGACACCAGCCCTGCAAAGGCCCTCACGCGCAGACCCATGTAGGGCCCGGCGCGCGACGGATCAGTCCTCGGGATTTTCTGCCCGTCTCTCACGTCGAAGGACCACTGCTCCCAGAGATGGGGTACCATCGTAACTTCGCGTGAATACGGTAGCAGCTATTCGTGGTCCTCCGTGAAGTCTATTCGTCTCGTATTACTCCGCGCGTACCGTAGGCGACGCGCTTGGTGTCAGGATGATACAGGCACCCTGGGACGTCCGACGATGGCGGCGGTCACGGGGCACGACGATACCGTCTTGTCCACGGCTCTCGGGGTGTGGTTTGCCGAGCAGGGGGCCAAGAAGCCGGTGTTCCTTCCGCAGCGGCCCGTGAACATCTGGGCGCGATAGCCTTCCTCTTGTCGTGGGAAGAATCAGGCTGAGGAGGTGATGGCAATGCCTTTGGCGGCGTTTCTCCTAATCGCAGCAGGCATCCTGGCCCTCACCGGGCATATGATCATCCGGTAGTTCTGATTGAACTTCTCACCGGCCCACGGCCAGCATGATAATGGGCGACAAAACGTCGGACGTTGCGACGTGCGCTTTTCATGGGAGGCCATCGTGGCAAACGATTGGAACAAAGCGATCATCGACGAATTCCGCGCCAAAGGTGGCAAAGTCGGCGGACAATTCACAGGGGCGCCTCTTCTCCTCCTGCACAGCGTCGGCGCCAGGTCGGGCAAGACACGCGTGAACCCCGTGATGTATCAGGAACTCGGGCACGGCCGTTTCGCCATCTTTGCCAGCAAAGCGGGCGCGCCGACGAATCCCGATTGGTACCACAACCTTGTTGCGAATCCACATGCCATGGTTGAGCTCGGTACAGAGACGTTCGACGTGATGGCCATAGTGGCGCGAGGCGAGGAACGGCTGCGGATCTGGAGCGCGCAGAAACAGCGCTACCCGAACTTCGCGGAATACGAGCGAAAAACCAAGCGGGAAATCCCCGTCGTAATCTTGGAGCGCGTCGGCTCACAACGAACGCCGGGGTGACACGGGCGAAGGTCGGGCGTATCAGTGTGAGGTGCGGCCGCCTTCGGAGTAGGTTGCCTGAATGAGGAGGCCGCAGGTTCAAAACCCTCACCGCCCACCAGGTTTTGCTAATTCTCCTCTCGCACCAACGGGCCTCGGTGTCGGGAGAGTGTACCGGGCCCTTCGCGTGTCCCGTTATTTCCCGGGACGTGCCGCACTTATCGAGTCGGCGTCCCGTTATCTGAAGCGGGCCAGTTTCTGGCGGAGCGTTTACGATAGAGAGCGGGCGCGACCAACGGCGTCCAACGAATCGCTATACCACCCCCCTACATCTACCGGGTATGTAGTCTCCCACCCGGAGGCCATCGGAGGCCGTCCGACGCGCGCGCCGGCGTGCGGAACTGACAGAAGCTCTCGGGACAAGGTCGAAGGTGTCCCGGAATGGCCCGCTAAGGCTCCCTGACAGTAGGCCGAGGGCGGGCGGCCGATTCGTACCTCGTCGCGATCGCTCGGTATTATCAACACTTTCCGCAGGTGTGGCTACGCCTTGGAAACGTCCACATCCGATCGCCGATGGGTTCGGCGTCGAGGCTGCAGATCGCTCTGCGGTCGGTTGGGGAGTGGGTGCGAGAACCACACCCAACATGTGTAGGAGCCTCGTAGCGCGTTTCTTTCAGCCGACCCGTGGGAGAAAACATGCGCCGGAAGACGTGGATGATACCCGGTCGGAGTAGGGGATCTGAAAATCAGGGCGAGAGCATGCGAAACCCAGGAGGGAAGATTCGAGGCGACTCGAAGGATGGGCGGTTCCCCCCAATACCCAAGGAGGTGCGACGGTGCGGATAATGTTGCGCGTCACGATTCCGGTCGAGCAAGGGAACAAGGCGATCAAAGATGGAAGCCTCGCTAAGACGCTTCAGGCGTTCATGGACGAGCATAAACCCGAAGCAGCCTACTTCTTGCCGTACAAGGGCATGCGCACGGCGCTCTTCTTCTTTGACATGAGGGACACCACCGACATCCCGAGGATCGCGGAAACGATGTTCATCGGTTTGAATGCGGCCATCGGAATGATCCCCGTAATGAACGCAGATGATCTGAAAGCGGGACTAGCCAAGGTGAAATTCTAAAACGTGATAGCGGGGAGGAAGTACGGACGTCAGGAAAGCTAAACGACAAGGGGTGGTTACATGGGCACGTACATGACCCAGTTCGCATATACGGCCCAAGCCTGGGCCGCACTGGCGAAGAATCCGGAAGATCGGGCGGAAGCGTTCCGTCGTCTGGCAGAGAAGATGGGCGGGAAGATGCTGTCCTTGCACTATTGCCTCGGGGAGTATGATGGGGTCATTCTAATGGAAGCGCCGGACGAAGCGACCGTCATGGCGATCCTGGTTGCCGCGATTTCGCCGGGGCACGTGAAGGCAACAAAGACCACGGCATTGATTACGATGCAACAGGCGATAAACGCGTTGCACAAGGCAGGCGGTGCATCGTACCACGCACCGAAAGGTTAAGGCTCGGCCTTCCCACTAGCTCGTGCGTGATGGCACTGCACACATGTGCCGAGGGGCAGGGCAATCGCTGACTGCCCCTCTTTCTTTGTCAACCCTAAAACACGAACGGATGCGGAACCGCCTCGCTGGCGAGACGGGGTCGGGCGCTCCGAGGCTCACGCCGTTGAGGGTAACGAAAACCAAGTCTCTAGTACGAACCATCCGCATCCGGCTCGCGACATGCCACTCGTGCAACAGCCTTGCTATGTCGTGTTCGCAGTAGCTCAGAACGCCATCGAGCGGGAACCCTTATTCTACTTGGGTTTACGGTGGACCGTGAGCCCCTGGAGGAACGGATTGGACCTTCGACCTTGACCTCAACTCGCGTCAACTCGGATCAACGGAAAACGTTGCAAATATTGAAAAATCGTTCCTCGGATCAACTCGCCTCAACTCGCAAGAATCGGGAAGAATCGGGCTCTTCGGAGGGTTTCGTTTCCATGGCGTTTCCAATTTTGGGATGTGAGTAATGGCAACGTGCAGGGTTGATGATCCCGGGCGACGCTCCGCCTATCGCTGACGCCGGAGCCCCCTACTCCTCGTCGCCGTTGATATTCTGGGTACCTCCTTAGAGTCGCGCCCGCAAGTTCAAGAGCGTTGTGGCACGTGTATAGTACCGACTGCCCGAAGTGATTATCCCGATCTGTTCGATCACTGCGCACACCAATTCGTGGGGGAGCTTTCGCTTGCGGCGAGCCAACCGGCGATACCGCTCAATGGTTCCGCGAGACAGGCCCAGTGCGCGCAATAGATCCAGCGAGTCCTCAACCCGTTTGCGGCGGGCAACACCAAGGGGACTCGTGTCCCGTCTTTCGCGGATGACGACCTTGTGATCCGACAACTCCCCGACTCTCCTGGTCACAATGGCGTTACCAAGAGTATCTCTTGCCCAACTCTTCCCACTCCTAGAGATCGGGGAGACACATGCGGGACCGCCTTTGCCGTGGATATACCTCGAACGCAAAAGTTGGGGGTCAGGGTGGCCGAGAACTTGATCCTCTCGCCTCAACGCAACGCATTGTAAATCTTGAGAAATCCGCCCTCGGGTCATCTCGACGCAACTCGCTGCAACGGGCCTCAACGGGGCTCTTTCGGAGCGGACGTTTCCATTTGGTAGCCACAGGGCGCTGGAACTCCGCGTGGCGGAAGGATGGGGGGGTGGAACATCTCTGCCGCAATTGGGACACTTCACAAGCGCCATTGCGTCCCCCCGAAACACGTGGCGCAAAACGTATACTTCCTCTTCCCCTGGGCCGCAGGCAGAATCCTGCTGTGGAGAATCGCGCTATTGGAGGGGGCACCCTCTGTTCAAATGACTGCACGAAGCTGGCGACGAATCCGAGGGGTCAACAGGGGATCTTGCCTAGGCAGCCGCGCTTCAAGTGGGATGGGGATATTTCGAATCATTCCGATGGAACCACGACCATGGGCTTCCACTGACCAAGACTGATCGGAAGCGGGGGGCGCAGTATCTCTTGCGTGAGATGACACCAGTTCAGGAGGGGGACGTCAATCGATTGTCGCATATCCTTCCGGCGAGGTTCAACGGCGCCAATCTGCACCGGGGGTCCGGAAGGGTTCGCGTGATGTTTTCGCGGCGCTCGTGATCAACGAGACCCCGAAGAAAGAAATCATCTTGACGAACCGAACGAGACGGGCCCTCGTGGGAGTGGTTCTCAGTGCAGGCACAGCCAAGCATCCCCCTTGAATCGCGGATCTTGGAATTGAGAACCGCTGCGGGGTATATTAAGCAAACGTGCGAGTACGCTCGCAGCAAGAACCGTAGACCGTCCGTACTAATGGTGGGAGCAGGGATATCCTACCCAAATATCCCTCTTGCTTCTGGCATCACGGAACATTGCAAATCTATGGCGCTGGCGCATGGCCGCACGGACGGTCCGCGCGCCGCTACTGCTCTTGGCGCGTACTCGCATTGGTTTCAGCGCGCGTATCCTTCTCGCGCAGAACGTCAAGACTACTTGAGGAGTTTGGTTGAGAATCAACCAATCTCAGCGGCGAACCTGCGGCTCGCCCACCTGATGCTTGATTCGACCGTCGCAAACACCGTGTTGACCCCTAACTTCGATGACCAGTTGAGTCGCGGACTCAACCTATTCGACAAGCGATACATTGTGTGTGACCACCCGCAAACGACACAACGGATTGATCCCGAAGATCCGGGGACTCAGTTGATCCATATCCATGGTACCTATCGATTCTATGATTGTTGCAACCTTCAAGCGGAAGCCGAGGATCGCGCCAAGCACCCCTATCCTGCGTTCGGTGGCATGGCGTGGCTCGTCCAACGTATCCTGGAGAACCGTCTCCCGCTTGTCGTGGGGTATAGCGGGTGGGAGGATGATGTATTCATGACCGTATTGCATTACCTGTTTTCGGGTGCGCAAGGTCTCCCCCATAACCTCTATTGGTTTTGCCATCGGCGATCCAACATTGAAAGTTTGCCGGATTGGCTGCGTTCGCATGCTAATGTGTTTTTCGTTGCTCCGCCTGTAGCGCCGGCGAGCCTGTCCGCAACTTCGAAGGCAGGGCGCGTAGAAGTAGATACCTCTAAACAAGAGACGGTCATGTCAGCAAGCGAAGATTACGCTGATCGTCGTGAGTTGACCTTGGATGCGCTCGATATTTTCGACGAGCTGATTCGGACTTTTGAACTTAGGGCGCCTAGCATTACGGTGGATCCTATTCAGGTGTTTGCCGATCGTCTTCGTAGTGACATATCCCCGTCGAGCGCCTTCGCGGATGAGCGGGATCCGTATCAATTCCAGGCTGTGATCCGACGTGTTGAAGCCGCATTAGCGAGGGACACGGAGTCCAGACGATCGCGAGCGGTCGTTGATGAGATTCAGGCGGCCGTGAGAAGTTCACGGTATGCTGAGGCCATAGACACCGCTGAATCAATGAACCGGTCAAATCTCTCGGCGGACGAGTGGTCCGAGCTCGCGCACTCGATCGCAATTGCTGCCGACGGTGCGCCGGAAGATGGCGGAGAGCTAAAACCAAGGGCTCATGCTTTAGTAGCAACGCTAGCAGATGAATGGTGGAGAGCAACTAGGGATAGCGACGCCAAAATCATGTTATCAAAAGCTTTAGTTAACGAGGGGATCGCGTACGGGGCATTGGGACGATCGCCACAGGCGATCGCCGCATACGACGAGGTCGTCGGACGCTTCGGCGACGCGCCAGAGCTTCCGCTGCGCGAGCGGGTGGCCAGAGCGCTGGTCAACAAGGGCAACACGCAGGGAGAGCTGGAGCAGTCGACGGAAGAGATTGCGACATACGACGAGGTCATCCGACGCTTCGGCGACGCGCCAGAGCTTCCGCTGCGCGAGCAGGTGGCCAGAGCGCTGGTTAGCAAGGGTATCACGTTGGGGCGGCTTGGGCAGTCGACGGAGGCAATCGCGACATACGACGAGGTCATCCGACGCTTCGGCGACGCGCCAGAGCTTCCGCTAAGCAGCCTTGCTTTCGAAACGCGCGAACGACGTAAGCGGCTACTCGCCAGCATTACGCCAACGGTACCACCCTCGCCATGAAGCTTCGCCGCTATTCAATACCCCGATGGAGCGGTTCAAGTCCCCTGCGGTGTGCTATGCGAAGCTCCGCTCGTGCCCTACTTCTGGGACGGCTATCCCCGGGTGGTCCTATGGCGGGCGTCGTTCCGTTCTGTCTCTGCTCGGTCAATGGGGACCTTTATGGAGGAAGTGTCAGCCCCATAGCCACGAGACTTGGTTGCAGTATCTACGGCCGTCCCTGAATGTGAAGTAATCGCTTTTCGTACCACTCCGCGCGGGCCGCAGGCAACGCCCTTCGTGTTAGGGTGATACCGACGCTTTGTCGCTTTGTAGAATGCGTCGGCGTACTCGTCTGCGCTCAGAGTGCGGACATCGGGTACACCCGCGACCAGAACGGGTCTCCGCTCCCGCTCGCGCTCGTCTCCTACGTATCCCTGTGTCCCAGTGTGGTCTGGAGTTGTTGAGGCGGGCGGGCACCGCCAAGCGAATGGTCGAAGGAGATATGCGCTAAGTCTGCTTGGGCGACGGCTGTTCCACCGCGAAAACATATTCCGTACCTCCGACCACCGCACGAAACCGCTGCACCACGGTCGCGGACGGTGTTGGCGCAGGGGTAGTAAAGAGAGAGGCTGCCGTCGAGGTTACGGCCTGCGCCACCGATTCCGGGCGCACGTGAACGTACACCGTTCGACGTTCCGGCAGGTGTTCGTCCCGGTTGAGGTCCGGCACAGCTTGAAGAGGTATCGTGAAATCGACAGGAGCGACCGGGACTGGATCAACCGCCTCAAGACGTGGAAGGTTGCTCGTGATCGCGGGGCGTCCCGGTGAGGCCATCTTGATCGACGAAACGCGATACGGGAACAACACGATAACCAGGACGAACAGCCCCGCCAGAATCCAGGCAGCTAGGCCCGACACACATCCCTCCCTCTCTGCACCAGGCCGATCATAACACGAACTACACGCCACCCCCAACCAACGTCCCGCAGTACAGCCTACCTACCCCGAACCACGCCCTGGGGCTCCTAGAGGGCTCTCCGGCCCACATTGCAACCTTGTGGGCGAGGGTTCCCCCAACGTACCCCGGATGCGCCGGAGCCGTCTCTCCAGCGGGACGTTTCCATCCCGTTTCCAAATCGGCAGATTTCAGCGGCGGAATCGATAAAGAACCCTTATTCTACTTGGGTTTACGGTGGACCGTGAGCCCCTGGAGGAACGGATTGGACCGCCGCTCTTCCCCGATTGTCGTCTCGGGGCCATGGCCAGGGTAGCAAACCGTGTCGTCGGGCAACGGCAGCAGCACGCGCGCGATCGACTCCAACAGCACGTCCATGCTGGCTCCGGGGAGATCCGTCCGCCCGATGCTGCCGGCGAACAACGTGTCGCCGACAAACACCAGGCCGTCCCCGAGGAGACATACGCCGCCCGGACTGTGCCCCGGGGTATGCCGAACCGTCAGGCCGAGACCGCCCACGCGAAGCTCGTCGCCTTCTTTGAGCCACCGGTTTGGCTCAGGAGACGGCGGCACCTCCACGCCGAAGAGCGCCTTCGCGCGCACCGGCCCTTCCGCCAGCACCTCGCGCTCGGCCTCGTGGATCCAAAACGGTGCGCCGGTCGCCCGGCGCACCGCCTCGACGGCCATCACGTGATCGAAATGCCCGTGCGTATTCACGATCGCGACGACGCGCGCTCCGTGCCTGCGCACCGCCGCCAGAATCCGCTCCGGTTCGTCTCCCGGGTCGATCACGAAGAGCTCGCCTGTGCTCTCGTCTCCGAACAAATAGCAGTTGGCCTGGATCGGCCCAACGGGGAACCCCTCGAGAATCATCCCGCGCACCAACATCGCCGGCCCGCTGGCTTCGGCAGAGACGACCCCTCCACGAGCCGTGTCATCGTCACGAACGCATAAACCAGGTCACGTCCGCGCTCCGACCTTGGCCCCGCTGAGCGCCTTGATGATCTCGCGGCAGAACGCCGGCAGATCCATCGGCGTCCTCGAGGAAATCAGGTTACCGTCCACAACCACTTCCTGGTCGACATAGTGGGCACCGGCATTGATGACGTCGTCCTTGATCGCGCTCACGCACGTCATCGTCCGGCCCTTCAGGATCCCGGCCGAGATCGGCACCCAGCCCGCGTGGCAGATGGAGGCTACGATCTTGCCCTGCTCAAACGCCTCCCGCACGAACCGCAGCATCGCCTGGTGCCTCCGCATGCGGTCCGGCGCGTACCCGCCCGGCACGACGACCGCATCGAACTCCGAAGCCCGCACATCGTCCATCGACAGATCGGTCTTGGCAGGATATCCTTCCTTGCTCTTGTAGACCTCACCGGCCTTGGGGCCAACGATCGCAACCTGAGCACCCGCCTCTCGGAGGCGCAACGCAGGATACCAGAGCTCCAGGTTCTCGTAGTAGTCCTCTGCCAGGACCGCGACTTTCTTTCCGGTCAGGTCCATCGAGCCACCTCCCGTAGGCTATTCTCGCTTGCAGGGCCGCCGAATTCAGTATAGACAGCGCCTGCGACGGACGGCAAGGATCGCGCCGTCGGCCGCACCTCGCCCTGGCGCGACCCGTCTTTCCGTGTCGAGATGCGGTCCATCCATCTTTGGCCGCTTTGCCGACGGCCGCCCCCGAGACAGCGCAGGGCTCCGTGCGAAGATCCCAGCTTCACGGCTTCAACTGTACCGGAGCACCGCCGCACGCATCGCACGGCTGCGACAGGTCGGCCTGGCTGCTCAGCACGAACGCGGTTCCCGTCTGGTGAAACGCGCGGAGGGGAAACGCCACCGGCCACCCGCGGAAGTCCAGCACGGGATTGATCTGTCGTTCGAACTGATCGGCGAGCGCCGGGGGCATGGGAACGGAGTCGACGACCAGCGACTGGACGTGGAAGAACACCTCGGGCTGGCCGTACACCTGGAACACACCGCGCATCTGCACGTGCGTGGGAAGGCCGTTGTACACGACGGTACCCTCCACCGCCGTTGAGTCGCCGTCGGTGCTCAGCTTCGCGTCCTTGACGGTGCTCTCATGGTCCAAGAAATCTTCAACACTCGCGGTCGCCACGCGGCCGTAGATTGCGCTGTCTCGAACATCGAGGAGCTTGAACGCACCCCGATGCAGCTCCTCCGCGTCGACGGTCGCGCCGAGGAGGCGGATCCAGAGCTGGTCGATGCGGAGTCCCTGGATCGAAGCGCCCTCCGCGTAGATGTTGATGCGTTCATAGTCTCCCGCTTGCGGGTCGAATACCGCATTCAGCCGGAGGACGGGCGGATCACCGAGGAGCCGTCCGAACACCGACTGAAGCGCGTTTTCGTCCGCCGGGGCGGCTGCGGCGCCGTAGGCCCCGTTGCACCCCACAAGCAGGCCTGCGATCGCGAGCGCCACCCAGACGCATCGCGTCATCGTAACACTCCTTCTCCCCCCACGAGTCTACATCAGGCGCGGCGGTCGCGGCACCCTCGTACTCTCACTATTCCACCGTTCGAGTATGCCGTACCACGCGGGCCGTTCTCGCCCGCCGTGGCGTGTACCGCGGTCGATATCGTCCCTACCTGCCCTATCGTCGTCGCGGTGATGATACGTGCTCACCCCGGCGGCGCCCCTCCGATGCGGGCGAGCATCGTTGCGCGCGCGCGCTCCTCCAGCCGGTCCGGCAAAGGGGCGAGCTCGAAGGCCGGGTGCCGGCGCCACATCGCCTCGCGAATCAACCGGTCCGCGAACGCCGGGTTCTTGGGAAGCAGCGGACCATGCAGATAGGTGCCATAGACGTGGGCCGCCACCGCGCCCTCCCAGCCGTCGCGGCCGTTGTTGCCGAATCCGGAGACGACCCGGCCCAGCGGCCGGACCCCGGGCCCCAGGTACGTGCGCCCGCCGTGGTTCTCGAAGCCGATCATGGCCGGCTCGCCGCCATCCGGCTGGATGACGAGATTGCCGATGAGCCTGGGGGCACCGGGCCCCGCGTGCTCCGTCCAGAGGTCGAGCAGGCCGAGCCCTGGCAGCTCATCCCCCTCGGCCGGCCGGTAAAACCGCCCAAGCAGCTGGTATCCGCCGCAGACGGCCAGCACCACCGCCCCAGCCGTGGCTGCGTCCGTGAGAGGTCCGCGCTTCTCACGCAGGAGGTCCTCCACGGCAATCCGCTGCTGGCGGTCCTCACCGCCTCCGATGAAGTAGAGGTCGGCGTCCCCGGCCGCGATCGGGGTGCCCAACGTCGCCTCGGTCACCCTCACCTCGATATCCCGCCACCGCGCCCGATTGGTGAGCACAATGATGTTGCCGCGGTCCCCGTACAGATTCAGCAGGTCGGGATACAGGTGGCAGATGCGCAGCGTAGGCGTCACGTCTCCCAGAACCCCCTGACGGTCCCCCACTGTTGCAGTACGGCGCGGAGCGCGAGCATCGCCGTGTAGGTCGGCAGCACGTACAGACGCCCTGACGTCGCGAGGTCCAGCGCGCGGCGAAGCGCACGATCGTACGCGGGCTCGATCTCGATGGCTTCCGGCGGGAGCCCCGCGTACTGCAGCCGGACGGCCATATCCTCTGCGCGCAGCCCCGTCACCACCACACGCCCCACGCGGCCGGCCAGCATCTCGGCATCGACATCCCACAGCCAGGAGACGTCACGCCCGTCCGCCGTCCGGTCGTTGATCGCGATCAGGATGACCGGCAACGGCCCCGCCGCAAGCGTGACCCGGAGCACTTCGTTGAACCCTGCGGGATTCTTGACGAGCAACAGGCGCACGTCCCGCCCGTCCACCAGCACGCGCTCCGCCCGGCCGAACGCGGGCGTGAAGGA
>Ga0187784_10000389_pt1 | contig 32140 bp, 25 predicted proteins | sample 1015_SJ02_MP15_2_FD_132964 | JGI IMG/M metagenome (GOLD analysis project Ga0187784, IMG submission 132964) | Tropical peat soil microbial communities from peatlands in Department of Meta, Colombia - 1015_SJ02_MP15_20_MG | ecosystem: Environmental > Terrestrial > Soil > Wetlands > Peat | place... | reverse complement strand
TCGATGCTCGATGCATCGATCGTATGATTGACCACCCCGTTGGCGGCAAGCCAGCGATGCAGCCAATGGCCGTCAAGGCCAGCCTCGTAGCAGGACAGAATGCGAACTGGCTTGCCGAGTTGCCCGGCCTTGGCTCGCAGCTTGGCCAGCAAGATAGACAGCGCCGCAAGGTCGCCGCCGTCGATCCGGTAGCGGCTCAGCTTCTCCGCCCCAGGCATCATCACGCCAAGCTGCCACTTGGACTTACTCAGTTCGAAAGCAACGTAGATCGTGCCATACTCAGTGCTGGCAGGTGCGTCAGTGGGATTGGCTCTCATCGTTGATCCTCAGGGCGGTTGGTGGTTGCAAACTCAACCTACCTCCTGACCGCCTGCCGCCCATAGGATCTACGTTTGCCCCGCCCTTGACCCGACCGACCCGTCACCATGCGAACGTAACACCGGCGCGGCCGCCTGCGCCGCCTGGGGCGGCGCGCGGCTCACCACTGCAGCGACACCGCCGCGCGCATGCCGGCAACGTTGGTCTGCAGCCCGACGCCGGCGCCGGCGTTGAGCACCACCGCGTAGTTCTTGGTGTCGAACAGCAGCGCGGTCGCGCCGAGGCCGAACGCGCTCTGTCCCTCGAAGCTGCCATAGCTCGCCGCGATGCCGAAGCGCCGCCCCGGCTGCAGCGCCGGCGTTGCGCCGACCGCGAGCGCGACCGCGCTGCCGGCGCGCGCCTCGCGCTGGTTGTCGAGGATTTGCGACTGCAGCGACGAGACCTGCGACTGCAGGCTGGTGATGCTCGCCGGGTTGAAGCTCGAGGTCGCGAGGTTACCGGCCGCGTCCGTGGTCACGAACGAGACCGGGCCGCTCTGTGCCGCAAGGCTTGCGGCCGATGTCAGCCCCGGCATGCGATAGGTGTTCGAGGCGGTGCCGATCGCGACTTGATTCGGCACCGTCGTCACCGCACCGTTGCCGATCGCGGTCGAGTTTGCGAAGTTCGCGCTCGCGCCATTGCCGAGCGCGATCGCATTGACGCCGCCGGCCACCGCATTCTGTCCGACCGCGACCGCGCCGCTCTGGCTCGCGGTCGCGCTCGCGCCGAGCGCGGTCGCGCCGGTGCCGGTCGCGATGCTGCTCTGGCCGATCGCCGTCGTGTTGGTGCCGGTCGCATTCGCTGGCTGGCCGAAGGCGCTCGCGGTCGAGCCGTTCGCGATGCTGGAAGTGCCGGTCGCGGTCGCGAAGTTGCCATTCGCGGTGCTGTTCACGCCCGTCGCGGTCGCGCTGTCGCCGTTCGCGGTGGCGGTGACGCCGGTCGCGGTGGCATTGGCGCCGTTGGCGGTGCTGTTCGCGCCGGTCGCGGTCGCAGCGAAGCCGTTCGCGGTGCTGCCCGCGCCGGTCGCGGTCACAAGAGTGCCGATTGCGGCGCTGCTGAATCCAGTCGCGGTCGCGAACTGGCCGGTCGCGTTGCTGATCTGCCCGGTCGCGGTCGCAGCGACGCCGTTCGCGAAACTTTGCTCTCCAATCGCGGTCGCGTTGCTGCCGTTCGCGATGCTGGCCGTGCCGGTCGCGGTCGCAAAATTGCCGTTCGCGATGCTACCTTGGCCGGCCGCGGTCGCGCTAGCGCCGTTCGCGAAGCTACCTTGGCCGGTCGCGGTCGCAGCGATGCCGTTCGCGACGCTGAACATGCCAGTCGCGGTCGCGGCATTGCCATTCGAGCTGCTGAGCACCCCGATCGCGGTCGCCTCGGCACCGTTCGCGGTCGCAGTGTTGCCGTAGGCGGTCGCGTCAACGCCGGTCGCGTTCGCCCCCGCGCCAACGGCGGTCGATTGGGCGCCGGTCGCCGCGGTCACGGTGCAGCCGGCGCCGGTGATGTTGCCGCCGGTTCCCGAGAAGCATTGCGCCAGCGCCGGCGACACGCCGGCGACGGTCATCATGCCGGCCGCGACCGCGAGCGAGCGCAGCGTGCCGCCGCTCAGGATGCTCGTGGCGAGAAGATGCGCGCGGCGCGACGATCGATCGCCGGTTGCCCCAATCACCGCTTGCGCCACGCCGGCCGCCCGCGCTCTTCGTCCCATCGACCCAGCCTCCACCCGCTGATGGCCTCGTCGCCGCCGGCGCAACCGTCCGAAAATCGGCTTGCGCATTGCTTCGGCGTACGCAACGTCGCGATGGTGGCGCAGACTCGCACTGCATCGTTTGTCCGGGTCCGAACCGGTCTTGCACCGACATCAGCAATTCTCCGCAGCGTGGCTTTTTCGCATCAGCCGGTTTTCGGCGATGCGCGGCTGTCGGCCGGTCGTTGCGGGGCGTATGCGGGCTGCGAATTGTCCTGGCGCGAAGTCGAATTGCACGAGAGCGAAGCAAGCCGCCGTGCGGCGAATCTTTTGGGCTTTGCCGCCGCGCAGGGCTGCGAGATCATCGATTCGGCTCATGGCGGGCGTGGGCAGGTTGTGATTGAGTTGGGCCGCTGCAGCGCTGCCGGGACAGACTGCGAGGAACTTCACGATGGAGAAGATGGTCTTTTCCACCGACAGCCTTGCTCCCGGCCTCAATGATCAGGCGCGCGTTTCGGCCTGGCACGATTTCGTCGTCAGCGCCGTTTGCCCGTTGGACGTGGTCGACGCGCTGCCGGACCTTCCGTTCTCGCAATGCATGGAAGTCACGCCGCTCGACGGTGTTGCGGTGACGCGCATGCGTGGCACCACGAGCCGGCTGGCATGGATTTCGGGCTCGCTGGCGACACGACCCGCGGATTTCTACCTGTGCCTCAATCGCTCGGCTGCCCCGATGTCGGTGACCCAGAGGGGCCGCGAGGTGGAGTTTGGCGACGACATCGCGATGCTCGGCAGCTGCACCGAATTCGGCGACGCGCGCTGGCAATCCGCCAACGACGTCACCTTCGTCGCCGTGCAACAGGCGCGGCTGCGTGAGCTCGTGGCCAATGCCGAGGACCTGTTGGCGCGGCCGCTGCCCGGCGGCGAGGCCGCGCGGCTGCTGCGGCGTTATCTCGATATCCTCCCGACACCGAGCGGATTGGAGGACACGCCGGCGCTGGTCGCGCATGTCGGCAGGACGGTGACGGACCTGGTCGCGCTCGCGCTGGGTGCCGGGCGCGACGCGGCCGAGATCGCGAGCCAGCGCGGGCTGCGCGCGGCGCGCCTGCAGGAGATCGTCACGGCGATTCGCGCGGACTTTTCCGACGCAGCGTTTTCGGCGCAGACGCTCGGGGCCCGGCTCGGCGTCAGCGCGCGCCACATTCAGGATCTGCTGCAGGAAACCGGTGCGAGCTTCACCGACCGCGTGCTCGAGCTGCGACTGCAGCGTGCCCGCGCCATGCTGGCCGACCCGCGCCACCAATGCCTGAAAATTGCCGAGATCGCCGACCTCTGCGGCTTCAACGAGATCCCGTATTTCAACCGCTGCTTTCGCCGCAGGTTCGGCGGGACCCCGACGCAGTTTCGCGGCGGCCGCGCGGACTGACGCGGGTCAGCCCCGTAGGGTGCGCAAAGGCGCAAGACATCGCGCCCGCGAAACGCCGCGCCCGCGCGCGCCTTTGCGCACGCGGCTCGAGAGGTCAACGCGTGCGCAAAAGCGCGCACGATGGCATCAAGATCTCGAACCCCTGCCCCGCGCTTTTGCGCACCCTACATTTCCCATGACTGGGCACCGCACCATGATGCCTTGACATCAATTCTTGCGGCATCGATGATGCGCCGGATGCGCACCACGCTCACCATCGATGATGACCTCGCAGCTCTCCTGAAACGCCGCGCGCGCGAGCTCGGTCTACCCTTGAAGGACGTGGTCAACCGCACGCTGCGCGCCGGCTTGGGCGAGGCTGCGAAGCCGCGCCAAGGCGCGGCGCCGAAGACGATTCCTCACGCCTTCGGGTTCAGGGCCGGGATCGATCTCGACAAACTCAGCCAGCTTGCCGATGAGCTCGAAGCCGAGGCCTACGCCGGCAAGATGTCGACGCGCGAGCGCCGTGGGGCGGCACCGCATGATCCTTCCCGACGTCAACGTCCTCGTTCACGCGCATAACGCCGAATCGGCCGTCCACACGCGCGCCCGGGCGTGGTGGGACGAATGCCTCGCCGGTCCCGAAGGGGTTGGGCTTGCCTGGGCCACGTTGCTGGGCTTCATTCGGTTGACCACCAACCGCCGTGTCGTGGCGCACCCGCTGGCCGTCGGCGACGTCACGGCGCGAGTCGAGAGCTGGCTCGCTCTCCCGCACGTTCATCTGGCGCAGCCATCGGAGGGGCATTTCACGCGGTTGCGAGCCGAGCTTGAGCGACTCGGCACCGCTGGCAACCTGACGACTGACGCCCACCTGGCGGTTCTGGCCATGGAGCGCGGCTACACTCTTTACTCGACGGATGCCGACTTCGCCCGCTTTCCCGCGCTGCGATGGGTCGATCCCTGCAAGAACTTGCGCAAGCCCTAGCCGAATAGAGGTACCTGAAGAAATGATCGAATTTCGAGCCATTTCCTATTATGATTTCAGGGCTTTTACCACCTGACAACAGGCTTGACGGCGCCTTGCCCCGGCCTTGCTTGCCATTGCGGGCGCATCACCGTATGTAAGTCGTGCTGACGGTTGCGAATCCGGATTTGCCGCGTTCGGGCATCCGGCCGGCCGCCCAAACCCCCGTTCGGCGACGAAACGGGACAGCGGCCCGCCCGGTCATTCGTTTGACGCTACGGCGTCGAAAGCGGATCGGCCACGCCCACCTCAAGGAACATCCGGATACTGGCGGTGCGCCGCCTGTCCCCGACGGTCGGCAGTCGAAGAAACCGCGGCCTTGTTTGGGCCGCCATAGTTCAGGTCGAGGGTCATGCTCAAGGCGCAAGGCGCGGGATTTCCGCGTCGCCTGGCTGAGCAAATCGAGGTTCGAGGCGGCGCCGCGGCGCAGGCCTGCGACCGCGCGACCCGACGCCCCCCAATCAACCCCCCATTCGGCGCGGCCACCCCGCCACGCGTGTCACTCGCGACACGCCGCAGCGCGTCGGCGCGCCGCCAAGAGACAGTTTCATGGCCAACAAGATGCTCATCGACGCCACCCATCCGGAGGAGACCCGGGTGGTGGTGCTGCGCGGCAATCGGGTCGAGGAGTTCGACTTCGAGTCGGCGAACCGCCGGCAGCTGCGCGGCAATATCTATCTCGCCAAGGTCACGCGGGTAGAGCCCTCGCTCCAGGCCGCCTTCGTCGACTATGGCGGCAACCGCCACGGCTTCCTGGCGTTCTCGGAAATTCATCCCGACTACTACCAGATCCCGGTCGCGGACCGGCAGGCGCTGATCGCCGAGGAAGAGCGCGCCCACCGCGACGCCGAGGACGAGATCGACCGGCGCGCGAGCCGCCGCCGGCCGCAGCGCGAGGCGGCGCATGCGCGCCACGGCGCAGCGCGCGGCGACGACGCGTCGGTGAGCGAGACGATCCCGATCCACGAAGACGAAGCCGCGAACGGCGAGCCGGTCGATACCGAGCCGCACGAGGGCGCGGCGGACGCCGGCGCCGAAGCCGCGCCGCTCGCCGCGCATCCGACCGAACTGCCTGTCGCCGAAACCGCGCACGAAGCCCCCGCAAGCGAAACGCTGACCCCGACGCTGGAAGCGGTTTCGGCCTCGATCGCGCAGACGCACGAGGCCGAGGACGACGAGGAAGACGAGGAAGACGACGAAGAGGCGCCGGCCGCCGGGTCCGAAGCCGAAGGCGTGCCGGCCGAAGCCGCCGCGAGCGCCGAACCCGAAGAGGCCGCAGCGGTTGCGACCGGGGATGAGAACAACATCGTCGAAGTCGAGGAGCCGGCGGCGACCGAGAACGGCGAGGAGGCGGTGGAGTCGGTCGGCGGCGCCGACGCGCTCGAGGAAGCGCAGGAGCGCACCCCGCGCTACCGCCGCTCCTACAAGATCCAGGAGGTCATCAAGCGCCGGCAGATCATGCTGGTGCAGGTCGTGAAGGAGGAGCGCGGCACCAAGGGCGCGGCGCTCACCACCTACCTCTCGCTTGCCGGCCGCTATTCGGTGCTGATGCCGAACACCGCGCGCGGCGGCGGCATCTCGCGCAAGATCACCAACGCGCTCGACCGCAAGAAGCTGAAGGAGATCGCCCAGGAGCTCGAAGTGCCGGAAGGCATGGGCGTGATCCTGCGCACCGCCGGCGCGAACCGCACCAAAACCGAGGTCAAGCGCGATTTCGAATACCTGCTGCGCATGTGGGAGACGGTGCGCGACCTCACCTTACGCTCGACCGCGCCGACCCTGGTCTACGAGGAGGGCTCGCTGATCAAGCGCTCGATCCGCGACCTCTACAACAAGGACATCGAGGAGATCCTGGTCGCGGGCGATGCCGGGCATCGCGAGGCGAAGGACTTCATGCGCATGCTGATGCCGAGCCATGCGAAGAACGTGAAGGCCTATCACGACACCCAGCCGATCTTCACGCGCTACGGCATCGAGAGCCAGCTCGACGCGATGTTCACGCCGACCGTGCAGCTGCGCTCCGGCGGCTACATCGTGATCAACCAGACCGAGGCGCTGGTCGCGATCGACGTCAATTCCGGCCGCGCGACGCGCGAGCATCACATCGAGGACACCGCGACCAAGACCAATGTCGAGGCCGCCGAGGAGATCGCCCGCCAGCTGCGCCTGCGCGATCTCGCCGGCCTCATCGTCATCGACTTCATCGACATGGACGAGAACCGCAACAACCGCACGGTCGAGCGGCGGTTGAAGGAGGCGCTGAAGAACGATCGCGCGCGCATCCAGGTCGGGCGCATCTCGCATTTCGGCCTGCTCGAAATGTCGCGCCAGCGGATTCGCTCGAGCGTGCTCGAAAGCTCGACCGAGAAGTGCCCGCATTGCGGCGGCACCGGCCACGTGCGCTCGGTCTCCTCCGTCACGCTGCACCTCTTGCGCATGATCGAGGAGATGCTGCTCAAGGGCGCGACCCATAATCTGATCGTGCGCACCCGCGCCGAGGTCGCGCTCTACGTGCTCAATCACAAGCGCGCGCATCTGCGCGACCTCGAAAGCCGCTTCCAGATCACCATCACGGTGAATGCCGACGCTTCCGTCGGCGCCGCGCAGCCCTTCATCATCGAGAAGGGCGAGCAGGTGCACAGCGTCGAGGCGGCGAAAGCGCTGGTCGCGCAGGCGATGGCGGGCCCTCCCCCGGTCGCGGACGAGGAGGACGAGGCGGAATTCGAGGAGCTTGCCGAGGACGAGGCCGAGGACGCCGAGGGCGCGGCCGAGAGCGCGGAGGCCGAAGCGGCCTCCGAGACGGCGGAGGCGCATGGCGAGAACGGCCAGCGCCGGCGCCGGCGGCGCCGCCGCGGGCGCGGCCGGGACCGCGAGCGCGAGCCGCGCGAAGGCGGCTTTACCCATGAGACGGCCGGCGAGCACGCCGTCGCCCATGCGAGCGACGACGAGATTGCCGAGGAAGGCGCGCCGGCAGAAGGCGAAGAAGGCCCGCAGGCGCGTTCCGCCGAACCACAGGGCGAAGGCGAGCGCCGCCGCCGCCGGCGCGGCCGGCGCGGCGGGCGCCGTAACCGGCGCGGCCGCGAGGGCGAAGGCGGCTATGCGGCCGGCAACGGCGGTACGCCGGAAAGCCATGCGGCGCATCCGCACGAGGATCACGCCGATGACAGCGCGGAGCCGGAGGTCGCCGACGCGGTCGCCGATCTCGGCGGGCCGATTCGCGAAGAGACGCCGGCGGCCGCGCCGCACGCGGCCCACTTGCCGCAGCCGTTCGAGCCCGTCGGGCGCGACGACGCACCCGTGCCGCCGCCGGCCGAGCCTGCGGCCTCGCCCGAGCCGCCGCGGCGGCGCTCGACCGTACGCGAGCCCGCGCCGACCTTCGCGTCCGCGGGCGGCAAGCCGGTCGCGGCTGCGCCGTCGCAGCCCCCCGCTCCGGCGCCCGAGCCGCCCGTCGCCGTGCCCGAGCCGGCGCAGGGCGAGGACGCAAAGCCGCGCCGCTTCGGCTGGTGGTCGAAGCGCGGATAGGCGCATGAAGAGCGCGTGGGTGACCGGCGATGCGGACGCGGCCGTCGCGCGCTATTCGCATCTGCCGCGCGATCTTGCCTTGCGCCTCTACACGACGCGTCTGCTCGGCGCCGAGCGCCGGCTGGTGCTGCATGGCGGCGGCAACACATCGCTGAAGACGCGCATCCCCGACCTCAACGGCGATGAGGTCGAGGTGCTTTGCGTCAAGGGCTCCGGCGCCGACATGGCGACGATCGAGCCCCCCGGCCTGCCGGCCGTGCGCCTTGCGCCGCTGCGGAAACTGCGCGCGCGCGAGACGCTGTCGGACGAGGACATGGTGCGCCTGCAGCGCGCGAACCTGATCGATCCGTCATCGCCCAACCCTTCGGTCGAAACCCTGCTGCACGCCTTCCTGCCGCACCGGTTCGTCGACCACACCCACTCCACCGCCGTGCTGAGCCTGACCGACCAGCCCGATGGCGAAGGATTGTGCGAGGACGTCTACGGCGCGCGCATGGCCTACGTGCCCTACATCATGCCCGGCTTTGCGCTCGCGCAGGCGGCCGCACAGGCGTTCGAGCGCAGCCCCGCGGTCGAAGGCCTGATCCTGCACAAGCATGGCATCTTCACCTTCGGCGCCGATGCACGCGAAGCCTACGAGCGCATGATCGAGCACGTCACACGCGCCGAGGAGCGGCTGCGGCGCGGCCGCAAGGCGGTCTTTGCGACCGCCCAGCTGCCGCAACAGACCGCGCCGCTCGCCGAGGTCGCGCCGATCGTGCGTGGCGCCTGCAGCCTGAAGGACGCCAAGGTCGAAGGCGCCTGGAAGCGCTTCATTCTCGAGTTTCGTGCCGGCGCGGCGGTCAGCAATTTCGTGAACGGCGCGGAGCTCGCGCGCTACAGCCAGGCCGGCGTGGTGACGCCGGACCACACGATCCGCACCAAGAACTGGCCGCTCATCGTCCCGCCGCCCGATGCCGGCAAGCTTGGCGAGTTCCAGGCGGGCGTCGCGGCCGCGGTCGAAGCCTTCGTGGCGAAGTACCGCGCCTATTTCGACGCCAACAACGCGCGTCATGGCGGCATCAAGCAGCCGCTCGATCCGATGCCGCGCGTGGTGCTCGTCCCGGGGCTCGGCCTGTTCGGGCTCGGCCGCTCGAAAAAGGATGCGCGCGTCGCGGCGGATCTCGCCGAGGCCGCGATCGAGACGATCACCGATGCCGAAGCGACCGGGCGCTACCAGGCGCTCGACGACGCCAACCTGTTCGACATGGAATACTGGTCGCTCGAGCAGGCCAAGCTCGGCGCCGCGGCCGAGAAGCCGCTCGCCGGGCAGATCGTCGCGGTCACCGGCGCGGGAAGCGGGATCGGCGCCGCGACCGCCAAGGCCTTCGCGGCCGCGGGCGCCGAGGTCGCGCTGCTCGACGTCAACGCGGCTGCGGCGGCCGAGAAGGCAAAACCCATCGGCGGCCTCGCAATCCCGTGCGACGTCACCGACGCCACATCGGTCGAGGCCGCCTTCGCAAGGATCGCCGAAGCCTTCGGCGGCATCGACATCCTGGTTTCGAACGCGGGCGCGACGCCGCCGCAGGGCAGGATCGGCGAGGTTGACGAGGCCGAGATCCGCAAGAGCTTCGAGCTCAACTTCTACGGCCACCAGCGCGCCGCGCAGGCCGCGGTCAGGATCATGCTGGCGCAAGCGACCGGCGGCTGCCTGCTGTTCAATGTCTCGAAGCAGGCGATCAATCCGGGGCCGAGCTTCGGGCCCTACGGGCTGCCGAAGGCCGCGACGCTTTTCCTCTCGCGCCAGTACGCGCTCGACTACGGGGCGCACGGCATCCGCTCCAACGCCGTCAATGCCGACCGCATCCGCTCCGGCATCGTCACCGACGCGTTCATCCGCGAGCGCGCGCAGGCGCGCGGGGTCTCGGAGAAGGACTACATGAGCGGCAACCTGTTGCAGCGCGAGGTCACCGCCGAGGATGTCGCGCAGGCCTTTCTGGCTCAGGCGCTGGCGCTGAAGACGACGGCCGACGTCACGACCGTCGATGGCGGCAATATCGCAGCGGCGCTGCGATGAATCCGAGCGGCGTCGACGCGTTGCTGTTCGATCTCGGCAACGTCGTGATCGACATCGACTTCAATCGCGCCTTCGCGCGCTGGGCGGCGCATGCGGGCTGCGACGTCGCGCAGCTGCGCGCGCGTTTCTCGGTGGACGAAGCCTGCCTGCGCCACGAGGTCGGTGCGATCAGCGACAGCGAATATTTTGCAAGCCTGCGCGGCTCGCTTGGGATCGCGTTCTCCGACGCGCAGTTCCTCGACGGCTGGAACGCAATCTTCATCGGGGCGTCGCCCGGCATCGGCGCGCTGCTTGCGCAGGCCGCGGCGCGCATGCCCGTCTACGCCTTCACCAACACCAATCCGGCGCACACGGCTTTCTGGTCGACGCACTTCGCCGACACGGTCTGCCATTTTCGCAAGATCTACGTCTCGTGTGCGATCGGCCTGCGCAAGCCCGACGCGGCGGCATTCCGCTTCGTCAGCAGCGATATCGGCGCGCCGCCCGCGCGCATCCTGTTCTTCGACGACGTGCACGCCAATGTCGAGGGGGCGCGCGCCTGCGGGCTGCAGGCGGTGCAGGTGCGCGCGCCCGGCGATATCGCCGCAACGCTCGCACCGATGTTGCAGGCGCAAGGCTAGCCCGGTCACTCTGGTAGCGGATGATTTGAAGCGGCCCCCGAGAAGATCGAGGCCGAGATTCTCAAGTCCGGGCTGGCACGAGCTTGTCAAGCAGCTCGCGCTGTAGAAAGCCCGCGACGCTCTCGCAAGATTTCTCGGAGGTCGTCGAGTTGTCACCCCAATACCAGCCAAACGCCGTCAACATCGGCGGAAACGCGGGCGGCCGGTTCAACGCCGTATAGCTCGCGGCGACGAGCTGCGTACCGGCACTGCCGACCGCATAGATTTCGACCGGCGGCGAAGCGCTGTCGATGGGGACTCGGTCCTGAAAGAAGGACGGCCGGCGCGGAAACCGAATGAGCAAATATTCGGCTGGCGCGCTATCCGCGGCGACACCCTTGTTCACTGGCGAATTGGCGGTCGCCTTCGTGAAGCGGAGATACTGGCTCTTGCTCTGCCCGCGCGTGAGGACGTCGTCGAAGCCATAGCCGCCGGAGAGAATACGGCTGCGCGCGCAATTGATGAGCGGCCACGCCTCGCCTTCGATCACCACGGCGCCCGGCTTTGCCGGCATGCCGACCTTGGGAATTGCCGCAACCGCCTCCCGTTCGTGCGCTTTCGCCCTCAGGACGGAGGCCAGCGACCCCGCCCAGAAGCCGAAGGGGATCAGCGCGACAAGGACGGCGGCGGTCGCGATGGCGTCCCGTCTCGCCATGAACCGCAGGATCGCTGCGACCAGCGCCGTGTACAGCAGGAATGTCGGCACGAAGAAAGGCAACACATTGGCGACGAGCGCAAACAGCACCCACGGAAAGGGCATTTGGCTGCTTGCCAGCTGCGCCCAGAGCACAACCGCGAACGCGATCACCGCGCCGATGAGCACCGCGCGCTTGAGCTGCCAGAGGCTCGGCGTTGCGGGGACGACTTCGGCGGCTGGCGACGATGCGCCGAGAGCTGCCGCATGCGACCGCCAAACGCGATAGACCGCGAGCACGAGAAATACCGGCATTGTGTATGCGGCATAGGACTCGGACATGTCGACCGCAGCCATGAGCAAGGGCGGCAATGACGTGAGAACGAAGACCGGCAAAATGCCCGCACGCAGCGCGGCCTCGATCGACAACAATGCCGCCAGGATCAGGAGTGCCCTGTCCACGAGACGGATCCCGCCCGCGCGAAGCGCATCGCGTGACGGGACTGCGAGCAGCGCCATCAAGGCTGCTCCGAAAAGCGCGTAGGCGGGCGGCTTGATCGTCAGGATGCCCGCCGAGAACGGATAGGCCCATCCGGTTCCGACATATTGCAGGAACCCGTCGTCGCCGAGCAACATCAGCGTCGGAAACGTCCCCAGCCATGGGCGCAGTCCGGCATCGCGCGCTCTGCGGACGCACGCGCTCAGGGCCATCGCCAACGCGACAAGAAAGAGGATCGGCCGAAGGAACGCCGCCGCAACGAGTGCAACGGCGCCGCAGGTGTCCAGCGCGCAATGCGACGCGCTCACGATCGCCTTCGAGAGATAGGGAAAAAGAAGGATCGTGCCGATCAGGAACACGATCGTGATTGCGACTCTCCAAGCATAGCCGACTCGATCGAGAGCACCGGTCCACATGAACATCGAGCGCACCCTTTGACGATAAATCAGAGAGCCTCGCACCCAGGCCCGAGGCAATTTCTTTCTGCTTGCCGACCGGGCCCGGGGCACAAGCTCCTTCGAATACGATCAAGTCCTTTGCCGTTGCGCCTCGAACAGCCGCGCGCCCTACGCCGCCGCGATCTTGCGCGCTTCCTGGTGGCCGAGCAGCTTGGCGAGCTCGCGCACCGGCACTGGCCGGCTGTAGTAGAAGCCCTGCACGTCGGTGCAGCCGAGCGCGCGCACGCGCTCGAGCTGCTCGGCGGTCTCGACGCCCTCCGCGGTCGTGGTCATGCCGAGGCTCTCGGCAAGCCCGGTGACCGCCTGCACGATCGCGGAGGATTCGGCGCTGTTGTCGAGGCCGTTGATGAAGCAGCGGTCGATCTTGATCTTGTCGAACGGGAACGAGCGCAGGTAGCTGAGCGACGAGTAGCCGGTGCCGAAATCGTCCATCGAGATGCGGATGCCGAGCTCGCGCAGCTGGTGCAGCGTCTGCAGCGTGATCTCGGTGTTCTGCATCAGCACCGCTTCGGTGATCTCGAGCTCGAGGCGCCGCGCCGGCAGTTGCGCGGCCGCGAGCGCGGAAAGCACGGTCGGCAGCAGGCTCTTGTGGATCAGCTGGGTCGGCGAGAGATTGACCGCGACGCAGATATCGCCCGGCCACTGCGCGGCGTCGCGGCAGGCCTGGCGGATCACCCACTCGCCGAGCGCCACGATCAGGCCCATCTCCTCGACCACCGGAATGAACTCGCCCGGCGACACCATGCCGCGCTCCGGGCAATGCCAGCGCAACAGCGCCTCGCAGCAGCGCGCGCTGCCCTGGTTCAGATTCAGCATCGGCTGGTAGTAGAGCTCGAACTCGCCGTTCTCGAACGCACGGCGCAGCGCCAGCTCGAGCGCGCGGCGCGCCTTCATGCGCGCGTCCATGGTCGGCTCGAAGAAGCGGAACACGCCGCGGCCGTCGGCCTTGGCGCCGTAGAGCGCCATGTCGGCGTGCTTGATCAGGTCGTTGGCGTCGCTCCCGTCGGTCGGCGCGAGCGCGATCCCGATGCTGACATCGACGTTGATCGAATGGCCGTGCAGGCTGTAGGGCGCGCGGATCGCGTCGGAGATGCGCTGCGCCAGGCGCTCCGCGTCGGCCGCATCGACGATGTCGGTCTGCAGGATGCAGAACTCGTCGCCGCCGAGCCGCGCGATCGTGTCGGCCTCGCGCACGCAGCCGCGCAGGCGGTTGGCCACGACGCGCAGCAGCTCGTCGCCGACCGGATGGCCGAGCGAGTCGTTGACGCTCTTGAACTGGTCGAGGTCGAGGCACAGCACCGCAAGCCGCTGCCCGCGCTCGACGTGCAGCAGCGCCTCGGTCAGCCGCTCGCGCAAGAGCACGCGGTTGGCGAGATCGGTCAGCGCGTCGTGGCGCGCCATGTGCTCGATCTTCATCTGGGCGCGGCGCTGCTCGGTGATGTCCTCGTGGGTCGCGACCCAGCCGCCGCCGGCCATCGGCTGGCTCACCACCGCGATGGTGCGCCCGTCGTCGAGCTCGACGAACTGGCTTATCGTCTCGCCCGCCTCGATCGTGCGGCGCAGCGTTTCGATATAGGCGTCCGGATCGCCCGAGAATGTGCCGCTCGCGATCCGCAAGTCGAGCAGGTCGCGCAGCGACTGCCCGGAAGCGAGCGCGTCCGGCTCGAGCCGGTACAGCTCGGCATAGCGGGGATTGTGAATAACCAGCCGCCCGGCGGCGTCGAACATCACCAGGCCCTGCGACATGTTGCAGACCGCGGCGTTGAGGCGCAGGTTCTGCGCCTGCAGATCGACCTCGCGCGCGCGCAGCTCCGCGGTGCGCTCGGCCACGGTGCGCTCGAGGCTGAGCTGGATCGCGTCGATCTCCTCGCCCGTCAGCGAGATCGAGCGGTCGCGATCGAAGTCCTCGTAGGCCGCGCTGACCAGCTCGGAAAGCCGCGCGAGGTCGAGCGCGCCGTCGTCTCCGGTCGCTCTGGCAATCTGCTGGGCAAACAGCTTGTGCACGACGCTGTTCTCGGGGCTACGCCACTTCGGCGAAGGTCGTGACCGTCATGGTCTGCTCGTGCAGCGCGCAGCGGCAGCACCTCGCATGCGGCGCAATCTCGTCATTGCAGTAGAATCCGAGGCGCACCGTGTCGGCACCGCGCTCGCAGTCGGCCGCGTCCGCCGCCTCGATCGTGCGCTGGCCCATCAGCAGGCGGCGGCCGATGCCGCTCCAGCACAATTGCCGAACAAACATGCGCCAGCGTTTCCCACCACGATCAGGACTGCACGCAGAGGGCGCACTTTGCCCGGCAGCCTCTGAACTTTCGGTTTTCTATTCGTACAAAAACGAGGGGCAGCGCTAATTTCTTGATCACGATTAATGAGTGGTTAAGCCGCGCCCGCGCTTCCTACCGTCAGCGATGCCGTACGGCCCAGGCGATCAGCGCCATCAGCACGGCCAGGATCAGAATGAGACACCACAGGCCGAGGGAGACATAGCCGATCGCCCCCGCCGCGGTGCCGAGCAGGAAGCCGAGCCAGAGCGGAACCAGGTTGGTGAGCCGCTCACGCGCGCCATCATATTGGGCGGCCGCCGCCGCGTCGCCGCGCCGCGCGCCGTGCCAGCCGAGCAGCAATTCGGCGGTATCGATGGCAAACAGCGTCGTATTGGTGGTCATCACGTTGGTCGAGGCGACGCCCGGCAGCATCAGCCGCACCGCGGCGCTCTGCACGCCCATCGCGGACAGCCCGAGCAGCGCGGCGGCGAGCGTCAGCGGCGCGTTCGGATCCTCGCGGAACGGCTCGACCACGCCGAGGGCGAGCAGGCCTGCGATCAGGACGCATTCGAGCGCGAGCGCAAAGGCGAGCGGCGCGTGGCCGCGCCGGCGCAGCACCGCGGCGAGGATCGTGGTGAGCACGCCGGCGAGGAAGAACACCGGGATCGCCAGCACCTTGATCAGGAAGCCTTGATCGCGCGCGACCAGGCCGGCGCCGAACACCACAAAGCTGCCGGTCACCTGCGCGACGTAGAGGCCGAACAGGGCGAGAAACGTGCAGGCGTCGACATAGCCGGCCGCAAAGCTCAACAGCGCCGGCACGATGCGCGGGACTGGCGGTTGCGCTGACACGCGGGCCTCCTCGCGTCATGCAAGCGCAGGACGGCGATGCTGTCGAGAGGCACGCAATTCCCGCGCCGCACGCGCTTCAATCGCTCGACAGGATCGTGTTCTTCAACAGCGGGTAGATCTGGCTTTCCCACTTCTTGCCGGAGAACACGCCGTAATGGCCGACGCCCGGCTGCATGTGGTGGCGCTTGCGATAGGGGCGGATGCCGGAGCAGAGCTCCTGTGCCGCCAAGGTCTGCCCGACCGCGCAGATGTCGTCCTTCTCGCCTTCGACCGTGAACAGCGCGGTGCGGCGGATCGCGCGCGGCTCGACCAACTCGCCGCGATACGTAAGCTCGCCCTTGGCGAGCGCGTAGTCCTGGAACACGATGCGCACCGTCTCGAGATAGAACTCGGCGGTGAGGTCGAGCACGGCGAAATACTCATCGTAGAAGGCCTTGGTCTGCGCCGCCTTGGCGAGATCGCCGGCGACGAGATTGTCGTAGAGCTCGCGATGCGCCTTCACGTGCCGCTCGATGTTCATGCTCATGAAGGCGGCGAGCTGGACGAAGCCCGGATAGACCCTGCGGAAGGCGCCCGGATAGCGCAGCGGCACGCTCGCGATCAGGTTCTGCTCGAACCATTCGATCGGCTTCGAGGTCGCAAGCTCGTTGACCTTGGTCGGATGCACGCGGCAGTCGATCGGCCCGGCCATCAAGGTCATCGAGCGCGGCTGCGCCGGATTGCCGCTCTGCGCCATCACGGCGGCCGCGACCAGCGTCGCCACACAGGGCTGGCACACCGCGACGACATGCGCGGGCGCGCCGATGATTTCGAGAAACTCGATCAGGTGCGCCACATAGTCGTCGAAGCCGAAGCGGCCGGCGCTAAGCGGGGCGTCGCGCGCATTGTGCCAGTCGGTGATGTAGATGTCGTGCTCCGGCAACATGGTCTTGACCGTGTTGCGCAACAGCGTCGCGAAGTGCCCCGACAGCGGCGCGACCAGCAGCACGCGCGGCTGCTCGGTCGCGACGTCCTTCTTGAAATGCAACAGCGTGCCGAAAGGCGTCGCGTGCACCGCCTCCTCGGTGACCGCGACCTCCTCGTTGCCGACCAGCGTGGTCGCGATCCCGAACGGGGGACGCACATGGGTGAGCCCGGCGCGCGCGATCAGCTCATAGGCGGCGCTCAGATTCTTCAGCACCGGACCGGAGTAGCCGTTCAGCGGGCCGATCGCCTGAAGCGCCATGCTGGCCCACGACCGCACCGGTACCATGATGTCGGAGTGCGCCTGATACGCCTGATAGAGCATGGCTGTGCGGCGCCGCGGCGCGGCCCCTACCTCTCGACTTCCTCAAACCCCGGCGACGAAAAGTTAGTGCATTTCTTGCTGCGCTGCGAGATAATATTCACCGGGACGGCGACCGGTTTGGAAAATCACCCCTGCCGGGGGCGCGGCGGCCCGCGCGGCAATATTTCGGCAAGTGAGGATGTCCATGGCCGAGGCCCGACTTAGCATCAACAGCCGGAACTACGGATCCTGGTCGCTGCGCGGCTGGCTCCTCTGCCAGATGGCGGGCCTCGAGGTGACGGTCGACATGGTGGCGCCGGACGATCCGTCGGGACGGGCCGAGCTGTTGCTGCTGTCGCCGTCGTTTCTGGTTCCCTGTCTCACCCATGACGGCATCAAGATCTGGGACACGCTCGCGATCGCCGAGTATCTCAACGAGCTCAAACCCGACTCCGCCCTGCTGCCGGCCGAGCGCGCCGCGCGCGCCCATTGCCGCTCGATCTCGGGCGAGATGCATTCGGGCTTTTCCAACCTGCGCTCGGCGCTGCCGATGAATTTGCGCGCGCACTACCCGGCGTTCAAAGTATGGGCCGGCGTGCAGGCCGACATCGACCGCGTGGTCGCGATCTGGCGCGAGTGCCTCGCGCGCTATGGCGGGCCTTATCTGTTTGGCGACAAGCCGACGATGGCCGACGCGATGTATGCGCCGGTGTGCACGCGCTTCAAGACCTACGACGTGAAGCTCGATTCCGACTGCGCCGCCTATTGCGCGGCGATCATCGCGCTGCCGGCGATGCAGGAATGGACCGAGGCCGCCAAGACCGAGCCCGAGGAGGTCGAGGAGCTCGACGTCGAGTTTTGAGATAGCGCGCGTAGGGTGGGCAAATCGCCTGCTCCGCTGATCGACTTGCGCGATGTTTGCGCAGCAATTTGCCCACGCGTCTGCGCAGCCATCGCGTGGGCAGCGCGCACGCACCTCTCAACGCAATTCGGCACCGGTTGCGCCGGCGCGTTGCCCACCCTACGGGTGTTTGGAGTTCACAACCCGCGCTTCTTCTTCTTCTTCGCCGCCTTGCGGGCGGCGCGCTGCTCCTTGACGAGTGCGATGCGGCGCGCCTCCTCCTCGGACTTCACGAGCGCGGCGAACTCGGCTTCCTCGCGCGCCTTGCGCTCGGCCGCCTCCTGCGCCTCGCGGATCGCGCGCAGCCGCGCCTCCTCGGCCGCGCGCGCCTCCTGCTCGGCCCGCAGGCGCGCCTCCTCGACGCGGCGCGCGGCCTCTTCGGCCTTCTGCTTGGCGCGCAGCGCCTCGCGCTCGCGCCGCCCTTCGGCGACCGCCTTCAGATGGGCCTGCCGCTCCTCGTATTCCTTGTCGCCCGGTCCGGGTTGCTTCTTGAACCGATCGAGTAGTGCTTTCTTGGCTTCGTTCTGTCGGTCAAGGCGCTCTTGAACGCTGGCGCCCTTGGGGCCGCTCCACATACCATCCGCTCCGATTTCCAAATTTTCCGACCGCTGCGCTCTACCCGCGCGGGACTAAGCGGTCCGATCATGATGTGAGGACTTGGATTTATCGTGACAATGACGCCTCCGCAAGGCGCGTCACGCAGAGGTGAGATGCGTTAATGCGTTAATGTTCAACCCTTGCGCAGCCAATTCCCGATCCGCTCGACCGCCTCGCGCATGTCGGCGGCCGATCCCGCGTAGGAGAAGCGCACGAACTCCTTGCCATGCAGCGGATCGAAGTCGATCCCGGGCGTCGCCGCGACGCCGGCCTCATCGAGCATGCGCCTGGCAAAGTCGAGGCTGTCGGGCGAGAAGCGCGACACGTCGGCATAGAGGTAGAACGCGCCGTCGACGGGCAGGAACTTCTCAAGCCCGGCCTGCGGCAGGCCCTCGGTGAGGATGCGCCGGTTCTCCTCATAGCCGTGCTTGACCGCCTCCATCTCGTCGCGGCCCTCGAACGCGGCCGCGGCGGCGATCTGCGACAGCGTTGGAACCGAGATCGAGAGGTTCTGCTGCAAGCGCTCGACCGCGCGCAACAGCGGCGCCGGCACCACCATCCAGCCGACGCGCCAGCCGGTCATGCAGAAATATTTCGAGAACGAGTTGATGATGAGCGCCCGCTCGGAGAATTTTGCGGCCGTCTCGGCCGCAAACGCGTAATCGAGGCCGTGATAGATCTCATCCGAGATGAAGCGGATGCCGCGATCCTCGGCGGCGGCGATCAGTTGCGCCAGGGCTTCGGCGCGCATCATCGTGCCGGTCGGGTTCGCCGGGCTTGCGACCAGCACGCCTTGCAGCGGCTTGCGCCGATGCGCGGCGGCGAGCGCCTCGACGGTGATCGACCAGTTGGTGGCGGCCGAAATCTCGATCGGGACCGGCTCGCAGCCCAGTGCCGTGAGGCTGTGACGATAGGGCGGGTAGCCGGGTGACGCGACCGCGACCCGGTCGCCCGGCTCGAACAGAGCGAGGAAGGCGAGAATGAACCCCGCCGAGGAGCCGGTGGTGACGACCACCCGCTCGGCCTCGACGCCGACGCCGTGCGCCTCGCGATAGTGGCGGGCAATGCGCGCGCGCAGCGCCGGAATGCCGAGCGCCTGGGTGTAGCCGATGTCGCCGCGCGCGAGCGCGGCCGCCGCCGCCTCCCGCGCGGTCCGCGGCGCCGGCGCGGCCGGCTGGCCGACCTCCATGTGCACGACGCGGCCGCCCTGTGCCTCGATGCGCGCGGCCGCCGCCATCACGTCCATCACGATGAAGGGCGCAACCTCGCTGCGGGCGGAGGGAAGAAGCGCAGAGCGCGCTTTATCGAGCATCGTGGGATCCCGAAATCGTTTTGCAGTCCAAACGCTTGTCCCGCCTCGCTGGCGCCGCAATCGGCGGCTTTGGGTGCTCCGCGGCGTTGCCAACGAAACGTGAAGCGGCCGCGCGTTGACCCCGCTCGCCCGGGTCCCTAGTTTGCGACGGCGAAGCGATCAGGAATCCGCATGGACCAACGGACACCTAGCAGGGCGCGCCGCGCGGCGCCAGCATCGCGCGCCATCGCGGCGCTGACCGCCTGCGCGCTCGTGATGAGCCAGCAGCCGGTCGCCGCGCAGGCGCCGGCCAACGCCGGGCTGCCGATCATCCGCGACTCCGAAATCGAACAGCTGATGCGCGACTATTCGGCGCCGATCCTGAAGGTCGCCGGGCTCGCGCAGCAGAACGTCGACGTGGTGCTGATCAACAGCCGCGTGTTCAACGCGTTCGTGATGGACGGCCGCCACATCTTCATCAACATCGGCGCGCTCTACGACGCCAAGACCCCGAACGAGATCATCGGCGTGCTCGCGCACGAGACCGGCCACATGGCGGGCGGGCACCTCGCGCGCCTGCGCGAGCAGCTTGCCAGCGCGCAGACCGCCGCGATCATCGGGATGCTGCTCGGGGTCGGAGCGGTCGCGGCCGGAGCCGCGGCACGCAGCAACAATACCGCGACCGTCGGCGCCGCCGCGCTGCAGGCGCCGCAGGAAATGATCATGCGCTCGCTGCTCGCCTATCAGCGCGCACAGGAGGAGTCGGCCGACCGCGCCGGCGTCAAGTTCCTCAACGCCACGCAGCAGTCGGCCAAGGGCATGTACGTCACGTTCAAGCGTTTCGCCGACGACATGCTCGTCATCGCGTCGCGCGTCGATCCCTATCTGCAGACACACCCGATGCCACGCGAGCGCATGGCCGCGCTCGAGGAGCTGATCAAGACCAATCCCTATTGGGACAAGAAGGATCCGCCGGAATTGCAGCTGCGCCACGACATGATGCGGGCAAAGCTCGCAGGCTTCCTCGAGCAGCCGGATGCGGTCCTGCGGCGCTATCCTTCGACCGATACCAGCCTGCCCGCCCGCTATGCGCGCGCGATTGCGGCCTATCGCTTCGGCAACACCGCGGTGAGCGCGCAGACGCAGATCGACGCCCTGATCCAGGCGCAGCCGAACAACCCGTATTTCTACGAGCTGAAGGGCCAGGCGCTGCTCGAGAGCGGTCGCCCGGCCGAGGCGATCGCGCCGCTGCGCCGCGCGGTCGCGCTCGCGCCGACCGCGCCGCTGATCAAGATCATGCTCGGACAGGCGCTGGTTGCGACCGGCGACAATCGCTACTCCGACGAGGCGATCTCGCTCCTGAAGATCGCGATGGCGCGCGAGCCCGATTCCGCGGATCTCTACGCCGAGCTTGCCATGGCCTATGGCCGCAAGGGCTCTCTCGCGGACGCCGACCTCGCCTCGGCGCAGGCGGCGCTCGCCCGCGGCGACGTCAAGACCGCGCGCGAGCTTGCGGCGCGCGCCAAGACCCGCTTCCCCACCGGCTCGCCCGGCTGGGTCAAGGCCGACGACATCGTCGAACTCAAGCCACCGAAAAAGCCGCTGTTCAGCACCAACGTCACCTTCGGGCCGGCACAACGCGGACCGTCCATGCAACCAGGACCCAATCAATGATCCCTCGCACCTTCGCCCTTCTCGTCGTCTCGGCGCTCGCGCTTGCCGCCACGGCTCCCGCCCGCGCCGACGATGACTTCACGCCGGCGCAGCGGGGCGCGATCGAGAAGATCATCAAGGACTACCTGCTCGAGCACCCGGAGGTGCTGCAGGACGCGATGAACGCGCTCGAGAAGAAACAGGCGGCCGCCGAGGCCGAGAAGGCCAAGACCGCGATCAAGGAGAATTCCGACCGGATCTTCAATTCGCCCTACCAGGTCACGCTCGGCAATCCGCAGGGCGACGTCACCTTCGTCGAGTTCTTCGACTACAATTGCGGCTACTGCAAGCGCGCGATGGCCGACATGTTCGCGCTGCTCGACAAGGATCCGAAGCTCAAGGTGGTGCTGAAGGAGTTCCCGGTGCTCGGTCCCGGCTCGGTCGAGGCGGCCCGCGTCGCGGTCGCAGTGCGCATGCAGGACAAGGGCGGAGCCAAATACCGCGAGTTCCACCAGAAGCTGCTCGGCGGACGCGGCCAGGCCGACAAGGCGCGCGCGCTGGCGGTCGCCAAGGAGGTCGGGCTCGATGTGGCGCGCATCGAGAAGGATATGAAGAGCGACGAGGTGACCAACACCATCAACGAGAGCATGAAGCTCGCGGAGGCACTCGGGGTCAACGGCACGCCGAGCTACGTGATCGGCCACGGCGCCGACGGCGACCTCGTGGTCGGCGCGGTCGGGCTTGAGGCGCTCAACAAGAAGATCGACGCCTCGCGCACGCAGTAAAGAAGGTTTTTGGTGGTGCATGATCTTTTCTGAAAACCGGGATCCACTTTTCAGGATCATGCACTGATGGCGACGATCTATGTCCTCAACGGACCCAATCTCAATTCGCTTGGGATCCGTGAGCCCGAGAAATACGGGCACTCGACGCTTGCCGACGTCGAGAAGCTGTGCCGCGAGACCGCCAGCCGCTTCGCGCTCGAGGTCGATTTCCGCCAGTCGAACCACGAGGGCGTGATCGTCGACGCCTTCCACGAGGCAAGGCAGAAGGGCGCGGCCGGCATCGTCATCAATCCGGCCGGCTACACCACGACCTCGGTCGCGATCCTCGACGCGATCTACGCGGTGGCGTTGCCGACCGTCGAGGTGCACATCACCAATATCCACCAGCGCGAGGAATACCGCCATCACTCCTACATCTCGAAGGGCGCGCGCGGGGTGATCTGCGGATTCGGCGTGCAGGGCTACGCCCTTGCCATCACGGGGCTTGCCTCCCTGATCGGCGCCAAGGCAAAAGCATAAGACCTCAAAAGCCTGAAAATCGACCACGCAGTTTCAATCGTTAACGGCCGGGCCACGGAGTTGAGCGAACAGGACCTGATCCGCGAGCTGGCAAAGCTGCTCGACGAGACGAACCTCAGCGAGATCGAGGTCGAGCGCGAGGGCTTGCGCGTGCGCGTCGCCCGCGTAATCACCACCCATGTGCTCGCGCCCGGCGGCGGCGCGCCGATGCCGGCGATCCCCGCGATCGCGCCGGCACCCGCGATCCCGAGCGACGCAGGCGATCCCGCGAAGCATCCGGGCGTCGTCACCTCGCCGATGGTCGGCACCGCCTACCGCGCGCCGGGACCCGGCGCCAAGCCGTTCGTCGACATCGGCAGTGTGGTGAAGGCGGGCGACACGCTCCTCATCGTCGAGGCGATGAAGACGATGAACCAGATCCCGGCGCCGCGCGGCGGCACGGTGACGCAAATTCTGATCGAGGACGGCCAGCCGGTGGAGTATGGCGAGCCGTTGATGATCGTTGAATGAAGCGAATAGCGAATAGCGAGTAGCGAATAGTGAGAAGCGATCTGATGCCTCCTGCCTTCGCTATTCGCCATTCGCTATTCGCCATTCGCCCGCTATTCGCCATTCGCAAACGTCCATGTTCGACAAGATCCTGATCGCCAATCGCGGCGAGATCGCGCTTCGGGTGCTGCGCGCCTGCAAGGAGCTCGGCATCGCGACCGTCGCGGTGCATTCGACCGCGGATGCCGACGCGATGCATGTGCGGCTTGCGGACGAGAGCGTCTGCATCGGTCCGCCGCCCGCCAAGGAGAGCTACCTCAACGTCCCGGCGTTGCTCACCGCCTGCGAGATCACCGGCGCAGACGCGGTGCATCCGGGCTACGGCTTCCTTTCGGAGAACGCGCGCTTTGCCGAGATCCTCGAGGACCACGGCGTGCACTTCATCGGCCCGCGCGCGCAGCATATCCGCCTGATGGGCGACAAGATCGAGGCGAAGCGCACCGCCAAGAAGCTCGGCATCCCGGTGGTGCCGGGCTCGGAGGGCGGCGTGACCACGGAGGCCGAGGCGCTCGCGATCGGGCGCGAGATCGGCTTTCCGGTGCTGGTCAAGGCGGCGGCCGGCGGCGGCGGGCGCGGCATGAAGGTCGCGCGCTCGGCCGAGGAGCTCAGCGTCGCGGTCGCGACCGCGCGCGCCGAGGCCAAGGCGGCGTTCGGCGACGACGCCGTCTATCTCGAGAAATATCTCGAGACGCCGCGCCACATCGAGATCCAGGTGCTCGGCGACGGCAAGGGCAACGCGATCCATCTCGGCGAGCGCGACTGCTCGCTGCAGCGCCGGCACCAGAAGGTGTGGGAGGAAAGCCCCTCGCCCGCCCTCAATGCGGGCGTGCGCGAGGCGATCGGCGAGGTGGTCGCGAAGGCGATGCGCGAGCTCAAATATCTCGGCGTCGGCACCGTCGAGTTCCTGTTCGAGGACGGCAAGTTCTACTTCATCGAGATGAACACGCGCATCCAGGTCGAGCACCCGGTGACCGAGGAGATCACCGACATCGACCTGATCCTGGAGCAGATCCGCGTCGCCAACGGTGCCGAGCTCGAGCTGCGGCAGGAGGACGTGCGCTTCACCGGCCACGCCATCGAGTGCCGCATCAATGCCGAGAACCCGGTGTCGTTCCGTCCCTCGCCCGGCAAGATCGTGCACTATCACGCGCCCGGCGGGCTCGGGGTGCGCATCGATTCGGCGGTCTACCAGGGCTACACGATCCCGCCGCACTACGACTCGCTGCTCGGCAAGCTGATCGTGCACGGCAAGACCCGTCCCGAATGCCTAATGCGGCTGCGCCGCGCGCTCGACGAGTTCGTCGTCGACGGGATCGACACCACGCTGCCGCTGTTCCGCGCGCTGGTGCGCGAGGACGACATCATCGACGGCGACTACCACATTCACTGGCTCGAGCAGTTTCTCGGCCGCGGCGCGATCAACGAGTAAGCCCCGAGCCGGCGGCGCGCCCGCCGGCCGCGGCACGCGGCTGGCGCTTGGCGCCATCTCCCGGTGGCGCTGGAATCGAAATAGAATGGCGCATGGCCAGCCGCGAAACCGCCCTGCTCGACCTCACGCCTGAAGTCCTGCTCAAGGCCTATGCGTGCGGCATCTTTCCGATGGCGGAGAACGCCGACGATCCGGCGCTGTTCTGGATCGATCCGCCGAAGCGCGGGATCATCCCGCTCGACGCCTTCCATATCCCCTCGCGGCTTGCCCGCACGGTGCGCAACACACGGTTCAGCGTCACCTGCGATCGCGACTTCGAGGCGGTGATCGAGGGCTGCGCCGCGCCCGGGCCGAAGCGCGCGCGCACCTGGATCAACGCGCGCATCCGCGCGCTCTATGCGGCGCTCTATCGGATCGGTCACTGCCACACCGTGGAGGTGCGCGACGGCGAGCGGCTGGTCGGCGGACTCTATGGCGTCAGCCTCGGCGGCGCGTTCTTCGGCGAGAGCATGTTCCATGTGGAGCGCGACTGCTCCAAGATCGCGCTGGTGCACCTGATCGCCCGGCTGAAGGCCGCCGGCTATCGGTTGCTCGACACCCAGTTCCTCACCGATCACCTCAAGCTGTTCGGCGCCTGCGAGGTGCCGCAGCCGCGCTATCACCGCATGCTCGCGGCCGCGCTCAAGCACGAGCCGGACGCCGATGCGTTCGCACCGCCGCCCTGGCCCGGCGCGCGCGCGCTCGAGGCGGCACTGCGGGGCTAGAGCACGGTGCCCGCTACTGGATCACCGAGCGTGGTGGTGGGGGCAGCTGTTGCGGCTGCGGCGGTGGTTGCGGCGCCTGCTTGGGCTGCTGTTGCGCGCGCGGCCCTTGCGGCGGCGGAACCGGCTGCGCCGTGGCGTTGCCCGGCGGCTGCGGCAGCGCCTGCTTCTGACGCGGCGGCTGCTTCGCCGGCGCGCTGCCGCGCAGTGGCGGCTGCGCCGCCGGCTCGCCGGCGTCGGCGACCGCCGGCGTTTGCGGGCCTTTGCAGTCGGACAGCCAGATATCGTAGATCGGATGCTCGATCGCGTGCAGGCCGGGCGAGGCCGCAAACATCCAGCCGGTGAACAGCCGCCTGATCTCGCCCTGCAGCGTGATCTCGTCGACCTCGATGAAGGCATCGGTATTCGGCGTCTCGGTCGGCGGGCGGGTGTAGCAGACCCGCGGCGTCACCTGCAGCGCGCCGAACTGCACCGTCTCGTTGATCGCGACGTCGAACGAGATGATGCGGCCGGTGATCTTGTCGAGCCCGGAGAACACGGCCTGCGCGTTGGGGATCTTCTGCGCCGGCGGCGCGATCACGATTTCATCGTTCGGCGGCGCGGGCGTTGACGGCGTGTCGCCCGGCGTCCCGGTCGGCTGACGCTGGCCGGGCGGAAGGCCCGGCAGTACTGGGTTGGCCCCCGGCGGCGTATTGCGCTGCGGCGGCACGGCCGCGACGCCGCCGGGCGGCGGCGGCAGGTCCTGCTGCTGCACGCCGCCTGGCGCGCCCGGAGGACGGTTCGCCTGCTGCGGATAGCCCTGCTGGGGATAGCCCGGCGGCGGCGGATAGCCCTGCTGATACCCCTGCTGCGGATAGCCCTGCTGCGGGTAGCCTTGTTGCGGGTAGCCTTGTTGCGGGTAGCCTTGCGGCGGCGGCGAGACCACCTGCGGCTGGCGCGTCCAGGGCGAAGGATTGGTGCGCGTCGCGTAATAGCGGTCGTCGTCGCTTGGCCCGCCGCCTTGCGGGACGTCAGCGGGCGGCCGCGGCGGACCGCCGAAAATCGCGCCGAACTGTGCGGCCGCCGGCAGCGCCAGCGTGACCGCGCAAAACAGCGCAGCCGTCGCGGTCAGCAGTCGTCGTCGGCCCATGCGATCCGCCCAAATCTCCCAAGAGTTTCGCTATACGAGTTTGGCGCTACACGAGTTTGGCGCCAGACGAGTTTAGCGCCACACAAGGGAGCGGCTGGTTAACACGCACAATACGGCGGGCAAAGGGCGGGCGACTCGGGGAAGGAAACCGGTCAATTGCTGCCCGGAACCCAGGCCTTGTAGTCGCCGGTCGCCTTGGGGCGGCGGCCCTGCGCGAGCGTCGAGCCGGTCGGACGCTGCGCGGCCGGGGTCCCGGTCGGGTTCGGCCGGTGCGGCTTCTGCCAGGCGCGCGCGACGTAGTGCTCCTGCGTCGGCGGCACATCGACCGTGTGGTGCATCCAGCCGTGCCAGGCCGGTCCGATCGCGGAGGCTTCGGCGTAGCCGTTGTAGATCACCCAGCGCCGCTCGAAACCGAGCGCCGGATCGATCTTGCCGCCCTTGGTGCGATAATAGCGGTTGCCGAATTCGTCCTCGCCGACGAGCTCGCCATAGAGCGCGGTCCACAGCTGGGTGCCGAAAGTCTGGCCGTTCCACCAGGTGAAGCAACGCGAGAGGAAGGTCGAGATTTTCATCGGCGCTTGTCGGCGAAGCCTGTCAGGCGGGCGTGGCTGTTCGCGGCGTTCATGCCAGTTCATCGGAGTCCTGTCCAGCCGCGCGCCGGCCGTTTCCCGCGCTGTCGCGGGAGCGCTGACGATCACGCAGAATTTGCCGCAGCTCCGCGAGATGGCCCTCCAGGATCATCTGCGTGACCATGTGCGAGTGCAGCACCTGCCGCGCGATCGCGGCATCCGCGCTCGCGGGATCGAGCCGCGCGAGCAAGGCTTGCTGCGCAAGGATGCGGCGCCGGCCCTCCCGAACCGTGCGCTGCGCGCGCGCGATTAGTTTTCGCAGCCTCGCATCCATTTTACCATCGAATGGTATCCGGCGGCGGCGAGCCTTGCCCTAGATCAATTCCGCGCGGGCGGCGCTCGAGATGCGGCGAGCCGCTCTACGCGGTCGCGGGCCGTGCGCGCTCCCACGGCAGCGCCGGCACGCGCAGCGCATAGGCGCCGTCGCCGAGCAGAACCTGCGCGATCAGCATGAACACCCAGGCGAGCGGAAACTCCATCCCGCCGTCGGCGAACCAGAAGCCCTTGCGCACCATCCAGTGATTGGCGACCGCGATCAGCACGGGAAGCGCAAGCAGGCTGACAGTGCGCGTGTAGATGCCGAGCAGGAGCAGCACGGCCCCGGCAAATTCGATCGCGACCGTGTAGCCGAGCGCGAAGCCCGGATAGCCCTGCTTGACGAGGCCCGTCCACCACGGATCGAAACCGATGACCGCGAATTTCCTGATCAGATGCGCGAAGAAGAAGAACGACAGCGCAAGCCGCAGGACCAGCGCCGCGTAAGGCGCGGTGCGATTGTCGATCATGGACGCCCTCCCGGTGTTTTGCCGAAATTCTACGGCGGTGGTTTTGCTTGCCGCAACGGCGGTTGGGGACAGCTGTTAGGCGGGTGAACCACCGCGGCAGAATCGCGCGCGCCCGCGCACATGAGATTCGCCGTTGAGCCACGCGGGTTTCCGAACAGTACCCTACGATATTACCGCAGTTGCGGGGCTGCGACGACGCGATTTTTCCCTCTTGACCCGCATCGACTCGGGGAAAGCCGGGTCCGCTCGAGTACGCATGACGATCGGTTTTTGCGGTTCCGGTGAGTTCCGTGACGTGGCCGCTACAGGACCGCGAACCTATTGTGACAGACGCCCCTTCCGAATCCGGACGGAATCTCCGATACTTCTCGCGCTGCATCGATTCCCGTCCCCGGAATTCACAGCGGCCCCACCACCTTTAGCGTTTGATTCAGATTCACCCCCTACTGCTTGACGGGCGGATGAAGTCGTCTTAGCGTTTGGGGTGTTCGACGGGACCTGGTTTTTCGTCACCCGGTGGACCTCCCAAACAGGGTTCTGACACCTCGCCGCCGGGGCTGACGGCTCGGGCGCGTGCAGGGTTCTGCGTGCGACACGGCGGACCAAACCGCCGTGAGCTCCCGGTGCCGCCAAGCGCCGACGATGACGGGGACGTGACAAGAGAGGCCGGGCCTACCCGGAGCAACAAGGCGCGGAAGGATGACAGGTCCGCGTCGCAGAAAACGCGTCGGCAGCTTATATTTGGCGGGTATTCCCCGCGCGGCTGTCGGCCACAAAAGGGGCAGAGAATGCGGATCGAGCGTCGTTTCACCAAGGATGGCCAATCTCCCTATGGGGGAATCGAATTTCGGCTGACTACGTCGGAGATCCGCAATCCGGACGGCTCGACCGTCTTCAAGGCCGACAATGTCGAGGTGCCGGCGTTCTGGAGCCAGGTCGCGTCCGACGTGCTCGCGCAGAAGTATTTTCGCAAGGCCGGCGTACCGGCAAGGTTGCGGCGGGTCGAGGAGCAGACCGTGCCCTCCTTCCTGTGGCGCGCGGTCGCCGACACGGACGCGCTGGCGGCGCTGCCTGAGAAGGAGCGCACCGTCGGCGAAACCTCCTCGAAGCAGGTGTTCGATCGCCTCGCCGGCACCTGGACCTATTGGGGCTGGAAGGGCGGCTATTTCGACACCGACGCGGATGCGCAGGCCTTCTTCGACGAGCTGCGCTACATGCTCGCGATGCAGATGGTCGCGCCGAACTCGCCGCAGTGGTTCAACACCGGTCTGCACTGGGCCTACGGCATCGACGGGCCGAGCCAGGGTCACTTCTACGTCGACCACGCCACCGGCAAGCTGGTGAAGTCGAAGACCGCCTACGAGCATCCGCAGCCGCATGCCTGCTTCATCCAATCGATCAACGACGACCTCGTCAATGACGGCGGCATCATGGATCTGTGGGTGCGCGAGGCGCGCCTGTTCAAATACGGCTCCGGCACCGGCACCAATTTCTCGTTGTTGCGCGCCGAGAACGAGAAGCTCGCGGGCGGCGGCAAGTCGTCCGGCCTGATGAGCTTCTTGAAGATCGGCGACCGCGCCGCGGGCGCGATCAAGTCCGGCGGCACGACGCGCCGCGCCGCCAAGATGGTGATCGTCGACGCGGATCATCCCGACATCGAGGCATTCATCGACTGGAAGGTGAAGGAGGAGCAGAAGGTCGCCGCTCTCGTCACCGGCTCGAGGATCAACCAGAAGCACCTGAAGGCGATCCTGAAGGCCTGCGTGAACTGCGAGGGCTCGGGCGATGACTGCTTCCAGGTCGAGAAGAACCCCGCGCTCAAGCGCGAGGTGAAGCTCGCGCGGCGCAACCACGTGCCGGACAACTTCATCAAGCGCGTCATCCAGTTCGCCCGGCAGGGCTACAAGGACATCGACTTCCCGATCTACGACACCGATTGGGACTCGGAAGCCTATCTGACCGTCTCGGGCCAGAACTCGAACAATTCGGTGCGCATCACCGACGAGTTTCTCAAAGCCGTCGAGGCCGATGGCGACTTCGACCTGACCTGGCGCACGCGCAACAAGGTCGCCAAGACCGTGAAGGCGCGCGAATTGTGGGAGAAGATCTCCTACGCGGCCTGGGCCTGCGCTGATCCGGGGCTGCAGTTCCACACCACCGTGAACGACTGGCACACCTGCCCGGCGTCAGGGCCGATCCGCGCCTCGAACCCGTGCTCGGAATACATGTTCCTCGACGACACGGCGTGCAATCTCGCCTCGATCAACCTGCTGACTTACCGGGACGAGAAGAGCGGCGCATTTGATATCGCCGCCTACGAGCACACCGTGCGGCTGTGGACCATCGTGCTCGAAATCTCGGTGCTGATGGCGCAGTTCCCCTCGCGCCGGATCGCGGAGCTCTCCTACGAGTACCGCACGCTCGGCCTCGGCTACGCGAATATCGGCGGGCTCTTGATGTCGTCGGGCATTCCCTATGACAGCGATGCGGGCCGCGCGATCTGCGGCGCGCTGACCGCGATCATGACCGGCATTTCGTATGCGACCTCGGCCGAGATGGCAAAACAGCTCGGGCCCTTCCCGGGCTACAAGAAGAACCGCGAGCACATGCTGCGCGTGATGCGCAACCATCGCCGCGCCGCCTACGGGGAGAAGACCGGCTACGAGAAGGTGGCGCAGCCGCCGGTGCGGCTCGATCATGCCGCCTGTCCTGACCAACAGATGATCGCGCATGCCAAGGCGGCGTGGGACAAGGCGCTCGTCCTCGGGGAGGAGCACGGCTATCGCAACGCGCAGGCTTCCGTCATTGCGCCGACCGGCACGATCGGCCTGGTGATGGACTGCGACACCACCGGCATCGAGCCCGATTTCGCGCTGGTGAAGTTCAAGAAGCTCGCCGGCGGCGGCTACTTCAAGATCATCAACCGTGCGGTGCCGGAGGCGTTGCGCGTGCTCGGCTATGCGGAAAGCCAGATCGCCGAGATCGAGGTTTATGCGCTCGGCCATGGCTCGCTCGGCCAGGCGCCCGGCATCAACCACGCGACCCTGAAGGCGAAAGGCTTCACCGAGGAAGCCATCGCCAAGATCGAGAAGGCGCTGCCGACCGCGTTCGACATCAAGTTCGCGATCAACAAGTGGACGCTCGGCGAGGAGTTTCTGCGCCACACGCTCGGTATCGACGCCGAGGCGCTCGCCAATCCGGCGTTCGACCTGCTCGCGCATCTCGGCTTCACCCGGCGCGAGATCGAGGCCGCGAACGTGCATGTCTGCGGCGCGATGACGGTCGAGGGCGCGCCGCACCTCAAGCCCGAGCACTATCCGGTGTTCGACTGCGCGAACCCGTGCGGCCGCACCGGCAAGCGCTACCTCTCGGTCGAGAGCCACATCCGCATGATGGCGGCGGCGCAGCCGTTCATCTCGGGCGCGATCTCGAAGACCATCAACATGCCGAACGACGCCACCGTCGAGGACTGCAAGGCGGCGTACCTGCTCTCCTGGAAGCTCGGCCTGAAGGCGAACGCGCTCTACCGCGACGGCTCGAAGCTGTCGCAGCCGTTGCAGAGCCAGCTGATCGCCGAGGAGGACGAGGAGGACGATGAGCTTGCCCCCGCGAAAGCGGGGGTTGAGGCGTTCCTCGAGAAGCCGGCGGCCGCGCGCACCACGCAGGTCGCCGAGCGCGTGGTCGAGAAGATCGTCGAGCGCATCACGGTGCTGCGCGAGCGCGAGCGCATGCCCGACCGGCGCAAGGGCTACACCCAGAAGGCCGTGGTCGGCGGGCACAAGGTCTATCTTCGTACCGGCGAATATGACGACGGCCGGCTCGGCGAGATCTTCATCGACATGCACAAGGAGGGCGCGGCGCTGCGCTCGATCATCAACAACTTCGCGATCGCGGTGTCGCTCGGCCTGCAATATGGCGTGCCGCTCGAGGAGTATGTCGACGCCTTCACGTTCACGCGCTTCGAGCCGAGCGGCCCGGTGCAGGGCAACGACTCGATCAAATACGCGACCTCGATGCTCGACTACGTGTTCCGCGAGCTCGCGGTCTCGTATCTGTCGCGCTTCGATCTCGCGCATGTCGACCCGAGCGAGTCGAATTTCGATGCGCTCGGCCGCGGCGTCGAGGAAGGCAGGCCCGCGCCCGCGACGCGCTACGTGTCGAAAGGCCTCACCCGGAGCCGCACCGACAAGCTCAGCGTGATGCCGGCGAGCGGCGTCGAGTCGCGCAGCAGCGGCTCGGGCGTCCCCTCCCCCGGTGAAGGTCAGGGAGCGGGGTCGACGCGCGTGACCTCGCTCGCCGCCCACCGCGCCGAGACCGCCGGCGCGACCGCGCTGAAGGTCGAGGAGCGCGTTTCGCCCGCGACCGCGCTCGAGACCATGGCGTGGGCCGATCCGAGGACCCACGCCAAGGCGGCGGCCGCCGAGAAGCGCGCGGAGG
>Ga0187784_10000388_pt1 | contig 32146 bp, 31 predicted proteins | sample 1015_SJ02_MP15_2_FD_132964 | JGI IMG/M metagenome (GOLD analysis project Ga0187784, IMG submission 132964) | Tropical peat soil microbial communities from peatlands in Department of Meta, Colombia - 1015_SJ02_MP15_20_MG | ecosystem: Environmental > Terrestrial > Soil > Wetlands > Peat | place... | reverse complement strand
GCGGCCGGCTTGAGCCGCGAAAGCCCATAGGTGACTGACCCGATAGCTAATAGACCCACAACGGAATAAATGATCCTGCGAATGCGCCGTTGTCGCTTTGCAGATTCACGTGGGATGTCCATAAAAACTCTCCGAAGGTATTCAAGGCAAGAGGGCTGCCAACTTGTTTTTTCGTCGAGGGATTTGTTTTCAAGGGGTTAGTGGGGAAGAGCGCTCGAAGCTTCCTCGTGAGGTGTCCGATAATGGGACGCCTCGTCCCGAGTTCGGACAATCACTCCAGCCGGATGCGGTTGAATTGGTCCCATGTCGACATGTCTGAGGTGATCACCTTATCCTCGGGCTGCAAGCCGCCTAGGATTTCGATGGAATTCACCGAAGCGCGGCCTAGTTTGACCTGCACGAGGTTGGCACCTTTGCCGTCCTGGTCGAGCTTGAAGATACCCACGGTGCTATTGGGCTGGCCAAAAACCGGACGACCCATGAAGATCACGTCCTTGAGTTCCTCGATCTGGATGGTCCCATCCACGTTGAGGCCTGGGCTCGCACCTTTAGGCAGCAGACCATTCAGTTTCACGTCCACCGTCACAGTGCCCTCTACCACGGCGGGGTCGACCCGCGCTACGTGGCCGGGAACGATGCCATTGTGCGTGTCGATGGACGTCGGCTGGCCCGGATGCACGTCTTTGGCCTGCGCCTCGGGGATTTTCAGTTGCGCCCCTATGCTTCTATCCGCCGCCTTGGCGCCTTTCATGGGCGAAACCAAAACGCCCATGCCTCTCACTCCGATGAGCATCGGCCCTCTCTTTACCGTCTCAACCCAGATGGTCGCCTTATCCACGATGGGCGCGGCGGGCTTGAGGCGCGATACTTCATAGGTGATTGCGCCAATGGTCAACAGACACACACAGGAATAAATGATCCTGCGAATTTGACGTTGGCGCTTATTAACCTTGCGCGGGATGTCCAGTACGCCCGTTGGTTCCTTCGGATTCATCTTTGAACTCCTTTCGTTAGCCGGTAGTCCGTTCTTATGAGTGTAGCGCCGACCTTTAGCAGGCTGCGGGAAAATCCCTCTCGACTTCCATCCCGAGGATTCCTCCATGCTTGCTGGCAGACGTTTCGGGTTCCCCTTCTTAATAAAGAGAGGGCAGGCGGTGGTTGGTCCGTCGGCTCTCGGACTTGATTCTCTATCCACCACCCCCTTCCCCCTCCTCCGCCGAGGAGGGGAATGGTTCTCAGGACGAGGGATTTTTCTCTGCCCCGGTCATCCTTCTCCTAGGGCACGGGAAGTGCCAACTTGTTTGAGGGTCTGGCCTTTATTTTCAAGCGGTTAGGGATAAGAGCGGGCAAAAGTCTTTGCTGAGGTGTCCGGTTTTGGGATAGGTCGTCCCGACTTCGGACAGCGACAGGATTGCCAATTGCGAGTGCAGAAATTCGAAACTCGAAACTCGAAAATCGGGTAGGCCCCAAAGCCGTCTTTTCCCAGTCACGAGTAGGAGTAGAAACGAAACTCGAAATTCAAAACCCGAAAATCGCGAGCCGCCGGTCGAGTTTTGATTTTCGAATTTCGAGTTTCGATTTTCGAGTTTCGAGTTTCCAGTTTCGATGCCGGCGGGGCGCGAAACTCTGCTAAACTTGGGTCCGAAATGCCTCAAGTCTCCCCAAGCGCAAAGCAGAGGCGGCCGCTGGCGCAATACGTTGCGCTCGGCGTGCTGTCCCTCATGGCCTTGACTTACGAGGGGCGATACATCGTGTACGCTTTTCCGGAGTGGGTCGGCCGCGCGAATGCCGCGAATTGGCCGTTCCTGGTGGGGGTCTTTAGCGAGGACTTGAGTATCGCATTTCTGACCCCGGAGGCGAAGGCAGCAGGGCTGCATGAAGGCGACACGCTCGTGGCCGTCAACGGCAAACCGGTGACCGGGACGGCAGTCTACGGCGAGGCGATCGCTCACGGCCATGGCGGCGACGTACTCCAGGTGACGGTCCGGCCGAAGGCCAACACAACGGGCTTCGGCGATCAGACGGCCTCGCTCAAACTGAGTGCGGGAACGCGACGTCTGACTGGGGAAAAGCAACTTGGCGGGCTGGACATAATGGTGAAGGTGCTCCTGGTGGTGGTGCTGCCGTTGTTCTGCCTGCTTCTGGGTTTCTGGGTCGCTGCCGTTCGCCCCCGCGATCCCCTCGCCTGGCTCTTGCTCGCCCTCATGCTGAGCTTCGCTGCCGTTCCCGCTCCCATTGCCGAAACCTGGGCGCCAGGGTTGCGCGACTTCGGCGCCATCTACCATTCTGTCCTCAGCTTGCTTTTGGTGCTCTGGATGATGCTTTTCGGCATTTATTTCCCCGAGCCTTTCCCGGCCACGACGAGGTGGCAGTGGTGGAACTGGTGCAAGTGGCTCTTCGGCACGCCGCTGGTCCTGGGTGCGGTGGCGAGCGTCATCTTCTCTGTGGGGCAACTGGAGAGTTACGCCGAAGTCGCCCGGCTCGGCCGGGTGCTGGCCCTGGCGGACAAGGTACTGCTTACTGCCTGCGCGTACGCGGCGGTGGCAACCTTCTTCGCCTGCTTGTGGGCCAAATCCAGCATGACGATTTCCCGCGACGCCAGGCGGCGGCTGCGGCTGCTGTATGCGGGCGCTTGTGTAGCATTCACCCCACTGCTCAATCTTGGCGTGATCGCTGGTATTCACCACACGCCGGTGGAAGAGTATTTTCCGGAGTGGCTCCCCATCATCGCGTACTGTTGTGCATTCCTGTTTCCGATCACCTTGGCTTACGTCATTGTGGTGCACAAGGCGATGAACGTCAGCGTGGTGATCCGCCAGGGGCTACAGTATGCGCTGGCGAAAGGCGGCATCCACGCCTTACGCTTCTCCATCGCCGCTACCCTCGGCTACGTGGTCTACTCTCTTGTAACGCAGGTGGGCCGGCGCACCCACACCAGTTACCTCATCATTGGCGTTGGGGTGGTGATCCTGCTTGGCGTGAGGAGGCTGACCGAGAAGCTGGCGCGCTGGACGGATCGGCGTTTCTTCCGCGACGCGTACCAGGCGGAGCACATTCTGGCCGACCTCAGCGAGAAAGTGCGCGGCATCGTGGAGACACGCTCGCTGCTGGAGACGATCTCGGAACGCATCGCGGAGTCGCTGCACGTGCCCCAGGTCGCCGTGCTCATCGACGGCACCGGCCCTTACCGGCCGGCCTATGCGGTGGGCTACAACACCCTGCCGGATATTGCCTTCGCCGAGAACGCCGGGACGGTCCGGCGCCTGCGCGAAGGGCGGGAGCCGGCGCGGGTGTATCTCGATGATCCGGACTCATGGGTATACCGCGCGCCGGGATTGAGTGAAGAAGAGCGCGCCAAGCTCGAGGCGCTCGGAGCCGAGTTGCTGCTGCCCCTTTCGGTGAAGGACAAACTCCTCGGCTTCATCAGCCTCAGCCAGAAGCGCTCCGAGGAACCCTACTCGGGCACCGATTTGCGTCTGCTGAAGTCGGTGGCCGCGCAGGCGGGTCTGGCGCTCGAAAACTCGCGCCTCACCTCGGCCATCGCAGAAGAGGTGGCGCAAAGGGAGAAGCTCAATCGCGAAATCGAGATTGCGCGCGAGGTTCAGGAACGGCTGTTTCCGCAGAAACTCCCCGCCGTCGCCGGACTCGACTACTGCGGCAAATGCCGGCCTGCCCTCGGCGTGGGAGGCGACTACTACGACTTCCTGGCCCTTCCCGGCGGACGGCTTGGCGTTGCGCTGGGCGATGTGTCCGGCAAGGGCATTGCGGCTGCCTTGATGATGGCTAGCCTCGAAGCTTCGCTTCGCGCCGAAGCCATGCGCGGCACCGCCGACTTGGCGGCGCTGGTCCAGAACGTCAATCGGCTGGTCTACGACGCCACAGCCGAAAACCGCTACGCGACGTTTTTCTACGCTCAGTACGATCCCGAGTCGCGGCAGCTAAGCTACGTGAACGCAGGGCACAATCCGCCCATGCTCTTCCGAAAACGAGGCAGCGCCTGGCAGATCGAGCGGCTGGAGACGGGCGGCACGGTCGTGGGACTGCTGCCCCAGTTCCCCTATCGCCAAGCTGGGGTTGCGCTCGAGGCCCGCGACCTGCTTGTCATCTTCACCGACGGCATAAGCGAGGCCATGAATCCCTCTGACGAGGAATGGGGCGAAGCGCGGATGATGGAAGCCATCGAGCGCAGCGCCAGCCTCTCGGCAGCCGAGTTGATCGAAAAGCTCATGCAGGCCGCCGATGCGTTCGCATCCGGCGCCAAACAGCACGACGACATGACCCTGGTCGTCCTTCGAGTCCTGGAGACCGCCTAGGCGTTAACCTAAGGCGCGAGGGTTTCGCGAGCCGCGTAGCGGCGGCAGAAAGTAGCCCACGGCGTGAGCCGCGGGACGCCATGCAGCGTTCGTATTCACAGCCCCGGATGGGGCGACAGACATCGTTCGCCAGCCTCTGCCGCCCCTCCGGGGCTAAGATAGCCCAGCTCCTCGACCCCACGGCTTACGCCGTGGGCTACTCTCTGACGGCCCTCCGGGCCTCTAGAAGCCATTCAGACCTACAATCGAGATATTCGGTTGGCTTATAATGGCAGCGCCAGTATGGCTTCCGCCACTCATTCACGCCGTCGATCGCTGCTCTATCTCGCCGCCGTGGTGTTCGGCGCCACCACGGCCTTTTATAGCATCGTTTGGGTCTATTACGTCGCCCAAGCCGGATTTACAACCATGGGCATGGAATTCACTTATTCCTTCCCAGGGCGCTTTTTGAGAGTCATCCGCGTTCTCCAGGGGAGCCACGCCCAGCAAGCCGGCCTGTGCGTGGGGGACGAAATCCTGGCTATCAATGGTAGAAAGCTCGACAAGCTCACGCCGCTTTACGAAGTGGTCGCTCGCGGAAGACCGGGGGACACTGTCGAATTCTCGGTCCGGCGGCCGGGTGAGAAGCCGCCGCGCATCGTGCCGGTTGTCCTCGAGTCCCAGCAGTCAGTCGAATTGTACCGTTTTCTGACCCCCAGCCGGGTGACCGTACTTCAGATTATGCGGTCTTACCCCGTCCTATTTCTGGTGGTGGGACTGTCGGTCTTGTTCTTGAAAGTGGAGGACCCGAACGCCTGGCTGCTAGCCCTTTTCTTTGCCGGTTTTATCGCGGCTCCGGACATTCCCCCCGGTGTGTTCCATTCCGCCTTGCGCGGATTCGTTATGGTCTTTCATCTTGTGCTCGGCGGCATGGCGCCCGCTGTCCTCTACACTTTCTTAGCAATTTTCCCCGCGCCGTCTCCTTTGGAACGGCAAACACCCTGGCTAAAGTGGGTGTTCCTCATCGTTGGAGGAATATTAACCGCCGCGAGCCTGTGGACATTGGCAGTGGCAAATGCTTACGAAACCATCTGGCTACCGCTCGAGTATGGCGGCCCGGCTTGGCTCAGGCCCGTTATTCGCGCGCCGAGTTACTTCTACACTCTTGGGGGAGAAGGCTTGGCTCTGGCCTCCCTGATCGGAAACAGTTTTCGGGGCGTTACGCCCGAGGCTCAACGGAAGGCACGCGTGATCGTGTGGGGGGTAGCTTGCGGTTTGCTTCCCCTCCTCTTACTGGTGACGGCGCTCTCCGTCACTGGACGGAGATTTCAAGAAATCCCCTTCTGGCCGTACGCCTTCTGCGTTTTGTCCTTGTTTCTCTTGCCTCTGTCATTCGCGTATGCCGTGGTGGTGCATCGCGTGATGGAGATTCCCGTGCTGTTAAAACGAAGCGCGCGTTACCTCCTGGTGCAGCGCGGGTTCGTGTTAATGATCGTTCTCGTAGGCTGGGGAGCGAGCGCCGCCTTCGTTTTGGCTTTCACGCGCCTTTTCAAGTCAAGTCTGCAAGCGGCGCTTCCCCTCGGGATAGGCGCCGGGATTGCCCTGGGAGGGCTCTTGACGTGGGGTGGCAGCGAAGCCGCCAAGCGCGGAACCCGCAAAATCGATCGCGCCTTTTTCCGCAATGCGTACGACGCACGCGTCATCCTGGAAGAGTTGGGCGAGCAGGTCCGCGCCGCCAAGGATCGGCAGAGTCTTTCGAGAATGCTCGAACAGCAAATCACTTCCGCACTCCACCCTCAGTCGATAGTGATTTACCTCGAGACCAAACCCGGCCAGCTTGCCGCTCAGACCGCCAACTCGCCGCCCGGATTGGAGGTGATCCCCGCGGACGCGCCGGCGCTCACTGAACTGGTACGCCGAGGAAAGCCCTGGGAAGTGCGTGAAGAGTTCGGTGGCAACGGGGGTAGCCTTTCTGGTCTGCAAGCTGTAAAGACGGAATGCTTGGTTCCTCTCTTAGGCCGTGAGGGCCGGCTGATCGGGCTGATAGGACTGGGACCGCGACTCTCCGAGGAAGCCTACTCGGGTGAAGACAAGCGGCTGCTCGCCTCGGTGGCCGGCCAGGCGGGGATCGCGCTGGAGAGCTTCCAACTGGCAGAGCAGATAGCCGAGAGGGTTGAAGCTGAGCGGCGCGCGGCGCAAGAAATGGAAATTGCGCGCGAGGTGCAAGCCAGGCTCTTCCCGCAAAAGTTGCCTCCCCTCGCAACCCTGGATTACGCTGGCCGCTGCGTCCAGGCGCGCCAAGTGGGCGGAGATTATTACGACTTTCTCGATCTCGGCCCAGGCCGGCTGGGCCTGCTGCTGGCTGATATCGCGGGAAAAGGGATCTCAGGCGCGTTGCTGATGGCGAACCTGCAAGCCAACCTGCGCAGTCAGTACGCTGTGGCGCTGGATGATCCTTCGCGCCTCCTGCGTTCCGTGAATCAACTTTTCTTCGAGAATACGGCGGAGAGCAGCTACGCAACGCTGTTCTTTGCCATTTACGATGATGACTCGCGCCGCCTGCGCTACGCAAATTGCGGCCACAACCCGCCGGTCCTGATTCGGGCGTGCGGCGGAGTGGAGCACCTCAGGGCGACAACCACTGTCGTGGGTCTGTTTGAAGATTGGGAATGCCCGATGGTGGAGCAAAACCTGTGTCCGGGTGACACGCTAGTGCTCTTCTCCGACGGCGTCACCGAGGCGCAGAGCGACGCCGGCGAAGAGTTCGGTGACTCGCGCCTCATCGAGACCATCTTGAAATGTCGTCACCTCCCAGCGCTTAAATTACTCAACCAGCTTCTGGAAACCCTCCAGAAGTTCAGCGGCAGCAAGCAGGAGGATGACATCACCCTGGTGATTGCGCGCTCCCTTGCCTAGATCGCCCGAGTCTCCGGCGGCGCGCGGTGCAAGAACTTGCGAAAATGCCAAGGGTGCCGGCGGAGGTATCGCGCGATGGGCGGCGGCTTTGCCCGGTGCACATCCAGCTTTCCTTTTCGAAACCAAGCCACCCGCTTTGGAGTGCGGCCCGTCACGCCGGACCGCACTCCAAAGCTGTCGCTCGGGCAGTTTGCATTGGCCTTTTGGGCGTGAATGAGTGCGGCAAGATTGTGCGGGAACAGTGGTTCGAATCCGGCCGTATCCGACGGGAGCTTGAGCTGGATGCATTCACTGTCATGCCGAATCATCTCCACGGAATCTTGTGGCTTGTAGGGCCGAACGGCGTTCGGCCCGCGACGTACGGCGCTCGGCCCGGGGCGAACAGGAATTTGGGGTCGGCGCATGGCGCCAAGCACGTAGGGCCGAGCGGCGCTCGGCCTGGGGCGAATGGCATTCGCCCCCACGAGCTTGGCCGAACGCGGTTCGACTTCGCTCACCGCCCTGAGCTTGTTGAAGGGCCGTTCGGCCCTACAAATCAAATCCCAACGATGCGCCCGCATTCGTTGGCGTCTTGGGCTTCAGGATTCAAGTCCGCGGTCACCAGCCGGATTCGAAGGCTCTGGAAGAAGCCACACGCTACCGTATGGCAAGAGGATTATTTCGAACACATCATTCGCGACGAGGCTGAGTTATTAAGAATCCGCGATTACATTCTCTCGAACCCGGCGCGCTGGAAATTGGACCGCGAGAATCCCGAGGCAGGCCCCGATGTAGAAGACGAATGGCCGTGGAACGCCGACGACGCGTCGTAGGGCCGAACGGCGTTCGGCCCCATGCCGAACGGCGTTTGGCCTCGCACGAGCACGTGAGCCCGAATCCGTCAGATGCGGGATTCGGCCAGAGGTGGAAGGCGGTCGGCTGGAGGGTTACCGCATATGGCCGAACGCGGTTCGACCTCGCTCACCGCCCTGAGCTTGTCGAAGGGCCGTTCGGCCCTACAACACCGCCGCATGAACCGGTCTGATTACTGGCTGACGAAATTCTCGAGACCGCGCGTCGACCGCGCCCCAGGCGATCCCGCGCCTCACAAGCCGCTCTTGCTCCTTGCACTATGCGACTCGGCAGAAAGCGCAGACCTGCACGGTGTTCTACTGCTTTCCCCCGAACTGCCGTTTCACCTTTACTCTTACTGGAACACCGTCGCGGGCAGGCGCCGGCAGCATCCTGAGGTCGGCTTGCCCTTTCATCGTGTCGTAGGGCCGAACGGCGTTCGGCCCGCCGCACGCGCTTAGCAGAGGACGCGCACCGCCGCCCGACAAGAAGCTTACAGTGTGCGCAAAGTTGCCGAGCGACTTGGTGGCCTTTTTGGAAGACCCCGCAAACCCGGACAAGGCCCGGCACCTCCTGATCGCAAAATACCGCCGTCCCTCTGAGCAAATTGCCCTGTACGAAATGATCGGCTTACAGGTCCCGAGCCGCCGGGAAATTGAGCTGAACACAGCCCACAAATCGCCGGAGGAAGCCCAAATGGCTGGGCGGGAAGCGCGTTTCCGGGTTCGCGTGGTGACAGCCTACAATTATACGTGCGCGCTCACCGGCTACCGCCTGACCACAGTTACCGCAGGCAGCATTGTCGATGCCGCCCACATACACGAATTCCGCGACGGTCGCAACAACAACCCACGCAGCGGGATCGCGCTACGCAAGAACGCCCATTGGACGTTCGATCAGGGCCTGTGGACAATCTCCGATGATTACCGAGTTATCGTTGCCGTAGGGCATTTCGCCGAAGCGGGTCCGAGCCACCTTGACCTGCTCGGGAGCCATCACGGTACCCGACTGCACCTGCCGGAAGACAAGACCCTTTGGCCGCACCCAATCCACCTTGCTTGGCATCGCCGGACCAGATTTAAAGGTGCCTGAGGCTAATACGGGCCGTCCTGTCAGGAAGGATCATTCCGTCGAGTCGGGTAATGGCATCACTGGGATCGGTTTTCACACCAAAGTGTGACCTTTTTGAACTCGAAAAAACCCTTGACACGAAAGAGGTCATGGCCTAATATTCCCATGTAGGGAACAATTAACGTAGTCCCTTTAGGGGACTATCAGCCAGAGGCACTCATTGAGGGTGGTAGGGCGAGAGCGGCTAGAGAGGTTCGCTACAAAACATGCCGATGCGCGACCTCAGATTGACGCTTGGTTGTGCGAAGCGGAAGAGGCGACGTGGCGAACGACCAATGACATTAAAGCACGGTTCCCAAGCGCGAGCGTCCTCCCACAGAACCATGTTGTGTTTAATATCAAAGGAAACAAATACCGGCTGGACGCCAAAGTTGGCTATGAGGCTCAAGTCGTTCTTGTCGTGCGCATCGGAACTCACGCCGAATATTCGAAATGGACCTTTTGAGGATTTAAAATGATCAAAGCGATTAGATCCGAAGCAGACTACGAGGCGGCCCTAACCGAGATCGAGCGCCTCCTGGATCACAACGCCAGCCCAGGGACTCCAGAGGGAGACGACCTGGAGCTTCTCACGATCCTGGCACAGGACTATGAATCGAAGAGATTCGGCGATCGTCTCCCGGACCCAATTGAAGCTATCAAGTTTCGGATGGAACAGGAGAATCTGTCGCAACGCGATCTTATCCCTTTCATCGGCAGCCGAAGCAAGGTTTCCGAAGTGCTGTCAAAGAAGCGTCCATTGACGTTATCGATGATCCGAGCCCTTCACGCTGGTTTAGGGATCCCGGCTAAGGTTCTTCTTCAGGAACGGAGTCCGACTGACCTTGAGGAAGCCCCGATTGAGTGGGACCGATTCCCCCTCCGTGAGATGGTTGCGAGGGGCTGGATCAGGGAAAGGGTGACGGATATCCGTGCTCAGGCCGAGGGCGTGCTCCGGCAGTTCTTCGCAAGCCTCGGCCCGGCTAAAGCCGCAGTCCCACTCTATCGGCAGAGCCACCATGTGCGTTCTGTGCGTCCCGTGGACGATTACGCTCTCACCGCGTGGACGGCTGGAGTGGTAACCCGAGCACTTCAGGACATCCCGTCGGCCGCGTATGTGCCGGGCACTGTCAATTTGGATTTCATGCGAGAGCTCGCGAGACTGAGTGTCTTTCAAAAAGGGCCACAACTGGCTCAGGAATATCTTCGAAGGCACGGCATTCTTCTGGTAATAGAGCCACATTTGGCAGGAACGCGCCTAGACGGTGCCGCAATCATGCTCGGGGGAAACCGGCCAGTATTGGGGCTAACACTGCGGTACGATCGGATCGACAACTTTTGGTTCGCGCTGATGCATGAGTTGGCGCACGTATCACTTCATCTCGGGGATACAGGTACGCAGTTCTTCGACGATTTGGATGCCGCGAGTGAAGGCGATCCGCGTGAAAGGGAAGCTGACGAATTCGCAGGCGAAGCGCTCATCCCAGAAGGAGAGTGGACAAAGAGTCCTGCAAGTCGCCTGCGGTCGCCTGACGCCGCTAAACACCTGGCTGACCGTTTGCGGATCCATCCGGCAATAGTTGCTGGGCGCATGCGCTTCCACTTCAAATCGTATCGAGTCCTGAACCAAGTCGTGGGACACGGTCAGGTCCGTCGTCTATTCCCTAATGTCAAATGGAGCTAAACCGAACAATGGTTGACCACAAGCTCTACATACCGATCCTGCGGTGGAAGCAGGCCGAGTGGCTCGCCTTAGGAAATCTCAGAGCCGAGGACAAGGCCCGCTTGACGCCCCTGGTGGAGATTACCCCGAGAAGTGTCGCGCCGCGGGTACGCCGACCAACGCTCGACCAGATGCTGGAGAAGAACGCGACCGACATGGAGAGGACTTGGGGCTATGCCCCCATCTTCGTTGATCTGTGGCTCATCAATGCTGGCGTTCGGGCGGGCCCGGGAATCCACCCACTGCTGTTTCTTGCAGAGCGCGCGAGAACTCGAAAGCTTCGCTTGATCCCTGTAACCGGGGTCGGCAGAAGTGCCGAATATCAGTCCGCGGTCGCCTCTATGATCGAGACCGACGGAGAGGGCGCGTGCATCCGCCTCCTTAGGCAGGACTTGGAGAATCCGATGCTTCCCAGGGCCTACTGCGAACCGTGTCCAGGCTAGGCCTCGATCAAGGCCAGGTCGATATCGTCGTCGATTTCCAGGTGGTTGACAGCACCCTTCCCTTTTACTCCAGAGCCTGGACGCGTTTGCCGAACATAAGCGACTGGCGCAGCCTTACGCTTGCAGGCGGAGCTTTTCCTCGGGATCTCCAAGGATTGAAGCTAGGCCGCAATCTGCTCCCGCGTTTAGATTGGAGGGCGGGGAAGAGGGCGAAATCTATGATGCAGCCGCCGCTCCAACCGTCCTTCGGCGACTACACGATCCAGTTCGGCGCTTATGTTGAGCCGCCGGAACGCGCAAACTTCAGCGCGAGCATCCGATACACGGCCGGGGACCATTGGTTAGTGATGCGCGGAGAAGGGGTGTTTCACGACGGCAGCCCTGGCTTCCAGCAGTGGCCGGCCAACGCACAGCTCCTTTCCGACAGTCCCGAGTTCTGTAGAGCGGACTTCAGAAAGGGAGACAGGTATATCTGGCAGATGGGACGACAAGATCAGAAGACGGGAAGCGCAGGGACATGGCTCCAGGCAGAAATCAACCACCACCTGACGTTCGTTGTTCGCCAAGTCGCCAGTCTTTTCGGCACCTGAACTGGGACCGAACGAACGCGCGTAGCGAGTCGAGTTCAACAAGCTCAACGAGTCGCGCGTATAATGTTGCTCGCGGCTTTGACCGCAAGCCGCCGGCTGCGCCAATGTCCTCCAGAAATGCTAACGCCTCTTCTCTCCACAAAAGCTTAGCAATCGCAAGTCGATCAGGTGATGGGTTGTCATTCGGCCCTCTGAGGTCTATGAAGCGTACACGGCCGTCAGGGCCAACCTCCGCAAGTTTGACTCCCCACCAACACGGAACAGCCTGGACTGCTTCGTCGGCATGTCGATGGCCAACCACTAATGTCACGCGGTCAAGGACGCCGCTGAAGATCTGGGCCTGCTTGGGGAGCCTTCGCAGGTCGTCACGATCACTCTTGAGCTCAAAGCCGATCAGGTTGCCATTGACGACCACGATGTCCAGGCGAGCTGCTCCGTGGCGAAGCCCGAGCTCGTCCAAAATAATCGTTTCGGGATCACCCTGAAATTGGGCTCTTAAATCGCACTTGAGGGCACTCCGAATTAGGTTGTCGCAGGTAGTGAGTTGATCAGCAGGGCCTTTTTTCAATTTTGTCCCCACCAGAAGTCAGCTTCAGCCGAAAATTAACACTCAAGGGGGCCGCCCGATCGGCAGCCGTAAACCAGTTGAAACAGTATACCACTACCCGCGAACCAAAAACGCACCAATTCCTCTCGGCGCACGAAACTCGTGGCCAGTCGGCGAAAGGTAATGCGCCTGAACCTTTCCCACGTCAATCGGCACCTTGCCCGCCGCTTGCAACGCATCGCAATGGTAGAGCACGCCCCGCCAACGACAGATTTGCGCGACCTGCTCGACTGGAAACAACACACCCGTTTCGTTGTTCGCTCACATTAGGGCGTTTTTGCTTCACCCAGCTACGAACGCGTGATTTTTCGCACACTCTTGATGATGGCTGCCATCACAATGATGTAACCATTTAAATCGAAAAGGCGCTAGCGACACCACGGCGGTCTGGTCCGTGATGGCGGCTTCGAGGTCGGCCAGTTTCAGCAAACCGTCCCGGTCAACCGGCAGGTAAGTGACGCGGTAGGCGCCGGTCGTTTCGCGTAGCGGCGGCTTTACGCCGCCATCTGGCGAGGTGAACCCGCCGCCACGAGAGCCGGGTGGGGGGGTAAAGCTGCCGCTACTCAGCGCCATGCAATGGTTCAGCACGGAGGAATGTTCGACCTGAGACGCGACGATGTGGCGCTTGCCGGGGTTGGCCTTGAGTGCTGCCGCGATGGCTGCGTTACTGGTCTCTGTTGCACTGGCCGGATCTGTTCTGTAGGGGCCAGCGGCGCTGGCCCAGGCCGAACGCCGTTCGGCCCTACGACTCCCCCATTCCGTGGTGAGGTACGGCATCATCGCCTCCAGCACCTCCGGCAGGATGGGGGTTGTGGCATTATGGTCGAGGTAGATCATGAGGCTCATTGTAGCTGCGGCCCGCCGAAAGTGCGAGCCTTAGGCTCTCGGGGGTGCGGGTGGCATTTGCCTTAAACGGTGGTTACGCGGCATTAGTCGCGCTCTGATTTGCTTGAGCGGAAGGACCGTAACCCTTTTGTCCAACTCATAGGCGTTGCGGCCGGGATAGACCACGAAGAGCTGGCGCAAACCCAGGTCAGCGAGGGCAATGCGCATGGACTTGGTAATGCCGGGAGCGTCGGCATACTTGACCTCGACGCCAAAACGCGCGCCGTCCAGCCAAAGCAACAGGTCCAACTCCGCGCCCGATTGTGTCGCCCAAAAGTAAGCGCGGCGTTCGCCGACTAACTGAAGCAGTTCTTCGATCACGAATCCTTCCCAGCTTGCGCCCAGCTTGGGATGCCCCTCCAGGAATCGGAACGACGGCACACCTAGAAGCGCGTGCAACAGACCTGTATCGCGAATATAGACCTTCGGAGACTTGACCTGGCGCTTGCCCAGGTTCTCGTGCCAGGGCTGGAGTTGCCGCACCATCAGCGCCCCAGTCAGGATATCGAGGTGCCGCTTCACGGTGGTGTGGGACTCTCCCAAGGACCTGGCGATCTCGGAAGCGTTCCAGATTTGGCCGTGATAATGCGCCAGCATCATCCACAGGCGGCGAAGGGCGGCCGGCGGCGCCTGCACGCCAAACTCCCGAATATCTCGTTCCAATAATGTCTGGATGAAGTTCTCTTGCCAGGAACGACTCTCGGCCTCAGTCTTGGCCAAGAAAGAACGAGGAAAGCGCCCACGCCACCACAGCCGCCGCACAGACTCGAGGCCCACCTCCGACAGGTTAAAGCCGCTCATCTCGACCAGCACAATACGACCGGCGAGCGATTCAAAGCTTTGACGAAGCAATTGAGGCGACGCGCTGCCCAAGATCAGGAAGCGAGCCCGGAGGGGTTTTCGGTCGGCAAGAACGCGAAGGATGGGAAACAGTCCAGGCTGGCGCTGGACTTCATCGATGACCACCAGCCCGCGGAGTCCCCCCAGGGCAAGCATCGGTTCGGACAATCGTCGCTGGCTGACCGGATCTTCCAGATCAAAGTACTCCGCCGCTGCGGCGCGAGCGACTTGCCTGGCGAGCGTGGTCTTACCACACTGTCGCGGGCCGTAAAGCACGACCACAGGGTTCGTGCGAACAGCTTGGCGAACTCGGCTTAATAGTACCCGGCGCTGAATCATCCTTGAATTATGAGCACCGACTGCACAAAATGCAAGGATATATTCCTGCCTTGTGGAATGCCTCAGTTTTCGAATTTCTACGGTTGCAGACTGGCTCTCATCAGTTCTCCGGGGTTGCGCCGGACGGCATTGTTGATCGACCAAATTTGCACAATAAAGGCAAAGGCAATGATGGTCGTGATGCCGATTAGATAGCTGACCGGGTCCGACAGCTTTACGCCATAGAAAAGGTAGCTCAGCAGGTGCGAGAACCACCAGGCAAACAGGACGCCGCCAAGCGCCGCAAGCGCTGCAAGCTTGAGGCCTTTAAAGAGGACTAGCCGGACGATATTGCCTGGCGTGCCCCCCAACGCCATGCGGATGCCAATTTCCTGCTTCCGGCGATTGATTTCGCTGGTCGATCCTGCCCACGCGCAAAGGCCCGCCAGGAAAACGGAAAGGCAGGCAAGCGCCAGCAGGTAGTAGGCGCTGTATCGGGTCAATCTCCCCGCCGACTCCACCCTCTCACTCAATGATGCGAAATTCGAAACCGTAGCGTCCGGAGCGATTGCATGGACGGCCGCTTCAACCATCTGCAAGACGCTTCGGTCGGGCACGCTTCCGGACGTGCGAACCACGACATCGACGTTGGCCTGTCCGCGTTCATTAAAGGGAAAGAAGACCGTAGGCTGCGGCTCTGAGTAAAGGTCTTTTTCGTGGACATTGCTGACAATCCCGACAATTCGGGCGGGAGGAAAGCTCTGGATTTGAAAAACGTGGATTTGGATATATTGCCCCAGCGCGCTGCATCCGCGCCCAAGATGGCCGGCTAGCGCTTGGTTGACGATGACGGCGGGCTGGTCGCCGCCCTGCGCGCCGAAATTGTCTCCGCAGATTAGCCTCAGCCCCAGAGCTGGGATCGCGCCCTGACTCATGCTGCGCGCTAGCGTGTGAGCAATGATATTGGTGCCGGCAGGCGGCGTCTGGCCCGGGTGGGGGAGCCAAGGGGTCGGTGAGTAGTAGGAGTCCGTCTCGAATGCCGGTTGGCCGCGATAAGGAGCTACGCTGATTTCACCGGCGCTAACCACACCTGGATTAGTCTCCAAGCGTTGGAGGATGAGAGTGAAATACTTACTCAGTTCTTGGCTGGACTTCGTGAAATAGGCGTCCACCTTTCTCTGCCGCTCCTCGCGTGGAAGCCCAGGGTCTATCTGCTCATTCTTGGGCTGGTAATGGGGTGGAAGGGCAATTTCGCAGATGAATGCGTTTTGGGGTTGGAGGCCAGGATCGATACGCATCAACTTGTGCGCGCTGCGGGCGAGCAGGGCGGCGGTAATGAGTACGACAGCGCCAAGAGTGATTTGAACGGGAAACGAGGCTCGAGGAAGTCCGCCGGCCCTAATGGCTCTTTTTATGGGCTTTCGTCGCAACGCTCCGGCGATCGAGAGTACCGGCCGAGGATTAGGTACAAGAAGCCTTCCTTGGCCCATGACTGTAGCGATAAAGACGACCCCTACCGCGCCCAGCGCCATGGCCAGACTGATCCCGTCAATGCTCGCCTGCAATCCCCGCGAAAACGAAAGACAACTCGCGGTGACACGGAGGAGCGCACACCTGACCAGGAAACTTGCGATCAGGGCCGACAAGAGGACTAATCCGATGCCAAGAGCGAACGAGGAATACAAACGGCCGGGGCTGGCGCCCAGCATTGTTCTAATGGTGAACTCCTGTCTGCGGGCCTCCAGTTCGATCTGAAAAATGCTCATGGCTGCCATGACGGTGAGTGCTAAAAAGAAGGTCGTGGCCAGCCAAAGTATCAGGCCAAGATGGTGTAGCTCGCCCCCCAGAAAATCGGGCAAAGAAACCAAGCGGGCGGTTTTGATGTCTCTGACCCAATGGCGGGAGTCTTGCGGCCACGCTCGAATCCTCGCCTCCGCAGCAGCCATCGATAGGCCTGGGTGCAACAGACCAATCGCCCCAGGGTATCCGGGATGGTCTGGACTCTGAAATATGGACCACGATTGAATGAACGTCGGCAGCCAGGCATCTACGCCTGGCGGAAAAGTTACGTCGGGCGGGGCTATGCCCGCAACCTGATAATGGTTCGGGTAAAGGTCGAGCTCAACGGAATGGTTCAGGATTCCCGGATCGGCCGCAAAATAAGTACGCCACAGCCTGTCGCTGATAACGATAGGAAGCCACGCGAGCTTTTGGGCCGTGCTTGGCGGCGCGCCCATTGAAAAACCGGGGCCCAGCACCTCCACGCCCAGGGTAGGAAAGAACTGAGGGGTCACCCTGGCAATCTCGATGCGTAACGGGCCCGATTCGGAAACTAGGTTGGCGGCCTCGTAATAATACTCGGCGGATTTTTCGAAAACGGTGTCCAGGGAGGGGTTGGGTTTGTAATCGTACATGTCGTATAGGAGGCCGCTCAGGTCGTTGTCAGCGACCGCGATCCGATCCGGATGACGATAGGGCAGCCGGCCATGCAGAGCCTGGTAAGCGACCGTAAACATTCCGATCGTGCTCCCGATACCCACCGCCAGGATGAGAACCGGGTACAGGAAATTGCGCGGGTGACGCCGGACGCGTCGCACCGAAGTGGCCAGATCGTCGGCGAGCCAACCGAGACCCATATGCCCCTCCTCAGTGAAACTTATCGGTTGCATGGACGGCGTGCGCCGGGGCGCGGTTGTCCATCGCTTTCCCTCAACACCATCGTGCCCAGCCGCTGTTATCCAGCATAACAGCCTCAGGCATGCCGGGACAAGGATGGCCTTCATGGTGGTCCCGCCAGTTGGGTGGCGGACGCTTGGCGCCGAGCCAAGTGGGTTAGTCAGGGTGGAAACTCCAGGGAAGGGGAAGAAGGTGTGAAAGAATTCGTGCCTGCCGTGCGCCCAAGCGCCAGCCAGGTGCCATTCCGTAGGCAAGGCGGCAGAGCCGCGTTTTCCCGACCCTCGCGCGACCACATGATTTCCTGCTTGACAGGTTTCGTTGGGTGAGCTAGCATCGTAGCGTATGACACCTTGACTCTTGTCTGCGGGTGGCAATTCAGAGAGATTTGTTTTTTGAACGAACGAAGCGGGAATGTCGTTGAAAACAAAGGATCGTTGCGGAAAACTTGCCCATGAAGCTGGGATATGCTTGGAAACAAAGAAACTTAGCCCTTTCCTGCGGGAATGTTCTTGAAAAGAAAGGGGGTTAGTGCCCGCCTGTCTGACAAATCAAGGCAGGGCATTTTTGACAAGCGGCTAAGCTCTTGACAGTGGGCAGCAATTCGGAAAGAATTCTTTTTTTGAACGGGCGAAACTGGAATGTCATTGAAAACAAAGGACCGGAGTGAGAAAGTTGGGACCGATGCTGGAATGTGTATGAAAACAAAGGAACTTAGCCCTTTATAGCGGGAATATTATTGAAAATGAATGGGTTAACTATTGTCAAAGGCGGGAGTTGTTGTAAGAGACAAATTGTCGATTACTCGGCCAAGCTCGGGTCATTGCCAACCGGGTTTCCCAGCGCCCGAATGAACGCTGAGGAAAGTGAGGAGAACCCTTGAGGGTAAAACCGTTTTGCTGGATCATCCTTTTAGTGTGTGGAATTCTTGCTAGTGGCTCTTTCCAACTTTCTTCTGAAAACCAAAGTGCTCCCAAGCCTGGGGGCGCCAAACCGAAAGCCAGCGCAGCTCCCAAGATTTGGAAGTCCCAGACGACTGGCAAAGAATACAGTGTGAAGATTGATGGCGACCGCTTCACTGCCGAATGGACAAACATCCCGGCTGAGGCTGCCAAGCAAGGCGCCTACATTCGCAGCGAGTGCCGCCACACCGGCTCGAGGTGGGTGGGCACATCCCGCATTCTTCTGCCTTGTTCTCTGTCGGGTGGAAAGACGAAAATGTGCCCTATGCTGCTTCGGTTTGAGGTGGACTTCATCTCCGCCGACCGCATCACCGGAGGTGGAGAAATCCTGAGGGATTTTGATTGCGCCACTTGCGAGGTACAGAAGACAGGTTGGGGACCGTTTACCTGGACGCCGAAAAGGCAGTGACGAGCAAGAAGTCAGGAGTCAGAAGTCAGGAGTCAGAATACGCAGGAACCGTGACCGCGTCCCACATCCTCTGGAGAGGGAAGCCCGAGCGTTGCCAATTCCGACTTCAGGCTTCTGCCTCCTGGCTTCTGACTTCTGGCTCCTGACTTCCTTTCGCCAGTCTTTTCTAACTCGCCTTGATTTTCTTGATTTCTTCGGTCAAAGCCGGGACGATCTCGAAAAGGTCTCCCACAATGCCGTAAGTTGCGACCTCGAAGATCGGCGCTTCCTTATCCTTGTTGATCGCCACAACCGTGTGCGAGCCCTTCATTCCCACCATGTGCTGGATGGCGCCTGAGATTCCCAGCGCCACGTAGAGTTTGGGGGCCACGGTCTGCCCCGAACTGCCGACTTGGCGGTCCATGGGAAGCCAGCCGCTATCACAGATGGGACGGGAGGCGCCGATTTCGGCGCCCAGCGCTTCCGCAAGCTTCCTGGCCAGCTCGAGGTTTTCAGGAGCTTTGATGCCGCGTCCCACCGCCACAATAATCTCCGACTGAGAGAGATCCACTGCCTGCTTGGCCTCGCGAAAACGCTCACCGGGCTTGGTGCGGATTGTGTCGGCAGCAAGAGTGGTTGGGGCCGAGGTGATTTTGGCGGAAGCTGTCCCGCGCCGCACCGAGTCCTCCCGGAAGGCTGCGGCCTGAAAAGAGACGAAATGCGGCGGCTCGCCGGCAAACTCCACGTCGGCAGCAAATTTCCCCTGGAAAACCTGGCGCACGAAAATCAGCCTCTCGCCTTCACTACGGTAGCCCAGGCAGTCACTCACCAAGGCACGATGCAACGACGTCGCCAGCTTGGGCGCGAAATCGCGTACCTGGTAGGTGTGGCTGAAAACCACGAAACGAGGCTTCTGTTGCTGGACAACCTCGCGCAGCGCGTGCGCGTAGCCGTCCGCGGTGTAGTCTGCCAGCAAGGGAGAATCGACGCACAGTACTTCCTGGAGATCGAGTGCGGCAAGTTCCGAGGCGAGGGGCGCAACCTGGTTGCCCAAAACGACAGCGGAGACCGAACCGCCAAGCTGTTGAGCGAGTTGCTGCCCAGCCGCCATAGCCTCCCAGGTGGGTCGGCTTGCCTTGCCCGCTTGCTGTTCCGCGAAAACCAGGACCGATTCAGCCATGTTTACACGCCTTCCGGAGTCGGCTCCGCAATGGTCGCGGGACTCTCGGGCTTTGCAGGTTGCTCTTCCTTCTTTCTCTTTCTCGCCGGCCCGGCACTCTTCTGCGGCTTGCGGGCGGGCGAGCCGCTGAATGAGCCCAAGCACTCGCACACCAGTTCGAGTGGAAGCGTCTTATAGAATTTGCCCGCCTCAAATTTCCTTTTCTGCTCACGCCAGACAGGATTGGTCCGAGCCGCTTCGAGGGCTTTGTGGTCGCGCCAGAAAACCACCCACAGGTACTCAGGCTTGCGGGCCTCGAAGATCTTGACGAAGTAAGCCTCCTGGCAGCCATCGATCTTCTTGAGGGCAGCCAGCGTCACCTGCCGTCCGAACTTCTCGTAGTCGCCAGTCTTCTTCTTTCGTGCGCGCATTCTCCATATGAGGACAAACATTGGAAGCCTCCTGTAGAGGCGGCTTCAGGCCGCCAACTGGCGATCCCGCAGAGGCGGGGTCGCCGCTACGTCAAATCGCATGGCGATCCCGCAAAGGCGGGATCGCCGCTACGCTAAATCACCCGTGACTCATTCCTCAGTTTATCGACCAGGCGTGTGGCAATTTCCTTAGGGCTGCCTTGCAAAAACTCTGTTTGGGTCGCCTTGGCCGGAACGTAAATCTTCAAAACCCGCTGTCGCGGGACAAGATCCTCGAGGCTCAAACCCAAGTCGGCTGGAGCCAGCTTGCGGATCGGCTTCGTCTTGGCCGCCATGATTCCCTTGAGCGTGGCATAACGCGGCTTATTAATGCCTGACTGGATCGTCAACAGCGCCGGGAGGGGCATTTCAATCCATTGAAACCAGCCGCCTTCAAGCTCCCGCTTCACCTTGAGCGTCGCACCATTCACCTGGATTTCCATCAGAATGGTTGAGTGGGGCAGACCGAGCAACTCGGCGAGTATGACTCCGGTTTGAGCGAAGCCGAAATCGTCCGATTGCAGGCCGGTTAAAACGAGAGTCGGCTTTTCCTGCTGAATGGCCCGTGACAGGGCGAGTCCGACACCATGGGCATCGAGGCCTTCAAAGGCAGCGTCAACCAGATGGAGGGCCCTGTCTGCCCCCTTGGCGAGCGCCTCTTTGATGGCCTTTTCCGCGCGTGCGGGACCCACGCTGCAAAGCACCACTTCGCCTCCGTGCTTCTCCTTCAGGCGCAGCCCTTCCTCGAGTGCATAGATGTCCGGCTCGTTGATTTCAAAGTTGAGATCGGTTTCCTGAATCCAGTTTGCCGCCTGGTTCAGGCGGAGGATGGAATCACGTGCAGGAACCTGCTTGAGGCAAACGACGATTTTCACGGGCGCTCATTAACTCCTGCGAGAGTTTGAGGCATAGTCTAACCCTGGTAACGTTTGAAAAGCAAGGCGGCATTCGTCCCGCCAAATCCAAAGGAATTCGACAGGGCGTACTCGAGGTCCGCCCGGCGACATTGGTTGGGAACGTAATCCAAATCACAGTCGGGGTCGGGGTTCTCGAGATTAATGGTAGGAGGCAGGATTTGATCGCGCAGGGCGAGCACGCTGATGCCTGCTTCCAGTCCCCCCGCGCCACCCATAAGGTGACCAGTCATAGATTTGGTCGAACTCACCGCCAGTTTGCGGGCGTGCTCACCGAAGACCTTCTTGATGGCCAGGGTTTCCATGCGGTCGTTGTAAAGTGTGGAGGTGCCGTGGGCGTTGATGTAGGCCACCTGTTCCGGCCGAACGTTGGCGTCTGCCAGCGTGCTCTGCATGACACGCACGGCGCCATCGGCGTCTTCCGCCGGCTGGGTGATGTGAAAAGCGTCGCCGGACATGCCGTAGCCCACCACTTCCGCCAAAATCCGCGCTCCTCGCTTCAAGGCAAAGTCCATCTCCTCCAGTATGAGAATGCCCGCACCTTCACCAATGACGAACCCGTCGCGGTCGCGGTCGAAGGGCCGGCTGGCTTTTGCCGGCTCGTGGTTGCGGGTCGAGAGGGCGCGCATGGCGGCAAACCCGCCCACCCCCATGGGCGTAATAGCCGCTTCCGCGCCTCCGCAAATCATCACGTCCGCGGCGCCGTGCTGAATCAGCTTGAAGGAATCCCCCACGGCGTGACTGCTCGATGAGCAAGCCGTGCAGGTAGCGGAATTGGGGCCTTTGGCTCCCCACCGGATCGATACAAATCCCGAGGCCAGGTTGACGATGGCCGCCGGAATGAAGAAGGGCGAAATCTTCCGCGGTCCCCCGCGCATCAGCGCCGTGTGTTCCCGCTCGATCACGTCGAACCCACCGATGCCTGACCCAATGTACACACCCGCGCGGTCGCCGACGGGCGGAGTGAGCTTCAGTTGGGCCTGCTCCATGGCGAATTGCGCGGCCGCCAAGGCGAATTGAATGAACAGGCCCATCTTCTTCACTTCCTTCTTCTCCACGTACAACTGCGGATCGAAGCCCTTGACCTCCGCCGCGATAGTGGCAGCGAAGCCCGTCGTGTCAAAATGCGTGATGGGCGCCACGCCGCTCTTGCCGGCCAGAAGGTCCCGCCAACTCTCCTCTGTACCGACTCCAAGCGCGCTCACCAATCCCACGCCCGTAACGACAACACGACGCGTCAAGCTTTGCTCCTTCCGCGGAGGCTCGCCTTGGCCAGCTCACTTCGAGGGCTTAAGGTGCGCCTGAACGTATTCCACCGCGTCTTTCACGGTTTGAATCTTCTCTGCGTCCTCATCCGGAATCTCGATCTCGAACGCCTCTTCGAAAGCCATCACTAGTTCCACGATGTCGAGGGAATCCGCTCCCAGGTCGTCCACGAAATGTGCCGTGGGGGTAACCTCAGATTCATCCACACCAAGTTGTTCGACTATGATTTGTTTAACCTTCTCTTCGGGCGATGCCATCGTTCTCTCCTCCTCCGATTACTTGCGGGCGGTCATTCTAACAGTGACAAGCGACGAGTGACAAGTGACTACACATAACACTGGCGGGTCAGTGTGGTGTAGAAGCGGCTTTACGCCGCCATTTGGCGATCCCGCAGAGGCGGGATCGCCGCTACGACACCATACCGACCCATTGCTCACATCACGCCATAAACATCCCACCGTTGATATTGAGGACGTGTCCGGTAATATACCGAGCCTCCTCCGAGACCAGGAAGCGCACCCCGGCGGCTATCTCCGAGTCCGTTCCCATGCGTCCCATGGGGATAAGGCTCAACATCTTCTCCTTGACTTCGGCAGGCAGATTCTCCGTCATGGCAGTGGCAATGAAACCCGGCGCCACCGCGTTGACCGTGATGTTCCGGCGCGCCACTTCCGCCGCCACCGCCTTGGTCAAGCCGATGATTCCTGCCTTCGAGGAAATGTAGTTTGCCTGCCCCACGTTTCCCGCCTGAGCGACCACAGAAGCGATGTTGAGAATGCGGCCGTAACGCTGGCGGACCATGCTGGGCAAAACCGCCTTGATACAGTGAAAGGCGCCATCCAGGTTGGTTTTCAAGACGGCTTGCCAATCCTCGATCTTCATGCGCAGGACAAGGTTATCTCGGGTGATGCCGGCATTGTTCACCAGAATATCAACCTTTCCCCAGGCTTCCAGGATCTGGTCCACCATCTTCTGCACGGCTTCGAGGTCAGTAACGTCCACACAATATCCTGTCGCCTTCGCGCCCTTACTCTCGATCTCCTTGACCACCTCTTCCAACTTGGAGGCACGCATATCCGTTAGGGCGATACGGGCTCCGCCTTCCGCGAGGTTAAGGGCAATGGCCCTTCCAATGCCTTGTGCGCCACCCGTCACCATGGCCACTTTTCCTTCGAGATCAAACATATCGTCTCCCTATTCTCCCCCGCCGAACCGGGTAGCGCGGACCCCCGGTTTTGGGGTCCGCGGCCTGTCCGCGCGCCTTGGAAAAAGCCCCGGACCCCACAACCGGGGGTCCGCGCTACCCGGCAAAAGCACTGCCCAGCGCCCAGCCGCGTCACCACTTCGTTTAAGGTGGCGACGTCCTCCACCCGAAGGCATGCCGCTTGACGATCGATTTGCCGGAGTAAACCCGAAAGCACTTTTCCCGGTCCGACCTCGATGAACCATTCCACGCCTTCCCCTCGCAGAACGCGCATCGCCTGCTCCCACCGAACCGGGGCGGTGACCTGTCGTTTCAGCCCCTCACGCACCTGCGCCGCCGACCGGACCAACACCGCGTCCACATTGTTGGCAAGAGGAATCTGCGGGTCGCGGATATCGGCGAGGTCGAGGTCCTTTTCAAGCCGCTCCCCCGCAGGTTTCATCAAGGCACAATGAAACGGCGCGCTGACGTTCAACATCACGCCGCTCTTGGCTCCACGCGCTCGGGCCAATGCGACGGCCCTCTCCACGGCTCCCGCATGGCCGGCGATCACGATTTGTCCTGGGGAATTGAAATTGGCAGGAGAAACCACCTCCCCCTGTGCCGCCGCGTGGCAGACTTCTTCGGCTGCGCCGGCGTCAAACCCGAGTAGCGCAGCCATGGCGCCCTGGCCAACCGGGACAGCCTCCTGCATATACTGGCCGCGTTTGCGCACCAACCGCGCCGCCTCTTCGATCGAGAGACTGCCGGCAGCCACCAAGGCGGAGTATTCTCCCAGGCTGTGACCTGCCACAAAATCCGCTCGGATGCCTTTCTCGCGTAAGACCTCCGCCGCAGCCACGGACGTAGCCAGAATCGCAGGCTGGGCGTTTGCGGTAAGCCGCAAATCCTCGCCGGGCCCTTCGAAGCAGAGCTTAGAGAGGCAAAAACTCAACGCTTGGTCGGCCGCCTCAAAGGCACGCCGCGCGCTGGGAAACTTCTCCGCCAACTCGCGGCCCATGCCGGCATACTGAGAACCTTGACCGGGGAAGACGAAAGCGATCTTCGGCCTCATTCGCACCCAAGAAGTCAGAAATCAGAAACTAGAAATCAGAAGGCAGAAGTCAGAACAGACTCGCCCCTTGTCAATCGACTTGCGCAGCCCCCGGTCCCGCCCCCCACTAAGAGGGGAGCCATTAGAGGCATGTTCATGATCACGTATCTCCGGGGGATCATCCTGTGCGTCGCTTTTCCTTCTGACTTCTGGCTTCTGACTTCTGACTTCTAATTTCTGCTTTTCACCAGCGCATCAGCACCGCGCCCCAAGTGACGCCGGCTCCGAAGGCTGCCATCAGGACCAAGTCGCCTTTCTTGAGCCGTCCGGAGCGCATACACTCGTCGATGCAAATGGGGATGGAGGCAGACGAGGTGTTGCCGATGCGGTTGATGTTCGAATAGACTTTTTCCCGGGCCACTCCCAACCGCTCCCGGACTGCCTCGGTGATGCGTTGGTTGGCCTGGTGTGGCACAAAGAGGTCGATCTCGGTGGCACAAACTTTTGCCTTCTCCAGCACCCGCCGGGACACCTCTTCCATGTTCCGAACCGCCACCTTGAATAACTCGTTCCCCCGCATCTTAATGTAATGTTCGCCCTTGGTTATCGTCTCGTGCGAAGCCGGCGCGGCGGTCCCTCCGGCGGGAATGTACAAGTGGTCCGCATAGAGGCCTTCTGTGTGCAAGTCGGAGGCCAGAATGCCGGAGGGCGGGGTGACCGGCCCAAACACGGCTGCCGCCATGCCATCCCCGAATAGCACGCAGGTCTCGCGGTCTTTGTAGTCTACGTAACGCGAAAGCAATTCGGCGCCGATGACCAGGATATGCTTGCACCTGCCATTTAGGATGAATTGCTCGGCCACCGTCATGCCGAACAGGAAGCCGGAGCAAGCCGCCGCCAGATCGAAAGCACAACACGCCCGGGCACCGAGGTCACGCTGGATTAACGCCGCGGTGGAAGGAAGGGGCATATCAGGAGAGATGGTCGAGCAAATGATGAGGTCCAGGTCTTTTGGGGTTATTCCCGCCATCTCCAAGGCTTTTCTTGATGCCAAGACCGAAAGCGTCGAAGTGGTCTCATGGGGAGCAGCTTGCCGGCGTTCTTTGATGCCGGTGCGTTCCGAAATCCACTTGTCGGAGGTATCGACCATCTGCTCGAGATCGAAATTGGTGAGCACCTTTTCCGGCAACGCAGAGCCGGTCCCTAAAATCCCAACCGCGAACCCCATAGAAACTCCCAAACCAACCTTAGCTATTTCCCAACTGCATGCGGGCAAGTCACACTTCTTGCGCGTCAAACCCACGGCGGCTTTGACCATGTCCGATGGCGGTGGTCGCCAAGTGACCCTCAATCTTCTCATTCACTTGGCCCTCCGCGAACTCGGCCGCAACGCGAATGGCGTTCTTGATGGCGTTCGCGTTCGAGCCACCATGGCAAATGATGCACACGCCGCGCACCCCCAGCAGCGTGGCTCCGCCGTACTCCGAATAGTCCACGCGCTTCTTAAACTTCTGGAAGGCTCTTCGGGACAGGACGTAACCCACCTTGGCAGGCATGGTACTTGAAAGCGCCTCTTTCAAAAGGCTCGAAACGGTCTCCACCAAGCCCTCACTGATTTTCAACGCGACGTTGCCGATGAAGCCATCGCAGACGATCACTTCCACGCGCCCATTGTAAAGGTCACGCCCCTCCACGTTGCCGATGAAGTTGAGGGGAAGCTGTTTGAGCAGCACAAAGGCCTCGCGCGTCAGATCGTTCCCTTTATGGTCTTCCTGCCCGATCGAAAGGAGTCCGATGCGAGGCCTCTCCACACCAAAGATCACGCGATAGTAGACCGCTCCCATGATCGCGAATTGCTCCAGGTTATGAGGTTTGCAGTCCACGTTGGCGCCTACGTCCAGCAAGACCGCAGCCCTCCCTTGTGAGGTAGGAAAGACAGCAGCCAAGGCCGGCCGGTCCACGCCGGCGAGGGTTCCGAGCACGATCTTTGCCGTAGCCATCACCGCGCCGGTGTTACCCGCACTGATCAGTCCATCCGCCTTATGCTCGCGCACCAGGCGGGCCGCCACCCGGATGGAAGAGTCGCGCTTACGGCGGAAAGCCTTGGCTGCGGCATCCTCCATGGTTACAGCCTCGCTGGCATGGACGACTTCGATGGGGAGGTTGCGGGCCTCGCGGCGGCCCAGTTCGCGCTTCAAGACGTCCTGGGGTCCGACGAGCAAAACCTCCGCGAACCCCTCGCGCGCCGCCTGCACTGCCCCCTCAACCTCCGGCCCGGGCGCGAAGTCTGTACCCATGGCGTCAATGGCGATGCGTCGCATGAAACTCAACTCAATCCTTGGATTGCCGATGCCGGAAACTAAGTGGCTGGTGGCTAGTGGTTAGTGGCTGGAACCACAATGACAGCCGCTAACCCCAACTACTAGCCACTAGCCACATATCACTAGCCACTGGCTAAGTCGGCTCCTTCACCAGCATGACTTCCCTGCCCCGGTAATAACCGCAGTGTGGGCAGGCCTGGTGAGGCATTTTCTTTTCGTGGCAGTGGGGGCACTCAGCGAGCGCGCTCATATCCAGGAAGTCATGGGCTCGCCGGCGGTCCCGCCGTGCCTTGGAATGTCGTCGTTTGGGATTTGGCATAAAATCTCGACTCTCTTCAGAAAAGTCCATTAGCGGGAAAACAAAAACCGCCTGACGTCTTTCACTGCTTGGACATGAAATCCGGACTGACCCTGCCGCGCGGCCGATGCCCAACTGAGTATCTTACCCGCCTAGCCCTCCTTCAGGGAAGAAAAGGGTGAGTGCTCTTTGGCGGGCAGGCACCCGCATTTCTTCAAGTTCAAGTTTGCCCCACATACCGGGCAAAGACCACGGCAATCGGTTCGGCAAACGACTTTCATGGGCACGGCGAGGATTACTTGCTCGGTCACCACATCGGCCAGTTCGATGCCGTCGCCGGAAAAGAAGCCGACCCCAAGTTCATCCTCGGGAAGTTCGACTTCCTCCTCGCGAGCAATAGTCGATACGGGCCGGTAAGCGAGATCGAACTCCTGCTCGACCGGAATGGTCACGGAGCCCAGGCAGCGGTCACAACAAGCCTCCAGGCGCGTTCCCAAGTGCCCGCGAATACGGATTTCTGACCCCACCAGTTCTGCGACCGCGTCGACCTTCAAAGGACCAGCCTGGCGGAAGTCAGCTCCGTGGTAGTCGAGTGCCCCGGACGCGTACGTCCTGGAGACCACAATCGGGTGAAGTTTCAACTCTTCCAGTGTAATCCGCACTGCGGCCCCGAAAACCGAAAGCTCTAATTATAGCCGGACGGTCAAGGTTGTCAAGAAAGCTCGGAAGGTCAAACATTTGCGTTCGACCTTCTGACCAGTCGGTCGGTCACTGCGGGGGAGGCTGAAAACGGCTTCGCGAAACCGCCATCTGACGGAGCATTTCGACCCAGAGCGTAGCGAGGTATTCCTTCCCGCCCTGGGGGAGAGGGGGGTGAGGGGGTCGCATAACTCCAATCCGAGGATCTCACCCCAGTTACGAAAGGCTGCACTATGTCACCGCGCAGGCATCCAGCCAGTTTTCAAACATACTCCGGGCGTAAGAGTGCAACGCCTTTTCCTCCCGGCTGACGTCATCCAACACCTTCGATGCCGCATCCACACCCAGCACTCGTTCGAGCGCCAACCTGTAGGCCGGCACTTGGGACCATTGCTTCACCAAGTCCGCCGAGATTTCCACATGGAACTGGATCCCATAAGCCTTTTTTCCCCACCGAAAGGCTTGGTTTGGATAGGCGGGCGAAGTTGCCAGAAGGACCGCGCCATCGGGCAACTCAAACGTCTCCCCATGCCACTGAAAGGTGACAAGCTCGTGAGGAAGCCCGGAAAAGACGGGGTCGTCGTGGGCTGCGCGGGTCAAGAAAACCGGCATGATTCCGACTTCAGGCTTCGGGCCCGGGTAGACACGCGCCTCCAGGCTAGCGGCGAGGAGTTGAACTCCAAGGCAAACACCCCAGTAGGGCTGCCCGGCGAGTACCGCTTCCTTGACCCAGCGCTTTTCGGCGTTCAACCAGGGAAGCGTAGCGTCATCGTTCACGCTCATCGGGCCGCCCATAGCGATAATGGCGTCGAAGCCTTGCCAATCGGGGAGTTGCTGCCCTTCGTCGATTTCAACCCGGTGGATCGAGGCGCCTTTCTCCACCAGGATGTCTTCATAAACACCGGGGGGCTCACATGAGATATGTTGCAGAACCAAAATCCTCACAGCTTGTGCTCCTTGGGACAAGACTAGCATTTGGTATGGGCCTTTCGCCATTCGAATCTTAACCTGCTGGGTAGGGCTTGCCCTACCCGCCCAGGGGACGGCAAGCCCTACCCCGGTCAGTTTTCTGACCCAATCTCCCCCGCCTGGCTGGTCTCGATCCTGTGGCCTTTAACTCACCACAATCTGGGCTACTCGCTAAGCCGTTTAGAATCAAAGGGTGACCACGCGTGCTTTGGAGCCAAACTTGCTTAGCAATAATGACCGCGTTGTAAAACACGGGCACAAGCGGAGGCGGCGATAAGCCATTTATTTGCTGCATGGCTCCGGTCCGCGCAACCTAAATCGGTCGAAGGAGTTTGGTGTTATGGCTTATGTAATCACTGGGGAATGTACGAAAGATGAGAAGTGTGTAGAAGTATGTCCGGTAGACTGCATTCACCCGCGTAAGGATGAGCCCAAGTTTGCTGAAGCGACGCAGCTTTTTATCAGCCCGGTCGATTGCATTGACTGTGGTGCGTGCGTTCCGGTTTGCGAAGCCTCGGCGATTTACGTGCTAGACGAACTCCCAGAGGACCTCAAGAAGTACGCCGAGGCGAACGCGCAGTACTATCAGTAAATCGCTGGCGCTCCTCAACGACGTCGTTCACAAGTGACCTTCACCTTGCCACGGCGCCACGAAACGAAGTGCGATGCGGGTTTTCCCCTCCTTCCCGCATCGCTTTCGTTTTGCGGCGGCTTTTTTGCCCCAAGGCACTGAGGAAGCAATCCCCCTCTTGAATTCCAAGCTTGGCCAATCTTAACATGATTGATGTCTGAAGAACCGACCTTGGCGGTCGAGAAGGGATATGGAGCAAGGTCATTCGGGCTATGAAAGCTCTGATGCTGAAAGATTACGGTGACTTCATCTATCAAGAGGTAGCGGAGCCGGAGGTCCATGAGGACGAAGTCTTGATCAGGGTGCGGGCCTGCGGCATCTGTGGCAGCGATGTTCATGGGATGGATGGTTCCACGGGGCGCCGCCGGCCACCCATCATTATGGGTCACGAAGCTTCCGGTGTGATCGCAGAGGTTGGGAAAAAAGTTGCGGGCTGGGAGAAAGGTGACCGTGTCACCTTCGACTCGACAGTCTATTGCGGCTCATGTTGGTTTTGCCGGCGCGGGTTGATCAATTTGTGTGATGATCGCCGGGTGCTGGGAGTCTCCTGTGAAGACTACAGACAACACGGCGCGTTCGCCGAGTACATTGCCGTGCCGCAGCGCATTTTGTACCGTCTTCCGAAGGTTGTCTCCTTTGAACGCGCCGCCATGGTGGAGGCCGTATCGGTCGCGGTCCATGCCGTGGAACGTACGCCCATCTCTTTAGGGGACACGGCAGTGGTGGTGGGTGTCGGCATGATCGGCCTGCTGGTGGTGCAGGCCTTGCGCCTGGCTGGCTGCGGGAATATCATTGCGATCGATTTGGACGAGCAAAGGTTGAACCTGGCGCAAAAGCTCGGCGCGGGTTTGAGTCTGAAAGCGGATGGCGGCAACGTTTTGGAAGAGGTGAGGCACCAGACCCGAGGGCGAGGAGCGGACCTTGCCATGGAAGTAGTGGGAACGACCCCTTCGGTCAACTCCGCCGTAGCCTGTGTGCGCAAGGGTGGAACGGTGACCCTGGTGGGGAATTTGAAGCCTGCGGTAGAACTCCCCCTCCAGACGGTGGTCACCCGACAGCTCACGCTTTACGGCAGTTGCGCTTCGAGCGGCGAATACCCAGCCTGTTTGGATCTCATGGCGCGTGGGGCGATCAATGTCGAAGCCCTCATCAGTGCCACCCCTCCCTTGGCTGAGGGAGCGGCGTGGTTCAAACGCTTGTATGACCGTGAACCGGGACTTATGAAGGTTATCTTGCTCCCCTAGCAGGATGTAGCGCCGACCTTTACCAGGCTGATGAAAGAGGGCGCAGATGCGGCTTTACGCCGCATTGCTCATTGAATTCATTGGAGATGTGGCGGGGTAAACCCGCCGCTACGTCGGGCCGAACAGCTTTTTCATCAGCCTGTTAGGTCGGCATCCGGGGTGCTGACCCCGCCATGCGGGGTCAGCGCTACGAGCCTGAATGGGAGGGTAAATGCACGCACTCAGAACCGCGATTGTGGGCTGCGGCAAAGTCGGCCATCTGCATGCCAAGGCACTCAGCCGTTTATCTGAGTCCGTGTTTGTTGCCGTTTGTAGTCGAGACCTCCAGCGTGCAAAGCAATTTGCCGCCCAGTACAACGTCGAAGCCTATCATGACGTTGAGGAGATGATTGCCAAATCGCGAGTGGAGTCGCTGAACGTTTGTACTCCACACCCTTTGCATGCCATGCCCGCAATCAAAGCCGCCACCGCCGGGGTCCATGTCCTTATAGAAAAGCCTTTAGCTTCTTCGCTCGAAGACTGTGATGCCATAATTAACGCCGGCAAAATAAGCGGGGTAAGAATTGGTACGGTGTGCCAACGCCGGTTCTACACACCTTGTCAGCGAATCAAACGCGCCATCGAGGAGGGCAAACTGGGCCGTCCCATCCTAGGGTCAGTAGCCATGTACGGCTGGCGCGACCAAGCTTATTATCAGAGTGATCCCTGGCGGGGCTCCTGGAAAGAGGAAGGGGGCGGAGTCTTGGTCAATCAGGCGCCCCACCAGCTTGACCTCCTCCAGTGGTACATGGGCCCCATCGATGAGCTTTTCGGGTACTGGGACAACCTCAATCATCCTTATATTGAGGTGGAAGACACCGCGATCGCTGTGCTGCGGTTCAATAACGGGGCGCTTGGCAACATCATGGTCAGCAATTCCCAGAATCCGGCTTTATACGGAAGAGTGTACGTGCACGGCAGCAACGGCGCGTCCGTGGGTGTCCAAACGGACGGGGGCGCCATGTTTATCGCCGGCATGTCAAATATTACTGAACCCCCCATCAACGATTTGTGGACAGTGCCCGGGGAACAGGAGTAGCTGGCTAAGTGGCAGAAGGAAGATTCCGATTTCTTCCTAAGCATCAATCCCATGGAATACTATCACCAACTTCAGATCGCTGAGTTTCTCCAGGCCGTTATCAATTCGCGCGATCCTCTGATTACCGGCGAAGAAGGCAGAAAGACGGTGGAAATCTTCACCGCCCTGTATCGTTCCCAGCGCGAACGGAAACCCATTAAATTCCCGCTAACGTCCGGTTAACCGAAGAATGCCGAGCAAGCTGACCACTCGGCCTTAGTTGCTAGAATAGCTCCATGGAGT
>Ga0187784_10000387_pt1 | contig 32156 bp, 31 predicted proteins | sample 1015_SJ02_MP15_2_FD_132964 | JGI IMG/M metagenome (GOLD analysis project Ga0187784, IMG submission 132964) | Tropical peat soil microbial communities from peatlands in Department of Meta, Colombia - 1015_SJ02_MP15_20_MG | ecosystem: Environmental > Terrestrial > Soil > Wetlands > Peat | place... | reverse complement strand
TGGCGGACCCGGAGAGACTTGAACTCCCAACCTCTGCGTTCGAAGCGCATTGCTCTATCCACTTGAGCTACGGGTCCGCGCTCCACCGCAGATTAGCTTAACACCGCCAACTGAGGTCAGGGCGGCGGTGACTTGTCTTGGCTTCCTTCCCCGGCGCGCAAGCAATAGGAACGTCCCCGCTCACCGATGGCCCTTGGGGGCCATTTATGCTCTTGGAATCTCGTACTATTATTAGCGGTATTGCCTGTGTGTGATGCGTACCAACATGCATAAATCTTCTACCCGGCGATATGCGCGGTATCGCACGGAAATGCCTCTCATTGTTCGCGTGCTTGGACAGGACGGTTACATTCGCATTCACGGGCGCTGTTTCGAAATTGCGGAGAACGGGCTGGGGGCCGTGATTACCAGTGAATTTACCGCCGGAGAAATGGTCTCCCTCGAATTCTCCATCCCGGGTGTCGAAGAAATGATGATCTTGCGCGCTGTGGTTCGCCATCGCATGGGCTTCCTGCACGGCTTCGAGTTCGTGGGTTTGCTCCCCGAGCAGTGCGAACGAGTCAAGGCCTATTGCCGGACCCTCCAACCTGCCTAGTCGCAGCTTAGGGCTGGCTCTTGCCAGAACTACAGTACGCAGGGCAAAGCGGAGGTGGCGGGCGTCGCCACCTCCATTTCGACTTTACTACTGAAACACGAAATGATCCCGGCGATTCTCCTGCCAGCAGTGCTCGTTGTCAACGTTGCAGAAAGGTTGCTCCTTCCCGTAGCTGATCGTGCTGATCCGGTCGGCACTTACACCATCCCTTGTAAACGCCTCTTTCAACGTATCAGCCCTGCTGGCACCCAGAGCGAGGTTGTACTCCTCCGACCCTCGATCGTCACAATGACCCGCAATCTGAATTTTTATGTCCGGATGCTGAATGAGGAATTGTGCATCCGACTGCGCGGTCGACGTCTCGTCTGCCCGGATATTGGCTTTGTTGAAATCGAAGAAGACATCTTTCATGTTGCGAGCAAACAGGTCTGCTTCCGATTCGCTGGGCTGCCGGACAGCCGTAGCAACTGGATTCACGGTGACCCGGGCCGAGGCATCCTGTGTCCCACCTGGACCCTTCGCGGTCAAAGTGTAGGTAGTTGACGACCCTGGTTTCACGCTTTGCGATCCTGATGCCGAAACCGCGCCCACGCCCGTAAGCGCGATCTCGGTTGCATTCTGCGTTTTCCAGGTTAGTGTGGTTGACTGGCCTTGCTGAATTACATCAGGTGCAGCCGCCAGGGTTGCCGTGGGCGCTGCTGGTGGCGGGGGCGGGGCTGGCGGCGTGACCTTCGCCACCTTCTTGTTACATCCGGTAAACACAAAAGCCGTTGCCAACAGCGCGACCGATGTAAGTCCACTGATTGTGCTTCTCGTCATAGTTCCTCCGATTTTGTTGTCGAAATGACTGTGATCAGTTCACGAGATCTGCGCCACGGAAACCAACCTCCGGAGATCGCGGATTTCGCCAGCTTGCCAACAAGTTTTCTGGTTGATCAGCAGCGCAGGATGGAGGATTGCTGAAGGGGCTCAATCGGTTGGAAGCCGGCAGTGAACCCAACGATTGTTTCGAAGCGCTTCCACAGGGCCTTGGCCAAGCCGAGCGACGTTAAAGTCAGTCCAATCAGCAGGGCCAACCACAGTCTCATCGCGCGGAGAGCGGTCACTGGTCCGTGAACAATCGAATAGGGACCGCTCACGCTGGGGAATAGGAAAATGGCCAGCGTGCAAATGATCGCCATGATGGCCAGTTCGTATCCTAGGTCGCGGCGCAACATTAGCTTTCAGGTCCCGAGCCCGTATCCCTATTTACGTCGATTCAGCAGCGCCTCCAAAGGTTGCACTTCTTCAATTACAAGTCAGGAATTGTCGTCGTCTTTTGCCCATCCGGATGATCTCACGTCGGCGGAAGCATCTCAGGGCGTGGTCGTTCACCAGTCCTACCGCCTGCATGAACGCGTAGCAGATTGTGCTCCCCACGAATTTGAATCCTCGTTGCCGAAGGTCTTTGCTGATGGCATCCGATGTTGCCGTGCGGGCGGGAACTTGTCGGGTCGACTTCCAGGCATTGATCAGCGGTTGGCCGCCCACAAATCGCCAGACATAGCGATCAAAAGATCCAAATTCCTCCTGGACTTTGAGAAATGCCTTGGCATTGTCTACCGCTGAAGCGATTTTTAGACGATTGCGGACTATTCCCGGATCGCGCAGTAGAGCTTGTACCTTCCGCGCATCGTATCGAGCGACTCGGTGGGCATCAAAGCCGTCGAACGCCGCACCATAATTCTCACGCTTCTGAAGAATCGTGTCCCAACTGAGTCCAGCCTGGGCTCCTTCCAGGAGTAGAAATTCGAACAGCGTGTGATCGTCGTGGACGGGCACTCCCCATTCTTCGTCGTGGTAGCGGATGGAGAGTTGGTTGGTCGCCCAGGAACAGCGAATCGGGTTGCGGCGGTTGGGTGGGGACACGGAACTACAGAAAAGTCTAGTTCATCTAGCCAGCAATGTCCGCTATCGCTCGCCAATGCGATAGACAATTCCCGCCGATAGGCGAACCGCGGGAGTGATGGACCCGCCCGAGCGAATGCCAACGTATTCCAACTGTGGCCGCAGAGCAAATTTTCGCGCGCTGCCGAGACCGATGTCGGCACCGCCGCCCAAGGCAAACGTAAACTGGCTTCCTCCCCCTGTAATGCCTCCCGTGGACTCCGAAAAATGCGATCCGCCGAACAGACCCTGGAAAAAGAGGTCTTCTGCAAATGGGACAAGCCTGCCGAACTTGCGATAACTAAATCGTGGGCCGGCCATGTAGGTCTCGCCAGTCAAGGCTTCTGGGACATGGCCGCGGTAGACACCGAAATCCCCCACCAATCCCAGCCAGTCATTCACATTTCGGCCAGCCGATGCGCTCACGCCGTTGTTCCAGATGGTGTAACCCTTGAGGATGTAGAGAGGAGAATATTGCACCGAGATGTCTGCTGTGGGCGCGACCTGGGCGAGTGAACTGATGGCAAACAGTAATAAACCAAGAGCCGCCCGCGTGAATCTATTCATTCTGACCTCCTTGGACGACACCTCTGATGCCGGAAGAAATTTAATTGAGCTAATAGTAGAAGCAAGCGGAAGTTGTCATGGAAATGTAAAAACAGGCGGGAAATGGGAAAGCAAGGCGGGGAGCCCGCCTTGCGGGTTACTCCAGAGATTTGGGATCTGAGAGATTCTTGGGACTCTTCTTATCAAGCAGTGCCACTAACTCCTTGGCACACGCCGGATTTTTTACTTTGCCTTCGCGGATGATCTCCTTCGCATCCAGCTTCTGACCGTATAGCTTTTCGTTGGCGCTGCCGTCCGAGCGCAGCGTCGATCCTTCGAGGGACACACCCGCGAACAAGCCTTTGTTCCGCGAATACGACAAGATTTCAGCCTTCATTACCACATCGGTCGCCGCGGACGCCGTTCGTCCCTTTGGCCCGGCCGCGGCTGAAGCATCCGCTCCCAATTTCACCTTGCTGCTCAGCAGCGATTTTGCACCTTGCGGGTTCATAACCAGCAAAACAAAATCCGTGCCCTGTACTCCCAGTTGAAAACCTATGCTGCCGCCTTCCAAGGCATACAAAGCCGGAGGCCCCCACGGTCCGGTGTAGTGCTCGCCGCTCCGGCAAATCATCACCCCGCGGCCGTAGCTGGCGCCGATACCAAAAGCCGCCTTCTTCACCGATGGCAGCACAATGACGCACTCCGCCTTGTCGAGGAGGTCTTGGGGAATGTCGTCGGGGATGTCCAAAATCTCTTTCAGCACTTGCGCCGAATCTTTTATTCGCTCTTGTTCTTTTTCGTTATTTACTGCATAGGCAGAATTGAGCGAGGCACAAAAAATCAACAGCGCCAACAGCATTTGCTTCATGGAATCTCCTGGTTTGTGCGATGACTTATTCTACTCTGTCCTGCGGCCCACGCAACCGGATGGCACGAGCCCGCTCCTCTTAAAAGCGGTGTTCCTAGCCACTGTTCGATCCATGACCAAACGTGTGCTCCTTTTGTAACTTGGCGCTGGGCGGGCCCCTCTCCTATCGTGAAGGCAGCGAAAGCCCTGTTTTTTCGGCCCTACACGTGCATCTATATAGTGTAGCTTGGTGGCAAATAGGCTTTTGTTGCGAATAGGTTGGGCTGAGTGTGGAATGAAGTACACGAACCTGTATTTTTTGCGCGCGCCGGTGTTGCTCCTGCTATTGGCACCACACCTGTGTGCCCAGTCGAGCTATTACCCCAACGCAGGTAATCTTCCTGAGCCAGCAACCGCGTTCGTTGCCTCCGCTCCAGACGCTCCCACAAGCGCCGATTCTGACGATTCTGTTCTCACCATCAAGAAGCGGGTCAATGAAGTTAATGTGCTCTTCATCGCTACCGATAAGCATGGCAAGTTTGTACGCAACCTCAGTGCCAGCGATTTCACCATTCTGGACGACCACAAGCCACCACAATCCATCGTGAATTTTCGCAGTGAAACCGACATGCCACTGGATCTTGGATTGTTGATCGATACCAGTGGCTCGGTTCGCACTAGATTCGATTTCGAGCAGGAATCTGCCGTCGATTTCCTGCAGCAAACACTGCGCCCGCATTTTGACCGGGCTTTCGTCATGGGTTTCAACTCGCATACCACAATTACCCAGGACTTCACCGATGACAACGTACTGCTCCGGATAGGAGTTCATCGGCTGCAGAATGGCGGAGGGACGGCGTTATACGACGCCATCTATCGCGCCTGCCGAACCAAGCTCCTGAAGGACGACGAAGACCGTCCGGCACGCCGCGCCATTATCGTGGTGAGCGACGGCGAAGATAATCAAAGCGACGTCACTGAAGGGCAAGCCATCGAGATGGCACAGCGCGCGCAAGTCATTATCTACGCCATTTCTACCGATGATAGCGGCCTGATTTTGCGTGGCGACACGGTGTTACAGCAATTGGCCGACGCGACTGGCGGGCGGGCTTTCTTCCCTTTCAAAATGAAGGATATCAAGAGTTCGTTTTCCGCCATCGAAGATGAACTGCGCAGCCAGTATGTAATCTCCTATCACCCGGCCGATTTTGAAGCGAATGGACGCTATCGGCCGATCGAGATCACCGCTCTCAAGAAAGATCTTCAGGTGCGTGCACGCAAAGGGTACTACGCGCCGACTCAGTAGCGCTTCTCGTGCACCAAACCTTTTCCGGCGGCGCTGCGTTGTCACTAACCTCCATCGAGCCGATGCTACAATTAAATGGTTGCTGGTTATGCAAGATCGGCAGGCTGGCGGCGTTCTAACTGAGGTGGGCAATTGAAGTTCAGCTTTCCTTTAGCTGTAGTCGTTGCGTCCTTCTTGGTGGCCGGAGCCTCGGCTCAGTCCGCACCTCATTCTTCACATCGTAAGCCGCCAGTTCAGAAGGAAGCGCCTCCGACACCTGTGCCTGAGCCGGTAGTGCCCTTGTCTCCGGAGCAAATGCCGGCGTCTCCGCCCCAGGTTGCGTTCAGTGGCGGCATCTTAACCATCACCGCGAATAACGCGACTTTGGGAGATATTCTCCGAGCCGTACACCGTCAGACCGGTGCTGCGGTCGATGTTCCGGGCAATGCTACCGAGCGAGTAGTCGGCATTTTTGGTCCGGGCCCGGTGCGAGATGTTATGACGTTGCTGCTGAACGGGTCACATTTCAACTATGTGCTTTTGGGTTCCGCGACTGATCCAGGTGCCTTAGAAAAAGTAGTGCTGATCTCAAAGTCGACTGGAATGGAGCCAGTTAGCCAGTCCAATGTCGCCGCGTCGCAATTCCGCACGGCCAGTAATGTGCCACAGGCGGCGGAAAACGCCGACGCGTCCACTGACGACGCTGCTGAAATGCCGCAGGAAGCTGGCGACGCCGTCGAGGATCAAGCCAACCAGAGTCAGCCCGAGGAGCAACAGCAACCGCAACAAGCGAATCCCTTTGGACAACGCGGCGGTGTAAAGACGCCTGAGCAGTTGCTGCAGGAACTGCAGCAACGCCAACAACAGATGCAGCAACAACAACAGCAGCAAGGGTCGCCTCAGTCGTTGCCGCCTGCCCCAACGGGAGCTCCCCAGCAGTCCCAGCCTCAATAGCGCTTCTTCACTGGAAAAATACGACCAGCGACGGGTTCAAAACATATAGCTGACTTGGTTGACGGAAGACTAGTCGCCGCCAGCGTGTGCGGCGCGAGCTCGCCTGGGCACAACCATCGGTGTTTCCACGCTTGGGGTGCGCTCTTGAGGAGCGAAGGCTTGCAGGATCAGGATCACGGCGCCGAATGCTACCAGAATGCCTATTGCGACCACTGTAACCACGGTCAAAGACAGTACAAAAGCACCCAGTAAACTACCCAAGTTCAGCCCGCTTTCTGATGAACTGCCGCACTCGCGCGTTCACCCTGCGAATCGGCAGCTTAAATGCAATCTACCCGCGTTGACGCTTGCTCCTGTTAGCAACTAAGATACCTGAGTAGAAGTGCGCACCTTCACTCTCCAACATTTCTGGGAACCCGTCCACATTACGGAAGGCCAGTGAGAGCCATTACTGTCGGCCATTTATGGGCATTACCAAGATTTCGGTGCGCGGCGCGCGCCAACACAATCTAAAAAACATCGACGTCGAGATTCCGCGCAACACTCTCACCGTGATTACTGGCCTGAGCGGCTCGGGCAAATCCTCCTTGGCCTTTGACACCATCTACGCCGAAGGCCAGCGCCGCTACGTGGAAACCTTATCCGCTTACGCACGCCAGTTCTTGGATCAAATGGAACGGCCGGACGTCGATTCCATCGATGGCCTCAGCCCTTCCATCTCCATCGAGCAAAAAACCACCAGCCGCAGCCCGCGTTCCACCGTGGGCACGATTACCGAAATTTACGACTACCTTCGTCTTCTTTTTGCCTCTATCGGTTCGCCGCACTGTCCCAAATGCGGCCGCGCCATTGCTCGTCAATCAGCCGAGCAAATTGTGCAGCGCGTGATGAGTCTCACCCCCGAGGATCGGGTCATGGTGCTGGCGCCCATCGTGCGTGGCCGCAAAGGCGAATTCAAAAAAGAAATGGAGAAACTGGCCGAGCATGGCTATACCAGGGCCCGTGTCGACGGCGAATTGGTGAATTTGGAAGACGATATTCCTCTTGATAAACGAAAGAACCACACGATAGAGGTTGTAGTCGACCGCCTCCTGGTGAAGCCGGGCATCGAGCACCGGCTGGAACTTTCGGTGGGTCTCGCGATGAAGCTGGCCGGCGGTTTGGTCCAGATTGCCGTCGTGGGTGGAGAAGAGCAACTCTACTCCGAGCGTCTGGCCTGCCCGGATTGCGGAATTAACGTCCCGCAACTGGAACCCCGTTCTTTTTCCTTTAACAGCGCGTACGGTGCATGCCCCGAATGTCACGGGCTGGGCAGCCGCTATGATTTTGATCCTGCCAAAGTCATCGTAGATTGGTCGAAACCTCTGCTGGATGGTGGGCTAGGCCCGGGCTCAGCCTCGCAAAATCTTATTCACATGCTGCAGATCACTGCAGCGGCCCATGCTTTCGACCTGAGAACGCCTTTCGACAAGTTTTCGGAAAGAATTCAGAATCTGTTGTTCTATGGAGAAGCCGGCAAGGGGGGGAAAACAGGCTTTATCGGTATCCTCGCTTACCTCAAGCGAGTTCTGCAGGAGTCGACCTCCGAAGGCTACCGCGACTTCCTGCTCGATTACATGTCGGCGAGCGAATGCCCTGCTTGCCACGGACAACGGCTGCGCCCGGAAAGTCTGGCTGTCAAGGTCAACGGTATGTCCATCGCAGACTTCACCCGTTTGCCAGTTTCTCGCGCTCTCGAAGTAGCGAGCAAGATTCAGCTCACGGGCAGGGAAGCCATCATTGCGGCAAGAATCGTTCATGAGATCGTGGAACGGCTGCAGTTCCTCAACGCGGTCGGATTGGGCTACATCTCCCTCGATCGCTCCGCTGCCACGCTCTCCGGGGGCGAAGGGCAGCGCATCCGCTTGGCCACCCAGATTGGATCAAAACTTCGTGGTGTGCTTTATGTGCTGGATGAGCCGTCCATCGGTTTGCATCACCGCGACAATGATCGCTTGCTGAAGGCATTGGAGGAGCTGCGCGACCTGGGAAACACCGTGCTCGTCGTCGAGCATGATGAGGAGACCATCCGTCGCTCCGACTATGTGATCGATCTCGGACCGGGAGCCGGCCGGCATGGCGGCGAACTCGTCGCTCACGGAACTCCAGAGGACATTATGCGAGCCACGCAATCCCTTACCGGAGCCTACATTTCGGGCAGAGCGCAAATTGCAATGTTGCCCGAGCGCCGCCGCCCCAACGGTCTTGGGATCACGATCCTGGGCGCCCGTGAAAACAATCTGAAAAATCTCGACGTGACTTTCCCCCTCGGGGTCATGACGGTCGTGACCGGGGTCTCTGGATCCGGAAAGTCAACTTTGGTCAATGACATTCTTTATCGCGCGTTGGCCAAAACACTTTATCGCTCCCGCGAACAGCCGGGAGCGCACAAAGCGATCAGTGGGGCGGAGAACATCGATAAGGTGATACGCATCGATCAATCGCCCATCGGGCGGACCCCGCGTTCCAATCCCGCAACTTACACCGGTGTGTTCGCACAGATTCGTGATCTCTACGCCATGCTGCCCGAGTCCCGTGAACGCGGCTACAAGCCGGGCCGCTTCTCGTTCAACGTCTCAGGCGGACGTTGCGAAGCGTGCCAGGGCGAAGGCCAGCGCCGCATCGAAATGAATTTCTTACCCGATGTTTACGTGCTTTGCGAGGTTTGTGGGGGCAAACGCTACAACCAGGAAACCTTGGCCGTAAGGTACAACGGATATTCCATCGCTGATCTGTTGGAAACCCCGGTTTCCGATGCTTTGCAGATTTTAGAGAATATTCCCCAGGTAAAGCAGAAGCTGCAGACCCTGGTGGACGTCGGCTTGGGCTACATTCATCTCGGCCAGTCGGCCGTTACCCTTTCCGGAGGCGAGGCCCAGCGTATTAAGCTGGCCCGCGAATTGAGCAAGCGCCAAACCGGCAAGACTTTGTATCTGCTCGACGAGCCGACCACCGGCCTGCATTTCGATGATGTCAAGAAGCTGCTGGACGTGCTGCATCGGCTCACCGACTTGGGAAACACAGTCATCATCATTGAGCACAATCTGGACGTGATCCGCAACGCAGATTGGATCATCGATCTCGGCCCAGAAGGCGGAGAAGATGGCGGCCGGATTGTGGCGCAGGGAACTCCCGAGCAAGTGGCGCGAAATCGCAAATCCCACACCGGCCAGGCGCTGCTTCACTATTTCAGTAACGGCGAAAGGAAGGTTTCGACAGCGTAGTCCTCGCGCGTGTAGTGTAAAGTCAAAGAAGTCTCGACGGTAATCCTGCTCTTGTCATCTTTACAAAACCCGTGGTCTGGTCCTGATACACCCCCCCCCGACGTGCCTGTCCCTGCTCACTCTGCACCGCCCGAAGACCCTCCTTGGACCGGCTTGGACGTTGTCAGCATTCTGGCGGTTGCGGTAGTGGCACTTATCGTCCTTCCATTATTGGTTGTGCTGATTGCGCGCGCACTGCTGTTTCCAAAAGTTGCTGTCTCGGACATCATTCAAGTGCCTGAAGTTGTCCTGACCGTGCAGTTGCTCATCTATGTGGTAGTCTTCGCATTCATCTATTACTTGTTGCTCGCGCGAACCGGACGGTTTTGGCAGTCTCTGCGCTGGAACTGGCCTACCTCCACATGGGCTGGTTTTCTGATCTTGGGCGCTCTCTTGTATTTCGCGCTCATGGGCCTGAGTCAACTGCTCCCCATTCCCAAACATCTCCCCATTGACCGCTTTTTTCAAACCGCACGGGAAGCCGGCATGATGTCGCTGTTGTCCATGACCCTTGCCCCTTTGATGGAAGAGATCTTTTTCCGCGGCTTGCTGTACCCAGTTCTGGCACGCCGCTTTGGAATAGCCGTCAGCATCTTTCTCACTGGCGCGGCATTCGGCATCTTGCATGGCGCACAACTGAAGTACTCCTGGGCGGTGCTCATCATTTTCCTCGTGGGTATGGTACTAACTACGGTCCGTGCCTTTACCAAATCGGTGGCGGCTAGTTTCCTTGTCCACGTGGGATATAACGGAACTTTGTCGGCTCTTTTGTTTGTGGCCACCGACGGCTTTCGCCACTTGGAGAAATTGAATCAGTAAGGCAATGCGGCAGCGGTTCAGTTTACTTGTTGTCCCGAGCCAGCCTCTTTTGCGCCGCGAGGGATCTGGGCGGGCCGCGCGAAGTGTCGCGGTTCTTGCGACACAATAATCGCGCGTGTGGCTCGCTTCCTTACTAAACTGCACCACTACCAGGCAAGCCCAGCTACTAGCCCCTGGCTCCCCGCTACTGCTATCTTAGAAATTCATGCCTTCCGCCCGTCAGGAACTGTTGCGCCTGTTAGCAGCCAAATCGTTTCGTCTTGGCGAATTTAAACTTTCCTCCGGTGGTACCAGCGACTACTACGTGGACTGCCGGACAACAACTTTAGACGCGCGCGGCGCACAGCTTACCGGGCAAGTGTTTCTGGATCAAATTCGCGCATGCGGTTGGAAACCGGAGGCTATTGGCGGTTTAACCTTGGGCGCGGATCCAATTGTCGTCGCAGTCGCCGTCACCAGCGGGAACATTCACGGTTTTCTGGTGCGCAAAGCCGAAAAGCAGCATGGCACCGTGAGGCGCATTGAAGGTTTCTCCCAGAAGGCCGCTCGCGTAGTGATTGTCGACGACGTCTGCACCACGGGAGCTTCTACAGTTCAGGCCATCGAAGCTTCTCGCGAGTTCGGCTTTCACATTGTAGGTGTGATGTGCCTGGTCGAACGCGAGGAGGCCAATGGACGCTCCGCCGTCGAGAAAGCGGCAGCTCCCGCACAGTTTGTTTCGATTTTCACCGCAAACGATGTACGAAAGGAACACCTGGCGATTGAGCACGACCAAATACCAAGCGCAAAGGGCTAAAAGCTGCCCGACCGCGAATTTTTGAATATGATCCAAACTCTCGAATGGACCGACTCCGGTGTGCGCTTCATCGATCAGACGAAGCTGCCGACCGAAGAAATCTACGTCACCTGCACGAGCTGTGAGCAAGTAGCCAACGCAATTCGCACCATGATCGTGCGCGGTGCGCCTGCGATCGGTGTGGCCGCCGCTATGGGCATTGCTCTCGGTGTGCAGAACTCCAAAGCAGCCACAGTGGGCGAGCTCAAACGTGACCTCGACCATTGCTGTGAACTAATTCGTGCAACCCGGCCGACTGCGGTCAACCTGTTTTGGGGCATCCGCCGTATGCAGGACAAGTTCGAATCTGTGCGAATCCGGCCGCTTACCCAGATTAAGCAGGCTCTCATCGCAGAAGCCCAACGTATGCATGCCGAGGATATCGCTGCCAACCAGGCCATGGGCCGTCTCGGTGCCACGCTGATGCCGGCCTCTGGTGGCGTGCTGACCCATTGCAATGCCGGAGCACTCGCTACTTGCGGCTATGGCACTGCGCTCGGTGTTATTCGTGCCGCTATCGAGCAAGGAAAGAAAATCCACGTTTATGCCGACGAAACCCGGCCCTTCCTCCAGGGTGCGAGGCTCACCGCTTGGGAGCTTATGAAGGATGGCATCCCGACCACTGTAATTTCCGACAACATGGCGGGCGCAATGATGAAACAAGGCAAGATTGGCGCCATCGTCGTCGGAGCAGACCGCGTCGCCGCTAACGGTGACGTGGCGAACAAGATTGGCACTTACACGGTCGCGGTGCTGGCCAAAGAACACGGCATTCCGTTTTACGTGGCAGCGCCCTTTTCGACCATCGATTTGAGCACACCAGACGGCAGCAAGATTCCCATCGAACAGCGCAGCCCGTCCGAAGTTACGCATATCGCTGGCAAGGCGATTGCGCCGGAAGGTGTAGAAGTGGAGAATCCGGCATTCGACGTTACGCCCTCCAGGTATGTAACCGCCATCGTAACCGAGCGCGGAATTGCCCGAGCGCCTTACTCGGAGTCGCTGGCGAAATTAGCTGGCGCCGCAGAAAAGCTCCCGGTTGAAACTTAACTACAAGAACTCAATGAACGAATCTGCAATTTCCGCTCCGCCGTTATTCGCGATGCGCGCTGCCTGCCGCTCCACGTTCTTCATCAGTCCATCCAGATAATCCCGCGAATCGGAAACGCTCACTACGCCGATGGTGGCACGGTTCCATAACCCATTCGCGTCGAGTTCCGCAACCGAAACATTGAAGTGAGCACGCAGCCGGTCCTTCAAGCTCCGCACCACTTGCCGCTTGTCCTTGAGCGAGTGCGCCGCCTCAATGTTGAGCTCGAGGGTGAGAAAAGCAATCATGCCCGTGGGGTTCGCTGAGAACTGGAAACGGTCAACGATGAACTGTTTCTAATTTTACTAGCCACTGACCACTAATCACTGACCATTACTGTCAGTACTGGCTCGGATTTTCGGCGTATCGCCGGAAAAAGCTCTCCGGTTTCCACTGCGGCCGCTGAGTGTTGTCGGCCACGGTGATCATCAATGCTCGAACCACTTCTTCATACTGTGCGGCAGAGGCAAGATCCACAGGTTGATCCAGGTCATCCGATGGGGCGTGATAGCGGTGCGACAGCCAATCCCTGAAAATTTGCTTCTGCTCCGGTGAATTCGGATCGGGCGCAACTCCCATCATCAGCGCGGGAATTCCGTGGCGAATGAAATTGTATTGGTCGCTGCGAATGAACACATTGCGCTCCGGCTGTGGATCGGCCTGCACCTGAATGCCGCGCGCCTCCGCCACTTGGCCCGCCTCGTCTCCCAGATCCGATTCCCCAAGGCCCCAGACCGTGAGCAGCTTCAGCGGAACGATCGGCAGGAACATGTCCGTGTTGATATCTGCGACCATCGCTTTTGGGTCCACCGTCGGATAAGCCGTGAAGTAGCGCGAGCCGAGCAGTCCCTTTTCTTCGCCCGTGACGAAAACGAAAAGCAACGAGCGCTTGAGCTTTTCTCCCGATTTCTTCAACGAGACCGCAACGTCTAGCAACACCGCGCTTCCGGAGGCGTTGTCCATGGCCCCGTTGTAAATGCGGTCGCCGTTAATAGGTTCGCCCACCCCAATATGGTCGATGTGGGCCGAGAGCACCACATATTCCTTCTTCAGTTCCGGATCGTTGCCAGGTAGCTTGGCAATCACATTGGCTGATTGCACCTCGTGCTTCGCGAGTTTGGCCGTCGCCTTGATCGAAACCCCAAGCGGAAAATGCGGAAGTTGTTTGCGCGCTTTCGCCGCATCGATGATTTCCTGGAAACTGTGCCCGGAACCGGCAAACAACTCCTCGGCCTTTGCCGGATTAAAGACGACAGAAAGTTTTTCACCCTCAGTGTCATTGAACTTGGGATCGGCGAGCGTCATGCTCACATGCGTGCGGTTGAGCGATATGCGAGACCACGGAATATCCATCGAGGAAGGATTCGGAATGCTGACGATACCGATCGCTCCTGCCTTGCGGAACGCCTTCCAGCGTTCTGCTGAAGACTGATAATGTGCAGCCAATGCGCCGGGCAGTACCGATGGAGACCCACTGACCAACACCGCGATCTTGCCTTTCAGATCAAGACCGGCGAGGTCGTCGTAGTTCTGTTCCGGAACGCTCAACCCCCAACCCACAAAAACCAGCGGCGCTTGTACTTCCGGGGCGAGATCAACCCGCGTGCCAAAGAATGCGTCTTCCCCTAACGTAAGCGGCTCAGTTTTTCCATCGCGGATCAGCGCCAGGCTCGAATCTTTTTCCACGATCTCCCGGGCCTCAAATTTGACGGCTTGGTAATATCCGTTCGTCCCCGCAGGTTCCAGCTCGGCCTGCTTCAATTGCGTGACCACATACGCTTCGGCTGCCAGCAGTTCCTTGCTGCCGGTCTCCCGGCCCATCATGTTGTCAGCAGCCAGCACCTTGACGTAGTCCCACCAGGTTTTGCCGTCGAAATGGGTGGGTGCAGAAACCTCGCATAGGACAGATAGGCCCAGCAAGAACGCCGAAAAAACCAATACCTTTCGCGATCTCATGATTGCTCCAAATGTAGGCTTACAATCAACCGGATTGTATCGCAACCCCCGTCGGGTAGCCCGCCTCATCGCACCGACATCCTTTCTCCTCTAATTGTCATCCAGCATGATCTTTCGCGAGCGAAAGATCATACGGAATCAATGGACCTGCCTTTTGGCCAAGCCCAAACCGAATGAGTTATATAGGTGGGACAACGCGTGGAACGGACCAGTTCTTAACGTTGCCTCGGAAGAGCAAGGTTAACCGGCGGAGGACGTGCAACTAAGAACGATTGGCCTACGCGATTACTTCCGCCGCGATGCGCTCGGTCACGAAGGCTTCGAGCACATCTCCGACTTTAATATCACCGTAGTTCGAAATGGAGATGCCGCATTCCATGCCGTTGCGTACTTCGCTGGCATCGTCTTTGAAGCGGCGCAGTGATCCGACCTTCCCTTTGAAAATCACAACGTTGTCGCGCAGCAGCCGAACTTCCGAATCCCTCTTAATAACACCATCGATGACTCGGCATCCAGCCACTGTGCCGACTTTCGGAATGCGGAACGTCTCCAGCACTTCGGCGCGGCCCTGATAAGTCTCCTTGATGGTCGGCTCTAGCAGCCCGCTCATGGCGCGCTTGATCTCATCCTGCAGCTCGTAAATGATCGAATGCAGCCGGATGTCAACTTTCTCCTGTTCTGCCAGTTCCTGCGCCTTGCGTTCCGGGCGGACGTTGAAGCCGATAATGATTGCGTTGGAAGCTGAGGCCAGCAGAACGTCGCTTTCGGTAATTGCGCCCACGCCGGTGCGCAAAACTTTCAGCCGCACCTTTTCAGTGGACAGTTTGGCAAGCAGGTCGCTCAATACCTCCACTGAACCCTGCACGTCGCCTTTCAAAATGATATTCAGTTCCTTAGTGCCGGCAGTCTTTATCTGCTCAGCCAAGCCTTCGAGCGACACACGCGAGCTCTTGGCCAGAGCGGCTTCGCGCGCTTTCTGCTCACGGTAATCAGAAATGCCTCGCGCCTTATCTCGGTCCGCAACCACCAGGAATTGATCCCCGGCCTGCGGCAGTCCCTCCATCCCGAGAATTTCTACCGGTGTGGATGGAGGCGCTTCTTCAAGTTGGTTACCACGATCATCGAGCATGGCGCGCACTTTGCCGTAGACATTGCCAACGACGAAGTTGTCACCGGTGCGCAGCGTTCCATTTTGCACCAGCACAGTCGCGACCGGCCCGCGCCCGCGGTCGAGTTTGGCTTCCAGAACCACACCCGTGGCCGGCCGATCCGGCGTGGCCTTCAGTTCCTGCAGATCGGCAACCAGGCAGATCATTTCCATCAACAGATTCAAATTGGTCTTTTTCTTGGCCGAAACATCAACGAAGACTGTTGTTCCGCCCCACTCTTCCGGCATCAATCCACGGTCGGCAAGTTGCTTCTTCACTCGTTCCGGCAGCGCATCCGGCTTGTCAATTTTATTGACAGCCACGATTATCGGCACTTCCGCGGCATGCGCGTGATCGATGGCTTCCAGCGTCTGCGGCATGACCCCGTCATCCGCGGCTACCACCAGGACCACAATGTCTGTGGCCTTGGCCCCGCGCGAGCGCATACGCGTGAAAGCTTCGTGACCCGGCGTATCCAGGAACACAATCTGCCGCCCGTACGCCGGGGATTGTTTGTCTTGAATCGTCACTTTGTAAGCGCCGATGTGCTGGGTGATCCCGCCAGCCTCACCTCCCGCCACATCAGTGGAGCGAATTGAATCGAGCAACGTGGTTTTGCCATGGTCGACATGCCCCATGATGGTTACCACTGGTGGCCGCGGTATGCCCTCAGCCGCCGAGCCTTCTTCGCCCACTGCCGTTTCGGCGACTTCCTTGGCCGCCTGCTCTTCAAAGCTGATTACATTCGTCTCTGCTCCGAAGAAACGCGCCATCTCGCTGGCCAGTTCGGCGTCGAGAGTCTGATTGATGGTCGCGAATACGCCACGCGCCAGCAACCGGGCAATCAGATCCTTTGCCCGGATTCCCAGTTTTTCCGCCAGATCTTTGACGCTGATCCCCTCCGTGATCGTTATGCTGCGGGTGATCGGCTGCGGCTCATTCGATAGTGTCAGCCGCGGTGGCGGCACAAAGCCCTTCATCGGGCCTTCCTTCACACCCCGCGGAACGTATCTCTGACCTGGTCTGCGCGAGGGCGCGCCCGGACGAGCCCCCGGCCGCGACGGACCCGGCGGTGGCAGTCCCGGGCCAACCCCAAGCGGGCGAACCCCGGTCGGCGACTGGCGCGTCGGGTGCATAGGGCGCCGCTCTCCCGGCCGTAACGGCGTACGACCGGGTGCAGGTGCCGCTGGACGGGGACGTTGGAAAATCGGCTGTCCCGGAACCGGCCGGGCGGGCACGCGAGCTGTTGTCCCGGCAGCGGGCGCGCCGGTTCCAGCAGGTCTGACTGGGGCCTTATAAACCGGACGCGGTCCGGTCTGCGGCACGATCATGCGCGGCGGCGCTGCGGGAACAGGTCTGGGCGCTGGTTGTACCGCCACAGATGGAGCCTGAGCTGCCGGAGCGGGGGGTGCGGCTTGCGCCGTAGGCGGCGCAGCCGCATGCACCGGAGGAGCCGGAGGTGGAACTACACTCGGCGCCTGGACACTTGGCGTTGGCGTCGCGGTGAATGTCGGGCGGACCGTCAGCGTAGGAACTACTACTCTGGGTGGCGGCGGTGCGGGAGCCTTGACCGGCGGCGGTGCCACCGCAGGCGGCGTTGGTGCCGCCGGTTTTGCTTCTTCGGCAGGACGTGCTACCGGTGGACGAACTGCCGGGACGGCGGGAGCTTGTTGCTTGCGGATGGCCGACAACACATCGCCTGGCCGGGAGATGTGCGACAGATCGATCTTCGTCTTGATCTCATCGGCAGCGGGCCGGCTGGGACGCGTTTTCGCCGGCGCTTGCGTTTCTACTGCAGAACCTCGCAGGCGGGCGCGTACTTTTTCGGCTTCATCCTCTTCCAGAGAACTGGAGTGAGTCTTTTTCTCGGTAACTCCGATTTCCGGAAGCACGTCGAGAATGGCTTTGCTCTTGACTTCCAGTTCTCTTGCCAGATCATTGATTCGAATCTTGCTCATCCGCCCTTTTTGCTCCTCCACCGTCTCCCCTAAGTCTTCATATCACCCTCGCGGCCACAGTTCGCTCGCGCCGGATCTCCGGCCCAAGTCTATTCATTTCCCTCGGAGGATGCATGCTGGTCCTCTGGCTCCTCCGGTTGTGCGGCTGTTTCCTGGTCAGTTGCAGCTTCCCCCTCTAAGCTGGGCTCCGCCACCTCACTCGTCGCCTGCTCTGCTGCGGCTTCCTCGATCACTTGCTCCTCACCTGCCTGTGCTTCGCTTGCTTCCTGTACGGGCTCTCCTTCAGCAGCCGCGGCCTCCAGGCTCGCGAAAAAGTCGCTGACCGCGACGCTGATCTTTTCCACTGTCTTGGGACCGATCCCGTCGATGGCTTCCAGTTGCTCCGGCGTCATATCAGCCAACGCTTCCACCGTAGTTATCCCTGCGGCGTTCAGTTTCTCGATTAGTCCTTCGCCCAGTGCAGGCACTTGGTCGAGAGGAGTTGCGGTGGCCGGCACAAGTTGCGACATCTGCTGCTCCACTTCCTGCCGCTTTTCCTCTTCGCTCTTGATGTCGATCTTCCATCCAAGCAGTTTTGCGGCCAGCCGCACGTTCTGGCCCTTCTTGCCAATCGCAAGTGAGAGCTGACTGTCGTCCACCACGACTTCGAGATGTTTTTCGCCAGGATCGAGCACCGTCACCCGGCTCACCTTCGCTGGTTGCAATGCCTTCTCTGCGAAGGTCACCGGATCCTCGTGGTATTCGATAATGTCGATCTTCTCCCCGCGAAGCTCCCGAATAATCGACTGCACCCGCATACCCTTCATCCCTACGCAGGCGCCGACCGCGTCCACGTCCTTATCCTTCGACATGACCGCGATTTTGGTTCGCTCCCCGGCCTCGCGCGCAATCGCAAGAATCACGACCGTGCCGTCGTAAATCTCAGGAACTTCGGTTTGGAACAGGTGCTGTACCAACTCAGGCGCGGCACGAGAAACCACAACTGCCGGCCCCTTGGAAGCTTTTTCTACTCTCGCGATCAACACCCTCACCCGCTCGCCATTGGCGAAGGATTCGAGCCGTGACTGTTCCTTGCGCGGCATGCGCGCTTCCGCCTTGCCGATATCAAAAATCAGATCTGGTCCTTCAATCCGCTTCACCGTGGCGTTCACGATTTCGCCCACTCGTCCGATGTACTCGTTGTACACCGTATCCCGCTCAGCTTCGCGGACCTTCTGGAAGATCACCTGTTTCGCGAGTTGAGCTGCAATACGTCCCAGAATGCCTTCCGTGGCTTTCGGGATCTGCAACTCGCCGCCGACCGCCACATTGGGATCGACTTTGCGCGCCTCATCCAGCGTGACCTGGAGAAGCGGATCTTCCACCTGCTCGGGATTCTCAACCACGGTTTTCACCGCAAACGCGCGAATCTTGCCGGTATCCTTATTCAGTTCCGCCCGCAGATTCTCTTGCGTCTTGTAGTATTTCCGGGTGGCGACAACAATCGCGTCTTCCACCGCGCTGACCACAATCTGCGGATCGATCCCCTTCTCGCGACTCAGTGCATCGATCGTGTTGTAAAGCTCACTTGCCATAAAGACTCACAGCACCCAGCTACTAAATTTCCGGCACCAAATTAGCCTTCTCGATGTTGGCCAACTCAACTTCCAATTTTTGCGGCGAGTTCTCCACAGAACGCGATTTCTTGCGATCGCTATCCAGTTCCAGGGTTAGGCGTCCATCGTGAAAACTTTCCAGCCGGCCGGTAAAGTGACGATTCCCATTCACCGGATTCCAGGTGGTCAGCTTTACTCGGCTGCCGGTAAATCGCTCATAGTCAGCTGCACGCGCCAGCTTCCGGTCCAACCCCGGAGACGACACCTCCAAAACATACGAACCGCCGCGGATGACGTCCTCGACATCGAGAATCGTCCCTACCTCCCGGCTCAAGCTCGCACAATCCTCGTGCGTGACTCCTGCGGGTTTGCCGCTGGCATCGGTACCGGGCCTGTCGATAACGATACGCAGCATGCGGCTCTTACCACCGCCGCGCATTTCGACCTCGACCACCTCCAGTCCGCTGGAGGCTGCCACCCGCTCCGCGATCTCGCGTACCGGCCCTAACTCAAATCCCATGAAGCCAGCAATTTAGCCTACTGTTGGGCGATTCCAGCCCCAGCTTAAACTAAAAAGTGGGCTTGCGCCCACTGGTGTGCTTCGCCAAGATCTGGTACTTACACAACAGTTTCCAAAAACAGAGTATACGCTGCCGACAGGCAAAAGACAACGCAGACAACAGGCAAAAATCCCGGTTAAATCATGCAAACATTCCTCCCATACGCCAATTTTTCCAACTCCGCTGCGTGCCTCGATAACAAGCGGTTAGGCAAGCAGCGCGTGGAAGCCCTGCAGATATTGAACATCCTGGCGGGAAAAACTGTCGCCTGGAAACATCATCCGGCTGTCTTGATGTGGGCCGGCCATGAAAAAGCACTTCGCCAGTATCTACGAGCCGTGATTTTGGAATGGAAGCGGCGTGGCTTCAAGAACGGCATTCGTGTTCCGCGAAAAGTAACTCTCTTCCCGGAAGACCTTCCTCCGTGGCTTGGCAGCAGACGATTTCACTCCTCCCATCGCAGCCATTTGCTACGTAAAGACCCACAGCACTACTCCCCGATCGGCTGGAAGGTGGACCCGAAGAAGCCATGCTACTGGCCTGTAACTATTGCGGAGCTTCGCTCGCGGCAGCAAGGCGCAGTCGCTCCTAAACGATACCCAGCTACTTCTCCTCCTCCAACATCTTCCGCGAAATGGCCGTAACCATTTTCCTTGGCCCAAATCGGGTGGCTTCGGCCAGCAGCCAATTCCTGAACCCGGAGATCACCAACGTTTTGCCGGCCATTAACCCGCGATAGCCGTCCAGGGCTACGGTCTGCGCGTTCATGGGACGCAGCTTTCGGAACAGCACGCTTTTTTCAGTGCCGGCTCGTCCCTGAAACCCCGTGTCGGTAGCACCCGGACACAGGCAAGTCACAGTAACTCCTGTGCCTGAGAGCTCATTGGCCAAGGCCTCGGAAAAAGAGATGACGTAAGCTTTCGTCGCGTAATACACGGCCATCAGTGGGCCAGGCTGGAAACCCGCGGTGGAAGCCACATTCAAAATTCTGCCCGCGCGCCGTTCCAGCATGGGAGCAAGAAAAAGCTTGGTCAGATGGCTTAAGGCGGTGATGTTGAGCTGGATCTGCGCCAGGCTTTCTTCCAACGGAATTTTTGCAAACTCGCCGAACTTCCCGTATCCGGCATTGTTCACCAGAATTTCGACAGCTATACCCTCCCGCTGGAGTTGGTCAAACAGAAACTGCGGGGCCGGAGCAGCAGTCAGATCGAGTGAGATAACCTTGATCGAGATGCCGTGCTGGCCCTGAAGTTCGTCGGCGATTTGGCCCAGTTTCCCGGCACTCCGCGCCACCAGCACCAGATCGTAATGGTCGGCGGCAAAAAGTTTAGCCAGCTCGTACCCGATGCCGCCGGATGCACCGGTGATGAGAGCCACTTTGTTGTTCATTCCCATAACTCTCCCTCACCAAAAAACAAAAAAGGCGAGCAAACGTCGCCCGCCACAATTCTAACTTCTAAATTCTGACTTCTAACTTCTCGATTTCTACTGCACGCCCGCCATCGCCGGCTCTGCTTCGTAGATTGAATACCATGGCGTCGCCGCCTTCAGACGTTCGTTCACATTGTTAATATTCTTGACGCCCTCATTCTGCAGCCATTTGCGGAACGCCTCGGCACCGTGTTTGGCGTAAACCGGGATGCCGTCCTTCCAGGTCGCGCGGCCGCAGAGCACGCCATTAAACTTCACCCCCGCTTCCGCAGCCAGTTCGAGAGATTCGGTGAATTCCGCATTGCTCACCCCCGCCGACAAATAAATAAATGGCTTGGTCGCGACGCTCGCAGCTTTGCGGAACAGGTCCATCGCTTCTTTCTTTGAATAAGCCTTTTGACCGGCATAAGCTTTTGCGCCTTCGACAAATTTCATGTTGACGGGTACTTCAACTTTCAGTATGTCCACGCCATACCGGTCTTTGCTGAATTCCTTCATGCTGGCAATGACCACTTCCGGTTTCTTTTTCGCGTAATCGTGCCCCTTTTCGTCCGCGCCCTCTTCATAACCCACAAATTCCAGGAAAAAGGGAATGTCGTTGGCGCGGCACTCATCTCCGATCCGCTCCACCCAGGCATGTTTCCGGTCATTTACATCCTGCGGATCCAATGGCGTGTAGTACAGCAGAATCTTTACGCAATCGGCGCCCGCTTCCTTCAAACGGCGAGCCGACCAGTGATCCAGCAGATCGGGCAAGCGGCCAGGGCCGGTTTTGTCGTATCCGGTCTTTTCGTAAGCCAAAAGCAGCCCGGCATTCTTAGCCCGGCGCTTGGATGCCGGCAATCCCCACTCCGGGTCAAGTAGGATGGCGCTGGCATGCGGGGTCAGAACTTCGGTGACCAATGACTTGAATTCCTCCATCATCGCATCGGTCACAGCGCTGCCCTTTTCTTTCGCCAGCGATTTTTGCAGCGAACCGCGCTGGTCCATCGCAGCTGCCGCAATAATGCCACGATCCGTCGACACTCTCCGGAGTCCGGCAAGTTTCCCAGGGCTAAGTTTCATAAAGTCCTCCTATGATTGCGTTTCTTGATTAACGTCCCGGCCTGTATCAAGGGCAGCCAACATTCTAATACGATTCTGTCCAATGACGGCGCAGCTATTGTCTCAACGTCAACCTGCCCAGGATTGCTTGCTGTTTTGCGATCAGCGATTGCACCCCTTCTCGCGCCACAGACAGCATTTTCTCAAGCTGCTGTTCGTCGAACACCTGGTGCTCGGCGGTGGCTTGCACCTCGACCAGTTTGCGGCCCGCCGTCATTACAAGATTCATGTCTACATCCGCGCGGGAGTCTTCTTCGAAAGACAGATCAAGCAGGATCTCGCCGTCTACAATCCCCACACTGATCGCCGCGATGAAATCGCGCAACGGCACCGAAGTCAGTGTTCCCGCCTCCACCAGCTTCTCCAGTGCTAGACCCAAAGCCACGAAGGCGCCTGTGATCGACGCTGTGCGCGTTCCACCGTCGGCTTGAATCACGTCGCAATCTATCCACACTGTGCGCTCGCCCAAATGTTCGAGATCAGTGACCGCGCGCAGCGAGCGTCCGATTAGGCGCTGGATTTCGTGGGTGCGTCCACTGGGCCGCCCCTTGCTGACTTCCCGCGGTGTGCGAGTCAGAGTGGAGCGCGGCAGCATGCTGTACTCGGCCGTAATCCAGCCTTTCCCGGTGTTGCGCATGAACTGCGGCACGGTTTCTTCCACCGACGCTGTGCAAATCACCCGCGTGTTTCCGATTTCCATCAGCACCGACCCCTCAGCGGTATGAATAAAGTCCGGAACAATCCTTACCGGCCGCATTTGGTCGCGAGCGCGGTTGTCAGAGCGATAGACCATGACGAGCGATTGTAAATGATGTCCCCGCTCACGGTGCGCTTTGAAGTTGCGCTATGAGTTGGTTCACTGCGGAAATATCGTAGAAATTCGTCAGGTCAGCATGACCAGCCAGCGTCTCCCGCTCTTTGCCATCGACAAGAATTCTTATGCGGGTAATGCCGGGAATGTTCGCAGACAAGCTTCCCGCCAGGGAAGCGAGCGTGAGTTCTTCCACTAACACCCCCGACCGGTGGCCGTTCGCAAACGCTGCGTTGAGATCGACTACAGCCAATCCCGGGTCTACCAGGTAAACCCCGCGAATCTCCGAACCCGCTCCCAGCACGTGAGGCGATGATTTATCAAGATAGAGATCAACCAGAGCCTGAAGCAGCTCTTCCGCGCGCTCCTGCCGTCCGGCAGGAAGAGGTATCCGAACTGCTCTGGGATGCAACATGCCAGCATCGTCGTAAGCCACATAAAGCGTGACCTGCTCGGTCGGGCCTGCCGCGGGAGGGGCGACTGGCTGCGTGTTGGTACGAACATCCGCCCGGTTAACCACTCCACGCATTCGCCAGGCGTAGAAACTCATGCCCAGCGCTACAGCCAGCATTACTGCAACCGCAATCAGAAGCTGACGCGGGATCATCTTTGCCCCGCCTGCAGTTTGTCGCGAATGTCCGCAATCCCCGCCGCCACCGTTCCCGCGATCAATTGCTGGTATTCCCCGGAAGTAAGCTGCGAAACATTCTTTGTGGTTGGGCTGACCTCGATCGCCACTGCGACTGCAACAATGTTGTTCAGCGGGCGCAGAGGTGCGCTGAAGCTTCTCACGGGCACTTGTTTAGCTCTCAGCTCAGTGGCGATTGCCGCTTGAGCGATCCGGCTCGTTGTCTGATACGCACTTTGCGCTGTATCCCAGTCTAGGAATTGCCCGTGATTTTCACCTCCGGTCGGCATTAAGGCCGTGTACAGGCGCACGCCATCACCATCCGATGTCGCATGGATCGACAGATATATGGCTGCGTCAGCAGCATTGCTCATGGTTGCACGCTGGTCCAGACTGAGAGTCTGATCGCCGTCGCGTAACAGCAGTGTGGTCAAACCCCGCGCCGTCATTTCGGTGCGCAACGCCCGCGCCAGTGCAAGAGTAACGTCCTTTTCCGGCAATTGATCGGTCAGAGCAGCCCCTCGCTCGTCTCCTCCGTGGGCGGCATCCACCACGGCAAAGATGTGCTGATGGTTCGGAGCTGGCGTGCTGGTTGAAGCGATTAGAACTGGCGGCGCCGGGCTGCTGGGCTGAGTCCGCGCCTGTGCTTGAGTTTGAGCCGGTACGGTGGAAGGCGGCGCAATCGTAATAGTGCGGCCATCGTTGCTGAAACTTGCCAGCACTGGAGTGTCGCTGTTAACAACGATTTCGGCTGCCCCGTTGTTTTCCTGGAAGCTTGCAGATGGGATCACCTTGCTATCGAAAGTAAGTCTCTCCGACCCGGGGGCGACGATCGGTTCATGAGTGAATACCATTCGCAGCTTCCCCGGTTCGGTCGCAATCATCGGATTTACCGGCGAGCTAAAATTCATCACCAACTTCGAAGGCCCGGCCTTGTCGATTTGAGCGGTGAAATGAACCGCAATGTTGCCGACGAACAGCCGGCGGGCGGCCTGATTGAACGTAATCGGCCCTCCCAGAATGCGCGGCAGCAATAGGTTCAAACTGGAAACCGAGACCATGCCGCGCCCGTTTTCCAGCTCAAAGTTTGCTGGTAGATCCAGATCGCTGCCTTGAACCCGCGCCCGTGTCTTGCCGCTGATAAACTCACTCTCTACGTTGTTAAAGCGAAATCTCCAATGATCGTCGCTCTGCTTGGCGGTGACCGCACCCAAGGGCTCCAATAGTTCGAGCAGACCCACATAGTCCAGATTCTCCCGCTGTACCACCGTGATCGAGTAATTGGCTACGTTTGAGTAAACTGACAGGCGCTTTTCATCAGGAGAGCTGGAAAGCAACAGTCCGGTCGCGATCATGACTACAGCAATCATGCTGCACCACGAACGCAGAAGCGGATATCTACTCCAAGGCATAAATGGCAAGCCCGCTGAGCAACTTCGGATAGAAGTCGGTCGACTTCTGAGGCAGAACTCCTCCTGCAAAGGCAATATCGCGCACCTGTTGCATCCGTACGGGGTTCATTAGGAAGGCGACATTCGCCTGCCCTTTCCGCACACGCGCCAGGGCCTCACCCACGTCCCCAACATAGCTAAGGTTTTTTTGCTCGCGAATTGACTCCTCTGAAATTCGCAGAACTCCTTCCAGTAGGCACTTGTGCAGCTGAACCACATCCAGCGATTGTTGCCGCAGCGACAATCCGGCAAAAAGCTTCGAGCCATTTCCCTTGGGTGTGTCAATCAGGAAGACCCGATCTGCGGTGACCGCCAACAGCGCCGTGCCGGCATGGCCTGCCTCGCGCAGAATTCCCGTGGCGCGGACTTCGTCAATCGCGGGGTCAACCTCCTCCACGCTGAAATATTCTCGTGCACCGTCCCGCACCGACGCGGCTGAGAATGAGGTGAGTCCGTGCACGACCCGGTGCGTGGGCAAGATCACGAGACCCGGGCTGTCCATGTTGATGAAAGTCATCAGCACCATCTCATAGGGCGCCATCACCTTTTGACCGCTAACGCTCCCCTTACCACCTGCGTCAGTGGCGCGCCGTTCGTTCCGGTAGTTCAGCGCGGTCTCGTAGCGATGGTGCCCGTCGGCGATGATCAGCTTCTTGTCACTCATGCTTGCCTGTACGGCATTAATCACATCAGGATCGGAAACCTTCCACACCCGATGCTGCACGCCGTATTCATCTCTCAGATCAATCTGAGGCTCTGCATCGGCTGTGAGCACTTGGTCGGCCTTTCCCGCCGGATCGCTATAAAGCATGAAGAGCTGCCCGAAGTGCGAACGGGTGGCCCGTAACAGTTCCAGCCGATCAGCCTTGGGTTTGGCCAAGGTCTGTTCGTGGCGATAGACCACGTTCGCCGAGTAGTCTTCGATCTTGCCCAGAGCAATGAAACCGCTCCTTTGCAACCTCTCTTTTTTTCCGGGCCGCTCGAAATTCTGCACATACCGATAGATCGAAGGCTCAGGGTCCTGCCGAAAAATGCCTTTCTCCCGCCACTCACGGAACCATCCAGCAGCCCGCGTGTAAACGTTTTTGCTTGCATGGTCCGCGTTATCCGGTTTCCCAAGAATGATCCGCACCAGATTGTAGGGACTGGCTGCGTAATATCGCTCCTGCATCTCCGGTGTGATCTTGTCGTAGGGCTGGGTCACTACTCGGGAAAGCTCAACCTGCTGAGGGTTATAGCGCCAGGCGCGAAAAGGTGCTATTTGAGCCATAACGGGGAACTCGGCATTGTACTAAACAAACCGGTTCTCACATCCCTCTAGGCAGGTCAGCTTGCCACTGGCACCCGAGCTGCCCCCTCTCACCGGGCAACTCCATAGAACGAAACGACAAGCATCCGCTCGTTTGACACAGATTTTACAAATCGGAACTCGCGGCATCGTCTAATGCAAGGAGTTGTATTTCTCACTCGTCTCAGTCCGAAGCAGCAAACTTTTGCGCCGAGATGGTCGCATTAGGAGCGATAATAATATTGCTGGTCAGAATCCTTCAAAGCTGTGGTAGGATCAGCGCAACTGAGGTAATTATGGCCCGCCGTCAAGGGCGCGGGTCATCCCGCCCCGTGAACCGCAATTGCATCGCGCAACCCCCTCCCTGTGCTCCCAGTATCCTTATGGTTCGCGCATCTTTGCTGTTCATCGCTTCCTCGGCCTTCGCCATTGCGGTCGCGATTCTGATCTGCCTCTCGGCGACGGCACGGGCGCAAGTCTCGATCGATGATGTCCACGTTGCTCCACGGGTTGAGCCCTCCAAAGGCGGTGGCACGGACAACATGGAACCTTCGTTGAAGACGCACACCAAGCCCATGAAGGTTGACGTCAACCTGGTGCTGGTGTCGGTCACCATCACCGATCCGATGAATAGGCTGGTTACGGGCCTCGACAAGGAAAATTTTACGGTCTTCGAAAACAAAGAACCTCAGGAGCTGAGAACTTTTTCCAGTGAAGATGCGCCCGTCTCTATAGGGGTGATCTTCGACATGAGCGGAAGCATGAGCAGCAAGATCGAGCGTGCTCGCGAAGCCGTCATTGAATTCTTCAAGACGGCCAATCCTCAGGACGAGTTTTTCCTGATTGCATTTGCCGACAAACCGGAAGAAGTATCCGACTTCACCTCGTCAGTCGAAGACATCCAGAGCAAGTTGGTGTACACCGTACCCAAGGGCCGAACCGCGTTGCTCGATGCCATCTACCTCGGCATTAGCAAGATGCGGCAGGCGAAGTACACAAAAAAAGCCCTGCTCATCATTTCCGACGGCGGCGATAATCACAGCCGTTACACCGAAGGCGAAATCAAGTCTCTCGTGAAAGAAGCCGACACTTTGATCTACGCCATCGGCATCTACGACCACTATTTCCCAACCGAAGAAGAGCGGCTTGGCCCGGCTCTGCTCAGTGAGATCACCGAGCTTACCGGCGGCCGTGCCTTCACCATCGATAATCCCAATGACTTGGCCGACGTGGCGACAAAAATTGGAATTGAGCTGCGCAACCAATACGTGCTCGGATACCGTCCAAAGAACCCTGGGCACGACGGCAAATGGCGTAAGATAAAGGTAAAACTACTTCCGCCTAAAGGATTGCCGCCGCTCCGTGTTTACGCCAAGACGGGATACTATGCACCTTCGGAATGACCGGGTTGCAGTTCTGCTGATTCTCTTCTCTTTGATTCTGGTCAGCGCAGCCCAAGGCACGCCTCTGGCACCGCAGGATCAGCAAGCTCCGTATCAAAACCAGGCCCCGACCACCGATAACAGCACCTTCGTTTTCAAAACTGAGGTTCAGAACGTCATCCTGCATGCCACTGTAGTCGATGACAAGAACCGGCTGGTGATGAACCTCGACAGAAATGCGTTCTCAGTTCTTGAAAACAATCAGCCACAGTCGATTATTTCCTTTGCTCGCGAGGACGTGCCCGTGGCCATGGGCATCGTCATCGACAACTCCGGCTCCATGCGAGAGAAGCGCGATAAGGTCAACAAGGCAGCTTTGAACCTGGTCCGTTCCAGCAATCCTCAGGACCAGGTCTTTGTGGTCAATTTCAACGATGAGTATTACCTTGACCAGCCTTTTACCAACAACATCAATCTCCTCAAAGAAGCTTTGGAAAAAGTTGAGGCCCGAGGCGGCACCGCGCTCTACGACGCCCTTGTGGCCTCATCTGACTACATGAAGAAGAATGCGCGCTTGCAAAAGAAGGTGTTGTTCGTGGTCACCGATGGCGCTGATAACGCCAGCCGGGAAACTCTGGAAGAGGCGGTTCGTCGTCTGCAGGAAGAAAATGGCCCAAGTGTTTACGCCATTGGCTTGTTGGGCGAGGAAAAGGAACGCCGCGCACGTCGCGCGTTGGAAACCATCTCCCAGCGTACCGGCGGGATCGCGTTTCTTCCCAAGACCATCGACGATGTCGATGAGATCAGCCGCACCGTTGCTCATGACATTCGCAGCCAATACAACATCGGTTACAAGCCCACGACTCCCAAGACCGCTGGCGGATATCGCACCATCCACGTGGAAGCTCGCGCCAAGGGTTACCACAAACTCACCGTCCGCACCCGCACTGGCTACTATCCCGGCCAGGAATTGCAACAGTAGTAATGTTGACGCCTCCTTCCTGCTTCCGTACCCTGTAGGGTGCAAAAGACGATCGAGCGTACTTGCCCGCCTGTTGCCGACGATATCACTCAACTTGTTGGCGGAACTCCTCTGCTCAAGCTCAAGCGGCTTGTCCCACCGGCTTCGGCCGAAGTCTATGCCAAGCTGGAATATTTGAATCCCGGTGGCAGCGTCAAGGATCGGGCCGCGATCGGCATCATTAATCGCGCCGAAAAACAGGGTCGGCTTCAGCCCGGTGGCACCATCGTTGAGGCGACCGCAGGTAATACTGGGATCGGTCTTGCTCTGATCGGCGTAAACCGGGGCTACAAAGTGGCCTTGTTCGTTCCCGAGCGCTTCTCGGAGGAGAAAGTCATGATCATGCGTGCCCTCGGGGCCGGGGTCACGCGCACTCCGGACGCCGAGGGCATGCAGGGCGCAATCAAACGAGCGCAGGAACTCACGGCTCGTGATCCCAAGGCCTTTCTGGCCTCCCAGTTCGAAAACCCCGCTAATCCCGACTACCACTACGAAACCACGGCGAGCGAAATCTTCGAGCAAATGGACGGAAACATTGATGCCGTGGTCATCGGCGCAGGCACGGCTGGTACCTTCACCGGAGTCGCTCGCTATATGAAAGAACGCTTGCCGAAGGTCCTGGCGATTGCCGTGGAGCCCGAGGGCTCTATTCTCGGTGGCGGAAAACCCGGCAATCACAAAGTCGAAGGCATTGGAAACACTTTTATTCCCAAGAATTTCGACTCGGCGGTTTGCGACCAGGTCATCACGGTGAGCGACGCTGATGCATTTGATATGGTCAAGCAGTTGGCGGCGCGCGAGGGTGTCCTGGCGGGCTCCAGCGCCGGAGCGAATGTCTTTGCCGCCCTGAAGGTGGCCGCACGGCTAGGTAAGGGCAAGCGTGTGGTGACCATGATCCCCGACTCTGCTGAACGCTATTTGTCGAAAAAGATCTTTGACGGTGGGATTTAGACAGCACTCATTCAGCAACCATCACTCAGCCAACTCCATTAACCTTCACCGGCTGAGGCTGCTGAGTGCTGAATGCCGCGCCGTTTTGAACATGAAAAAAAATCACCATCCCGGCTTCTCCACCCGCGCCATTCACACCGGCCAGGAGCCCGATGTCGAGACCGGCGCCGTCACCGTTCCTATCTACGCAACCTCAACCTACGTTCAGGAAGCGATCGGCAAGAACAAGGGCTATGAGTACGCGCGAGTTTCCAACCCCACCCGCACTCGGTTAGAGCAAAACCTGGCGTCCCTCGAAGGCGGCATTGCCTCTCGGGTTTTTTCCAGTGGCATGGCGGCTATCAACGCCCTCTGCGCGATGTACAAGTCAGGCGACCACGTCGTCTGCGGAGACAATCTGTACGGCGGCGTGCCCCGCCTCTTCAACCAGATTCTGGCCGGTTATGGAATTGAATTCACATACGTAGATACTTCCGACGTGCGCAACGTACAACGCGCCATCCGCAAATCCACGCGCATGGTTTATGTCGAAACTCCAACCAACCCGTTGATGACGATCAGCGACATTCACGCGATCGGCCGGATCTGTCGGAGCAAGAAGGTTGACTTGGTCGTGGACAACACTTTCATGTCACCCTATTTCCAGCAGCCGATCGCTCTCGGCGCCGACATGGTAGTTCACTCCACCACCAAATTCCTGAACGGCCACAGTGACGGCCTGGGCGGCGTGGTCGTTTGCACCAGGCCGGAGCAGGCCGAGCAACTTGGCTTCGTACAGAAAGCCGCTGGCGCAATTCTTTCGCCATTCGAATGCTGGCTTGTGTTGCGAGGAGTGAAAACTCTGGCCGTTCGCATGGAGCAGCACGATCGCAATGGCTGCGCCGTCGCGGAATTCCTGGCGCCACACAAAAAGGTAAGGAAAGTTTTCTATCCCGGTTTGCCCGACCATCCGCAATATGCGCTGGCCAGGAAGCAGATGACCGGATTCGGCGCTATGATCACCTTCGAAACCGGTTCGCTGGCGAATGCCAACAAAATGCTGCGTCGGCTTCGAGTCTGCTCCTTAGGGGAGTCTCTCGGCGGCGTCGAGACTCTCATCTCACATCCCGCAACCATGACCCACGCGGCGCTTGGCGAGAAAGGAAGGAAAGCTATTGGTATCACCGATGGGATGGTCCGAATCTCCGTCGGGATTGAAGACGTCGGGGACATCGTCGCCGATCTGGACCAGGCTCTCTCCGCGATCTGACAAATTGCCCACAAAAGCTGAGAAATCGACGCTGAGCCATTAAACTAGCTTTATGGACACAGCGGGTTTAAGCGATGATGATCCCCTGAAAGTGTATCTGCGCGAACTCGACATCATCCCGCCAATGTCGAGAGAGGAAGAGACCGACTTACTGCGAAAGCTCCGCACTCAGAAGGAGGCGGAGTTTGCGACCAGACGTCTAATTGAAACAAAGCTTTCCTTGGTCGTGTCTATCGTAGAGCGACACTCTTCTGCCGGCGTTCACATCTTGGATTTAATTCAGAAAGGCAACGAGGGCCTCATGTTTGCACTCAAGACCTTCTCGGAAACTTCGAGCGATGCCTTTGCGACTCACGCGGCAGCCTGCATCGAGGAGGCTGTTTCGAGGGCGATAGCCGAATCGCCATCAGCGAGCGGATAGATGACGAGTGCCCATCCAACCCAGGGATAATCCTTGCCTGACGAGGCTACAAAGGGCGCACGCGAATGGGACGCTACCGCTTACCACCGTCTCTCCTCCCCACAGGTAAGTTGGGGCAAGAAAGTTCTCTCCGGATTGAAACTCCGCGGCAACGAGTTTCTGATGGACGCCGGTTGCGGCACCGGTCGCTTGACTGCCGAACTCTTGCAGGAACTGCCGGCAGGCCGGGTTGTAGGCGTCGATCTGTCACAAAACATGCTGGCCACAGCTCGCGATCATCTGCGCTCCGAATTTGGTGCCCGCGTTCACTTCGTCGCTGCCGATTTGCAGGATCTCCCCTTCGAAAATGCTTTCGATGGCATCTTCAGCACGGCTGCCTTCCACTGGGTCCCAGACCACCATCGCCTGTTTCGCAGCTTGTTCCGTGCGCTTCATCCGGGAGGCTGGTTGCGCGCCCAGTGTGGCGGAGGCCCGAATCTTGCCCGCTTGCAGAAGCGCATAGACGCCCTCATGGCTACCACGAAATACTCGTCGTTCTTCGCACATTTTCGAAATCCTTGGGTTTACAACAACGCCGAGACAGCGGCCAATCTCCTGTGCCAGGCAGGATTCGTTGAGGTGCAACCCAGCCTCGAACCAGCGCCCACGTCGTTTGAAAACCCGGAAGCTTATTCCAATTTTGTGCGCACCGTGATTTTACGGCGACACCTGGAGGAGATCCCCGATTCGGGGTTGCGCAACGAGTTCATCACTGAACTCGCCCGCCAGGCCGTCCTCGATGAGCCACCATTTTCCTTGGACTACTGGCGGCTGAATCTCAGTGGGAACGTGCCGCAGTAGCCCCCGCAAGTGGACACGCCGAGGTTGTGAGTGTAATCGCCTGATTACAGCAATTATCCTATTTAGAAGGAACTCGCGCATCGGTTCGGGTGTCCTATTCATGGGAGACATAAATGCACAACCTCACGCCGCCGTACCCGATATGGTCAGCGTGGCCATA
>Ga0187784_10000386_pt1 | contig 32178 bp, 27 predicted proteins | sample 1015_SJ02_MP15_2_FD_132964 | JGI IMG/M metagenome (GOLD analysis project Ga0187784, IMG submission 132964) | Tropical peat soil microbial communities from peatlands in Department of Meta, Colombia - 1015_SJ02_MP15_20_MG | ecosystem: Environmental > Terrestrial > Soil > Wetlands > Peat | place... | reverse complement strand
TCGAACCAAAGTCGCCGACTTCGGCATAATAGGGACCTTTTTCGGCATCCACCCGTTCCACAAACTCTGGGATGACGGTGTTCATGTCCGAGTAGCCTTCGCCATGCGCGTGCGAGGGCAGGTTCAGCGGCATCCCGTCGAGGAAAATGGTGATATCTGTGCCGTGGTCGAGATTGAAGCCGCGCATAAAATACTGGTTGGCCTTGCCGCCGCCGGCGTGTTGCGTGATGATGAGGCCGGGAAGCGTTTCCAGAATTTCTCCCGAGCGAAGAATGGGGCGATTTTTGAGTTCCTCTGCGCCCACCGTCACCTGGCCGGCGGAGCTGGCGATTCCGATCAGGTCGTCCGCGCGGCCCTGCACGTTGATGGTAGTGCTCACCGAGGCCACGGCGAGAGAGATGCGCAGCGGGGCCGGCGCTGCGGCGGTTCCTATGGTGAGGGGAATTTCTTTGGTTTCAAATCCGGGATTCGATACCACGAGCCGATAATTCCCCGCCGCGAGTCCGGAAAGGACGAAGGAGCCGTTCGTGTCCGATTGCGCTGTCTTTCGTACAGTGCCGTCCGAGTTTCGAAGCTGGACTGTAGCTCCGGCAATCGCCGCGCCGGAGGCGTCGACGACGGTTCCGGATAATGGGTGCGAATTCGCCCGATCGCTCGCGGCGGCCGGCGTACCCGCCCGCGCGGCAGCCAAGAGTGGAGGCGCCTGAATCGTCTTGGCGCCGGTTGCCGCCGTCCCGGAAATGCTCACTCCGTCTGCGGCGATGGCGCGCGCCGCCAGACTCAACAGCAAAGCCGGCAGGCCGAGTGCTACGAATTTCACATTGTTGCTACGCATGAGAGCAGCCTACCGGCCCGCGCCGATGTACACCTGTGACCATGGTCACACGATTTCAAGATTCGTGCTACTATGTGGGCTTTCCGAATCTACAGCGGTTCCAGAAATGCTGTGCCCGGATCACATAACAGATGTGTTGTGACAAGGGCGGCAGGTTGGCGTGCGCCGGCGCGCACGTTAGCAAGTTGGCGAGTTAGCGGGCCCCTGGGTGCACCTACGTTGGAATCGCGGTAAGCAGCGCGGAGGCAGACCGTTGTAGAATCCTCGCGAATTCTCCAAGGAGAAGCAGATGCGCCGATTTCTCCCGCCGCTTTGGCCGGCTATCGCGGCCGGCTTGCTCACCGCAGCAAATCTTTCGCCGCAAACCCTGGAGCCGCGGCCGTTGGCGGTTCCGCTCCAATGCCCGCAGGGCGATTGCGACGTGCTCACGGGCCCGCCGCAAACCGCGGGCATGCGCAGCGGCTTTGTGCGTCTCAAATCCGGCGAGTCCGTCGGCTGGCACACCACGGGCAGGAACGAGGAATCGCTGGTGGTGCTGCACGGAAAAGGGAAGGCATTGATCGAAGGCAAGCCCGGATTGCCATTTGAGGCTCCGGCTCTTGTATATATTCCGCCCGCAACCCGCCACAGCGTGAAGAACACAGGCAGCGAACTGTTGGAGTACGAATATATCGTTGCGCCGGCCAGCGTGCCGTAAGCCGTCAGCGGCCGTTTGCGCCGAGCCGCCTGTGGTTAAAGCGGGGAGTTTGGGAAAAACATCCCTCCGCGGCTAAAGCCGCGCCGATGGTTAGGCGTTTATGGCACGACTAAAGTCGTGCCCTTTCAAAACCGGACTTTTCAGTACAGGGTGCAAACCGCGCAACCGGCGAATCGGCTCGACTGGCCCGCGTGTGCACGTCGGTCTCGGCGAAAAACCGGTTCTACTGCTTGCACTCCTCTTCGCAAACGCGGACCATCAGTCCGCCGGCGGCATGGCGGAACGCCACTTTGAGCTCGTCGCACTCTTGCGAAGCAGCATCGTGCTCCACCGCGGAGACCTGCGACACGGGCAAGGTCATCGCGCAGGGGCGCGGCAGCGACGATTTGAGAACGCCGCCGATCATGTTGGCGATCTCGCGGATTGCATCCAGCACATCGGCTTCGCTCACCGCGTCCTCCGGCTGCATCAGCATGGCCGCCGTTGCGGCCCAGGCGAGTCCTCGAGCCAAGCGCACTTCGATGCGTCCCGTCCACATGCCCGATAGGCTCACGCTGGCCAGAAGATGCTCTCTGGCCACGCAGAAGCTCTCCGGGCAGGGCTCGCGGTCGAGCCGCATGTCCAGCATCTGCTCCCAAAACTGCGCGTTTGCCTTGACAAGAGAATCTTCGTTCAACTGGGCACGCACAACACGACCTCGCCCTGCAGCCGGCGGATGCTTCGGCCGCTTCAAACCCTATCGGGGGGTTCTTCGCATGGCGTTAGTTCCGGGCCGTCGAGGCTGCTTTCCTTGGTCATTGAGGCCGATCCGAGATCGGCTCCGCCCAAGGCCCACGGTGTGATCTGGATCACATTTCAGAGTGCGCTCTGGCACATCACGCGCTCTTTTTCGGTGACACCCTCTCTCGTGTGAGGTGCCGCCATGCGCGAGCCGGATCCCCTTCGCTGGACGCATCCAGCCACCATCCTCGTCGCCACGGACCTAAGCGATCTCGAACATCTCATGCCGTTTGCCATGGAGCAGGCCAGCGAGACCGGCGCCCGGCTGATTCTGCTTCACATCCTTTCGGGCGCCGAGGCCCTCACCGCTGACGCCGCGGGAATGCCTTACTACGATACTGCCGGAGCCCTCGATATCGCCGAGCAAACGATGCGGCCGTGGTGCGATCAGGCCGGCCGCCGCGGCATTCGCTGCGAAGCTCTGGCCCGCGAAGGTCATCCCACGCAACAGATTGCAGCCGCCGTCCGCCAGTTTCATGCAGACCGCGTGCTGCTTGGAACACGGAGCCGGAGCAAGATCGGCAAGCTGCTCCTCGGCTCAGTGGCAGAACAAGTGCTGCGCTCGGTAACCATCCCGGTCATAACCGTGGGACCCGAGGCTCATCTCCCGGTGGATCGGGGCGCCGATCGTATTGTCCTGCATGCCACCACTCTCCGAGAGACCTCCCGCCCGAGCGCAGCGCTTGCCTGTCGAATTGCCGCCATGGAGAAGGCCAAGCTGGTCCTCCTGCACGTGATGCCGCCCATCGCCGAGATGCGGCGCAGAGGTCTGGAGACGGGACAAGACTCGACCACCATTCAAGAACTGGAGCTACTGGCCTTTGAAACCGGCGCCGACTGCGGCTCGGACGTGGAGCCGGTCGTCGCTCACGGCAATCCGGCCATCGAAATCCTGGCCCTGGCGCACGAACGCCATGCCAGCCTGATTGTGCTGGGGGCCACGCAACGCTCGGCTTTCGAAAACCTGACCCGCGACCGAACCGTCTACCGGGTGCTGGCCCATGCGCGCTGCCCGGTCCTCACCTTGCGCGAGCCGCAGGCAGTGCCCGAACACGTCGATGCCGAGGCCGCCGCGGCACGCCACTGAAGGCGGCGTGCGGACCCGCTCGAATTCAGGCCGATTGCATCTCGAACCGAATCCCAGGAAAAGCTCCGGGCGATTTCCGCAGCGCGCTCGTGTCCGTCAGTCAGAGATCCTACGAAATACACGATGAGGACCACGAGAGATTCATCCCCCGGGGGCTAAAGCCCGCAGTCTTGTTGGCCTATTCGGCACGACTGAAGTCGTGCCCTTTCAAAGCCTGGCGTTAATCTGTGCTTCCCTAGATGTAATCGCGGAACAGTTCGGGCGAGGGAGAAGGAATGACGGCGCGGCCGACCAGCATGCCGTCGTCGCCGGCGACCTTGGAGCCGGCGGCAACGGCGGCTTGCACACTGGAAACGTCGCCGGTCATCAGCACGAATCCCTTGCCGCCCAAAGCCATGGCCAAATGCACGCGAAGCAATTCCACGCTGGCGGACTTGACCGCGGCATCGGCCACTTCAATGATGCTGGCTGCCGAGAAGGTCTCGACCACGCCGATGGAGCGCAACCCCTGAGGCTCGAAGGGCACGACGTTGGAGATTGCCGCCAGCACCGATGGATGAACGCGCGAGATCTGCCGCCGCTCGATGAGGGATGCGCCCGCCGCCGAGGCCCCGGCCAGTAGCGCGGCTTGCACGTTGGTCACGTCGCCCGAGACCACGATCAGGTATTTGCCGGAGCAGATGGTACGCGCCAGGAGCAGTTGAATGGAACCGGCCTTGAGCATCGTGTCCTGGACCAGGTAGCCGGTGGCCACGCTGGAAAGCTCGATCAGTCCGATGGAATTGATTTCTTGCACCGCTCTCGTCTCCTTCCGCTTTTGCTTCTTCTGACCGTGGCGAAGCACCATGCGCTTTGAAAGACATCCCACAGGGGCTAAAGCCCGGCGAGTTCGTGGGCGATTATTCGGCCCGAGACCCAGAGGGTACCCCGTCGTGCCCTTGTTACAAAGCTTCTACCGGTATACAGCAGCTCTGGTTTTGCTCTAAAGCCCGAGTTCATCTTGTCCCCTTACGGCACGAGTAAACTCGTGCCCTGACACTTCGTGCCCTTTCCCGGCTATTCAGCGAGTTGTAAAGCCGGGCCCTTTCAAAGCGCCCCCAGGCCTAAAGGCCCTCACTTCTGCTTCCGGGTTAAGGGGCCTAAAGGCCCCTGCTCCCTCCGTTCGGCACGGCTAAAGCCGCATGGATTGAGCTTGCGCTACGGCACGACTAAAGTCGTGCCCTTTTACAAAACCGGCTTCCGCCAGAGGTCTGGACCCAGCCCCGAATTCAAGCCTCGATAATCACGGCTTCGCCGGTCACCGTCGCAGTTCCGTCGATGCTGGCGTGAATGCGCGCGCCCAGTTTGCCCTTCTCCGGCGCGGCCACGAGATCGCCGACGCGAACGCGGTCGCCGGCATTGACCACCGCAACCGCCGGCGCGCCGGCATGTTGCTTGAGCGGCAGATGCACTTTCCTGGGCGCGAACGCGTGCTCCGTGAGCGGCCCGGTATTGCTGTACTCGTTCAGGCCAAGGCGCGCGATCAGCCGCCTCATCGGCACGCGGCGAAACTCGGCCATCGGATTGGGCGAGATGGACTCGGGCGAACCCTTGAACGTGAGGCCCCGCTCGCGCGCCAGCGGCTTGTTCTCGACGCACACCGTCTTGGGGTCGAGATCCTCGGGACAGGCCCACATCGTACACAGGTTGCACTCGCAGCAGTAGAGCGTCGATACCATGGCATCGGCGCCGCTTTGGAAGCCGAGCGATTGCATGGCGCGATGCGGCTCGATGGGATGGCCGAGCAGATAGCGAGGGCAAAACTCGGTGCAGAACCGGCATTGATCGCAGGCCGAACGCCCGATGCGCTGCACGTGAATCCAGGGCGCGTTATGCCGCCGGATCAGGCTGTGGTCCGCCGGCAGAAGGATGATGCCGCCGGTCGTCTTGGAGACCGGAGCGTCGAGGTTGGCTGCCGGTTTCGCCATCATCACGCCGCCCAGCAGCACGCCGAAATCCTGAACCGTTGGCCCGCCGGCGGCCTCGATCGCCTCGCCGATCGTGATGCCGACGGGAACCCGAAGAGTAACGGGGGTGGCCACGGCTCCGGCCACGGTCAAATACTTATGCGTCACCGGCCGGTCGAGACCGATGTTCATGAGCGTTTCGACGTTCGCCACGGCGACGTCCACGTCCTTGGGCAGTCCGCCCGGCGGAATCACCCGCCCGGTGACCATGTGCACCAGGATGAATTCATCCCCTGCCGGGTAGCAGTCCGGCAACGCAACCACGCGCACCCCGGCCGGTGCCTGGGCCTCGAGCGCGGCAATGATGTCGTGGTACTTGTCCTTGATGCCGATGACGCCTTCGCGGGCGCCCACCATGGCTATGGCCGCACTGAGGCCGCGCAGAAAGGGCTCGGCATGGTGATGGAGCAGCTCCTTGTCTTTGTGGAGCAGAGGCTCGCACTCGGCCGCGTTGGCAATCACCGCGGAGACCTTGGTGCGCAGCTTGACTGCGGTGGGAAACCCGCCGCCACCCGCTCCCACGATCCCCAGCTCCTCGACCCGGTCCGGAGTCGAGATCGCCGGCGGCCCGGAACTGCCCGTTCTTGCCATTATTCCTCGCTATCTACATCAAATTACGTCAAAAATGCGGTTGACTATGATCGATATTTGATACTATACTGCATTATCGTTCAAAATCAACCAAAATGAGCGGCGAGAAAAAAATGAAGTGCCTAATTCCAAACATCGGGAGCACTTCCTTCAAATTCCGGGTGCTCGACATGCCAGCGGAAACCGTGCTGGCCCAGGGGCGTATCGAACGCATCGGACAGCCAGGCGGAGAGTGCGCCGACTACCCTGCCGCGCTCCGCAAGTGCTTCGAGGAAATCGCCGGACCCGGCAAACCCTTGCAGAGCCTGGCCGAAATTGGCGCGGTGGGGTTCAAGGCCGTTCACGCCGGGCCTTTGAATGAGCCGCAACTCATCGACGCCGAGTTTCTGGCCGCGATGGAAGAGTTCTGCTTTCTCGCTCCAGCGCACAATCCTCCCTATATTGCCGCCATTCGCGCCTTTCGTCAGGAGCTTCCCGGGGTTCCGCTGGTCGCGGTCATGGAGCCGTTTCCCTACCGCGCGATGGACGAAGCCTCGACCACGTATGCCGTTCCCTACGAATGGCGCACGGAATACGGCGTGCGCCGTTACGGATTTCACGGGGCCAGCCATCGTGCGGCCAGCCAGCGCACACAGGAGCTGATGGGGCGCGGGAATCTGCGACACATCTCGTGCCACCTGGGCGGCAGCTCCAGCCTGGCCGCATTCCGCAATGGCGTGGCCGTTGACACGAGCTTCGGTTCTTCTCCGCAGTCGGGATTGCCGCAGAACAACCGCGTCGGCGACATCGATGTCTTCGCCGTGCTGCACATGATGAAGAAGCTCGGGCTCGGCCCGGACGAGATGGCGGATATCTTGTCCTCTAAGTCGGGACTCGCCGGAATCAGCGGGACCAGCGGCGACATTCGCGATTTGGATGAGGCGGCGGCCAGAGGCGACAAGCGCTCCCGGCTTGCCCTCGACGTCTTTGTCTACGCCATCCGCCATTATCTCGGCGCGTTTCTGCTGGAGCTGGGCGGCGTGGACGCCATCACCTTTTCGGGCGGCATCGGCGAGAACAGCCGGGAGATTCGCGCCGCCGTGTTGAAAGGGCTCACATCGTTCGGCGTCGAGCTCGACGAGGAGCAGAACGCGACGCTGAAGGGTGAGGGCGAGATCTCGACGCCGCACTCGGCAGTGAAGGTTCTGGTGATTCCGGCCAACGAAGAGAGCATTGTGGCGCGCGAGACGGTTGCGGCGGTCTCTCGCGGGAAGAGAACAGCAACCACAGATTCCTCGAATTCGCAGGCCGCAAAGATCGCGGCCTGCTCCGCTCAGAATGACAAGGCAGTTTCGCAGGGTGTTGCTGGTGCGAAACGCTGAACAGGATCGGTTATGGCAAGCGCAAGCAGCCCGATTTCGTTAGACAGGTCGACGGTGGAGCGCATTGTCCGCCAGGTGGCCATGGAATACCTCGGGCGGCAGAAGGGCTCGGCGGCCCCGCTTTTGACTGTGCAAACCTCTTCGCGCCACATGCACATTTGCCGCGAAGACATGGACGCGCTCTTCGGGCCCGGTTCGGAGCTGACCTTCGATCGCCCGCTCTTCCAGGAAGGGAATTTCGCGGCCAAGGAGACGGTAACGATCGTCGGTCCGCGCAGCCGCATCATTTCGAACCTGCGCATTCTCGGGCCGATGCGCAAGCAATCGCAGGTGGAGCTGGCGTTTACCGATGCCATCATGCTCGGCTTCAGCGATCTGCCGGTGCGGCTTTCCGGCGACCTGAAAGGAACTCCCGGCGCGGTCATCATCGGGCCCAAGGGGGTGGTCGAGCTGAAAGAAGGCGTGATCCGCGCCGCCATCCACGTGCACATGAGCCCCACCGAGGCCGCATATTTTGGCGTCAAGCACGGCGACAGGATGAAGCTGCGCGTCGGCGGACCGTCGGGCGTGACCTTCAATCACGTGCACGTGCGCACCGATCCCACATTCCGCCTCAACGTGCACATGGATACCGACGAGGCCAACGCCTGCGGTCTGCACCTGACCAAGGACGTGGAGCTGTTCAAGTGACAGAATCCGGTGCGGGCCGGGAGACCCGCACGACAGCCGGTCTGAAGACCGGCGCTACCAGGGACGGAAGGTTTTCACGGAGAACGCAACAGGAAAGAAGCAACGCTACGCAACAAGAGAGGAAGCGATGAAACAGGCGCTGGGAATGATTGAGACAAAAGGGTTGGTTGCACTGTTTGAGGCGACCGACGCCATGCTCAAGTCGGCAAGTGTGACCTTCGCCGGCTGGCAGACCGTCGGTGCGGGTCTGGTAACCGCCTTCGTGGAAGGGGACGTGGCTGCCGTCAAAGCCGCCACCGACGCGGGCGCGGAAGCGGCGGGCAGAATCGGGGAGGTGATCGGCGTGCAGGTCATCTCGCGTCCGCACGACGAACTGCCGTCGTTTGTTCAGAACGATAAAGCGGCGGCGAAAAAAGCCTAGCTTCTAGCCTCTGGCTTCTAGCTACTGGCTTGGAAGCGGGGCGGTGAAGTTGGACGGCTTCTGCGGACGATGGGTGAAATGGCAAACAGCCGGATACAGCACGAACGGGCTAGCAGCTAGAGGCTAGCAGCTAGAAGCTGCACTTCAAGGAGACAACATGAGTCAGGCAATCGGATTGATTGAAACCAGGGGCATGGTGGGACTGGTGGAAGCGAGCGACGCCATGGTGAAGGCTGCCAGCGTGGAGCTGGTGAAGAAGGTGCAGATCGGCGGCGGATATGTGACGACCATTGTCCGCGGTGACGTGGGCAGCGTGCGCGCGGCGGTGGATGCAGGCGCGGCCGCCGCCAAGGTCGTCGGCGAGCTGGTGTCGTCGCACGTGATTCCGCGGCCGCACGAAGCGCTGGTCGAGAACATGTTGAAGTAAGGCAAACGCTCAGCCATTGGCTATTAGCTCTTAGCTTTTAGCTTGATCGAGGCCGGGCGGGCGTTGAGGCTCTTTCCATTTCGCGATCAATGCGAAAGTGGTCAGATTCACTGGACGGAACTGGAGAACCCGAAATGGCGAGTGAAGCAATTGGAATGATCGAAACCAAAGGCCTGGTGGCGCTGGTGCAGGCGACCGACGCAATGCTCAAAGCAGCCAGCGTCAAATTTGTGGGCTGGGCGAAGGTGGGCAGCGGTCTGTGCTCGGTGTATGTCTCGGGCGACGTGGGTTCGGTGCGCGCCGCGGTGGATGCCGGCGCCAGCGCCGGACGCGCCGCCGGCGAGGTGCTGAGCGTGCACGTCATCGCGCGCCCGCACGACTCGCTCGGCGCCGTAGTGCCGAAGTAACCGCGCTGCCCCACCCTAGCCGCAAAGACACGAACGCGGCCAGGATGGGGCGCCCGGCTTGGTTTGCGCAATGCGCAAGAGGTTCGCAATGTTCATCGCAAAAGTAATCGGCAAAGTTGTTTCCACGCAGAAGGTCGCGAAATTCAACGGCATGAAGCTGCTGCTGGTCCAGCCTTACATCAATAAAGACGGCAAGCTGCAGATCTCCGGCAGCTCGGTGGTAGCGGTGGACAGCGTGGGAGCCGGCGTGGGGGAATGCGTGTTGTTCACGCAGGGCAGCTCGGCGCGCCTGACGCCCGCCACGAAAGACGCGCCGGTGGACGCAGTCATCGTCGGCATCGTCGACACCATCGAAGTGGGCGGCGCGGCAGTTGCGAAGCCGTAGAAGTGAATGAGGAATGGGCCGTGAAAGGGCGCGACTTTAGAGCTTGCCGAAGATTCGGCGGACCAGACACGAAGTGTCAGGGCACAACTTTAGTCGTGCCGAGAGCAGCAGATGAATTCCGGGGGCTTTAGCCCCTGAGGGGAGTTTTCGGAGCAGCCAGCTCGCAATTGTGCTGCCAACTCCTCGATTCAGGGAGTTTTCCATGCAGACTCAACAAGTCTCGACCCAGGTGATTGCAGAGATTGCGAAGGAAGTGGTGGTGCGGCTGCGCGCGCAGATGCAGATGCCCGTTGCCGCGCCTGCGCCCCCGCGCACCGGCGCTGCGGCGCGCGACGGCGTCTTCCTCACCGTCGACGAGGCGGTGAACGCGGCCTATGAAGCGCAAAAGAAAGTGGAGGCGATGACGCTGGAGGAGCGCGATCGCATCGTCAAGATCATTTGCCGCATCTGCAACGTCCGCCGCGAAGAGCTGGGCCGCATGGAGCTGGAAGAGACCAAAGTCGGCCGTCTCGATCACAAAATTCTGAAGCTCACCAACATGCGCTTTGTTCTCGGCGTCGAGAATCTGCACACCGAGGCGCGCAGCAACCACACCGGGCTGAACATCATTGAGCACGCGCCCTGGGGCGTCATCGGCATGATGCTTCCCGTCACTCACTCCGTGCCCACCATGGCGTCGAACGCCATCAATATTGTTGCCGCCGGCAACACGGCGGTCTTCGGGCCGCATCCCTCGGGCGCGAAGGTGGCGCAGTACGCGCTGCAATTGTGGAATCGCGAGATCGAGCGCGAGCTGGGCGTAGCCAACGTTTTCACTACCACCACCGAGCCCACGATCGAGGCTGCCGAGCAGATCTTCCAACATCCCAAGGTCGCGCTGCTCTGCTGCACGGGCGGCGCGGCCGTGGCCAAAGCCGCGGCGCAATCGGGCAAGCGGGTGATTGCCGGCGGCCCGGGCAATCCTCCGGTGGTTGTGGACGAAACCTCCGATCTCGATCGCGCGGCGCGCTGCATCATCGAGGGCGCGGCCTTCGACAACAACCTGCTCTGCATCGGCGAAAAGGAAGTCTTCGTTGTCGCCTCGGTGGCCGATGCCTTTATCGCCGCGATGAAGCGCGCCGGAGCGGTTCAGCTCGACGCCGGCGCCATCGACCGGCTGACGAAGGCTGCTTTCGCCTTCGAAGGCGGCGGCGGTGGCTGCGCGCATGCACACCTAAAGAAAGATTTGGTCGGCAAAGATGCGGCCGTGCTGGCGAAGGCTGCGGGCGTGCAGGTTCCCACCAACACGGATCTGCTCTTCGGCGAGACGGACGAGAATCATCCGTTTGTCGTGGAAGAACAGATGATGCCGTTCCTTCCCATCGTCCGCGTGAGCTGCGCCGATGCGGCGATCGCCGCGGCCGTCAAGGCCGAACACGGCTACCGGCACACGGCGATTATTCACACCAACAATCTGGAGACGGCCACAAAGATGGCGAAGGCGATGAACACCACTTTGTTTATTCACAACGCGGCCTCGCCGGCTTCGTTGGGCGTGGGCGGGCCGGGATATTTCAGCCACACCATTGCCACTCCGACGGGCGAAGGTATCACCACGCCGCTCACGTTTACGCGGGAACGGCAGATCGTGGTGTGCGACGCGCTGCGGATCATTTAGGAGCAGGGAACGAGGGAACAGGGACTAGGGACTAGGGAACAGGCAATAGGCAATAGGGATTAGGGAACAGGCAATGGAGGCTGAGGGTCAGTCGAGGCAGATTGCACGTCGCGCCGTAGGCGCAAGGGTTGTTAGCCGCGCGCTTCAGCGTGGGGAAGGTTTCAAAGAATGGGAGTAGGAGTCCCGTAGGGACGACGCAAATTGCGGAATTGGATTCGCAGAAATGTTTCTCGCGCGCATTGAAGGCACGGTGGTCGCGGCGGCCAAGCATCCTACGCTGGCGGGGTGCAGGTTTCTGGTTGCGCGGCGGCTCGAGGCCGACGGAGCTGCAGCCGAGGAACCCAACGTGGTCGTCGATTGGATGGGCGCCGCGCACGGCGAGACGGTGATGGTTTCGACCGATGGCGACATCGCCCGCGAGAAGCTGGGCAACAACACGCCGGCGCGCATGGTGGTCGTGGGCCTGGTTGACGCGGTGCAGCGGCCGCGCACCGCCGGGAGCGCAGCATGAGACTCGGCATCGTTCGCGGCCACATTACGCTCACGCCGGCGGTGGAGTCGTTTCACTCGCGCACGCTGGCCATCCTGGAGCCGGTGACGATGGAGAACCTGCGCGCGAAAAACGGCCAGGGCGGCGGCAAGGCGCTGATTGCGATCGACGAGCTGGGCGCTGCGACCGGGCAGATGGTCGCGTTCACCGAGGGCCGCGAAGCATCGAATCCGTTCTGGCCCGCCGCGGTGCCGGTGGATGCCTATTGCGCATTGATTGTCGACACCATTGACGTTGGACTACCGATGACTTCCAAGCCGGCAGGGTGAGTTTTGATGCGGGATCTGAGGTGGCAAGTGAGTAACCAGGAAAAGAGCATCGATCTTTCAAGCCGCAGAGTGGTGGCGATGCGCGACGTTCAGGAAGCAGCCGCCGCGGGCGCCTCCCGCGTTCTGATAGCCAGGAACTGCGTGATCACGCCCTCGGCGCGCGACTTCCTCGAGCAGCGGAAAATCGCGGCGGATGCCGGAAGGGAAACCGCCGTGGCCGCCCAGCCCTCTGCGGAAGCGACCGCGTCCGCGCCATCGGCCTCGCAACGGGCAAATCCTCGATTCTTCTCCACCCCCGAGGCGGAAGCTATCAAAAAAGAGATCTGCGCGGTGGGCAAGAAGCTTTGGCTGCGCCAGTTTGTCGACGGAAACGGCGGCAACATCTCCTATCGCATCGGTCCCAACGAAGTTCTTTGCACGCCAACTCTGGTAAGCAAATACGATCTGACGCCCGAGGATCTCTGCCTGGTCGACCTCGAAGGCAACCAGATCGCCGGAACGCGCCCGCGCACCAGCGAGCTGCTGCTGCATCTCGAGATTTACAAGGCCGTGCCGGAGGCGAAATCCGTGGTGCACTGCCATCCGCCGCACGCCACGGCCTACGCGATCACCGGCCGCGTGCCGCCCAACATGGTCATTCCCGAGTTCGAGGTGTTCGTCGGCAAGGTCGCCATCTCGCCCTACGAAACACCCGGCACCCAGACATTTGCCGAAACCGTATTGCCCTACGTGAAACAGCACAACACGGTGCTGCTCTCCAATCACGGCATCGTGTGCTGGGCGGATACTGTCACGCATGCCGAGTGGTACGCCGAAGTGCTCGAGACCTACTGCTCGACGCTGATGCTGGCCGCACAACTGGGCGCGCCCATCTCTTACATATCCGAGCAGCACGGCTCCGATCTTCTCAACATCAAAAAGAAGATGGGCCTGCCCGACATTCGCTTCGACGCGTCGCGCATGAAGGAATGCCAGCTCTCCGATCTCGAAATTCCCAGCTCGATTGCGCTCACGCCCACGCCCTGCGATGGCTGCGTGCACAATCGCCATGGCAACAGCGCCGCGGCGGCCTCCGGCGCGGATTTGGATTCGCTGGTGAAGTCGGTGACGGACGCGGTGATGGAGGAGATTGGAAAGTGAAGCAGGGGACGAGAAAGCAGGGACTGCGGGACTACGGGACTGCGGGACGACGGGGTAGGGGGAATCAGGCGCAACGCTGACAGGCGATGAAGGCTGCTGAACGGCAACTCAGAATCCGCCAGATCTTTGAGACGCGTGACTTCGTCGACCTCGAAACCCTCTGCCGCGAGTTCGACACCTCCGAATCCAGCGTTCGCCGCGATCTCGACGTTCTCGAGCAGGCGGGAGCCCTGCGCCGCGTATATGGCGGGGCAGTGTCGGTGCAGTCGCCGCCGAGCCGCGCCTTCGACTACGCCGCGGAGAGCGTCCGCCTGAGCGATGAAAAGAGCCGCATCGCGCGCGTCGCCGCCGGACTCATTGAAGACGGGCAAACCGTGATTCTCGACGGCGGCTCGACGGTGGCCGCGGTGGCGCGCGAACTCTCCGCCAAGTCGCTGCATATCGTCACCAACTCCCTGCCCATCGCAGAGAGCCTCGAATCGCTGCGCAACATCGAGCTCACCCTGACCGGCGGCTATCTCGATCCGCGCCTTCGGGTGATGCTGGGACCATTTTGCGAACAGATGCTGGGCGCCATCCGAGCTGACGCACTCATCATGGGCATCGGCGGCGTCACCGAATCGGGTTTCAGCAACAACAACACCCTGGTGGTCGGCTCGGAGCAGAAGATGATTCAAGTGGCCAGCAAAGTCATCATCGTTGCCGATCGCACCAAATTCGGCCGCGGCGGCATGATTCCGGTTGCGCCGCTCGATGCCGCCGATTTCGTGATCTCCGACGTAGGTCTGGCTCCGGAGTATTTCGCACTTCTTAGAGCGCACGGTGCTGAGGTGATTCTGGCCTGATTTCGGAAGCATCCTATATCAGTTATTTGGGCGGATCTTCTCGAATATCCGAATGCGGTAAGATCTGCAAGGCCGGAATATGCTTTAATAGGGACCGATGAAAACCACTCTGCTTTTTCTCCTCTCAATCCTGCTCCTAATACCCCAGCCCATGATTGCTGCCGACGGCGGCCGCATCATTCAAGCCGATCTTACTCAGGTGAAAGGTCCGCGTTCCATGGTTTGGCAGGACAGTGTGGGCGCCGGCCGTGTCGGCGAAGGCCTCCGCGCCGGCTGGCGCAGCCAGCTCGAGCTTTGCCGAAAGGAACTCGGCTTCAACTATCTCCGCGCCCACGGCCTTCTTCACGACGAGCTCGGCGTCTACTCCGAAGACAAGCAAGGAAATCCCCGCTATAACTGGCAATATATCGACGACATCTACGACTATCTCCTCGGCATCGGTATGAAACCCTTTGTCGAAATCAGCTTCGTGCCCAAGGCGCTCGCCTCCGGCGAGCGGACGATCTTCTGGTGGAACGCCAACGTCTCGGCCCCTAAAGATTACGCGAAGTGGGATGCGCTGATCACGGCGCTGGTCAAGCACTGGACCGATCGCTACGGCGCCGGCGAAGTTAGTAAGTGGCGCTTCGAAATCTGGAACGAGCCACAGCTCAGCATCTTCTTTGAGCCTCCGCCGGGCAAATCGCCGCGCGAAGCCTACTTCGAACTCTACGAGCACACCGCAAAAGACATCGCTTCGGTCAATCCCAACTACTTCATCGGCGGACCCGCCGGTCCCGGCTGGTTCAAGGAACTCATCGACCTCTCCATCCAGAAGAATCTTCCCCTCGACTTCATCAGCTTCCATCCCTACGGCCTGGCCGGCGGTCCCACAGGCCTCGACGAAACCGGCGAGAACCTCCTCTACCTCAGCAACAACCTCGACGCCGTCTCCAAAGGCGCCAACTGGGGCGCCGACATCGTCAAGAACTCCTCCAAGCCAAACCTGCCCATTTACATCACCGAGTGGAGCTCATCTTACTCCTCTCGCGATCCTATCCACGACACTTATTTCGAGGCCCCTTACATTCTCGAGCAACTGCGCAACACCGAGCAGATGGGCGCAATGAGTTATTGGACCTTTACCGACGTCTTCGAAGAAAACGGTCCAGGCTGGCGTCCCTTCCATGGAGGATTCGGCCTCATCAACTATCAGGGCATTCGCAAATCCGCCTATTGGGCCTACTGGTTCCTCGCCCAATTAGGACCCACCGAAATCAAGTCCTCCGATCCTGCCTCCTATGTCACCAAAGACGACAAGGGCGGCTACCAGGTTCTCTTCTGGGATCTCACAGATCCCATCCACGGGCGAGTTCAGGGCCCCGTTAGCGATCAGGACTTCTTCACCAAGCCGCTTATCCCCAAAGAGAAGGACGATGCCACTGTAAAGCTCACTAACATCCCTTCCGGAACTTACACACTGAAGGTTTACCGCATCGCTTACCAGCACAACGATCCCTACTCACGCTATCTCGAAATGGGCCGCCCGATGGATCTCAGCCGCGAGGATGTGGCCAAGCTCAACTCCCTCTCGTCGGGCAATCCGGAATCGGTATCCGAGGTGAAGGTAAAAGGTGAATTCACGACCAGGCTTCCGATGCTCGAAAACAGCGTCTACCTTCTCACCCTGACCCCCAAGAATAAGAGAAATCAGTAAGTTTCTAGTGTGGTGAACCTGAAGTTCGTTGCATAAATCGTAATATCAAAATGCAGGTCCTTCGACTCCGTTTGCCGCGAGAACGGGGCAAACTTCGCTCAGGATGACCGCTGTAATTATGCAGTGAACTTTTGACTCAGGACACTAGAGCGTGCTTAAAAAGGGTGACGTGAGGGGAGAAGGAAATCCCCGGAAGCTAAAGCCGCATGAATGGCGAACTTGAAGCGGCACCCTTCGACGTTGCTCAGGGCAGGCTCTGAAGCCGTGCCCTTTCAAAATCTCGGTCATTCATGGATTCGATTCCAAATGCGATTGCCCTGGGTCTCGCCCCACAAATGCTTGCATAAAGGCATGGCGGTAGTGTACTTTCAATGACCAAGGGCCATTTCTTTCCCCATCCGTCATTATTCGGTGAATCGATCCGCGCTGAAGCAAGGAGGCAATTCTCGTGGGCGGCATCCCCTCCAACTACACCGTTGACATGTCTCTGGATTTGGTCAGTCCCGTCGACCTGACCGGGATTCCCAGCTCCTACCAACTGGACATCACGTCGCTGCCGAAGATCCAGATCGGCCTCGACCCGATCACCATCAATCCGCTGGATCTCTCAGTCCAGATCACTAAGATTCCGTCGATTCGGGCTCACGTCCCGGCGCATTACGCCGTGGGCTTCTCGGTTCTCGGATTCCAACTGGCATCGATCCAGCTCTGCGGCGAAGCGCAGGTGATTACGGAGCCCTACGTTCCCAATCCGTGCGAGCCGTGCGGCGCGGCTACCATCATCGAACCGACTCCTCCGCCGACGCCCGGTGCTGGAAACACGGTGGCAGCGCCCCAGCCTCAAGCCAGGACGCGAAAGCGAGCCACAACATGACCCCGCCAGCCAAGCCGCTTCACTTTCGAGGCGCTCCGATCCGCCTGACTGCGACTTGGGTCGAGCTTGGCCAGGCGCCGCAGTCGGGACGCGCTTTTTTCCCGGGAGCCGCCCCCTCGCCGTTGCGGGTCCGGACGATCCGCGGGAGCAAGCCGCCGCTGGCGCTGCTCAGCTTTCGTCTTCCGCGCACCACCAAGCCCGGCCACTACGACGGAACCATGGAACTGGGCGGCTCCGAAATGCCCATGGTGGTGGATGTGCAAGCGCGGCCGCAGATGCGCTTCTATCCTTCTTGGCTTTCTCTCGCGGCGCACCCCGGCGAGCGGCTGGAGATCGACGTGGGAGCGCTGAACCTCGGCAACGTCGAGATTCCCATCGAGCGGCGGTCCACCTTCTGCCTCTTCGATCCGCGGGGCGTAGACGTCGCGATTTACCACGCCCTCACGGAACAGCCTCCGGCAGACCAGCGAAGGCTGGATCGCGCGGCAGAGGGAATCGCCGAAGCGCACGGCGGCCTGGTGCGCGCCACCGTACGGGAAGGCGCCGGAGGCTTGCCGCCAGGGGAGTTTCGGGAACTCTTAGTCGAGTTGCACTTCAGCGACCGGGTGCAGCCCGGCCGCAGCTACTACGGCGCCTGGTTTTTGGGCGAATCCGGTCTGGGAATTCAGGTCGAAGGGACGAAGCCTTCGGAAGGGATTTGAACCATGGGCAGCAATCTTGAAACGACAGTGAACGCAGCCTTCGAGGCTGCGGAAAACCTGCTGGAAGCCGGCGCGAAGGTCAGCTCGAGTCTGTTGAAGCTGCTTGGTTCGGCGACGCCTGGGGCCCTCGGCGAGGTAGTGAGCTGGGCCGCGAACGCAGGCCCCGGCGCCGACTGCGCCTGTCACATTCCGCCGCCCTGCTGGATGCCGCGCCAACATCGCGAGGTCGTGAGTTACGGCGCTGTTGGGAACGAAGCCAGCCTGACCTTCATCATTACCAACGAGTCGCTGGCGACGCGCTCCATCGAGATCTTCACGACCACGCCGTTGGCGGGTCTCAGCTTCACGTCGACCACCGTGAGCCTTGCGGCAATGGCGCGCGACGAGGTTACTCTGACTTACACAATCCCCACCGGCACCACAGCCGATCCGGGAACGGAGATTCTTCTCTGGATTCGGGGATGCCGGCTGCATTTCCAGCGCTGGATCGTCAAGCTGGGAAAGATTTCGGTCGATACCGACCTGGAAGTCCGGGTAAAGGATGGACCGGAGAATCTCCACCACTGGTACGACCATTTCTATTGTCCACATCCGTGCCTGGAACAGCGAGACAGGAGCCGGCAATGAAGGAGGGGTTTTCCCTGGGCAGGGCGATGGGACAGGCGCTGGAGGCGAACCTGCGATATGTCGCACTGGCAACTCGGCTGGCCAATTCCGTTGCCACGGTAGCGTTCACGACCCCCTCGGGAAGCGGAGACGGAGCAGCCGCCGGCGCGAGAAGCGTGCAGCGGCGGTTGGCGCCGCCTGCGCAACCGCAACCCGCGCGGAAGGCGATTGTTTTGGAAGGGCCGGCCGGCAGCAAGCCAAGCGCATTCTTTCTCCTTGAGAACCACCTGCCGCACGAGGTATCGGCACGTGTCGAGATCGCGCCGCTCGAGACCCCGAGCGGTCGCAAGCTGAAATCGAGGCTGCAATCCGGCCAGCGGAAGATTGTGCTCGCTGCCGGACAACAGATCGTGGCGCGAATCGGCGTACCCATCACGAAGAAGCTTGTGGAGGGAGAGCGCTACACCGGCGAGATTCGGGTGCAGGGGATTCCCGGCGCCTCGGTTCCGCTGGTGCTGCGGCGCGTCGCCAATCCGCGGCCGGTTTCGCGCCGCGGGCGGCTGACCGCTGCAGCCGCCGCCGGTTCCGGCAAGCGAGCGAAGCCTTCGCGACGCCGGCCGAGCGCGGCCGGAAAAACCGCATCGCGCGCCTAGGCGCCAGCGTCCTTCTTCGGAGAAAGAACCTATGAGCACGGCGGTCGCCGAGCAAGAGGAGACCCAACAGGTTTGGCAGTTGCCGGAACGTCTCGGCCTCGTGCCGGACCTGGAACGCCTGCGCGAATTTCTGGTCGATTGGGTGAGTCAGGCCGATCCCGAAGTGCGCCCCATGATCGAATCGCAGCTTTCGGGGCGGGCCAAGTACTTCCGTCCTGTAACCGCCTTCGCCTGCTGGCGCGCCATGAGCGGCGAGCCTCCGCCAACGGAGGTGCTTCGGGCCGTCGCCGGAATCGAGCTGCTGCACAACGTCAGCCTGATCGTCGATGACATTCTGGACCGCTCGCGCTATCGCCGCGGCTTGCTCTCATTGCACTGCCGCTTCGGGTTTCTGCCCGCCCTGATGACTTCGGGATACGTGATGGCTGCGACTTCCAGGCTGGTTGCCGACGATCCGTACTCGGTGCATTTGCTGGCGGAGTTGATGCAGAGGCTGGGCGTGGCCGAGTGCTTGCAATGGCGGCTGCGGCGGCACCCGCTGGGCACAGAAGACTGGCGGGCGATCGCCGGCGAGGACACGGGATCGATGTTCGAGATTTGCGCTCGCGCGGGAACGCGCGACGACCGGCTGAAAAAGTTCGGGCGTCTGCTGGGAACCTTGTATCACGGATGCGACGATGTGGCCGATGTGCGCGGCACCACGGCTCTGGGCGGCGGCTCGGCGAGAGACATCGAGGACGCCATTCTTACCCTGCCCGTCGCCGTTGCCATGCGCGATCCGGAGGCCGCGTATCTGTTTCGCAACTCCAGCCCGTCGAACCGCGCCGCCCTCACGGCGAAGCTTGTGGACGCGCTGCCTGAAGCGGAGGACTACCTGGACACGGTCGCCGCGGAAGCCGAGTCCGAGGCGCTGAAGGAAGCTCGCAACCCCGAGGGTCTTTTGGCGCTGATTCGCAATACCCGATTGCTCTCGAGGGCCTGATATGAGTGCATCCACTTCTCTACCGAAGAAACGCGTCGCCGCGAAGAAGAACAATGCCGCATCGGCGAAGCCCGGCCGCATTGCGCAGGACAGACGGAGGCGCGGGCAGGGGCGTTCCGACGGGCAACCATACGATATCGTCATCGCCGGAGGAGGGCCGGCCGGCGCCACGCTGGCCTGGAAACTGGCTTCGCAGGGCGTGAAGGTCCTGGTGCTGGAGCGAACCAGATTCCCGCGCGAAAAAGTCTGCGGCGATTACGTGGAGCCGCGCGGGCTGCGCATCCTTGGCCAGATGGGCGGACTTGCAGCGCTGGAAGCGACATCGCCCCTGCCCATTACGCATTCGTCAACCTGGGTGGACGACCGCTGCGAGTACTCCGGCAAAATCCCGTTCTACGGAGTGCATGACACGCTGCCGCCCCACGGATACATCGTGCCGCGCCACGTGCTCGATACGCTCCTGCTGGAGATCGCCGCCCGGCAGGGTGCGGAAGTTCACTACGAATCCTATGTCTCCGGCTTCACGTGGAACGGTTCGTCGGGCCGGAACGGCGTCACCGTGCAGGTGCAGCGCAAGGATGCTTCCGAGAGCTGGCGCGCACGCGCCATCGTGGGAGCCGACGGCGTGAATTCCGTGGTGGCGCGCACCGCCGGCCTGCTGGTCAACGATCCGCGCCACATCGCGCTTTCGCAGCGCGCGTATGTCACAGGCTACTCCGGCCGCGTGGGCGAAGCGGCGTTCTTCTTCGACGCCGAGTTCTTCCCGGGCTACGGCTGGATGTTTCCCATGAGCGGAGGCATGGCCAACATCGGTGTGGGAATCCTCAAGGAAACCTGCCAGCGCGAAGGGATCGCTGTTCCGGAATTGTTCCTGCAATTCTTCGAGAAGCTCAAAACATCGCATCCCGCGTGCCGCCGGCTGAAGCTCTGCAAGCCGGCCATCGGCGGCATCGTGAAAACCTACGGATGCGCCGGCCCAAACTACTTCGATCGCGGCCTGCTGATCGGCGACGCGGGATGCTTCGTCGATCCGATGACCGGCGAAGGCATTACCCCGGCGATGGAATCGGCGCTGCTGGCCGCGCGGGTGCTGATGCGCGCCTTGAAAGACGGAAACTTCGGCTCCGCAGCGCTCTCGATCTATGAAAAGGAGCACCGCGATTATTTCGGTCCGGCGATGGTCTTCACCGACCTGTGCGCGGCGACTCTACGCAATCCGCACTACTGGCCTTCGTGGAAGAGGGCAATCGTTCGCGGCTGCCGGCTGGCGCAACACGACAAAACCTTTGCCGCAACGGCCGGCGGATGCTTTGGAGGCATCGAAGTCCAACCGGCGGGGATTCTGGCGGAAGTGTGGAAGAAGACGGCGGAAAGCCTCGTCGCGCTGGGGCCGCAAAGCGCCGCCGAACTCATGCAAGGCAAAGTTACCACTGCAACGTCAGCGCTGCGGGAGGGAGCCGGATGGCTCATCGACTCCTGGAAATCGATCGCGAACGATCCGCTCTGGCACGCGGGCTGGCTGCTCGACGTTCAGGGCAAATGGGTGCGTGCGGCGGAATCCATGATTCAGGGACGAACCGATCCTCGTGCGCAGGGCGTCAGCCAGGAAACCATGGCGTGAAGCCGAGCGCACTGCCTGCAGGCCCAAGGTCACTCTTTTGCGCGGGCTCTGCGCTTGCGTTTCGCCGCGGGAGCTGCGGCTGAAGCGGCAGTCGTCTTGGTCAACTCATTGTTGAAGTGCTCCACGGCGGCGGCCGGCAGAGCCGCTACTTCCCGCAGGTATTCGCGAGTGAGATCGGTGAGCTTTCCCACGAATTGCTGAGAAGTTCCCCCTCCCTTGTCCGCCTTATCGAGTTCCGCTCGCAATTGCCGGGTGTATTTGTCCGCCGAGGCGACCCAGTCGCCCCAGAATTTCAGCGTAGACCCGACTGCCGCAAGCTCCGTGCGCGCCAGCTCCACCACAATGCTGCGAAGTTCTTTATTGGCCGTCGATGCTGTAGCCTGTGCCATAGTCCATCCTTCCCAAACTGAATTCCGGTTCTTTGTGCACTCCTATGTATTAAACCGCAATCTCCCGATCGAAAACGCGCACCGGTGGTCTTCACACGACAGGCCGAGGCCAACGCTCCGCTTCACTGCAGGTCGAACCAGTTTGAACCATGCCGGGGAAGCCCTCCGCGAATTCTGGCCGGACCCAACTTTCGCTCCCTGGAACTCTACAGGTAAGTTGAACTTTAAGCAAACGGGAACCTGGTGTCAACCAATCTTCAGGAATGCGAGTTGCGCACTTCGGATGATCCTGAGGATTTCGGTTCTCAGCACGCTGATCGAAACGCCAAAATCTCACACCAGCTTGCATCGCTGGCTCAGCTTGTGGCCGGAAAGAGAGCTAGAGCAAAACCAGAGTTGCTTTATCCCGGTAGAAGCTTTGTAACAAGGGCACGACGGGGTACCCTCTGGGTATCGGGCCGATCAAGCGCGCAGAATGAGTGGGGCTTTAGTGCGTGTGTGAGAACTCGGGTTGTTTCGAAGGGCTGATCGCCAAAAGGGCCCGCGGCTGAAGCCGGCGCGATGATTTGCGCAGAATTCAGCAGCCTAAAGGCTGCTGCTCCCTCCGATTTGCCCGCGGCCATGTGGCCCAAACGAGTTCTCACGCAGACACTTTAGTCCCTGCCAGCCCTTGCCCCGCCACTTTCGCTTGCGTTAGGACCTTTTCCGCAGCCTGTTTAGTCCCTGCTGGGATGCACCAAGTGTGGTCTTGCTCTAGCCGGTTATCCGCCCAGAGCGCGGACCATAAGAGTGCAGGTATCGAGTCGTGTTGAATTTCGACCTAGGTCCGTGACAGCGTGAATTTGTATCTCTGTTTCGGCCGCCCCTACGGGGCTTACGGTGCTAAAAGGCGACCTTATCCCAGGGTTTCGCCCTGGGCTATTCTCGCCCGTCCCTCCGGGACGAATACTGGCAAACGGTGCCTATTCATGCTGTCAGAGACCTAGTGGACGACCACGTAGACCACGGCATTGTGAACAATGCCGTTCGCCGTGCCGGTAACCAGCACCGAATACGCGCCCGCAGGCGTGCCGTTAACCGGCGGCGGATTCGATTCCCCGCTACTGTTGCCGCCACCTCCGCAGCTAACCAGGAAGAATGCAGCCAGAAGGATCGGCAACCAGATCATCCCTGCCCATCGCCGCCTGCGCAATGGCAACACGAGCACGACAGTGAGCGCGAGGGCCGATCCCGCACGGAACCAGCCGTTGCGCCCTGGGCCGGATGGAAGCATTCCGGTTGCGCCGGGAACGGCAGCGTTGACCGTCAGCGTGGCCGAGGCGGTTGTGCTCAACACCGCCGAGGAGGGGCTGACGCTGCACGAGAACTTGCTCGACGACGGCGTGCAGCCGAGATCGAGCGTGCCGTTGAAGTTATTCACTGAGGTCAGGTTCAGGGCGACGGTTGCGCTGCTCCCTCCCGGCACCGTGACTTGCGGAACCACGGGAACGATCGCGAAGTCGCCCACCGTCTGGCTCACCGTCAGGCTCACGGCATTGCTGGTGGAACCCGCGTAATTGCTATCTCCGTAGTAGATGGCGACGATTTGATTGGAACCGTTGTTCCAGAACCGTGCGGGGCTCACCGCAGTCGAGCCGGTGCTTGTGGCGCCACTGGCAGAGGGAACCAAGTAATCATAGGTGAGGAAATTGCCGTTGTTGTAAAAGTAAACAAATCCGGTGGGCGCAATTCCGTTACTCCCCGTGACGGTGGTGGTTAGCGTGGCTTCCTGCGTTCCCGAGATGCTGCTGGGCGAAACGCTCAGTGTGGTGGTCGAAGCCGTCTGCGTTGCGGCGGCCTGCACCATGACGAGATTCAGGTAATTCAAGCCGCTGGTTTGCCAGTTGGCGTCGCCGCTATAAGCCAACTGCGGAAAGTATTCGCCCGGCGCCAGATTCGTGAAGGTCGCCGTGGCTTCGGAGTACAGGCTGTAGATCCCGCTCGGAGAGACCAGAGGAACAGTTTGCGCGTAGGTAGGATTTGTGCAGGCCGGGAAAACCAGATTTGTTGTGTTCAGGCAGATGGTCACGGCGCCGGTGGGGCCGATCACCCCCGGAGGAGTAACGCCGCCCGAGAGGACGCCCACGCTCGGACCTACTTCGGCGGCGAGGCCGATGCTGCCACCGGGGTTGACCATCCATTCGTCAGATGAGAACGGCAAAGGCGCAAGGACGTTGAGAATTTGTGCGGGGTAGCCCTTGGCGACGGAAAAGTCGACCGCAGCGGCCGACGAGGCCTGAAAACTTGCGTCGCCGGAGTAGCTGGCGCTGGCTGTGTGCGAGCCGACGGAGAGAACCGGCGTCGTCCACGAGGCGATGCCGCCCACATTCAGCGGAATGGAGGTGGTTGCGCCATCCACCGTGAAGGCAACGCTGCCGGTGGCGGCGCCATCGCTTTGGCCGGCCAGCAGATTCGCGCCCACGGGCTGCGCACTGAGAAAGACGGGAGAACCGTACGACAAGTTGGAAATGGGGATGTTGTTTTCCCCAACAATTTTCAGGGCGAGGGCTGACTTCTCCGGCGAGACGGTGAGCGTTTGCGGCGAGGAGGTGCTGCCGGAGAAAACGCCGTCTCCGCCGTAATGCGCGGTGAGTTCGTAGGCGCCGCCGGGCAGATCGTTCACAGTTGCGGAGCCGGCGCCGCCATTGAGGGAAATCGCGGTCTGGCTCTCGTTCGAGGGCAAGGCGGAGTTGGTAAGAATCGAGACGGCTCCCGTGGGCGTGCCGCTTCCCGATGCCGGGGTGACGCTGGTGGTCAGAGTCACATTGGAGCCATGCGTGACCGTGGCGGGAGTGACCTGCAACGATGTGGAAGTGGGTTGGAAGGCGATAGCATTCCAGCTATTCACCAGATTGGCGGCGTCGACGGACCCCCATCCACTGGCGAGATCGAAGCCGGAGGCGGCGGAGTAGACCGTCGACTCGCCCTGATTGGCTCCCATGCCCGCGCTATTGAGCGTGCAGTCGGCATCGCTTTCGACGCAGATGTCCCAGTTTCCGCCCAGCGTGATGTCGTGAAACGCCGCGGGCTTCTGCTGAGCGAGAGGATAAAGCACGGCATCGGCCTGGCCCTGGCGGCCATATTTCTCGACCACCAGCGCCATGATGCCGGCCATGGCCTGCACCGAGGCCGAGGTGCCGCCCACCACATCAATGCCGAAGTTGCCGCTCGCGCCGGGCGCGCAGTCGCCTTCGGAATCGCAGGTCACATACCCGGAATAATTGGCCCCGTTCGAGGCGAAGAGCGAGACGTCGGGAAGATCGCGCGCGCCATCGGAGGGAACGCCCGATCCGGTTTGCCAGGACGGCTTCGCATAGCCGCTGACGCATCCGCCGGTAATCGTATTCACTGTGCTGCAATTGCTGGCGCCTCCGCCGCCGGCGAAGACCTCGCCGCGCTGCGCGCCGTTGGAAATCGCGTCCAGGCCGAAGGCGTCGTTCCACACCTGCTCTGTGATGGGCGCCTTCAATGAGCCCTTCGTCACTGGATCATTGATGGCGTTCCAAAAGGATGAGGCGCTGGGCGCGCCCGAGGCGTAGTCAGCGTAGTAGAAGTCCGTGCCGCCGACCGCGATGTTCCAGGGCGTGGAGGCCAGTCCGTTGACCGCGGGCCCGGCGAGCGATGCTTCATTGAGATAGTCTTCGTCCGGTATCTGGCCGTAGTCTCCGGCAGCCACCAGCACGGTTTGTCCCTGCGCGGCGGCCTGCTCCCAAAGCGCATTCCAAAACTGATTGCCGCTGGTCCCTAGCTCTTGCTCGCCCAAGCCCCAGCTCAGGCTCAAAATGTCTGCCTGGTCGTCTTCCACCGCGCGCAGTGCGGCCAACTCCAGCGGATCCTGGTACGGCGAGCCGGAGGAGAGATAAAGATTCACCGTCGCGCCCGGCGCCGCCGCCCCGGCCAGCTCGACGTCCAGGTACGTTTCCACGTAGCTCGAGTTCGCACCGGGGTCCCCGCCGTCCAGCACCACCTGAACGGAGTTGGACGTAAGACCGAAGACACTGCGGTAAGCGCTCGCCAGGCCCAAGTCGATATTCGACTCATCGATAATGCCAATGGTGACGCCGGCGCCGGTCACATTCGCCGAATAGAGGGGGTTGAGGTCGTACTGCGTGTAGAAGTCCGCCGGCGCCACTCCGTAAAGCAGCGGGCTCCAGTTGGAAGGCAGGTTGAACTCGGGTACGAAGCGGCGCGCGCCGGCGTCGTAGTGTCCTTTCCCGTCCGTTTGGAACTCGGGTGCGGGCCGGAAGTCGTGCAACGGCGACAGGCCGGCGACGATTCCTCGAAGTGCCTCGGGGATTCGTAGATGGGTTGCATTGGCATGGTGCACTTCGCCGTTCACCAGGTACTCGCGGATCTGCGTGTGAAAGGCGGCGTTCACTTGGCCGACCGTGCCGGAGAATTCAACGAACCGCCGAGCTTTCGAAACTCGGCTGACGCGAAAGCCGGATGCGGAGAGCCAGCCTGTGACTGCGTCCATATCCGCCTCAGCGGGTCCGAAGCGGCTGCCGATCTCCTCGGGGGTCAGCCAATGGTGGTAGCCGGACGAGCCGGGTGTGTGCAACTCCTTGAGCAGTTGTTGGAAGGCGGCTTCGCGTTCCGGCGGGCGATTGAGAACCAGCACCAGGCGCTCCGCAGGCGTCGATTCATTCACGATTCCCCGATCGTAGCGAGGCTGCGCGAGGGGATGCACGCTGCCAGGCAGTGTGACGAGCTTTGTTTCGTCGATGGGCTGCGTGACAAGCCGGGTGGCCGGAGATTGGGCGGCGGCTGGAAGTGAAAGGACAGTTCCAAGAAGAAAGCACGGACCTCGTAGCTTCACGTTTGGACTAAGCCCTTCTGGATTCCCCCTTCAGAAATCTCGCTTGCAATCAACCGAGGATGAGATTTTGCCTTAGGGAAGCTCTGAACAAGCCAACTGCGTCCCCTCCGCGGCTAAAGCCCCCACTCATTCTGGGCATTCTGCGTACGGGCTAAGGCCCGTACCCTTCAAAACAACGACTTGTGCAGAGCTTTCTTGGGAGTCCGAGAGCATTATAGCGTCCCCTCAATACGGCGGCCGGTTGCTCGTTCCGCACTTGCTCCCTTTCTCAACCGAGAACGGAACAAGGATCGGGTAACTCGTGAACCCCGTGAACCGTGGATCGTGGCCGGAAAGCCGGGGCCAAGGGAACGAAGGAGCAAGTGAGCGAGGGAGCAGGAACCAGGGAGCATGGGACTAGGGGCCAGGATGCGGCTGGCGGCGCTGCGCTGGAACTTGAGGCCGCCTGCGGATTCCGCGTCTATCCCTTGGTCTTGCTTGGACTTGTACATCGCCGAATCGAAACGTTGACTTTGCCATCGGCGCGTCGTCTAATGCCGCATAGACAAGTTCAGTATTCCCCGGAAATTGCCGAGGTTCTGTTAGCCAGCCGCGGGCTTTGTCGAATGCGGAGGTCTGGAGGACAGAATGACGTTACGCCATTTCCTACTCTCTCTCCTGGTGGTTCTCTTCCCTGCTCTCCCGGTGTTCGCCAGCGGTCCCACGGGAACCATCACCGGAACCATCACCGATCCCAGCGGCGCAGTGATCCCGAAGGCGCAAGTGGCCGCGCGCAACGAGGGAACCAACGCAATCCGCGAGGCGCAGAGCAACGACGACGGCGACTACACCGTTGCCCTCCTGCCTCCGGGCCGCTACAGCGTGTCGGTGGAAAGCAAGGGGTTTCGCCGCAGCGTGATCCACGGCGTCATCCTGGACGTGGACCAAACGGTTCGCGTGGATTTCGCCCTGGTGGTGGGCAAGGTGACCGAGAATGTGACGGTCACCGAGACACCGCCCATCGTGCAAACCGACACCTCCACGCTGGGACAGGTGGTCAACAATCGCCTGGTACAGGACCTGCCGCTCAACCAGCGCAACTTCCTGTCGTTCGCTCTGCTTGCGCCGGGGGCCGAATTGCCGGCGCAAGGTTCTCAAAACTCGACGCAGGGCGGCGTTCTGGAGGGCTTCTCTGTGGACGTGAACGGCGCGCGCGATCAGGCGAACAACTTCCTTCTGGAGGGAGTCGATAACGTCGATCCCTACATCAACCAGTATGTTGCGCTGCCTTCGATCGATGCCATCCAGGAGTTCAAGGTTCAATCGGGCGATTACTCGGCTGAATTCGGGCGGGCAAGCGGCTCTGAGGTCAATGTGGTTTTGAAGAGCGGCACGAATGCCTTTCATGGCGGGGTCTTCGAGTTCGTCCGCAACCGGCACATGGACGCCAAGAACTATTTCGATCTCCCCAACTGCACCGCCAGTTCGGCGCCGGGCACGTGCGCCCCCATTCCGCGCCTCGATCGCAACCAGTTTGGCGGAACTTTGGGCGGGCCCATACGCAAGGACAAGACATTTTTCTTCTTCTCCGATGAGCAGCTCCGTTTGCGCCAGGCAGCGACCAGGGAAGCGACCGTGCCGTCGGTGAGCCAATGGGCGAATGCGTGCGCCCTGGACGAGGCGGTTGTCGCAGAGCTTAGCGGCAGCCCGCCGCCGACCAGGCCCTGCGACATTGCTACTTCAACGTACCTGAATCCGGCGGGCCAAGCGGTCTACGGCCTCTATCCGGCGGCCAACGTCGGCACGGACCTGACTGATTCGAACACGTTTCTTTCCGCCCCGGTGATCGACGGGTCGTTGAATCTGATTTCGGCCAAGGTGGACGAGCAGGCCAGCCCCGCCGACCAGCTGTCGGTTCATTACTCCGTGACGGACGAATACTTGTTCGATCCCTTCGACCCCGTGAACGGATTCACGTCGATACCCGGCTATGGCAGCTACACCATGAATCTGGGCCAGAACGCAGGAGTCGACTGGACGCGCGTCATTCGCTCCAGCTTGGTCAACGAGTTCCGCCTGGGTTACAACCGCATGGGCTCCACGGTGCTGCAGCAGAGTCATGGCGATGACATCGAGGGGCAGTTGGGTTTCCCCGAGATTCTCGCCAACCCCATCGACCTGGGCGCTCCCAACATCAACCTGAGCGGCAACTTGAACGGCAGCGAGGTTAGCTTCGACGGCATTGGCGAACCCATCAACTACCCCACCAACCGCCGCGACAACACCTACCAGATCTCCGATAACCTCGCCTGGACGGGCGGGATCAACCAGTTCAAGATGGGAGCCGACGTGCGCCGCATCCAGATGGGCAACTACCTCGATTTTCTCGCCCGCGGCGATTGGTTCTTCGAGGGTGAGACCATGGCCGGCATCCTGAATGGACTCTATGCCGAGGGCGCCATCAGCAATCCCACCCCCTGCAACGGCGCGCCGCTCAACGCCGGCGGCCCTCCCGTTGACGCCGCTACCTGCATCCTTTCCCAGTTGCTCATCGGCGCTCCCGACTACGCCATCGCCGTCAGCGGCAGCACCAACAACGACCTCAAGAGCCACGGCGTCAGCGCCTATGTCCAGGACGACATCCACGTGATCCCGCGTTTTCTGCTCAACGCCGGCCTGCGCTACGAATACTCGAGCCCTCCGGTGGAGGCCTCGAACCACTTCAGCGTTCCGGATCTTGTTTCCTGTCCCGAACCGTGCGCTCTCGCCCCCGGGTTCACCTTGGCGGGAACGAATGGGATTCCCAATGCCACCTACTACCCGACACGCCGGGACATCGCCCCACGGCTGGGATTCGCGTGGCGGCCCTTGAAGTCGCAGCGCTGGGTGGTCCGGTCGGCGTATGGCATCTTCTACGACGTGGACATCCAGATGGTCAACATTCTGCCGCGCATCAATCCGCCGTTCTACGATATGGCCGCGTACTTCCAGACCGGCAGTTGCCCCGGACCCGGAGGACTGTGCACCGTCCAGGACCTCCTGATGGCCCAGACGGGAGAGCAATCGGGCGTAGAACAGGGCAACATGATCGATCGCCACTTCCGCGACGGCTACATGCAGCAATGGAACCTCGATTTGCAATATGAATTAATGCCCAACTGGATGATCGACTTGGCCTACGTCGGTTCCAAGGGCACGCACCTGGCAAACGTGATCGATCAGAATCAGACCAATCCCATCACGGGTGCGCCCTACGGGCAGTTTTCCTCGGTGCTCTACGTCGAATCGAGTTCCGGAAGCACCTATCACTCCATGCAGTTCCGCTCGGAAAGACGCGTGAGCCGCGGATTGGCCCTCGTCGGCGCGTATACCTGGTCCCGATCGATCGACGATCTCTCCTCCGTTTTCGGCGGAAGCGTGGGCTCGGGGCTGCCCCAGAATTCGACGGATCTGAGCGCAGATCGCGGCCCTTCCGACTTTAACGCTACGCACCGCCTGTCCGTGAGCTCTGTGTATGACCTGCCGTTGCGCCGTCCGGGCGCCAAGGGTTCTGCCTGGAGCAAAGAGCTGCTGGATGACTGGCAGGCGAGCGGCATCTTCTCGGCGCAGTCGGGATCGCCCTTCACTGTGGTTTTATCGGGCGCGCCCACCACCTCCGCTGCGGCCTTCGGCAACCCCGAGCGGCCGGACCTTGTCGGCGATCCAAGGAAAGCCGGAACGGTGGCTGCGAATCCGGCCTGCGTGGCGCCCACCCAGATCGGAACACCGCAAAACTGGTTCAATCAGTGTGCCTTCGCCGAACCTGCCGCGGACCCCTTTGGCCCGGCCTTCGGCACCGAAGGGCGCAACGCCGTCATCGGCCCGCCCTATGCCGATCTCGACTTCGCTCTGTCGAAAAGTTTCGCGCTCCGCCCCGAGAGCCAGCGCCTGGAGTTTCGCGGCGAATCGTTCAATCTGCTGAATCACCCCAACTTCGACGATCCGTACCATGACTTCGAGCTCGCGGGCTGTGGCGCCAACAACAGCTTCCTCTGCCCGACGGCCAACTACGGCGCCATTCTGTCGTCGAACGCCCAGGGGCCGCCCCGGCAGATTCAGTTGAGCTTCAGGTACGTTTTCTGATCGCATTCATGCCGTCATCGCACCCTGCCGCAGGCGGCGGAGGCGTGCTGTGGGCTCGCAGGCTCGTGCGCCACAGCCTTGCCCGAGTCTCCCGATGCTTCGTCTTGCCTCGCCTCATGAGGCTGCCGCTTCACCGCGCTTCCGTTGCTCGGTTGCGCAATCATCGCAATCGCGGAAGAACGTTCCTCGCATTGCTGCTTCACTTGCGAAACGCTCTTCCACAACCCCGACTCGCTGACTTGCGAAAAAGAAAAAAGGCCCGAAAGTTGAAGAAATCAAGGCAATGGAAGAAGGGGCTCCCTCTCATCTAACCGCGGGCCGGAAACACGGTGACCGACTGACTCGCTGCACCTCTCACGCGTAGCTGTCCGCGGCCGTGCTGCGACTTCCCTTCAGCCCCTTTTTCTGTTCCCTATTCTCTGTTCCTGTTCCCTAATCCCCCAGTCCCGTAGTCCCCTATTCCCCGCTTTCGCCGTCGTTCACCACCACCACGTTCAAGAACCTCGGCCCGTGTACGCCCTTGATGCGCGTCATCTCGATGTCGGCAGTCGCGCTCGGGCCCGCAATCCACGTCACCAGCGCCGGTAATTTCGCGGCCTCCGCCTCTAAATCCCTAGTCCCTAGTCCCTCAGTCCCTGTTCTTTCGGTCCCTAGTCTCTCAGTCCCTGCTTTCTGATCCCTGACCCCTGACACATGACACCTGTCGAAATACTCTGGCAGCGTCTCCACGATCTGGCTGGCGCGCACAATACAAAGGTGCCAGTCGGGCAGAAGCGTAATGACGCGGCGGCCCTCCGCCGGCCCGTGGTGCAGAACGATGGTCCCCGAATCGGCAACCGCGCAGAAGCACTCCGTGACGACGCCCTGGGCGCGTTCGATCTCCTCCACCGGAAGGGCTCTGTCGATCTTCCACTCAAAACCATCGATCAGCCACTCGGTGGGCAGCCCCGGAGGAGCGACAAAGGTGCGCCTGCCGCTTGCCGCCAACTGCGATTGAATCGCCGCGACGAGACCTTCCGGCCGGCATTGCACGACAACCGCATCGTATTCGCGCAAGCGCTCGACGAACAGTTCGAGACGGGCGTTCAAGGCCATCTTGCCCTGCCGCAGGTAGTCGAGCGGTATCTCCAGACGCCCTTCCGCAGCCGTCGCTGCCTGCGCGGCGGAACTCGGCATAGCGGACCCTCGCGTCGCGGCGCAAATCCGCTCCAGAACCTGCTTGCGGCTTTCGGTCACAGAGGTCATTTCGCCGCCTCTTCTGGCGGCTTGGAAGCCGCCAGTACAGCCGGTCGGGAGACCGGCGCTACTTCCCGCTGCGCCCACCATTGATGAAACGTCTGCTTCGGCAATCCGCGCAGATCGCGGGTCTGCGTCCATTTCGCGCCCACGCTGGGCAGCGCGTGAATCCATCCATCCCTGCGCGTGAAAAAGCGCAAGCCGATGCGCCCCTTCCACTGCGCAAGGTGAAACAGCCACGCCCGCGAGAAAATCAAGTTCGCAATGCGCAGCCCAAGATACATCGGATCGAAGAACTTCCCTGCCGTCTTCC
>Ga0187784_10000385_pt1 | contig 32187 bp, 28 predicted proteins | sample 1015_SJ02_MP15_2_FD_132964 | JGI IMG/M metagenome (GOLD analysis project Ga0187784, IMG submission 132964) | Tropical peat soil microbial communities from peatlands in Department of Meta, Colombia - 1015_SJ02_MP15_20_MG | ecosystem: Environmental > Terrestrial > Soil > Wetlands > Peat | place... | reverse complement strand
CTCTTCCTGCTCGGCGCTCCACGCCGCGCCGCGTGCGGAGAGCGTCTCGCGACGAACCCGCGCGAGAACGCCCGCCGCCTGCTCGCCGCCCATGACGGCCGTGCGCGCATTTGGCCACAGCCACAGAAAGCGTGGGGAATAGGCGCGTCCGCACATGGCGTAATTGCCGGCGCCGAAACTGCCGCCGACGACGACCGTGAATTTCGGCACGGCGGCCGTCGCGACCGCCGTCACCATCTTGGCGCCGTCCTTGGCGATGCCGCCCGCCTCATACTTGGCGCCGACCATGAAGCCGGTCGTGTTCTGCAGGAACACGAGCGGCAGGCGGCGCTTCGCGGCGAGTTCGATGAAATGCGTCGCCTTCAGCGCGCTCTCGGAGAACAAGATGCCATTGTTGGCGATGATCCCGACCGGATAGCCACAAATATGGGCGAAGCCGGTCACGAGCGTCGCGCCATACAGCGGCTTGAATTCGTCGAAGTCGCTGTCGTCGACGACGCGCGCGATGATCTCCCTTACGTCGAAGCTCTTGCGCAAATTGGACGGGGCGAGGCCTAACAGCTCATCGGGGTCGTAGCGGGGCGCCAAAGATTCCCGCGCCACGAGCGACGGCGCAGGCTTCGTCCCCAAATTTGCGATCGCCGCGCGCGCCAGCTCGAGCGCGTGCGCGTCATTCTCGGCGAGCTGATCGGCGACGCCCGAGCGCCGGCAATGGACTTCGGCGCCGCCGAGCTCTTCCGCCGTGACGCGCTCGCCCGTCGCCGCTTCGACCAGCGGCGGCCCGGCCAGAAAGATCGTGCCCTGGCCGCGCACGATGATCGTCTCGTCGCTCATCGCCGGCACATAGGCGCCGCCCGCCGTGCAGGAGCCCATGACCACGGCGATCTGCGCCACGCCCGCCGCCGACATCTGCGCCTGATTGTAGAAGATGCGGCCGAAATGATCGCGATCCGGAAACACTTCGTCCTGCGCCGGCAGCGCGGCGCCGCCGGAGTCGACGAGATAGACGCAGGGGAGACGGTTCTGCGCGGCGATCTCCTGGGCGCGCAGATGCTTCTTGACGGTCAGCGGAAAATAGACGCCGCCCTTGACGGTGGCGTCGTTGACGACGACCATGCACTCGCGCGCGCAAATCCGGCCGACGCCGGCGACCACGCCCGCGCAAGGGACCGCGTCATCATAGAGGCCCAAGGAGGCGAAGCGACCGATCTCGAGAAAGGGCGAGAGCGGATCGAGTAGGGCGTCGATGCGCTCGCGCGCCGTCATCTTGCCGCGCGCCACATGCCGCGCGCGCGCCGCCTCGCCGCCGCCCGCGCGGATGCGTTGCGCCGTCGCCTGAAGCCGCGAAATGCGCCCTTCCATGGCGCGGCGGTTCTCGACATAGTCCGCGGAGTCTACGTCGACGGTTGTCTGAAGGATCGGCATCGAGCAATTCTTCCGTGAATCCGAAGCGGCGCCGATACAGGACTCCGCTCCCTCTCCCCGCGCGCGGTGAGAGGGCCGAGAGGGGACGGATTGCGACTGGGAGCCCGATCGTCGCTCACGCCGTCTCCTCGAAAATCTCGCGCCCGATCAGCATGCGGCGGATCTCGCTCGTGCCGGCGCCGATCTCATAGAGCTTGGCGTCGCGCAGCAGCCGGCCTGGCGGGTAGTCGTTCATGTAGCCATTGCCGCCGAGGCATTGGATGGCCTCCAGCGCCATGCGCGTCGCATGCTCGGCGGCGAAGAGGATCGCGCCCGCGGCGTCCTTGCGCGAAGCCCTGCCATTGTCGCACGCCTTGGCGACGGCGTAGACATAGGCGCGCGTCGCGCTCAGCGTCGTATACATGTCGGCGAGCTTACCTTGCATCATCTCGAACTCGCCGATTGAGCGCCCGAACTGCTTGCGGTCGTGGAGATATGGCACAACCACGTCCATGCAGGCCTGCATGATGCCGAGCGGGCCGCCTGCGAGGATCGCGCGCTCGTAATCGAGTCCGCTCATGAGCACGTTGACGCCGCGGTCGACCTGGCCGAGCACGTTTTCTGCGGGGACGAGGCAGTTCTCGAAGATCAGCTCGCAGGTGTTGGATCCGCGCATGCCGAGCTTGTCGAGCTTGGGGCCGCGGACGAGGCCGGGGGAGGCGCCGTCGACGATGAAGGCCGTGATGCCATGCGCGCCCGCCTTGGGCGTCGTCTTGGCGTAAACGATGATCACGTCGGCGTCGGGACCATTGGTGATCCACATCTTGTCGCCGTTCAGGACATATGAATCTTGATGCGCCTCTGCGCGCATCTGCATGTTGACGACGTCGGAACCCGCGGAAGGCTCCGACATCGCGAGGGCGCCGACATGCTCGCCGGAAATGAGCTTCGGCAGATAGCGCAGCTTCTGCTCATGCGCGCCATTGCGATGCAGCTGGTTGAGGCAAAGATTGGAGTGCGCCGCGTAGGAGAGCCCGACCGACGCCGAAGCGCGGCTGATCTCCTCCATCGCGATGACATGCTCGAGATAGCCGAGGCCAGCGCCGCCGTAGTCTTCGGCGATCGTCACGCCGAGAAGCCCAAGGCTTCCCATCTTTCGCCACAGATCGCCGGGAAACGCGTTTTCGGCGTCGATTTTCGGAGCGCGCGGCGCGATCTCGCGCGCGGCGAACTCCTCGACCTGTCGGCGCAGCATCTCCGCCTCGTCGCCGAGATCGAAGTCGAGGACGGGGACCCAATGACGCATGGCCAGTCGCCTTCGGTTGTGTCAGGTCGCGGGCGCTTTGGCGAGAGCGGCAAAAAAATCCAGCGACTGCGGGTTTGCCAGCGCCTCGCGATTCTTGACTTCTCGTCCGCGCATCACGTCGCGCACAGCGAGCTCGACGAGCTTGCCCGACCGTGTATGGGGCAGCTCGGGGGCCGCGAGCACTGCGGCCGGCACATGTCGCGGCGAGGCTTCTTCCTTGAGCTTGCGCTTTATGCGATCGACAAGCGACCTTTCGAGCGCGAAGCCGCCGTGCAGCTTGACGAAAAGCAGGATGCTCTCGGCGCCCTCATGATCCTGCCCAACGGCAAGGGCCTCCTCGATCTCCGGCATGCTCTCGACGATGCGATAGATGTCCGCCGTGCCGATTCGCACGCCATGCGGCTTCAGCGTGGCGTCGGAACGCCCATGGATCACGAAGCCGCCGTTCCGCGTCTGCGTGGCGAAGTCGCCGTGTCGCCAAACGTTGGGGAAGCAGGAGAAATAGGCGTCGCGATACTTTGGTCCGGGCCGCTGCGGCGCGCCGTGAGGATCGTTCCAGAAGCCGAGCGGCATGGACGGAAAGGAGCGGGTGCAGACGAGCTCGCCTTCGCGCCCGTTGACGCGCCGCCCTGACGCATCCCAAGCCTCGACGGCGAGGCCGAGGCCCGGTCCCTGAATCTCGCCGCGATAGACCGGCGACCAGGGGTTGCCGAGAACGAAGCAGGAGAGAATGTCGGCGCCGCCGCTGATGGAGGCGAGCTGCGTATTCGCTTTCACATCCCTGTAGACATAGTCGAAGCTCTGCGGGGCCAGCGGCGAGCCCGTGGAGGCGATGAGGCGCAGCGCCGAGAGGTCGTGCGTCTCGCGCGGCTTCAGTCCCTGCTTTTCGATCGCCCTCAGATAGCCGGCGGAGACGCCGAAGAGGGTCGCGCGCTCGTTCTGAGCGAGATCGAAAAGCGCGGCTCCATCCCTGTCCAGCGGAAAGCCGTCGTAGAGCAGGATCGTCGCTTCGCTCGCCAGCGCCGAAACGAGCCAGTTCCACATCATCCAGCCGGTCGTCGTCGCATAGAATGCACGATCTCCGGGCCTCACGTCGCAATGCAGCTGATGTTCCTTCAGATGCTGCAACAGCGTCCCGCCGGCGCCATGCACGATGCATTTCGGCGCGCCCGTGGTGCCCGATGAGAACATGATGCAGAGCGGGTGGTCGAAGGGCAGCCGGGCGAAGCGTAACGGCGAGTTCGGGCGCGCTTCGATCACCGAGCGCCAGCGGCGCGCCTTGACGAAACCCTCGAGGGGATTTTCGGCGCCAATATACGAGACGACGAGCGTTTCGTGAACGCTCGGAAGCTTCGCCACGATCTCGCGCGCCTGCTGCAGTCGGTCGAGGCCTTCGTTTTTATAAAAGTAACCATCCGAAACGATGAGCGCCTTCGGTTCGATCTGCGCGAAGCGGTCGAGCACGCCGGCGACGCCGAAATCGGGCGAGCAAGAGGCCCACACGGCGCCGATGCTGGCCGCCGCGAGAAGCCCGATCACGGCCTCAGGTCCATTGTGAACATACGCTGCGATGCGATCGCCTGGCGAAATTCCGATGCTTGAGAAATAGTCCGCCAGCGCGCCGACCTCGCCGCAAAGTTCGGCGTAAGTCAGCCGCCGACGCGCTCGACGCTCGCCATAGAAGACGATCGCCGGCGCCTCTTGCGCGCGGGGACGCAGGAGATTCTCGGCGAAGTTCAGCCGCGCTTGCGAAAACCATCTCGCGCCGGGCATCAGGTCGCCCTCGGCGAGCACGGCGTCGCCCTTGTCGCCGAGAACGCCGCAGAAATCCCAGACGCGCGACCAGAACGTCTCGCGATCCGCGACGCTCCAGGCGTGCAAGCCGCGATAATCATAACCCTGCGCGAGAACCGCCGTCTCCGGCGCCACGCCTGCGAACGCGGTCAGGCGTGACTCCCGCCGTCGCTGCTCGTCAGGCGCCCAAGCCACATCCATCGTCGCCTCGTCAGACACCTGCCCCTGATGAGCGAAGGACTTAGCGCCGGGAGGTCGCGTGGCAAGCGGCGCCGGTAACGCTGTCGATCCCGGAGGGGCGGCCAAGTCGAAGACGCGCGCAAAGCCTGGCGTTCGGACGTAGCGGCGCTAGTTGAGATCGCACGCTCGTTGTTGATCGGAGGGAAAGATGGCCGAGGAAGCGTCGGCGAGCGTCAAGAACCGTTATGCGCGAGCGCCCCGCAACGCCGATTGGACGATCGAGCAGGACTGGCGATCCTATAGCGAAGCGGAGCATGATCGCTGGGACCGATTGTTCGCGCGCCAGATCGAGCTCCTGCCGGGACGCGCGTGCGAGGCGTTTCTCGACGCGCTCCACAAGTTGGAGCTCTCGCGCCGCGGCGTGCCGGATTTCGCAGAGCTGAGCGGGCGGCTGTCGTCCTTGACGGGCTGGAGCATCGTCGCCGTAGCCGGCTTGATTCCCGATGACGCCTTCTTCGAGCATCTCGCCAACCGTCGCTTCCCTGCCGGCGCCTTCATCCGCCCGGAGGCGGAGCTCGATTATCTCGAAGAGCCCGACGTCTTTCACGACGTCTTCGGTCACGCGCCGCTGCTCGCCGATCCGGTCTATGCGCGATTTCTCGAAGCCTACGGCAAGGGCGGGCAGCGCGCGCTGCGCCGTCGGCAATTGCCAAATCTTGCGCGGCTCTATTGGTATACGGTCGAGTTCGGCCTTCTGCAGACGCCGCCCGGCCTGCGCATCTTTGGCGCCGGCATCCTCTCCTCGCCGGCGGAAACCGTATTTTCGCTAGAAGACTCCTCGCCGAACCGGGTCGCGTTCGACCTGGAGCGCGTCATGCGCACCAAATATATCATCGACGACTTCCAGCAGACCTATTTCGTCATCGAGAGCTTCGAGCGGCTGCTGCGAGATTGTTATCAGGATTTCGGGCCGCTCTACGACCGGCTGCTCGCGGCGAAGGACATCGAAGCCCATGAGATCATGGCGCAGGATCGCATCGTGGCGCGGGGCGACTTCCATTATTTCCTTGCGAAAGGGAAGGCGCCGCCGCGGGCGGCTTGAAATAGCGGCGCTTCTCCTCGATCTCGCGGAAACTCGGAAGCATTATGCCGTAGTCGGTGAACAGATCGAACAGGACGCCGAAGGCGTCTTCGCGCAACATTTCGAACGCCACTTGCTTCTCGCTGTCGTCCATGGCGCTATTGTGGGGCGCGTTCTCCGGTTGAGACGTTGCTGCGGCGTGACCGTCCGGGTTCCGGAACCCACTCTGTTCCGTTCTTCCAGAAGCCGTTTCGCGGCGCGATGTCGAAGACCGGGCCGCTGGGCTTCGGCGTTTCCCAGCTTTGGAGAGCCGCCGACTATTTCACTTCGAGGCGCGTTCCATCATTGTGTTGAAAATCCCACCCCGAATAGTCCGCAGCGCACCATGTCCAACCGCAAGGACTAAGCGGCTTTATCAAGGACCGCCTTGCCCAGCGACCCCAGATTCTCGTCCAGCTTAAACTTCATTCCGCCGCCGTCAGGGAAATCGGAATCATGTGCTCTCTCGCGACCTCCGCGCCATAGGCGATGGCGGCGCGAATATCTTCGGGCTCGAGTTGCGGATAGGCCTTGAGAAGGTCGGCTTCACTCTCGCCGCTGGCCAGAAAGTCCAGGATTAGGGTCACCCAGATTCGCGTGCCCCTTATGCAGGGCTTGCCGAAGCAAACGTTGGGATCAATCGAGATTCTTTGCAGGAGATTTTCCATAGGCGCATTCTATCAGCATCTGCACGCAAATCCAGTCTCACGCGCCTCCCATCACCACCTGCTCGATCGCCCCGAAAATCGATCTCCCCTCCCCGTCATGCATCTCGATCCGCACCCTGTCGCCGGACTTGAGAAAGGGCGTGCGCGGCGCGCCTTCGAGCAGCGTTTCGACCACGCGCTGCTCGGCGAGGCAGGAGTAGCCGACGCCGCCTCGCGTTACGGGTCTGCCAGGTCCGCCGTCGGCGTCGCGGTTGGAGACCGTGCCCGAGCCGACGATCGTTCCCGCGCAGAGTGTGCGCGTCCTCGCCGCGTGCGCGACTAATTGTCCGAAGTCGAATATCATGTCGACGCCGGCGTTCGGACGCCCGAGCGGCGCGCCGTTGACGAACGAGAGCAACGGCGCTGCGAGTTTCCCGCCGCGCCAGGCGTCGCCAAGCTCGTCGGGCGTGACGGCGACGGGCGAAAAGCTCGACGCGGGCTTCGACTGGAAGAAGCCGAAGCCTTTGGCGATCTCGTTCGGTATCAGGCCGCGCAGGCTTACGTCGTTGGCGAGCATGACGAGCTTCACGTGGTCCCGAGCCGTCAGGGCGTCGACCCCCATGGCCACGTCGTCGGTGATCACGGCGACCTCGGCCTCGAGATCGAGCCCATGGGCTTCGTCGACCAGCGGGATGTCGTCGCGCGGCCCGAGAAAGCCGTCCGAACCGCCCTGATACATCAGGGGGTCGGTCCAGAAAGACGCAGGCATGTCCGCCCCGCGCGCCTTGCGCACGAGCTCCACGTGATTGACGTAGCTCGATCCATCCGCCCATTGATAGGCGCGCGGCAGAGGCGCGGCGCAGTCCTGCTCGCGAAAGGGGAGGCTCGCCGCGGCCCCGGCCTCGAGACGCTCTGAGAGCGCCGCGAGCCGAGGCGCCGACCGCGTCCAGTCATCGAGCGCCGCTTGCAGAGTCGGCGCAACTTCTCCCGCCTCCGCAAAGCGCGAAAGATCGCGCGAGACGACGACGAGGCGGCCGTCGCGCCCATCTTTCAGCGAAGCGAGCTTCATTTGCCTCGACCCTCCGGCGAGCCGTCGAAGAGCTTTGGCAGATCGGACCAGCAGTCGGCGTAATCCTTCTCCAATGTCGGCAAATCGGCGGCATAGGCCGTAAGGTGCTGGGGAAGGCGCGACTCGAACATGAAGGCGAGCGTATTCGAGAGCTTCTCCGGGACCAGCTCGCGCGTCGAGGCGCGCGCGAAGGCGTTCGCGTCGGGACCGTGCGGCGACATCGTGTTGTGGAGGGACATGCCGCCCGGCGCAAAGCCTTCGGGCTTCGCGTCATATTGACCTTCGATCAGCCCCATGAACTCGCTCATCACGTTGCGATGATGCCAGGGCGGCCGGAACGTGTGCTCGGCGACGAGCCAGCGCTCCGAAAAGACCGCGAAGTCGACATTGCCGACGCCCGGCTCTTCCGAAGGAGACGTGAGCACGGAGAAGATCGACGGATCCGGATGGTCGTAGAGCAGGGCGCCGACGGGACAGAAATCGCGCAGGCTGTACTTGTAAGGCGCGTAATTGCCGTGCCAGGCCACGACGTCGAGCGGCGAATGGCCGATCTCCGTCACAAAGAATCGCCCGCCCCATTTCATGGTCAACGAGCACGGCCTCTCCAGATCCTCGAAGCTTGCGACCGGCGTCTTGAAGTCGCGCGCATTGGCGAGACAGTTCGCGCCGATCGCGCCGCGCGCCGGCAGTGTGAGAGGCGCGGCGTAGTTCTCGCAGACGAAGCCGCGCACGGGTCCGTCCGCGAGAGTCGCTTTGAACGTCACCCCGTGCGGGATGATGCAGATGTCCCCGGGGGCGACCGCGATGCGCCCGAACTCGGTGAAGAGCTCCAGTCCGCCCTGCTGAGGGACGAGCAGCATCTCGCCGTCGGCGTTGCAAAAATAGTCGTCCGTCATCGATCGCGTGACAAAAAAGAGATGCGCCGCCATGCCGAGACGCAGATCGCACGAGCCGGCCGTCGTCATCGTGCGAACGCCCTCGACGAAGCTCACGCCCGTCTGCGGCGCAGAAACCGGACCCCAGCGGAATTGGCCGAGGCTCGGTTCGACGCCATCGGGCGCCGTGCGCCACAGGGGCTGATCGGTCTTGGAGAAACGCCTTGCGTGCAGCACCGAGGGCCTGATGCGATAGAGCCAGGCGCGTCGATTGGCGCCGCGCGGCGCCGTGAACGCCGAGCCGGAGAGCTGCTCGGCGTAGAGTCCGTATGGGCAGCGCTGAGGCGAGTTCTGACCTTGCGGCAAGGCTCCGGGCAGCGCCTCGCTCTCAAATTCGTTGCCGAAACCCGTCAGGTAGCGCAGCGCATCCGTCATCGGCCTATTCCGGCGCCCGCTTCAGCACGCCGCGGCTTAGCTGATCTTCTTCGATCGACTCGAACAGCGCGCGGAAATTCCCCTCGCCAAACCCCTCGTCGCCCTTTCTTTGGATGAATTCGAAGAAGATCGGTCCGAGCACGGCCTTGGAGAAAATCTGCAGCAGCACATGTCCAGGCGCGCCGACAACGCCTGGTTCGCCGTCGATGAGCACGCCCAGTCTGCGCATCTTCGCGATTGGCTCCATGGCGTCCGGCAGACGTTTATCGACCGCTGCATAGTAGGCGTCAGGAGGGCTCGGCATGAATTCGAGCCCATTGTCGCGCAACTTCGCGACGGTCTCATAAATGTCATGACAGGCGCAGGCGACGTGCTGAATGCCTTCGCCCTTGTAGGCCCCCAGAAATTCTTCGATCTGGCTCTTGTCGTCGGCGCTCTCGTTGATCGGGATCCGGATCTTGCCGCAGGGACTGGTCATCGCGCGCGAACGCAGGCCGGTGTATTTCCCCTCGATGTCGAAGAAGCGTATCTGACGGAATCCGAAGATGCGCACGTACCAGTCGGCGACGACGTCCATGTGTCCGCGATTGACGTTGTGGGTCAGGTGATCGATGACGGAGAGGCCGGCTCCATAGGGCTTGGGATCGCACGCGCCGAGCCAGCGAAAGTCGACGTCCCAGATCGAGCCCCGCTCGCCGTATCGATCGACGAGATAGATCAGCGCGCCGCCGACCGCTTCTATCGCGGGGATGTTGAGCTCCATTGGGCCGATGCTGGTCGAGACCGGCTTCGCGCCCAGCGCGACGGCGCGCTGATAGGCGAATGCGGCGTCCTTCACGCGAAAGCCCATCGCGCAGGCGCAAGGTCCGTGGAGCCTCGCAAACTCCGCCGCAAAACTGTCCGGCTCGGCGTTGAGCACATAGTTCACCTCGCCCTGGCGATAGAGCTCGACATTCTTGGAGCGATGCCGTGCGACGACGCTGAAGCCCATGCGGCGGAATATCTCGCCCAGTCTTTCAGGCTCCGGATGCGCGAATTCGACGAATTCGAATCCATCCGTGCCCAGCGGGTTTCGCTCCCCCGTTTCCTGCGCTTCCGCGCGGGGTCGAGCGCTTCCCATGGCTGCTTTCTCCCCTAATTCATCGTTCGCGTGGAACTGACGGTGAAATAGGGCGACCGCGGGAAAATTCGAGGCCGATCGACCTCCCGGCAAGGCCCGTTGCGAAGGGGAGACAGCGGGTGATTTTCTATGACTACTGGCGCTCGTCCGCCGCCCATCGCGTCCGCATCGCGCTGGCGCTGAAAGGCGTCAAATTCGAGCGCCGCCCCGTGAATCTCTTGCGCGCGGAGCAACGCGATCCTTCCTATCTCGGCAAGAACCCGCAGGGGCTCGTTCCGGCGCTGGAGCTCGATGACGGAACGGTCCTCACCCAATCGCTCGCCATCACATTCTATCTGGAGTCGCTGCAACCGACGCCGGAGCTGATCCCCCGGGACCCGGCGCTCGCCGCCAAATCCTTGGCCGTGGCGCTCGCGATCGCCTGCGACATCCACCCGCTCAACAATTCACGCGTCGCGGCTTATCTGCGCGAAGAGCTCCGCGTCCCCGACGCCGGCCTGGACGCGTGGCGGCGTCACTGGATCCTCAAAGGCGGGCTTGAGCCCGTCGAGCGCCTGATCGAGCCTTCGCCCTTCTGCTTCGGCGCCGCTCCCACGATCGCCGACGTCTGTCTCATCCCTCAGCTTTACAACGCCAGGCGATTCGAGGCGCCGCTCGGCCATCTTCCTCGGATCCTTGGCGTCGAGGCTGCGTGCCGCGAGCTGCCGGCTTTCATTGCGGCGCAGCCATCCAACCAGACCGACGCCGAATGAAGCCGCAAACATTGTGAGGAGCTGGAATCGAGACGCATATGCAGGAGCTCCACCATTTCATCGGCGGCAAGCGGCTTCCCGGCGCGTCGGGGCGCTACGCCGACGGCTTCGAGCCCATGACGGGCAGGATCATCTCGCGCGTGCCGCTCGCATCCACGGCGGAAGTCCGCGCGGCTGTGGAGAATGCGCGCGCGGCGCAACCCGCCTGGGCCGCCGTCAACGCGCAGCGTCGCGCCCGCGTGCTGATCCGCTTCCTGGACCTCGTCCAGCACGAGATGGAGCCGCTCGCGCGGCTTCTTGCGCGAGAACACGGCAAGACCATCGCCGACGCCAAGGGCGACATCCAGCGCGGGCTCGAGGTCGTCGAATTCGCGATCGGCGCGCCGCATTTCCTGAAAGGCGAGTTCACCGACGGCGCCGGTCCGGGAATCGACGTCTATTCGATGCGCCAGCCGCTGGGCGTCGTCGCCGGGATCACGCCCTTCAACTTCCCGGCCATGATTCCGATGTGGAAGTTCGCGCCCGCTATCGCCTGCGGCAACGCCTTCGTCCTGAAGCCCTCGGAACGGGACCCCGGCGTGCCGCTGCGCCTTGCCGAGCTCATGATCGAAGCAGGCTTGCCGGCCGGCGTGCTCAATGTCGTCAATGGCGACAGGGAGGCCGTCGACGCGCTGCTCGACGATCCTGACGTCAGAGCCATCGGCTTCGTCGGCTCGACGCTCGTCGCCGAATATGTCTACGCGCGCGCGGCCGCCAGCGGCAAACGCGCGCAATGTTTCGGCGGCGCGAAGAATCACATGATCGTCATGCCCGACGCCGACATGGACCAAGCAGTCGACGCGCTGATCGGCGCCGGCTACGGCTCGGCGGGCGAGCGCTGCATGGCGATCTCCGTCGCCGTGCCCGTCGGCGAGCGAACCGCGGATGAGCTCGTCGAACGTCTCGCGCCGCGGGTCGAAGGGCTCAGGATCGGGCCTTCGCTCGACGAGGGCGTCGAGTTCGGGCCGCTCGTCACGCCGGCGCATCTTGAAAAGGTCAAGAGCTACATCGCGCTCGGCGTGCAAGAGGGCGCGCGGCTCGTGGTCGATGGACGCGGCTTTAAGCTTCAGGGCCATGAGGACGGCTTTTATCTCGGCGGCTGTCTCTTCGACCGCGTGACGCGGGACATGCGCATCTATCGTGAGGAGATCTTCGGGCCGGTGCTCTGCGTCGCGCGCGCGCGGGACGCGGCCGAAGCGCTTGTGCTCGCCAATGAGCACGAATTCGGTAATGGCGTCGCCATCTTCACCCGCGACGGCGCGACGGCGCGCGACTTTGCGTCGAAAGTCGATGTCGGCATGGTCGGCGTCAACGTGCCGATCCCGACACCGCTCGCCTATTACACTTTCGGAGGCTGGAAACGTTCGATCTTCGGCGATCTCAACCAGCACGGCCCTGACGCCATGCGCTTCTATACGAGGACAAAGACCGTGACCTCGCGCTGGCCGAGCGAGGTCGAAAGAGGCGCGAGCTTCGTCATCCCGACCGTGGACCGGACATGAGGATTGCTTTCATCGGGCTCGGCGCCATGGGCGGGCCGATGGCCGCCAATCTCGTCGTGGCGGGGCATGACGTGGTCGGCTTCGACCCCGTCCCGGAGCTCTGCGCTCAAGCGAAAGGAGCTGGCGTCGAGAATGGCGCTTCTGCACGGGACGCCGCGACGGAAGCCGGCGTCGTCGTCACCATGCTTCCGGGAGGCGAGGCGGTGCTCTCGGTGTGGACCGAGCTGTTGCCGCGCGTGTCGGAAGGCACTCTGTTCATCGACTGCTCGACCATCGACGTCGTCAGCGCGCGCGAGGCGCACCGTCTCGCCGGCCTCGCCGGGCAGGCTTCGGTCGACGCGCCGGTTTCGGGCGGCGTATCCGGCGCCAAGGCCGGGTCGCTGACCTTCATGTGCGGCGGCGAGGCGCCGGCGGTGGCGCGCGCGCGGCCCATCCTCTCGGGCATGGGCAAGGCGATCATCCATTGCGGCGAGGGCGGTCTCGGCCAGGCCGCGAAGCTCTGCAACAACATGATGCTCGGCGCGACGATGGTCGTGACCTGCGAGGCCTTCGTCCTGGCCGAGAGGCTCGGGCTCTCGCATCAGGCGCTGTTCAGCGCCGCCTCCGTGTCGTCCGGACAATCCTGGTCGCTCACGAGCTATTGCCCTGCGCCCGAACTCGTGCCGTCATCGCCCGCCAACGACGACTACAGGCCGGGATTCAAGGCGTCGCTGATGCTGAAGGATCTGAAGCTCGCGCAAGAGGCCGCCGCCGCGGCGGGCGTCGCGACGCCGCTCGGGGCTATGGCGGCGCAGCTCTATGCGCTCTTCAATGCCGCTGGCGGGGGCGCCACGGATTTTTCCGGCGTCATAAAAATGATCCGCGGAAGCTCGGAAAGAGGCGAGTAGGGCGCCGGATCATCCCCCGAAAAGCTTCTCGAAGAAGTTCTTCTCCCGCGCCGCCGGGCGAGTGTCGGCGCGCTTCGTTCCGCCCGTCGGGATGTCTTCAGGCGGAATCAGCGCCTCCAGGCCATGCGGCGCGAGCTGCGTCGGCGCGGCGGCCCGCGGACGCGGCGGCGGCTCCGGATGCGACGGCGGCTCGGGACGCAGCGGCGCCGGCGCGCTGGCGCCGCCGCCAAAAATATCGAGAAACGCGCCCGCCACCCGCGCGGGCTGCGGCGCCTCCTCGCGGCGCCACTCGCCGCCGGGGAGCGGCGCGGGCGGCAGGCCCTGATGCGCCGCCTTCATGAAGCGGCTCCAGATCTCGACCGGCAGGTTGCCGCCCGAAACCTTCTTCGTCGGCGACGAGTCGTCATTGCCGAGCCAGACGCCGGCGACGAGCCGGCTCGTGTAGCCGACGAACCAGGCGTCGCGGAATTCCTGGCTCGTGCCGGTCTTGCCTGCGGCCTGCCACCCTGGCAGCTCCGCCTTGCGCGCTGTCCCCGTCAGCAGCGTCTCCTCCATCATCGAATTCATCATCGCGACGTAGCGGGGCTCGATCACGCGCCCGTTCGAGGCGCCCTTGAACTGATAGAGCGTCCGTCCATCCGTCGTCTTGACGCGCATGATGATGTGCGTCTGGACGCCGATCCCGCCATTGCTGAACGGCGCATAGGCGGCGACGAGCTCGAGCGGCGTCACTTCCGAGGCGCCGAGCGCGAGCGAGGGCGTCGGCTGCAAGTCCGAGCCGATGCCGAGCCGGTGCGCGGTGCGCGCCACAGCCTTGGGGCCGACCTCCATGCCGACGCGCACGGCGACCGTATTGAGCGAGAGCGACAGCGCCCTGGTCAGCGTTACGGGGCCGAAATATTCGCGGCTGTAGTTCTCGGGCCGCCAGCCTTTGACCTCGATCGGCCCGTCCTCGCGCACCGTGTCGGGCGTCAGGCCCTGCTCCAGCCCCGTCAGATAGACGAAGGGCTTGAACGCCGAGCCCGGCTGGCGTTTCGCGGCGACGGCGCGGTTGAACTGACTGTCGGCATAGTCGCGTCCGCCGACGAGCGCGCGGATCGCCCCTGAACCGTCGAGCGCAACGAGCGCGCCTTGCTCCACGCCGTACTTGTCGCCCTTCCTGGCGAGTTCCTCGGTCAGCGCGCGCTCTGCGGCGTTCTGCAGCGGCCGCTGCAGCGTCGTCGTGACGACGAGGTCTTCGTCGATCGCGGCGAGGCGCTCGTGCAGCGCGTCCATGACGTAATCGGCGGCGTAGTTGATCGAGCCCGCGCCATTGTCGCGCCGCACGCGCGCAGGATTGGCGATCGCCGTCTTCTCCATGCCGGCGGAGATGAGGCCCTGCGTTTCCATCGCTTCGAGCACCTGCCCCGCGCGCTCTGTCGCGCCCTTGGGGTTGCGGTCGGGCGCGAGCCTGCTCGGGGCCTTGACGAGGCCGGCCAGCGTCGCGGCTTCGGCGAGCGTCAGCTCGCGCGCGCCATGGCCGTAGTAACGGCGCGCCGCCGCTTCGACGCCATAGGCGCCGGAGCCGAAATAGACGCGATTGAGGTAAAGCTCGAGGATCTGGTCCTTGGAAAATTTGTGCTCGAGCCACAGCGCCAGAATCGCCTCCTGGATCTTGCGCGAGAGCGTGCGCTCCTGCGTCAGGAAGAGGTTCTTGGCGAGCTGCTGCGTCAGCGTCGAGCCGCCCTGCACGCCGCCGCGATGCAGCAGGTCGCGCCCGAGCGCGCGCAGCACGCCCGTGGGATCGATGCCCCAATGCGCGTAGAAGCGGTGGTCCTCGATGGCGACGAAGGCCTTGGGCAGATAGGGCGGCAGATCCTTGAGCGGCACGGCGGCGCCGCCCATGTCGCCGCGATTGGCGAGCAGCTCCCCTTCCGCGGAGAGGATGGCGATGTTCGGCGGGCGCTTGGGGACGGAAAGCTGATCAATCGGCGGCAGGCGCGCCCCGTAAAAGAGCACGACGCCGGCAAGACCGATGAAGCCCCAAAGGCCGAGAACGAGCGACCAGTAGAAGAGGCCGCCGAAGAGAGAGCCGGAGCGCCGACGGCTGGGCTTTTCCTGGCGCATTTCTTCGCGTTTCTCCTGCCGCCTCTGGCGCGGCTTCTCTGCAAACGCAGCGTCGAATGTCGGTTCGCGCCGCTCGTCTTTGCGCGCCATGGGGCCTCCTGCGCTTCGCGCCGCGCATCCTCGCAGAAGGCGGATTTGAAACGTGTTTACGACAAGTTAGCGGGAGCTTTTTAAGGCGGGGTAAAGCGGCGGCGCGGGGGCGGCGGGGTTGGCGCGAGGGCGGACGCAGCCGGGACCGGCTCCAGCGGCTCTATCGCGAGGTCAGCGTAGAGCAAGCGCCCCGAGACGAGCCATTCGGAGGGCGATCGCGCGGCGAGGCCGAGCGCGATCCGCTGCAGAACGCAGCTCTCGACGGGAACCGTGAAGTCGAAGGCGAAGTCTTTCCAGTCGCGGGCGGCGCCGAGCGCCATCTCGCTCTCGCCCAGGATCTCCTGGGCGTCGAGGCAGGCCGCCTGCCAGCGCAATCCGCGGCGACCGACGAGCTCGCCGCGGTAGCGCCCCTTGAACCGGTATGAGCCCGGCGCGAGGCGGACCAGCTGCGAGACGCCGTGCGGCGTCGTCCGCGCCGCGCCATAGGCGATCGAAAGCGCGCCGCGCCCGGAACCGTCGGGAGGAGGCGCGATCTCGATCGTCGTCGACTCGCCGCGCGTGACGATCCAGTCGAAGGGGAGACCGGAGGGCGTCCAGGCGAAGTCGCCGTTGTAGAGCAGGCCGGTTTTTTCGAGCCGCTGCGTCGGCAAAAAGTCGCGCCAGACGTCATAGGCGAAGGCGTGGAGCCTATGCTGCAGCAAAAAGCCGATGTAGCGCGCGAGCGACTCGTTCGTCGGCGGGAAGGGGCCGTCCTTCAGCGGCGCCATCACGCGCAGCGGCGTGCGCGCATCATGCGACGCCAGCGGCAGCTCGTTGAGGAAGGAGTCGCGCCAGCGCGGCTTCGACGCCATGAGCCGGTCGATCTCGCCCGCCGCATCCGGCCTCTCCGCCATCTGCGCGAGAAACGGTATCGCTGCGGGCAGCAGCTGCGGGCGCACGCAGAGCAGGATGTCGGCTCGCCTCGCGGCGTCCGCATAATGCGCCGAGGCGAAGCTGTCTTGAATGAGCCAGAGCAGCGCATCGGTCTCATGGATGGAGCGGCGCGCCGCCGCCTGCATGAGGTCGCGCGCGACGCGTGGGGGCGACACTGCGCCGAGAATGCGAAACGCGTCGGCGTCCAGCGGCTCCGCGACAATCGCGCTTCTCGCGAGCGCGCGGATTTCATCGAGCCTGTGAGCGTCGTCGGCTTTCGCCTCGATCGCCTGCTCGAGCTCTTGCTGCGCCAGCGCGGTGAGCGCCGTCGGATCTCCCGGCGCGAGCGCCAGGGCGGCTGCCGGCGACTGCGCGGCGAAGAAGGCCGGAAGACTGACTGTCGCGATGCGCCAGGCCAACAACAGGCCAAGAAGCGCAAGCCCGAAAATTCTGGCGTGCGTTCGGCTCATCGCGCGGGCCTCAACGTGAAATACAGATCCTTGGCGAGCGACTTTGCGCCGAGCCGATGGTACGGCGCGCCGAAATAGGCGTTGACGCGAAGCATCTCGGCAAGCGCCGATAGCCTGCGCGCTCGCGAGTCTGCGCGATAGAGACCTTCGCGCCGAGCGAGCAGAGCAGAGAGAGACCGCAAGTCGGCGGCCGCAGACGCGAGGCGTCGAGCGATCGCGGTGTTGGTCGTCTCGTCGCGGACGCCCAGGAAGGACTCCGCGAGAGCGGCGGCCAGCAGAGAGAAGCGACGATAATAGTTGGGATTGGCGGTGGTCAGATGCTTGGCGTGCTCGTCCAGCGTCGCCCGCGCGCGCCCTAATGTCGCGCGCGGATCGATCGCCCGCGCCGCATAGTCGGTCGGCGTGATCGATGAGCCGTGCCGGCGCCATATGACCAGAGGCTCGCGGATCAGCATGACGTCGCCGAGCGTCGACGCCAGAATGCCGGCCCACCAGTCGTGTCCGATCGGCGTCGCCAGCAGCGTCGCAAGATCGACCGGCGCGACGTCGCGTCCGAGTTCCGTGTAATAGAAAGGGCGGCGCGAGGCGTCGATGTCCCGCATCAGCGAGGCGCGACAGATCAGAGAGAAGCCGTAATAGGTCGTCAGGGCGTGAAGCGCGCCGCGCCGCGCCCGGATGTCCCGACCATGGCTCGGAAATCTGTGGCCCGTCAGAGCGAGCTTCGCATCGGCGACGAGCGCCGAATGCGAGATCGCCATGAGTTTCTCGTCGCCGTGGCGGTCGAGGATTTCCGCGACCTTCGACAGCTTGTTCGGCAGCCAGACGTCGTCCTGGTCGCAAAAGGCGATCCAGTCGCCGCGACAGAGCGTCGAAGCCTTGCAGAAATTCTCCGACCATCCAACGTTCGTGTCGTTGACGTGGAGTCGCACTGGGAATGGCGCGCGGCGGGCGAAAGCCGCGACGATCGAAACTGTCGCGTCCTGCGAGCGATCGTCGCAGACGACGAGCTCATGCGGCGGCGTCGCTTGCGCGCGCAGGCTCTCGAGCTGCTCCCCGAGATAGGTCTCGCCGTTATAGGTCGCCATCGCGACGGATATGCGGGGCGGCATCCGCGTCTCTCAATCGTTTCGCGCGACCACGGTCAGGAACTCCCGTCGCGACGGGGACAGCAGGCGTCGCAGCCGATCGGCCAGCAACATCGCTCTGAAACGCGGCGAGAGCGCGATGTCGGCTTCCGCAGGCAGGCCGCGCGTCAAAGCCTCGCTCGACGTCATCACGAGGGTCGCAGGGCTCATGTCGGGCATGGTCTCGACACGCGCGAACCCGGCGGCGCGCAGCGCGTCGTCCAGCGATTGCGCGTTGAAGAGCACGAGGTGACGCGGCGGTTCAAGGCCGCGCCAATGGCGCCCGTAGCGGGCGTGGCCCAGACTGTCGATATTCGGGGTTTCAACCCACAGACGCCCGTCGGGCTTGAGCAGTCGGCGGCAGGCTCTCGCGAGCGCAATGGGGTCGTGCGCGTGCTCGATGACATGGGCCAGCGTGATGACGTCGAAGAGCGCGCTTTGCCCGTCGAAGAGGTCGATCGAGCCCTCGCGGACCTCGAGTCCGCGGCTGCGGCAATTGGCGACCGCGGCAGGGTCGGGGTCGACGCCCTCGACGCTCCAGCCGCACAGCCGCGCGATCTCGAGGAAGGAGCCGTCGCCGCATCCGACATCGAGCAGCCGTCCCTGCGGCGTCGGAGGGGGCAGATGGCGATAGAAGCGATCGATCGCATTCTTATAAGGGCGCGCCGCCAGGACCAGATAACGCCCGAGGCTGGTCGCGGGAGAGTCGGGGCGCAAGAAGAAGCGGCGATTGAGGTATCCGTTCGCCAGCCGTCGGCGGAGCCTCTGCGCGAAGCCGAGCGAATCATATGGCTGGCGCGGCGCCGCCTCGCGAGCGGGGCGCGCGCGATGCGTATAATAGGTCGCGTAGGCCAGATGGATGGACGCAGGCGACGGGCGCGGACTAAGATAGGCGGAGCCGCAGTTCAAGCAGCGCCAGCTGCGCCACTTGCCCGGCGCGCACCTGAAGACGATGTCCTCGAGGCCCTCGTACAGTAACGCGCGCGACGCGCTCGAACAGATCGGGCAGACGTCGGCCGCTTCGAGTTCCGTCTCTGGCCATCGCGCGTCTGGTCGCAGGTCGGTCATCGCCTCGCCCGGAGAAGATCGTCAGAGGGCTTCCTCAGCAGCCGCGTTCCCGCTTCGCGCCAAGCCGGCGGGCAATTGCGCCACGACCAGGCGGAGGTCGCCGCGACGAGGCCAAGACTTGAGATCCATCGCCAGGGGCTGTGGCCGAACGGCCCGGAGGCGAGCAGCGCCACCGCCAGGGCGAGAAGCAGCAAGACGAGCGGCGTCCTTACCATGTCCAGGCCGCGCTTCAAATTTTCGCCAAAGTGGAGCAGCAGCACGAGATCGCCGAATGCGCGGAGGGCGAAGGCCAGCGCCGCGCCCGGCAGCCCCCAAAGCGTCAAGCCGAGGACCAGGAGCAGGATGTAAGGCGCAAGCTCCAGCACATGGCATCTGGCGGTCAGGTTCGGACGCCCGGCCGCCAACAGCTGCGCAAAGGGCGCCATGGCGAGGCCGTTGCACCAAAATCCGATCAGCAGAATCTGGTCGGCGACATTCGCACGGGCGGCGAACTCGGGTCCGAGCCAGACCTGAAAGAAAGGCTCGACGAACAGGATCGCCATCACGATCATCGGCGCCGTGGCGACCGCGAGGGCGCGGATCGCCTGCGCCGCGAGGCGGCGACGCTCGTCCGCATCGGCGCGCGCGAGTTCGGGGAGCATGGCGCCCGTGAGCGCGGACGCCGCGAGATTGGAGCGCTCAGCGAGTTGGAACGGAACCGAGTAATAGGTCACGGCTTTCGCGCCGGCGCCGGCCCCGATGACGAAACGATCCAGCATCACCATGAACGGGCTGATGACGTTCGACACCGTGAACCAGCCGCCGAAGCGCAGCAGCGCTTTCGCTTCGGCTGTAGAGAAAGTGGGCGGATCCTCTCCGAGCACGTGGATCTTGCAGCGCCAAAAGGCGAGCAAGACCGATGTCGCGCGGGCGCAAAGAACGGCAGGCAGCAGGAAACAGAGCTCGGGGCCGATCGCAAGCGCGACGGCCAGAGGGAGGAGCTGAAACAGGACGGCTCCGGCAAGGCTGATCAAATTGAGCTCCAGAAACCGGCTGCGCCCTTCCAGCGCGCCCCCGAGCACATTGGCGAGCATCGCGGCCGGCAGGAGCGACGCGAGCCAGACCAGCGCGGGCGCGAACTCGGATTGCAACGCCGGTTCGATCGCCATGATCCGCCCGACGAAAACCCACGCTGCGAGCCAGATCAGCAGGGCGCCGAGAAGGCCCAAAGCCGCTTCGACGAAGAGCGCAGTCCATAAGCAGGCGGAGCGCGCCCGAGGAGAAGAAGAGTCGAGCGATGCGATGCGCTGCGCCGTCGCGCGCCCGAGCCCCAGGTCCGCCAGACCGAAGTAGCCGAGGAGCGACCACAGCACCGCGAGCGCCCCATAGCGCGCGTCGCCGATCGCGCGGATGTAGATCGGGATCGTCACGAGCGACAGGAGCGTCGGAGCGATCGCGCCGAGAAGATTATAGGCGGTGCGCCTTCCGAGGCTCACGGTCGGCGATCCTGCTTCATCCGAGGAGGCGTCGCGCCCAGACTTGGGCGACGACGGCCCTCGCGGGCAAGGGGGCGCGCAAGCGCCGATAGGCCCGACAGTCCGCGGGAATGCGGGTGAGGCCCGCGATAACGCCGCGCCTTCGGCCTACCCGCAGGCAATGGACGACGATCGAGGCGACCTGCAGGGCGCCGAGACTCCAAAGCCACGCCGGATAGCGCAGAAACGCGAGCAGCGCAGCGTTGGCGACCACAAATTCCGTGATGTCGGCGCCGTCATGATGCTTGTGGTCGGTGTCATGAAAGACGCGCAAATCGTCCGATCCATAGATCTTCTTACCTTTGGCGGCGAGTTGCAGCGCCACGTCGTTCTCCTCGACGCCATAGGCGATGGGTCGCGGCGCATAGCCCGTGATTTCGCGATAGGCGCTAACCCGCAACGCGTGCCCGCAGCCGGTGAAGGTTCGTCGCTCGTCGAGCGTCGGTCTTCTATTCGCGTCGGCCTCGCCATGCCTCCATATGCTTGCGCCGATCAGCGCCGCCTGCGGCTGCGATTCGAACAAGTTGACGACGCTTCCGAAGAAGTCTTCGTCGACCGGATAGGAATCGTCGTCGAAGCTCGCGGCCAGCGGGCTCGCGCATCGAAGCAGACAGCGGTGGCGCCCGCCGCCCGGACCCACGCGATCGCGCGAGCCGATGACGTTGACGCCAGAAAAGCGCCGCCGGACCTCGTCCGCGACGTGCGCGTCGGCGCCGTCGACATGGACCCAGATTTCGGCCGGCGCCGGATCGCAGCGGAGAATCCGCTCCAGAACATGACAGAGCCGATCGCAACGATTGAACGTTGGAATGACGACGGCCACGGGAACGATCTTCGCCATCGTAGCGATTCCTGCGCAGACGCGCGGCGCCGGGGGCTGGCCGAATGACGGGACGGCTCGCGCCCGCGCCGGCGTTTCCCATCCATTTAACAAATTAAGAGGCTCCTGTCGCGCTTGCGGCGACTGTCCATTCCTGCGGCTTGGAGCGCGTCGGCCTATAAAGAATAAGACCGCTCGCTTCCAACAGTCGGTCAAATGCTCCGCGTAGAACGCTTATCGAAGACCGGGCGCTCACCTTCAGCGCTCGCCTGGAGCGGAAGCGAATCTTACCCGCGATGCAGCCCAAAGGTCTGTCGAAATAGCAGGGATGACAGCCGCCGCAGCCTTGACGTTGTTTGCCCGTTTGAAAGCGTGTCGATCCGCTGCTCCGTTCGTCTCGGGACCGCCTCCGCGAGTCGAACGTCGGCGGAGCCAAATTCTTTTGGCGCATCATTGAGTTCGCACCGTTGTCACTGATCTGCTTCGCCGGCGGTTTTCGATCCACGGCTGGCGGAAACCAGTTTTTAAGCGATCGCATAGCAACCGGCTCATTTTGGATCCGCCCGCCCAACGCCCCATGTTGCAGATTTCCGCGCGACGTCGTCGTCCGTCGAAAAAATCCGAACTTCGTCTCGGCCCATCACTAGGGCAGACTCGGGCGAAATTCAAAAAAATCGGTCGACATCCTTGGCTAAAGCGTCTTTATGTTTGACTTTTAGAAACTACATGAATTAAATGGCCGTCGAATCGACCCCAGGGGAGGGACACATGTCAGAGCACGATAACCAAGCATTAGTCGCGCAAATATTGTCATCCTATCTCTCGAACAACTCTGTGGCTCCCGCCGACCTCCCATCAGTCATCGATGCGGTCAAGAAGGCCTTCGGCGGCGGCGCGGCTCCATCTTCCGTGGCGCCTGCCGATGAGGCGAAGAAATGGCAGCCGGCGGTTCCCGTGAAAAAATCGGTGAGCCCCGATTCGGTCATCTGCTTGTGCTGCGGCGGAAGCTTCAAGTCGCTCAAGCGGCATCTGCAAGCGGAACATGGGTTGACGCCCGACGAATATCGCGCTGCTTTCAGCTTGAAGAGCGATCACCCGATCGTTGCTCCCAATTACGCCGCACAGCGCTCGGCCCTCGCCAAGTCGCTTGGACTTGGTCGCAAGGCCACGAAGCCGACCGCCGCTCCCAGGAAGGCCGCCGCGAAAAGCTCCGCAGCGAAAAAGTCTGACAGTTGATCGGGGGCGCGCCGCTCTGAGAGATCCACCCGACGAGACGGCAGGATTGATGCTCAGGCAAGCCGCATGAGCGGCTCGCCGACGCGGATGCGGGCGCCTTCGCCGATGCTCTCGTGCAAAGCGACGCCTTTGGGGGCGAACACGACGATCGTCGAGCCGTGCTCGAACCAGCCCATCTTCTGACCCTTTCGCAGGGTCGCCGAGCAGGCGACGTCGTTTCGCTCACCGCGCCGCAGATTGAGCGGACCGTCGAGGAAGTCGAAGCGCATCGAGGCCACGAGCACCGCCGCGACGGGCGCCAGCGTGAGAGGCTGGCCCGTGGCGGCGAGCCTCGTCCGAATTACAGCTCGCTCATTCTTGCAATAAAGCCTGTCGACGCGACGCAGCGTTGCAGGATTCACGTTCCAGACATCGCCCGCGATATAAGTCAGGCGTTCGACGAGACAGTCATGCGGCGCATGAAAATGATGATACATGCTGGATAGCAGCCGCAGCGTCGCATAGCAGCCGTCCCGGTGCGCCTCGACGAGCTCCTGGTCCTGCAGCAGCTCGCCGAGCCGGTACGGCGACCCCTTTATCTGCAAAACCTCGTCGCCGTCGATGCGACCACACGCCCCAACGATGGCGTCGCAGGGGCTGACGATGACTTCGGGCCGCTGGTCGATGGGCCGCGCGCCGTCTTTCAGTTCGCGCACGAAGCAGTCGTGCAGGCTGTGAAACTGCTGCTTTGCGGCGTCGCTCAAATCGAGATCGGCGAACATGCGCCAGAGGCCGATGGAGACGCCGCGCACGACGGGATGCTCGATCTTGCTGAACCAGCCCATGAATTGCGTGAGGGCGCGGCGGCCGATGAAGTTCGTGACCAGGAAATTTATGTCTTCCTGCTCGAAGAGTTGCAGTTTGCGGGGGCGAAGCGTCATGCATGGTTCAAATCACACGGCTAGTTGTCCGATTCATGACGCTCACTTCGAACACGATCCCTCTCTATGCGCTCGCGGCCGCCGCTGTCGCGGTCGCCGCCCCCAAGCTGCGGCGCAGGCTGCAGCTCTCGCGAGCCAAGCATCCCTCGCTCGCCGGTCATCCGCGCATGGCGCGATTCCTGGCGTCGCTGCTGCCCTTCTATGAGTACAATGAGACGCGCTTCTTCAACTGCGACGACGCGCCGCCGGAAATCGCGCGCCGCCGCCGCGAGGGTTTCGCGAAGCTGGCGGAAACCTACAGGCGAAACTTTGTCGAAACGAAGCGGCTGACGGATGAGATCAGCGGCGGCGTCTCGGACCTGCAATTCATAGATCGCTATCGCACGCCGTTTCAATTCCGCCGCCATGTGTCGCAAAACCTCGCCGCGGGCGCCTTTCTGCGCGGCTCCTGCGGCGTGAGGGTGATCGATCTCGACGGCAATGAGTTTTTCGATCTCTCGGGATCCTACGGCGTCAACGTCTTCGGCTATGACTTCTACAAGCAGACGATAGAGGAAGGCGCCGCCGACGTGCGGGATCTCGGGCCGTTTCTCGGCGCCTATCATCCGGCGATCGTCGACAATGTCCGGATCCTCAAAAGCATTTCCGGAATGGACGAGGTCTCGTTCCACATGTCCGGGACTGAGGCGGTCATGCAGGCCGTGCGACTCGCGCGCTATGCGACGCGCCGCTCGCATCTCGTCCGCTTTTGCGGCGCCTATCACGGCTGGTGGGGCGACGTGCAGCCCGGGATCGGCAACCCCGTCCCGGCGCACGAGACATACACGCTGAAAGAGATGTCCGAGGATACATTGCGCGTGCTGCGTTCGCGTCGCGACATCGCCTGCGTCCTCGTCAATCCGTTGCAGGCGCTGGCGCCGAACCAGCCGGCGGCTGCGGACTCTTCCCTCGTCGACGCTTCGCGCGCCGCGCATTTCGACCGGGCGGCCTATACGCACTGGCTGAATGACCTTCGCGCCGTTTGCAGCGAGCGCGGAATTGCGCTGATTTTCGACGAGGTTCTGGTCGGCTTTCGCCTCGCGCCCGGGGGCGCGCAGGAATATTTCGGCATCAAGGCCGATCTCGTCACCTACGGCAAAACCGTCGCGGGCGGCTTGCCGATCGGCGTGCTCTGCGGTCGCAGGGAGCTCATGCGGCGCTTTCGCGACGACCGACCCGCGGATATCTGTTTCGCGCGCGGAACCTTCAATTCCCATCCTTACGTGATGGGCGCGATGCGGCGCTTTCTGACAAGGCTCGAGACGCCCCAGTTGCGGGAGCGCTATCGCGATCTCGATCAGATTTGGAACGAGCGGGCGCGACTGCTCAACGCGCGTCTCGAAGCGGCCGAGTTGCCGATCAAAGTCGCCAGCATGTCGACGGTCTGGACCGTCTGCTACAAGCAGCCTAGCCGCTACAATTGGATGCTGCAGTTCTATCTGCGCGCGGAGGGGCTGGCGCTGAGCTGGGTCGGAACGGGCCGATTGATCTTCAGTCTCGACTATACGGAGGCGGATTTCGCCGCCGTCGTCGAGCGCTTCGTCGCGGCAGGCCTGAAGATGCGTGACGACGGGTGGTTCTGGCGCCCGCGGGGCGCGACGAACCGGTCGATCAGGCGGCGGGTCCTCAAGGAAATGCTGGCGCGCCGCCTGGAAGAGCTCAGAAGTTGGGGCCGCTAATGCGCGGGCGCCGGCTCGTCGTCGATCTCTCCCTCTTCGTCATCCTCGACGACGAGCTCGTGCTCGGGGCCGGAATTCGTGAAGAGATAGAGCGGCGACTTGTAGTAGATCTGGATGTCGTGGAACGGATCCGTCAGGATCTTCATCGCCCAGACGAGTCCGGTCGCGAAATCCTGCTGGACGAACAGTTGCAGGATGCGGAAGATGAATCCGCCGGCGCCGACCGCGAACCAGATATAGCCGACGTGGCGGAAAAGCTCCCACGTGCTCGTCGGCGTCGGGAGGAGGCCGAATATGGTGGGATCGACGAGCAGCACCAGCGGCGACAGGGCCCAGATGGCCATGAGCACGCGCTTTCTCTGCAGGTTATAGCCGACCTTGATCGATTCCTTATATTCGTGCGTCGCGTGGTTGACTTCGTCGTAGCCTCGCGGCTCGAAGAAGAAGTGACCAGATTGTCGTGTCGTCATGGACACGAGCCACGCCACGAGCGCGGCAAGCGCGGGATCCTTCAGGAGAAGCGCGTAGCTACAGAGAAAGCTGATCGCGCTCACGAAATGCAGAGACTGGTTGACCAGGCTGTGATGATAGTAGCGATGGTCGTCCCACCGCTGGATTTTCAGGGAGTTCAGGAAGTTTTGCATGGCGCGCCTTCAACCGCAGGGCAGATTTTTATTTGGGTATTTCGGTTTCGTGAAACGGCTATGACAGGTTTTGCACATGGCCTGTGAGATCCACGGGCGCGAAGGAAACAGCTCTTCGTTCGCGAAGCCGCGTGTGAACAAAGAGGGGCGCGGCTTGCGTGAGCACGATGCGCGGCGCTGCGTAAGGCGCGGCTTGCGCCCCATTGATCTCGCTTCGCATTTCGGCCCGGCGGGCGCGAGGCGCGGCAGTCGATGGCTCTTGCGAGCTGAATCTTTGTTGGCCGCGAGCGAAGGCGCGACTAGACGTCGCGCAGCAGCCAGGACAAATCGACGCACATGACAGGGTTGGATGCAATCGTGATCGCGCTCCCGGCCGCCTACGGACTCGCGCTAATCTTGCTCTTCGTCTTTCAACGACGCCTCCAGTATCTTCCCGACCGTCGTCCCACGCCCGTGGCGCAATCCGGCATGACGGGCGGGGAAGACTTGCGGCTCGAGACCTCAGATGGCGAGACGCTCGTCGCGTGGCATTTTCCACCCGAGCGCGGGCGACCCGTCATCCTCTATTTCCACGGCGCCGCGGGCGCGCTCGTTGATCGGGTTCCGCGTCTCCGCCCTCTCGTGGCGCGCGGCTACGGGCTTTTCGCCGTCTCTTTTCGCGGCTATGCCGGCTCAACCGGCAGCCCGACCGAGGACGGGCTGATTCTCGACGCCGAGACGGCCTATCGCGAAGCTGCGCTTCGATACGGCGACGACAGGCTCGTCATCATGGGCGCGTCGCTTGGAACCGCGATCGCAGTGGCCGTGGCGGCGAAGCGCGAGGCGTTGGCGCTCGTTCTGCTCGCGCCTTTCCTGTCGGCCATGGACGTGGCCGCGCGCCGCTTGCCGATGTTGCCGGTCAAGCGGCTGATGCGCGATCAATATCGAACTGACCTCGCAATTTCGGGTGTGTGCATGCCGGTGCTCATGATTCACGGCGCGCGCGACCGCATCGTTCCGATTACGTCCGGGGAGAGGCTTTTCGCGCTGGCGCGCGAACCGAAGCGGTTTCTCAACGTGCCGCATGGCGGCCATGTGGTGCTCGGTTCGAGCGGCGTCCTGGAAGAGCTCTGCGACTGGATCGATCGCGTCGACGCGCGTCGGCGCGTGGTTCGTCGCGACATGAACACAGGCATGAGCGTATCGGGCGGCGACGAAGATCCTTGATGCGGCGAGGAGGAAGAGCGTGAGCGCCGCTTCGGCAAACACGGGAACGAGCGCCGTTTTCATGAAGAACTTTCCTCCGATCTTTTTCGCCCCGAAGAAAGGAGACGACATATGAGCCGGGAAGAATCGCGCCGCGCCCTGTATCGAATGGTCGACGGATCGCTCGGACCTCGACGTGACTTCCGCATCACGGTCGGCCTGCGCGAGGGCTGGGACCAGAACGGGCGCGTGTTCGACGTATCTGAAGCGGTGCGCACGGCGCGCGCCTGGATGCAGCGGCGCGTCGAAGCCCATCTGCCGGCGCTCTCGGGCATGTTCACGCGCGCCGAGGTGACCTACGCCTGGCGGCGTCCGGACGGCGCTGCGGCCTCCGACCGCGAACCCGTCGCCATCTTCACCGGCGAGGCCGTGCATGCCTATCTCGGCCATCTCCCTGACCAGGATATAGAGGCCATGTTGAACGAGCTCGCGGTCGAACTCGGTCTCGCGCTCGGCCAGGAGCGCCTTTATGTCGCGTTCTGCGATCGGACCTGGATTCTGGACTGCGCCGAGGCCGTGGAGGAGAGCTGAGAGGCTCATCCTCGGTCGCGTTTTATCAACGCTTACGCCGCAGCGGCGCGCGCCCCCGCGTTCCCATAGAAGCTCTCGCCTTTTTGCGCCATGTCGCGCAGAAGCTGCGGCGGCGAAAATCGCGCGCCGTGCTTCTTCGCAAGCGCGTCGCAAAGCGCGACGAAGGCCGCAACGCCCATCCCGTCGATGTATGAGAGCGCGCCGCCTGTGAAGGGCGCGAAACCGAAGCCCAAAATTGAGCCGACGTCGGCCTCGCGCGGATCGACGATCACATGGTCGGCCACGGTGCGCGCCGCCTCCACCGCCTGCGCGACGAGGAAGCGCTGCTTGAGCTCCGCGACGTCTAGCGTGTCGGGGTTGAGCCTCTTGTCCGTCGCGTCCGACAGCCCCGGCCAGAGCGTCTTCTTGCCGCTCGTCGGATAGTCATAAAAACCCTTGCCGTTCTTGCGCCCGAAGCGAGCGTTCTTCTCGACCATGAAGGCGAGCACGGCCTCCTGCGCCGGATCGACCGCCTTGGGACCCAAGTCCTTCTTCGTCGCCTGAAGGATCTTCCAACCCAGATCGAGCCCCACCTCGTCGTTCAGCGAGAGCGGTCCGACGGGCATGCCGGCCATGCGCGCGACATTCTCGATCATCGCCGGCGGGACGCCCTCGAGCAGCATGATCGCGCCCTCGCGCACATAGCCGAGCACGCAGCGATTGGCGAAGAAGCCGCGCGAATCATTCACGACGATCGGCGTCTTCTTGATGAGGCGCACGAAGTCGAGCGCCGTCGCCAGCGCCTTGTCGCCCGTCGCCTCGCCCCGGATGATCTCGACGAGCATCATCTTTTCCACCGGCGAGAAGAAGTGGACGCCGATGAAGTCCTTCGGGCTGAGCGAAGTCTCGGCGAGCGAGGTGATCGGCAGCGTGGAGGTGTTCGAGGCGAAGACGACGTCAGCGCCGACGACTTCCTGCGCCTTCCTGGTCGCGTCGGCCTTGACCGCACGGTCCTCGAACACCGCTTCGAGGATGAGGTCGCAGCCGCTGAGCCGAGCATAGTCCGGCGTCGCCGTGACGCGCGCGAGCAGCGCCTCCTTCTCGGCGGCTGTCGCCTTGCCGCGCGACACCTGGCCCGAGATGAGCTTGTCGATTGCGGCCCTTCCCTTGTCGGCGCTCTCCTGGTCGCGGTCGATGAGCACGACTTCGAGCCCCGCCGTTGCGGAGACATAGCCGACGCCCGCACCCATGAAGCCCGCGCCGAGGATGCCGATCTTCTTGAGCGTCGTCGGCGGAACGGTTTTCGGGCGGCGGGCGCCTTTCTCGAGCTCGCCCTTGGAGAGAAACAGCGTGCGGATCATCGCGGCCGCTTCCTTGGAGCGCAGGATATGCGCAAACCAGCGCGACTCGACGGTGAGCGCCTGGTCCATCGGCAGCTGCAGGCCCTCATAGACCGCGTGCAGGATCGCCTTGGCGGCGGGATAATTGTCGTAGGTCTCGCGGCGATAGATGGCGTTGGCCGGCGGCCAGATCATCATGCCGCCGGGCGAGAAGATGCGGCCAGACGGCGGTTTGAAGCCCTTCTGGTCCCAGGGCGCGACCGCCGAGCCGCCGCTGGCTATCCAGGCTGCGGCGCGCCCTACGATCTCGTTCTGGGGCGAAAGCTCATGAGCGAGCCCGGCAGCCTTGGCGGCCTTTGCCGGCACTTGCTGACCCTTGGCAAGGAACTGCAGCGCATCGCCGGTCGGCAGCAGGCGCGCGACGCGCTGCGTGCCGCCCGCGCCCGGGAACAGCCCCACCTGGATCTCCGGGAGGCCGACCTTCGTGTTGTCATTGTCCGCGAGCACGCGATAGTGGCAGGCGAGCGCGAGTTCGAAGGCGCCGCCGAGGCAGACGCCGTTGATAGCGGCGGCGAAGGGCTTGCCGCAGGTCTCGAGCCGCCGATAGAGCTGCGAGAGCCGGCGCGAGGCCTCGAAGAACAGGCGATTCGCCGCGTCGAAGCCTTTTTCGCGCAGCGCTTGCTCATAGCCGGCGCGGCTCTTTTGCAGCATCGAGAGATCGGCGCCGCCCGAGAAGGCCGGCTTTCCCGAGGTGATGACGCAGCCCTTGATCTCAGGGGTCGCGACGACATGCTCGACGACCAGAGCGATCTCGTCGATGACGCCCTCGGTGATGACGTTCATCGAGCGGTCGGGCATGTCCCAGGTCAGGACCGCAACGCCGTCCGCGCCGGTCTCGAAACGAAAGTTCTGCAGGTTCATTTGATCCCCCAGGTTGTCGTTACCGGCCTCAATCCTTCCATGGGTTCAGAACGCTGAGGTCGAACGCCTCAAAATCTTTAGTGTTGCGCGTAACGAGCGTCATGTCGTGAACAATCGCTGTGGCGGCAAGATACTTATCGACGGCGCCGACGCCCACGCCTCGGCGCTTCGCTTCGGCCGATAGCACGCCCCACAGATCGGCAATCGCCATCGTAATGTCGAGAATGCGCCCCCGAAACCGGAGCGGCAGGTCGCGGCGCAGCCATTCGTTCAGATTTGCTTTTCTTCGTCCGCGCTCCAAGCACGCCACGCCAGCGCGCAATTCTCCGAGGGTCGCGACGGAGACGTGCAATCCCTGTTCGTCAGCCGCCCTTAACCAAGCCGTGAGGTTCGCGTCAGGATCTAGTCGTCTAAATTCGGACAACACATTGGTGTCCAGCAGATATTTCATAAATCGACGTCGCGTGGCGCCTCCTTGTCGCGCTCGATTTCAATTTCCGAGCCGCGAAGAGGGGACGCGATCAAAAAATCCGCCAGCGTGTCTTTGGGCAGGGTTCTGCACTCCCATTCGTCAAAGGCGACGACAACTGCTACAGGTCTGCCGTCCCGCGTTATGACTTGCGCGCCCTCCTCATCGGCCAAGGCCAACACTTGCGGGAAACGCTCCGAGGCGTCGGAAAAACTCCACGCCTGAAGCGGACCTTGCGGGCTTTCGGCGGCTAAGGCGTCGGAGCGCGGCTTTTGATGGGCGATTTGAGGCATCTGTGCTCCTGCGACGCTTGGGAGCGGCTAATCCATGTTAGCATGATTTAACCGTTTACTCGAGGCGGTCGCGGCAAGCAATGACCTGCAGCGCATCGGTGCAGCGCGCCGCCCTCTCGCCTGGCGGCCGGACGCCGCGCCCTTGCCCAGCCAGGAGAAGTCGACGGCGTCTGGCGGCCGAGAGGAGCCGAGCCCCTCATGGCCGTGGCCAATTGGAGGATAGGCCCGTCGGGCGCGATGGTCGTCACCGTCTTGTCCACAAGAGCGCGTCTATCGAGCAATGGCCGCCGCCGCGCAGCGCGTAGCTCAGCGCCACGACGCCCCACAGCAGCGGATATTCATAGCCGCCGTGGCTCCAGAAGAATCCCTGCGGCAGATGAACGGCGAAGACCACGAAAAACATCATGCCGGCGACAACGAGGCCGACGACGCGCGTCGCAATCCCGAGCGCCAGCAGCGCGCCGCCGAAGAACTCGACGACGCCGGCGACGATGGCGAGCCACGGCGGCAGGCCGAGCTTCGTCGCAAACATCTGTCCCGCGCCCTCGAGTCCGGGACCGCCGAACCAGCCGAAGAGCTTTTGCGCGCCATGCGGCATGAGCAGCAGGCCTGCGGTCAGGCGCACGAGCGCGTCTGCGTAGACGCCGACGCGATCTGTGAAGGGGACTACTGTGGCAAGACCGGCGAAATCGGGGGAGCCGCTGTGCGCGGACATAGGGGCCTCCTTGAACGACCGGATCGAAAGACGGCTCAGAGCCTAGGGCATATTTAGGAGCGACACAAAGTCGACAAGGCGACAAGAATCGCGCGAACGATTAGAAAGCGCTTCAGAGAATCACGCCGACTAAGGGTGCTCGACGCCGACATGACCGAATTCACTTGTCCCTGCCGGCTGCGCGCCGCGCCGCTGACCTATTCGCAATGCTGCGCGCCGCAGCTCGAGGCCGGAAAGCCCGCGCCGACGGCCGAAGCGCTCATGCGCGCCCGCTACAGCGCCTATGCTCTCGGAAAGATCGACTTCCTCGTCGATTCGCTCGCGCCCGAGTCTCGCCACGACTTCGACCGGAAAGCGGTCGCGCACTGGTCGACGCAGTCGCAGTGGCTCGGTCTCGACATTCTCTCGACCGAAGCGGGTCAGGCCGGCGACTCCGAAGGAGTCGTCGAGTTCGTCGCCCATTTCGTGCTCGACGGCGAGGAGCGCGCCCATCGCGAGCGCTCGCGTTTCCGTTTCGAGTCGGAAGACGGACGCTGGTATTTCGTCGAGGAGGTGAAGCGAAAGACTGCGCCGATCGTCAGGGGCGATCAGCCCGGCCGCAATGACCCGTGCCCTTGCGGTTCGGGGAAGAAATTCAAGAAGTGCTGCGGCGCGGCGGCCTGACGGGCCGCCGAAGCCCCCAGCGATCAGCCCGCCGCGCCCGGGAGATTTTCCGGCTCTGAGGCGGGCGGCGGCGCGGGAGCGATGGCCGGCGTCGCGGGGCGCGCCACGAAGGCCTGCGGAATGTTCGCGCGCCCGTCCGTTGTGAGGCTCTCGGCCGCGTCGGGCGGCGGCGCCCAAACAAATGCGTCGAGCCGGCCGGTCTTGGGCGAGATCGGCGCCCAGCTCCGCGAGACCACGCCGTCGGCGATCCACACCGGATCGCGCGGGGCGCGCGACCCG
>Ga0187784_10000384_pt1 | contig 32189 bp, 28 predicted proteins | sample 1015_SJ02_MP15_2_FD_132964 | JGI IMG/M metagenome (GOLD analysis project Ga0187784, IMG submission 132964) | Tropical peat soil microbial communities from peatlands in Department of Meta, Colombia - 1015_SJ02_MP15_20_MG | ecosystem: Environmental > Terrestrial > Soil > Wetlands > Peat | place... | reverse complement strand
GGTGGCCACCGCCGCCTCGAGGCAGCGGTGGTCGAACCAGGCACCTTTGGGGAGCCCGGTCGTGCCGCTGGTCCAGATGATCGTGACCGGGTCCCCGGGCGCCCGCGTCGGTCGGTCGGGCCCGAGCCCGAGCCCGCCGGCGAGGTCTGCCATGGCGGAGCGGGGGAGCACGGCGCTCGGCGTCCGCACCGGGGGCAGGCCGAGCGACTCGTCGCGGACGACGACGGCCGGCTCGCAGCGCTCGAGGACGGCCTCGACCTCCCGGGGTCCCAGCCTGGTGTTGAGACCGGTCGCCACCGCCCCGGCCCGCACGGCGCCGGCGTAGGCGACGGCGTAGTCGATCGACGGAGGCAGCATGAGGGCCACCACGTCCCCCGGGCGCACGCCGCGCTCCACCAGATCGGCCGCCAGGGCGTCCGAAGCGGCGATCCACTCGGCGAAAGTGCACCGCCGGTCGCCCTCGACGTACGCCTCGCGGTCGCCCAGCTGCTCCGCCGCGGCGTCCATCGCATCACTCACCGTGGCGAAGGTGCCTCGAAGGGGGGGAGCGGGCCGCACGGCGTTGCCCGAGTGCTATTGCGCCGGAGGCAGGTCGATCAACGTCGCCAGGTGCTCTCGGCGCGACCCCAGCATGTGGTCGAGGAGGTGGGCGCGCTTCATGTGTAGGTGGGAGTCGTGCTCCCAGGTGAATCCCAGCCCTCCGTGGACCTGGATCGCGGCCCGGGCGTTCTCCAGCGCGGCGTCCGTCGCCACCACCTTCGCCGCCGAAGCCTGGAAGGCGGCGTCGAGGCGGTCGTTGTCGAGGGTCATGGCGGCGACGAAGGTCTGCATGGCCGCGGCCTCGGCGCGGACCGCCATGTCGGTGCAGGCGTGCTTGACCGCCTGGTGCACGCCGATCGGCTTGCCGAACTGCACCCGTGACCGGGCGTGCGCGGCTGACAGGTCGCGGGTCGCCTCGGCGGTGCCGCTCGCCATCGCCGCCACCAGCACGGCGCCGCGGACGAAGATCGGGTCGTCGGCTCCCGAGACGTAGGCCACCGGCTGCAGCCCCTCGGCGAGCGCGGTGGCCACCGAAATCGACGGGTCGATGGAGGGTGCAGGGGTTGTCTCGCTGAAGCGGGCCAATTCGACGAGTGCGGCGCCACCGGGGTTCACGATCAAGCCAAGGTCGGCGACCCGGTGGTCGTACACCAGGGCGGAACCCTCGACGCGGTCGGCGCCGACGTCAGCTCTCTGCATGGCGACGAGGGCCACCTGGACGCTGCCGTCGAGGATGGCGCTCTGTTGGGGTCCCGAGGCCACGCGGGCGGCCAGCACGGTGGCGAGGTACGGCCCTGGTGCCAGGTGCCGCCCGATCTCCCGGAAGAGGAGGGCCTCCTCGGTCAGGCCGTAGCCCACACCACCGACGGCCTCGCCGAGGCCGAGGCCGAACCAGCCCAGCGAGCCGCACTTGCGCCACAGGTCGTCGTCGACCACCGCTCCCTCGGCCAGGAGCTCACGCCGACGTGCGTGCGGCAGCTCGGTGCCCAGGAACGTGTTGACCGAGGAGACGATCTCGTCCTGCTCGGAAGTGAGGAGGAAGTCCATCAGCGGGGAAGTCCCAGAACTCGCTCGCCGATGATGTTCTTCATGATCTCGGAGGTGCCTCCTGCGATGGAGAACGCGTACGAACCGAGGTAGTCGTGTTGCCAGTCCGTGATGCCAGTGGTGACGCCGAGGCACACCAGCTCGGGGCCGAGGAGGTCGACCGCCAGCCGGTACACCCGCTGTCCGAGCTCGGCGTAGAAGAGTTTGAGGATCGAGCCCTCCGGGCCGGGCATCTCCTGCCGGCTGTTGCGCGAGATGCCGGCATAGGTCATGGAGCGGAGGGCGGCGACCTCGGCTCGAGCTGTCGCGAGGCGCCGCGCCAACTCCTCGTCGTGGATCGCCGGCCGGCGGCCGTCGGGTCCCGGCCGTTCCCGGGCCAGGGTGATGAGCTGCTCGACGGTCTCGTTCAGCCTCACCTGGCTCGCCGTGAAGGCCGTGCCCCGCTCGAACGACAGTGTCGACATGGCGACGCTCCACCCGTCGTCGATGTCCCCGACCACGTTGCTCAGCGGGATGCGCACCTCGTCGTAGAACACCTCGGCGAAGTGGGCGTCCCCGTCGATGGTCGCGATGGGCCGGATCTCGATGCCGGGACTGTGCATGTCGCAGATGACCCAAGTGATGCCCTTGTGCTTCGGTGCCTCGCGGTTGGTGCGGACGAGCAGCTCCTGCATGTCGGCGATGTCAGCGAAGCTGGTCCACACCTTCTGGCCGGTGACCACCAGCTCGTCCCCGTCGACCTCGGCCCACGTCTGCAGGGAGCCCAGATCCGACCCGGCGTTGGGCTCGGAGAACCCCTGCGCCCAGACCTCGTCACCGCGCAGGATCAACGGGAGGTGCGCTGACTTCTGCGCCTTGTCACCCCGGACGATCAGGGTCGGCCCGGCGTGCTGGAGCGCGACGAAGAAACAGTCGATGCCCGAGAACCCGAGCCTGGCGTACTCCTCGTACCAGACCATCTGTTGGAGGAGCGAGAGTCCGCGGCCCCCGTACTCGACCGGCCAATTGATCCCGGCCCAGCCTCCTTCCCACTGCGTGTGCTGCCAGGCCGCGTCGAACTCCCGCACCGCCTGGCTCTTGCGTGGCCGGGGCTCCTTCGGCGCGTGCTCGTCGAGCCAGGTCCGCACCTCGTCGCGGAAGTCGACGAGATCGGGGGGCAGGTCGAGGTCCATACGGCGAGCGACACTACCGGTGGCGAATTGAGGCCAACAACCGGCTGTCACGGACGGTCGTGGCGCCGCACCAGAAGGCTCAGTCGAACACGTGTCGAGGGAGGGTCAGCGGGAGGTCGAGCGAGCTGAGGAGGCCGGGAGACGCCGCGACGACGTAGGGGATGGCGTTGACCACCCGCATGGCGGTCACCACCATGCCTTCCGCGGTCGCCGTGGCGGGTTGTCCGATCGTCATGGTGCAGCAGATGTCGGGATCACCCTCGATCACGATGCGGTACACCCCGTCGCGCTCGCCGATCGGCCATTCCGGCGCCAGATCGGGTGCCATGCGGTTCACGTGCTCGATGACGATGGCGTCACGCCCGTCGACGACGCCGATGGTCTGCGTCCGGATGGCGCCGCAGGTGCCGGCTTCGATGGTGCCGCAGGCCACCTCGAGGGTGCGGTCGGTCGGCACGCGGTCGAGGACCTCACGGATCTCGTCGAGCTCGACGCCGAGTCCGGACGCCACGAGCTGGATCGGCGGTCCCCACGCGGCCGCCTGGGCGCCGGGCAGCGCCAGCATCGGCTCGTAGTCGAGCGGCTTCCCGAATCCCATCACGTCCATCATCGTGAAGGTCACCGGGTACTTGTCGTAGAGGAAGAGCTCGGATGCCCGGATCGAGCGGATGGTGTTCGACTGCGTGGCCAGCACGAGGGGGAGCTGATCGGCGGCGAAGCCCGGTTCGATGCCGGATGCGTAGAGCGACGCGCCTCCCGCCTCGGCCGCCCGTTCGAGCTGCGCCGTCCACTCGGGGTGGAAACCGGGGGGGTACACGAGGGCCGGCGAGGTGACGGTCACGACGTTGACGCCCGCTTCGAGGATGCGGAGGTAGTCCGGCACGGCGGCGGCGTCGCGCTCCGGCCCGCTGGCTGCGTAGACGACGCAGTCGGGGGCGAGCGCCAGGAGGGCCTGGGCATCGTCTGTGGTGGGGAGGCCGATGGGTCCGAGGCCGGCTAGCACGCCGGCGTCCTGCCCCACTTTCTCGGGGCTGTGCACCCACACGCCCACGAGCTCCAGATCGGGTCGCCGGGAGACGGCGCGGATCGCGATCGAACCGATCCATCCGGTCGACCACACGACGACGCGCGTTGGTGCTTCGGGCATTGGCGATCCTCCGAGTACCCGACGGCCTTGGTTTGGAGCGAAGGTACCAGGAGTTCCGGCGTCCACGACGGCCACGGTGTGGGGTCAGCACGCGGTCAGCACGCGGTCAGGTCACGCGTCAGGGACGATCCGGACTGTCACGCTCGGACCACGGCCCGACGGCGCGTGGCATCTGGTAGGAAGAGCCGCATGAGTGACCTCGAGCGCAGCTTGATAGCCGCGCCACAGGCCGAGGCTGCGAAGGTGGAGATCTACTCCGGTGTCGCCCGGCTGGCCCGCACGGTGTGGGGCAGCGAAGTCAAGGTGGCGGGAACCCGCCCGTCGACCGCCCTGGTGTGGTGCCATCCGACGGCCAACTTCCTCGGCCACTACGCCTTGGCGGGCATGGCCGAGCGCGGGTTCGCCGCCATCGGCATGACCACTCGGTACGCGGGCAACGACACCGCGTTGATCATGGAGAACTGCCTGCTCGACCTCGGGTCGATGGTCGCCCATCTGCGTGCCTCGGGGTACGAGCGGGTCGTGTTGGTCGGCAACTCCGGTGGCGCCGCCATGGTGCCGTACTACCAGGCACAGGCGGTCGCCCCCTCCGTGACCTCCCCCCCCGGCGGTGGACCCGACCTCACCGAGGCCGGCCTCGTCCCGGCCGACGCCATCGCCATGTTCAACGGGCACCCGTCTCGTGCGCGGATGTGCGCCGAATGGCTCGACCCCGCCATCGTGGACGAGCACCGGCCCTTCGACCGGGATCCCTCCTTGGACATGTACGACCCGCAGAACGGGCCGCCCTACCCGGCCGAGTTCGTCCAGCGCTACCGGGAAGCGCAGCTGGCCCGCAACCGGCGCATCTCTGCGTGGGCGGAGGCGCAGCTCCGGCTCATCACCGCACCCGGTCACTTCCCCGAGGGCCTGGAGGACCTCGCGTTCACCGTCCAGGGGACCACGGCCGATCTTCGGCTCCTCGACGGATCGATCGACCCGAGCGACCGTGAGGTGGGCACCACGCCGTGGGGGCACCCCTCGGTGGCCGACTACCTGCCCGCCGGGGTCGGCCGCTGCTCGACCCTCCGGTCCTGGCTGAACCAGTGGTCGCTCGACCACTCACTCGGCGACTCCCTGCGGTGGCTTCCGGAGATCACCTGCCCCTTGTGGGTGGGGGCCGGCACCGGCGATCCGCTCGTGGTGCCCCAGGCGGCACGGCAGATGTACGACGCCGCCACCAAGGCGTCGCCCCGCACCTGGGTCGAGTTCAAGGGGGCGACGCACTACTTCGAAGGCCAACCCGACATCCTCGTCGAGGCCCTCGACGCGCTGGCGGCCTGGGCCGGCACGCTCTGACCGTTCGCGAACCCTGAGGGGAGGGGGCCATGAACGCAAAGGTGCTCGACATACCACCGACGTTCTGGGGATTGGTCGAGGCACGAGTCGCGGCCACGCCTGACGCGCCCTTTCTCGAGGACGAGTACGGGACATCACTGACCTTCGCCGGCTACCGCGACGCCTCTGAGCGTGTCGCCGCGGGCCTGCAGGACATCGGGATCGGGGCTGGTTCCGTCGTCGCCTGGCAGCTCCCGACTGCGATCGATTCCGCGGTGCTCATGGCCGCGCTCTCTCGTCTGGGGTCGACGCAGGTCCCGATCATCCCGATCCTGCGCGAGCGTGAGGTCACCTACATCACGCGGCAGTCCGGTTGCGACTGGCTCCTGGTCCGGTCGGAGTGGCGCAACTTCGACTATCGGGGGCTGGCCGAGGCCGTGGCGGCCGAGGTCGGGTTCGCCGTGCTCACCGTCGACTCGTTGCCCGAGAGCGAGCCACTCGGACTGCCCGTCCCCCCGACCGAGCAGGAGGCGTACGAGCGCCGCTGGCTGTACTACACCTCCGGGTCGACGGCCGACCCGAAGGGCGTCTGGCACCGGGACGCCTCGGCGATGGCGGCCAGCAACGCCTGGATCCAGGGATTCGAACCCACGTCCGACGACCTCTTCCCCATGGCGGTCCCGTTCACCCACATCGCCGGTGTGGCCATGACCACGACGTCGTTGCGGACGGGCATGCGGCTCATGTTGATGGAGGCCTTCGACCCCGAGCAGGGCCCGCTGGTCATGGCAGAGCACGGTGCCACCCTGCTCGGCGGCGCGTTGCCCCTCTTCGTCGCATTCCTCGCCGCCCAACGTGCGCACGGCCCGGCACCACTCTGGCCTCGACTTCGGGTCGGGATCAGCGGCGGGGCTTCCAAGCCGACAGGTCTGCACCAGGAGGTGAAGGACCTGCTCGGTGGTGCCGGCGTGGTGGGTGCGTGGGGCCTGACCGAGTTCCCCGTCGCCACCTGCGGCAAGCTCGACGACAGCGACGAGGACCTGGCGAACACCGAGGGCGTGCCCGGCCCGGGGGTGGAGATCCGGGTGGTCGGGCTCGACGGGGAGGAGAAGGGCCGGGGGGAGGAGGGGGAGCTGTGCCTCCGGGGCCCCCAGATGTTCCTCGGGTACGCCGAACCCGCCCTCGACGCGGACGCATTCGACGACCAGGGCTACCTCCGCTCGGGCGATCTGGGCATGGTGTCGGAGTCGCAGCACGTGACCATCACCGGACGGGTGAAGGACATCATCATCCGCAACGCCGAGAACATCTCCGCCCTCGAGGTCGAGGAGTGCCTGTACCAGCACCCCGCGATCACCGATGTGGCGATCATCGGTCTGCCCGACCCGCGCACCGGCGAACGGGCGTGTGCGGTCGTCAGCTTGGCCGAGGGCCATGGAGCGCTCACGCTGGCCGAGGTGGCCGCGTACTGCCGAGAGAAGGGACTGGCGGCGCACAAGATCCCCGAGCAGCTCGAGATCGTCCACGAGGTGCCGCGCAACGGCATGGGCAAGCTCGAGAAGGCCACCCTGCGCGCCACCTACACGCGTGGCTCCTCGAGCACCTCATGACGGAGCGCGCCAAGGTCCGCACCAACCTGGCCCGCCTGCTGTCCCCCACGACGATTGCCGTGGTGGGCGCCAACGAGAAGCTCGGCATGTCGAACAACGCGGTGCTGCCCATGCTCGAGGCCGGACGAGACCTCGCTCTGGTCAACCCGCGGTACGAGACGCTCTACGGCCGTCCCGCCTTGGCCGATCTCCGGGCGGTCGGCCGGCCGGTCGACGCCGTGCTCTCGCTTGTGAACGCCGAGCGGGCGGTCGACCTGGTGGAGGAAGCGGCAGGCCTCGGCTGCGGCGGCGTGATCGTCGTGGCGTCGGGCTTCACCGAGGCCGGCGAAGACGGAGCATCGCTGCAGCGGCGCCTCGTGGGGGCGGCCGGGCGCGCCGACATGGCGGTGGTCGGCCCCAACTGCGCCGGCTTCAAGAACGTCCCCCTCGGCGTCAACCTCTTCACCGGCGGCCGGCTCGATCCGCCGGCGAGCGGGGTGGCGACGGTGGGCGGTGTGGGCATCGTGTCGCAGAGCGGCTTCCTGGTCCGCTCGGCGCTGGCCGCCGCCGGAGAGCGGGAGCTCGGCGTCTCGCTCGCCGTGTCCTCGGGGAACGAGGCCGTCTGCGACCTCTCGGACTACGTGTCCGTGCTCGCCGCGGATCCGCTCACGTCGGTCATCTGCCTGGTGATCGAGACCGTCCGGCTCCCGGACGCATTCTTCGCTGCCGTCCGCGAAGCGCGCGCCGCCGGGAAGCCCGTCATCGCGCTCAAGCTCGGTCGTTCCAGCCGGGCCTGCCGGATCATGCAGTCCCACACCGGGGCCATTGCCGACGCGGCCTGGGTGTACGACCTGGCCTTCCGCGAGCACGGCGTCGTCCCCGCACGCGACGTCGACGACCTGCTCGACCGGGCCCAACTGTTCGTGCAACTCCCGCCGGAGCGGCACCGGCCCATCGAGCGGATCGGCATGATCACGACCTCTGGCGGCGCCGCCGCACTGGCGACCGACCTGGCGGACGACGTCGACGCACCGCTACCGCCCCTGCCCGAGATCGAGGCCTGGGTGCGCGAGCGGGTTCCCGGCGACACCGTCAACCCCCTCGACCTCACCGGCTTCGCGGGAACCAAGCCCGAGCTGATGGAAGAGGTGTTCGAACGTTACGCAGGCGCCGTAGACGCGCTGGTCCTCGGCTGGTGGACGGGTGCCGGGGACGCAGACTGGAGCAGCACCCTGTTGCACCCGTTCGCCGCGGCCGCGGCACGCTGCGACGTCCCGTTCGTGGTCTGCCCCGTGGAGGCGACCGGTGTCGGCGCGTGGGTTTCCGAGTGGCGCGCCCGGGGCCTGTCGTTCGCCCGCGGCGTGGGGTCGGTGTACCGGGCCGTCGATGCCGTCAACCGCTTCGCCGCCCCGGTCCGGCCGGCGCCCGCACTCGTGCGGCCGGCGGCACCGAGCAGGCCGACCGTCCTCGTGGCCAGCCAGGCCGGCCCGATGGTGTGCTTCAGCGATGCGATGAAGCTCCTTGCCGACGCCGGTGTCGGCGTTGCCCCCTGGCTGGTCGTGGCGGGTGACTCGGACATCGATGTGGCGGCCGTGGCCGCGCTCGGTGACGAGGTGGTCGTGAAGCTGGCGGACGTGCCCCACCGCACCGAGCTCGCTGCGGTCCGCCTCGGGATCGCCCCGAGCGAGGTGCCCGTGGTCGTCGAGGAGCTCCGTGCTGTTGCCGCAGCCCATGGCGTGAGTCCGACGGTGGCCGTGCAGGCCGTGGCGAGCGGCTTCGCCGAGGCGTTCGCCGGCCTCCAGTGCCGGACGGGCCTCGGCCCGGTGGTCCTGCTCGGCATGGGTGGTGTGCTAGTCGAGGTGACGCGCCAGGTGAGCGGTCGTTTCCTGCCGCTCGATGATGCGGCCGCCGGGGAGCTGGCGGACGAGGTCGCCGGTGCCGTTGGTCGGCTGCGCGGACAGCGACAGTGGCCGACCGGGGAGGTGGTGAAGATGCTGTTCGGGTTGGACCACCTCTGGCGTGACCACGGCGCGTGGCTCGACTCGGTCGATCTCAACCCCGTTGTGGTCGGCGACCAGGGCGTGGTGGCGGTCGACGCGCTGATGATCGCGCGACCACGAGAGAGTCCCTCCTAGGTCTGCCGGTCAGCGAACCCAGCGCACGGGGCGAGAGGCCTGGTCGGAGAAGTTCCTGTTCCAGTAGCCGGCGGCTTCGTCGATGTGCAGCCGCATCATGTTCTCCGCCTCGTCCTCGTCGTGATCGCGCAGTGCGTTCACGATCCTCTGGTGCGCCAAGGCAACGTCCTTTCGGCGCTCCGGCGTGACGTCGAGGCTCACAAGGGCATCGTCCGCGAGGGACTTGATCGTCTCGCCGAAGATCCGGAGCACCTTGCTCCCCGACGACTCCGCCACGATGCTGTGGAAGCGCTCGTTCTCCATCAAGAAGCGCCGGTGGTCGTCGAGGTTCGCCGATATCGCATCGATCGTCTCCTGGAGGCGCTCCAGGCTCTTCTGGCTGATCTGCCGTGCCGCCAGCCGGGCGACGATCGGCTCGAAGGACCGTCGGGCTTCGATGACGTCTGCCACGGATGCGCCTTCGAACTGCAAGATGAGCCGGAGCGCTTCGTTGAGGTCGCTGGCGTTCGGGCAACGGACCACGGGTCCACCGCGTGGGCCCGAGCGGATGGTGATGACACCTCTGGTCTCGAGCAGGCGCAGGGCCTCGCGCAGCGTGGTACGACCCACGCCGAAGAACTCGACCATGTCCTTCTCCGTCGGCAGCCTCGCACCGGGTGGCAGGTTCTCGCTGACGATGAAGTTGACGAGGTCACGCGCGATGAACTCGGAGGTCTTTCGGCTTCTTCGCTCGTTTCCGAACGAACGCGTCAGAAGAGCTTCCGCGGCGTCGTCGTTCACCGTTTACATACTAGCGGTGCAATCCGGGTCGCCCCTCTCTAGGCGATGGGGATTGCCCTGGGGGTTCTCTGGCCGGGACCCGACCGGGCGACTGTCGGCTGCGCCCCCTAGTCCCAGGTGAGCGTGAGGTCCTTCACGGAGCGGAGTCCCGGTGGGTAGACGAGCTCCTCGTGTCCCGGCTTGAGGCGGTACTCGGGGATGCGGCGGTGCCATTCCCGGAGGGTGATGCGCAGCTCTCGACGGGCGAGGTTGGACCCAAGGCACCGGTGGACGCCACCGCCGAACGTGATGTGGCGGTTGACCTCCCGGTCGAAGCGCACCTGCATCGCGTCGGGGTACTCCGCCGGGTCGACGTTGGCGGCGCCGTAGTTGACCACGACCGTGGTGCCGGCAGCCACCTTCTGACCGTTCGGCAGCTCGGCGTCCTGGGTGGCGACCCGGGGGGTACCCCAGGCAACGGGGGACTCCCAGCGCAACAGCTCCTCGACTGCCCCGGGGATGATGTCGGGGTGGTCGACGATCTGGTGCCGGTGTCGTGGATGCGTCGCCAGGAACGCGAACATGCACGTGAGAGAGTCGCTCACCGTGTCGAGGCCCGCGATCAGGAAGAGGAAGCAGATGTCGAGGATCTCCTCGCGGGAGAGTCGTTCGCCCGCGATCTCGGCGTTGAGGAAGTGGGTCAGGATGTCGTCGGTCGGCCGTCTCTCCCTCTCGTCGAGCGCGCGGCCGAAGAAGTCGTAGATCTCCTGGCCGACCGCGTGCTGTATCTGCAGGCACAGCTCGGGGTCGGCCAGGGCCCTCTCGTCCACGGTGTGCGTGCGCAGGATGCCGTCGCGGAGGCGGAGGAACGTGGGCAGGTCGTCCTCGGGCAGTCCCATCAGGCCGAGGAAGACCGAGGTGGGGAAGAGCTCAGCGAACTCCTCGCTGAAGTTGCACTCGCCGTGATCGACGAAGGACTCGATCAGGCGATTGGCCCGGGCCGTGATATCCGCGTCCTGGGCCTCCATGCGCTTCGGCGCGAAGAGCGGGTCGAGGAGTCGCCGGTACTTGGCGTGCCCGGGTGGGTCGGTGTTGATCGGAATCAGAGGCCGGACGTTGCCCAGCTCGAGCTTGTTCGCCGACGAGAAGAGCTCGTGATGGCGCAGCACGTATTCCGTGAGCTGGCGCGAGAAGGTCAGGGTCAGGCCTTCCATTGGCGCCATGACCCCGCCTTCTTCGATGATCCGCTGGTACTTGGGCTGAGGCGCGGACATGTCCTGGAGCTCCCCCATGCTCATGCCGAGCTCGGCGTAGGAACTCGGTCCCGCAGCCTCGGTCGAATCCGTCATCCTCGCTCCCTCCGTCCCTCCACCGGGATCGCATCCTCGCTGGACCGCATGAGCCGATTGCTGCCGATGATGGCACGTCTCGTCGTGGCCAATCGTCACGTGCGTCACGTACAGGTCGGACAGCCGACCCTCCTCTGCTCGACGCTACGGTCGCGCGGATGATCCGGTTCGAGGCCCAAGAGCTGTCGGAGAGCGAGCGGGCTCTCCAGGAGGAGGTCCGGCAGTTCCTCGCCGAGGAGCTGCCGCGGGGTTCGTTCGAGCCCGGACTCGGCATGAACGCCGCCAAGGATCCTGACTTCTCGATGAAGCTGGGCCAGCGGGGTTGGCTCGGGATGGCGCTGCCGAAGCGGTACGGCGGTCACGATCGCTCCGCGGTGGACCGGTTCGTGGTCGTCGAGGAACTGCTGCGCTGGGGAGCCCCCGTCGGGCACCACTGGGTCGCCGATCGCCAGTCCGGCCCTGTCATCGCTCGGTTCGGGACCGAGGAGCAGAAGCAACGGTTCCTCCCCGGGATCGCCCGGGGTGAGCTGTCGTTCTGCATCGGCATGAGCGAGCCCGACAGCGGTAGTGACCTGGCGTCGCTCGCCACCAGGGCCGAGCGGTGCCAGGGTGGCTGGGTCGTGTCCGGCCGGAAGGTCTGGACCACGTTCGCCGACGTCCACGACTGGATGATCCTGCTGTGCCGCACGTCGCCGCTCGAGGAGGTCGACGACCGGCGTGCCGGGCTCTCCCAGCTCATCGTCGACTTGCGCTCGCCTGGCCTGCGGGCAACGGCGATCCCGTTCCTCGACGGTTCCGCCGACTTCTGCGAAGTGGTGCTCGACGAAGCGTTCGTGCCCGATGACCTGGTTCTGGGGGCGGTCGGCGCCGGATGGGCGCAGAACACCTCCGAGCTGGCCTTCGAACGCGGAGGGCCGGATCGCTGGTTGAGCACGTACCTCCTGGTGGAGGAGCTCCTCCGCCTCGGGCGCGAGGGCGAGGCGGAGGTGCTCGACGTCCTGGGCGACGCGGCCGCCATGTACTGGGTACTCCACAACATCTCGCTGTCGGTTGCTCGGGCGGTCGACCACGGCCGATCGCCCTCGGTGGAGGCGGCGCTGGTCAAGGAGATGGGTACCCGGTTCGAGCAGGACGTGCTCGCGGCCGTGTCGAGCCTCGCCGAGGGGGAACCGGGAACCGGAGCCCGTGGGCTGTTCGAGCGCCTCTTGGTGGCGTCCACCCTGAGCGCACCGTCGTTCACCATCCGCGGGGGCACGAACGAGATCCTCCGCACGGTGGTCGCCAAGGGGCTGCAGCCCGCCGGGACACGCTCGTGACCGGGGGCGGCGAGACCCGAGACGTCGAGACCGGAGACGTCGATCCGGTCCTGGGCGAGACGGCCGACCGTCTGCTGGCGAAGGCCTCGACGGCCGATGCGGTCGAGGCAGCCGAGGCGGAGGGGTGGTGCAGTGCCGTGTGGGAACCGCTGGCGGAAGCCGGCTTCCCGTGGATCTCGGTCTCCGAGGAGGCCGGCGGCGCCGGCGGCACGCTGGCCGACGCCATGGCGGTGCTGCGGTGTGTGGGACGCCATGCTGCGCCGGTGCCGTTGGCGGAGACAGGGGTGCTCGGTGGCTGGCTGGCCGAGGCGGCGGGGTTTTCGATCCCCGAGGGGCCGGTCTCGGTCGTTCCGGACCCGGGCGCGCTCCAGCTGGACTCCGGACGGGTACGGGGCGAGGCGGTGGTGGCCTGGGGCCGCCATGCGTCCGCCATCCACGCACTCGTGGCCGCTGAGGGCGTCTGGCTGGTCCTGGCCGCCCGACCGGCGCAGCTGTCGATCACGCCGGGCACCAACCTGGCCGGGGAGCCACGCGACCGGGCTGTGTTCGACGTCCCCTTGGTCGACGTGCTCCACGCCGAGGCGCCGGTCGGCATCGACGGCGACGCGCTGCGTCGCCGGGGCGCGTTGAGCCGAGTGGCGCTGGCCGCCGGCGCGCTCGAGGCCCTGGGTGACCTGACGGTCGAGTACGCCCACCAGCGCCACCAGTTCGGTCGCCCCATCGCCGCCTTCCAAGCGGTCCAGCACCACCTGGTGACCGTGGCGCAGGCGGTGGCAAGGGCGTCGATGGCCGCCGACCTGGCGGTGCGGGCCCTGAGTAGGGGGGACGCGGCCTTCGGCGTCGCTGCCGCCAGGGTCGTCACCGACGGCGCCGCCGCCGAGGCCACGCGCGCGGCCCATCAGGCTCATGGCGCCATGGGCGTCACCCGTGAGTACCGGCTTCACCAGTACTCACGGAGGCTCTGGGCGTGGTCGCACGAGTACGGGAGCTCGCGCTGGTGGCGCCGTTCGCTCGGCGCCACCGTTGCGGCGGGCGGCGCCGACGCCCTGTTCGCGACCATTACCCGATGACGAGGGAGGATCGCTCCATGGCGACGAAGGCGAACATGGCGTGGAGTGAGGGACGAGGCACGGCCGCGTGATGAAGCAGTGAACCTGGGTCGTCTGCTCACGAACAGCGCGCGCCGCTTCCCGGAACGCCCAGCGGTCACCTGGGGCGGTCGCTCGTCGACGTACGCGGAGTTCGACCTCCGTACGAACGCACTCGCACGTGGGCTCTCGGATCTCGGTGTCGCCAAGGGCGATCGGGTAGGAGTCCTCATGCGCAACCGACCCGAGCTCCTCGAGGCGATGTTCGCGTGCTTCAAAGCAGGCTTCTGCCTGGTCCCGATGAACAGCCGGTTCACCCCCGAGGAGGTCGGCTACCACGTGGAGGATTCGGGCGCTGTGGCCCTCCTCACCGATGACGACGGCGCCGTTGTCGTGAGCGGTGCCCGGCTCCCGGGAGTCATCGTGGTGGTGTGCGGCGCCGGCGGCGTCCAAGACGGCTCCTTGCGCCACGAGGACGTCATCAACGGCGCCAACCCGTCGCCGGTGGCGGTCGAGGTCGACCGGGACGCTCTGGCCTGGCTCTTCTACACCTCGGGCACCACGGGTCGGCCCAAGGGCGCCATGCTGACCCACGGCATCCTCGGCTTCGTCACCGCGTCATGGCTGGCCGACCTGACGCCGATCGACGAACGCGATGTCACCCTTCACGCGGCACCGCTGAGCCACGGCGCCGGCTTCCACGCCCTGGCCGCCACCGCGCGCGCGGCGCACCAGGTCATCCCGGCGGAGCCGAGCTTCGACCCCCGGGCCGTCATCGAATTGGCGCGACGGGCCGGGGTGACGAACACCTGGCTGGTGCCGACCCAGATCGTGATGCTGGTGGACCATCTCGGGGGCCGGTCACCGGACCTCCCCGACCTGCGATGGGTCGTCTACGGCGGTGCCCCGTTTGCGCCCGCCGACCTCCGGCAAGCGCTCGAGACGTTTGGCCCCGTCCTCGTCCAGTTGTTCGGGCAGGGGGAGACACCGATGACGGCCACCGCGCTGTCGGCCCGAGACCATGCCGACGCGCTCGCCGGCGACCGCCCGGAGCGCCTGGCTTCGGCCGGCGTCGCGCGGCCGGGAACCGACGTGCGCATTCTGGGCGATGACGACTTGGAGTTGGCGCCTCGTGAGGTGGGCGAGGTGTGCGTGCGTGGCGGCGCGGTGATGCGTGGCTATTGGAACCGCCCGGACGCGACTGCAGAGACGTTGCGCGGCGGTTGGCTGCACACCGGGGATCTCGGCCGGATGGACGAGCACGGGTACCTCTACCTCCTGGACCGGGCCAAGGACCTGATCATCAGCGGGGGCTCGAACGTGTACGCGGTGGAGGTGGAGGCCGCCTTGGCCGGCCACCCCGCGGTGCGCGAGGTGGCCGTGATCGGCCTGGCCGATCGCACCTGGGGTGAGGTGGTCACCGCGGTCGTCGTCACCGACGGTCAGCCTGGTGACCACGAGCTCGAGCAGGAGCTCGTGGCACACTGCAAGGCCCACCTCGCGGGGTACAAGTGCCCCAGGCGCTTCGCCTTCGTCGGGGAATTGCCGCGGAACGCCTACGGCAAGGTGGTCAAGCGGCAGCTGCGCCAGGCCATGACCGACAGCTGAGCGCCGGGGCCCGCGGCCGCGACGTCAACGCAGATGGTCGAGCTGGAGGAGGCCGATCGCATTGCCCCGGAGGACCTTCGTCGTTTCTTCGTCGGAGAGGTCCGCCGTGAGCTTGGTCATGACCTCCTTGGTGTCGGGCCACGTCGAGTCCGAGTGCGGGTAGTCGGTCTCCGCGGTGACGTTGTCGATGCCAATCTCGTCGAGCGACTTCAACCCGTGCGCGTCGTTGATGAAGCAGCCGAAGACGGACCGGTAGTAGTACGTGGAGGGTGGCTCCGGGACGTGAGTGGTCTCGGCCCACGCTCGGTTCTCCTCCCACACCTGGTCCAGCCGCTGGAGGGTGTAGGGAATCCAGCCGAGCTGGCTCTCGGCGTAGAGCAGCTTGAGGTCGGGGAAGCGCACGAGCAGCCCCGACATGAGGAAGTCGACCATGGACGACATCGCGTTGGCGAACGAGAGCGTGTTGTTGACCGCCCTCGGCGCGTCGGGAGACGCCGAGGGCATCTTCGACGACGAGCCGATGTGCATCGCCACGACTGTACGTGTCTCTGCGCAGGCGGCGAAGAACGGGTCCCAGTGGCCGGAGTGGATCGTGGGCAGCCCGAGGTGGAACGGGAGCTCGCTGAAGCAGACGGCGTGCATGCCACGTGCTGCATTGCGTCGCACCTCCGCGGCCGCGAGGTCAGCATCCCAGAGTGGGATGATCCCGAGCGGGATCAGGCGGCCTCCCGAGTCGCCGCACCACTCCTCGATCATCCAGTCGTTGTAGGCCTTGACGCAGGCCAGGCCGAGGTCCTTGTCGTGCCCCTCGAGGAAGGTCTGCCCGCAGAATCGGGGCAGCGTCGGAAAGCACATGGATGCCTCGACCCAGCCCTCGTCCATGTCCGCCAAGCGGGCCTGAGGGTCGTAGCACCCGGGGCGCATGTCGTCGTAGGTGATCGGAGTGAGCGTGTGCTCCTCCCTCGGGTAGCCCACCGCGGCCACGATGCGCTTGTGGGTGTAGACGAGATCCTCGTAGACCCAACAGTCGACCTTGTCGGGCGCGGCGTCGTCGAAATGCTCGACGTAGCCGCCGGCGCCGAAGGTGTCGATGCCGGCGATGCCGCGCCGGACGATCTTGGGGCCGCGATCACGGAACTCCGAGGGGAGCCACTGCTCCCAGACGTGTGGGGGTTCGACGACATGGTCGTCGACGCTGACGATCTTCGGGATGTCATTCACGGCGCACAGCTCCCTTGCCGGGTCGGGCGAGCAGCGAGTGTCAGCTTGCCACAGCGGGAACGCGATTTGTCAGCCGTGGACGTTGACGACGGTGCGGCCGGTGAGCCTGCCTTCGAGGATGGCGTCGAGAGGGGGCTCGACTGTATCGAGCGTGACGTCGGCGATCATCTGCTCGAGGCCGCGCGGCTTGAGCGGGCCGCCGAGCTGGCGCCACACCTCGCGGCGTCGTTCGATGGGGGTCTCGACCGAATCGATGCCGAGCAATGAGACCGCTCGCAGGATGAAGGGCATGACCGTGGTCGGCAACGACGTGCCCGCCGTGAGACCGCTCGCCGCGACCGCACCGCCGTATCGAACCCGGGACAGGACGTTGGCGAGGATTTGCCCCCCGACGCAGTCGACGGCCCCGGCCCACGCTGCTCCTTCGAGCGGTCGGCCGCCCTCGGCTGACAGCTCTTGGCGGCTGACGATGCTCGAGGCACCCAGGGACCGCAGATAGCCCTCCGCGTCCCCCTTGCCCGTGCTGGCCACGACCTCGTAGCCGCGGCCGGCGAGGATGCCGACGGCGCTGCTGCCCACGCCGCCGGTGGCGCCCGTGACCAACACCGGGCCGCGTTCGGGTCGCAGACCACGCTTCTCGAGCTCCAGCACGGACAGCGCCGCCGTGAACCCGGCCGTGCCGATGGCCATCGCCTGCCGGGAGTCCAGTCCGTCGGGCATCGGGACGAGCCACTCCACGGGGACGCGTGCGTACTCGGCGAAGCCGCCGTGGCGCGAGACGCCGATCTCGTAGCCGTGGGCGATGACCGGAGTGCCTTGGGGAAAGCCTTCAATCCCGCTCTCGGCGACGGTGCCCGCGAGGTCGATGCCGGGCACCAGTGGCGAGATCCGGGCCACCCGGCCCTTGGGGATCGTGGCCAGCCCGTCCTTGTAGTTCACGCTGGAGTACTCGACGGCCACGAGCACTCCGTCGGGCAGGTCATCGGTCGACATCGTGACGACTGCACGGGTGACCGAGTCCCCTTCGGTCGTTGCGGTGAAGGCCTTGAACGATGGTGAGGTCATCGTCGGACTCTAGGCGGGACGGTGACGCCATCAAGATTTGGAGCAGTGCCAAGAGGGGATCGATCAGGAAAGGGCGGTGCTGCACTAGGTTGGCGCGGAGTCCGCCGACTGCCGTCGGCAAGGTGCACCGCCACCGTGCGGGGCGGTCGGCCGGTGTCAACGGAGACGGTGTGGAGCTCGACGAGATCAGATACGAGAAGCGCGAAGGCGTTGCCGCCATCGTTCTGAACCGGCCTGAGAAGCTCAACGCCATCTCTGCCCGTCAGGGCGGCACCCGTGACCAGATCCTCTGGGCCCTCGATGACGCGGAACGCGACCGGGACGTGGGCTGCGTGCTCCTGCACGGTGCTGGCCCGGGTTTCTCGGCTGGGGGCGACCTCAGTGGCAACGAGCGCCGCGAAACCGCCTTCGAGCACAGAACGTTCCTCGAGCAGGCCGAATCGTTCCACCGGTGCGTGCGGGAGGCACGCCTGCCCGTGATCGCCGCCGTCCACGGGGTCTGTCTGGGGGCAGCGGTGTCGCTCGTCGCTTCCTGCGACTTGGTGGTCGCAGGCGAATCAGCCCGCTTCGGGCTCCCAGAGGGCCGTCTCGGTCTGGCGGGAGCGGTGCCCCTCGTGCCCATCGTCGGACGGCAGTGGGCCAAGTTCTTGGTGTTCTCAGGTGAGAGCATCTCCGCGACGCAGGCGCGAGACCTGGGCCTCGTCCTGACGGTCGAGCCCGACGACGAGCTACTCGAGCGGGCGAGTGAGCTAGCCGCACGGCTGGCGCGGTTGCCGCGCGAGGCGCTCCTGCTCAACAAGCGCACGCTCGACGCCGTCGCTGACGCCGCTGGTGACGCCGCAGGCCGTATCGCCGGAGAAGTCGCCGACGCGGTGACGCTCGCCAACAGCAGCCGGGCCACCGCCCCCGACGGACGCGCCTTTCGAGAGATCATCGATTCCGAAGGGTTGGAGGGGCTCAAGGCGGCGCGAGCGGCTCAGTACGACGCTCCCTGGCTGCGCTGAAGCGCTCGGAGGATCCCGGCTACGGCCGGACTGAGCCCTCGTTGCGCTCAGTCCTCGTCGCGTGCCTCCCAGTAGTGGCACCACCACTCCGAACCCACGAGGATCTGCAGCTTGTCGTGCCAGCAGAAGGCGAGGCTCTCGCCTGGCTCGAGGAAGTAGTAGCAGTTGCGGCAGCCGTCCCCTTCGAGGGGCGTGCCGCGGAGGGCGGCGATCTTGATGATGCGCTGTGCGGCCTCGAAGCGGGCTTCGTCGACTTCGGGCTCGCTCACGGCGTCACACGGCTCGCGCCGCGGCTTCCCTCGCGCACGCCTCCTGGCGCCACCAGGAGCTCCGTCACCCCGCGCACCAGGGTGCTCGGCGTGTAGGTGATGAGCTGGTCCGGCACCAACTCCATGTCGGGGGTCATCGCCGTAAGCAGCTCGAGTGCGATGCGCACCTCGAGCCGGGCCAACGGTGCGCCGAGACATAGGTGCGCGCCCTTGCCGAAGGCGAGGTGCAGCTCCGCTTCGGGTCGATCGATGCGGAATTCCTCGGCGTCGGCGCCGAACTCGGTGGCGTCGTGATCACCCGATGCGAAACCCATCATGATCTTCGAACCGGCGGGGATCTCGATGCCGCCGATCACCGTGTCGACCTTGGCCAGCCGACGGTGGTGGAGCAGTGGGCCCTCGAATCGCAGTATCTCCTCGACCGCGTTCTCGATCAGTGAGGGATCGTGGATCAGGCGTTGCCACTGGTCGCGGCGACGGAGGAGAGCGAGGACCCCGTTGCCGATGGTGTTGCACGTGGTCTCGTGGCCCGCGAGGGACATCGAGTACACGATGTTGAGGATGTCGAACTGATTGAGCTGCTCCGGCTTCTGGCGCGAGAGGCGGACCAGATCGCTGGTGAGGTCGTCGACCGGATCGGCCCAGCGGCTCTCCACGAAGTCTTCGATGTACCGCCACATTGCGAGCACGTCGTTGGCCGTGCGGACCTGCTCTTCCTCGGACAGTGACCCGTAGGTCAGGAGGAGTCGGTTACGGCTCCAATCCTTGAGCACGTCGGTGTCGGCTTGCGGGAAGCCCAGAAGGCTGAAGGCCGCGAAGCCCGGGAACGGGAAGGCGAACGAGCTGACGAAATCGATCTCCGGTTCGTCGACGAACGAGTGCACCAGTCCGGCGGCGTAGTCGCGCAGCACGGGCTCGAGGGACCGCAGACGGCGTGGCGTCATGACGGCGAGGACGGACTTGCGCATGGGTCCGTGCCGGGGTGGATCAGCGTTGCTGAGGGTGGGAACCCGGGCGAAGCCTTGGCTGAGCACTTCCTGCGCTGCCGGGCAGACAGGCGTCAGCGGCGCGGAGACGTTGGCGGCCGACCACGTATCGCGATCAAGCAGGACCCGCAGGATGTCGGAGTAGCGGGTGACCACGTAGTGCTCGAGGTCCGGGAGGTAGAAGACGGGCGTCTTCTCCCGCCACTGCTTGAGGACGGGGAACGGGTCGCGCGCCGTCGATGAATCGAGCAGATCCAAGTGGTGCGCCATGGGGCATTCGGGCATGCCGCCATTGTCTCCGATGCGCCAGCGTGTCGCTGCGTTGGTTCGGCTGTCCACGGTGCGGACATGCCGCGGTTGGACGCAACGGCGTCTGTCGTGATGTGCCGGGTCTTCGGGAACCGGGTCTTCAGGAACCGATGAACTTCGGGGACCGCTTCTCGGTGAAGGCGCGCATCGCCTCGTCGACGTCGTCGGTGCGCAGGCTGAGCATTTCGTAGGCGATCGATGTCTCGAATGCGCCGAGCACCATCTGCTTGAGCAAGGAGTTGAGCGAGAGCTTGGTCCAGGCCATCGCCAGCGGAGGACCCTCGACCAGCCGATCGGCGAGGTCCTGCACGGCTGCGTCGAGCTCGTCACCGGGGACCGCCTTGTTGATGAGCCCGATCTCGGCGGCTTCGCTACCCGTGATCGCGTCCCCGAGCATCAGCATCTCCTTGGCGCGACGGAAGCCGATCAGCAGCGGGAAGAAGGCGACGCCACCGTCACCAGCGGTGATGGCGTTCTTCACGTGGCTGTCGCAGAACCGGGCGTCGTCGGCCGCGATCACGAAGTCACAGGCCAGTGCGATGTTCGCACCCATCCCGTAGGCGGGTCCTCGGACCTTGGCGATGGTGGGCGTCTCGCAGTCGATGATGTCGATGACCCGGTCACGGATTCCCTTGGCCACCGCCTTGTGGCGTCGGGACGCACCACCGGTCGGCAGCTCGTCGGCAAGGGAGGTGAAGTCACCACCGGCGCAGAAGGCATCCCCCTCTCCTTGGAGCACGACCGCGCGCACGTCGAGATCGGCGTCGACCTCCCGCCAGAGGCGGTGCAGGTCCGCCGCGACGCCGGCGTTGACCGCGTTCTTCCGCTCGGGATTGGTGATGGTGGCAGTGAGGGTCCCCAGATCGCCCTTGGTGAGCCGGACGTGTTCGTAGGTCTCGAGCCGGATCGGTGGCATGGGCGGGTCCTTCCTGTTCGGGTCCTCGTGGCTGCGCACGCGCCGGCGGGAGATGGGGTCGCCCGCCCCGGGGAGCCGCACCGCACCCGGGCGTGCGCATTGGTCTTCTCCCTGGCTGGCGGGGAGATTACCGACCTCCCGGGAGGCGTTGCGGGACTTCCCTTGCCTCCCTACCAGGCGTACTATATGCATGGTAAGCAGCAATCAGCGTCGAGCCGGAGGGTGGGGGCCTATGGAGTCCGAAGTCGTCTGGATGGAGCTGGCTGACCTGCAGGCGGGGCTCTCGCCGCGGGAGCGCGAGGTCGACCCGTCACACGTGGCCGCGTTGGCCGAGCTTGGCGGGGACTGGCCTCCCATCCTGGTCGCCCGTTGCGACGGCACGGTCATCGACGGGTACCACCGCGTGGCAGCCGCTCGCTCGCTCGGTCTGGGCAAGGTGCAGGCCGTCCTCTTCGACGGCACGGCTGACGAGGCGTTCGTCGAGGCGGTTCGCCGCAACGTCGAACACGGACTGCCGTTGACCATCGGGGAGCGCAAGGCCGCCGCCGAGCGGTTGCTCCACGAGGACCGCAACTGGTCCGATCGACGCATCGCTGAGGTGTGTGCCCTTTCCGCCCGCACGGTGGCACGGCTCCGGGCTGCCAGCGGCCGGCAGGCGAACGAAGCCGAACGGCGAGTGTGCCGCGACGGTCGTTCTCGCCCTGCGCAGCCGGAGGCCACTCGTGTGCGGATCCTCGATGCCGTCCGGGCGAACCCCGACGCGTCTCTTCGCGCCATCGCGCAAGCCATCGGTACTTCGCCGGAGACCGTGCGGAGGGTCCGGCAGGATCTCAAGCAGTCGAAGGACAAGGTGTCGGCCTCGACCCGCGCCTCGCTCGTTCCAGCGGAAACGGTCTTCGCCAGGTCGCCGTCACTCTCTGCGGCCACCAGCCGACAGTGGGCAGCGGACCGTGCGATCACGTCCGCACCCGACGGAACGCAATTCGCCGAGTGGTTCGGCCGAACCGATGTGGCTGCCGATTGGCGTTGCTACGTCACGTCCGTACCTCTCAGCCGCGTCTACGAGATCGCGGACGAGGCGCGGCGGCGAGCCCAGGCGTGGGGAGAGTTCGCCGACATGGTGGAACAGCGGGTCCGCAGGAAGCGGGCCATGTGACCGGTTGCCAGGCGATCGATCGAGTCCACTAGCTTCAGCCCATGAGCTCCAGACGGGTGGCCCTCGCCGGCATCGCGCTCGCGGGTGTCGGACCGGACGCCAGGTCCGGTGTTTCGCCCTACACATTGATGGCCGACGCGGCCCGACGCGCCATCGCGGACGCCGGCTTGCGTGCCGAGGACGTCGATGGCTTCGGTTCGACCGCCTTGGGTTCGCTGCCTCCGGTCGACGTTGCGGAGTACCTCGGCCTTCGTCCGCGATGGATGGACTCGACGAGCCTCGGCGGCTCGGCCTGGGAGCTCATGGCCGGACATGCCGCCGACGCCATTGCCCAGGGCAGGGCAGACGTCGTCGTGCTGGCCTACGGATCGACTGCTCGAAGCGACCTTCGGTCCGGGTTGCGGTCGGCCAACCTCGACTGGGGCTCGCGAGGCCCGCTCCAGTGGGAGGCCCCGTACGGTCACACGCTGATCGCCAAGTACGCCATGGCTGCGCGCCGCCACATGTACGAGTACGGCACGACCCTCGAGCAGCTCGCCGAGGTCGCCGTGTCCGCCCGTGTCAACGCGGCCGAGAACCCCGAGGCCGATTTCCGTGATCCGATCACGGTCGACGACGTCCTGGGCGGGCGGATGATCGCTGACCCGTTCACCAAGTTGCAGTGCTGCATCCGTTCCGATGGTGGAGCAGCGGTGGTACTCGTCGCCGAGGACCGGGTGCCCGACATCCGGAGCAAACCCGTCTGGGTGCTCGGCGCGGCCGAGGCCGGGTCTCACGTGTCCATGAGCCAATGGCGTGATTTCACGACCGGTCCGGCGGCGATCGCCGGCCCACTCGCCTTCGAGCGGGCCGGGCTGGCCCCGGCAGACGTCGACGTCTGCGAGCTGTACGACGCGTTCACGTACATGCTCCTGATCACCCTGGAGGACCTCGGCTTCTGCGCAAAGGGCGACGGTGGCCCTTTCGTCGGGGACGGGAGGCTGCATCTCGACGGCGCGCTGCCCACCAACACGGACGGCGGCGGTCTGTCAGCGTGTCACCCGGGCCAGCGAGGCCTGTTCTTGTTGGTGGAAGCCGTTCGTCAGCTACGCGGCGAGTGCGGACCCCGTCAGGTGCCCGACACCCGGATCGCCTGTGTCAGCGCCACCGGCGGATGGTTCTGCTCGAACGGCACCATGCTGCTCGGCGTCTAGAGCCCGACCTCCCGACACTACGGCCACTGCGGACGGATCCCGGTGGTGAAGGTCTCAGGCGAGGCGGAACACCGGAATCTTGATCTCCTCGGTGAGGTCCTGGAAGTCGACCTGCAGTGGCGCTCCGATGGTCAGCTCGGCGGGGTCGCAGCCGACGATGGTGGTCATCACCCGTGGTCCCTCGGCCAGATCCACGATGGCGGCGACGTAGGGGATCCGGTCCTTGAACGGCGGGAGGTCGTTCACGAACACCGTCGAGTAGGTGTACAGCGTGGCACGCCCCGACGCCTCCTCCCACTGCACGTCGTCGCTCCAGCAGTGCGGGCAGAAGGGGCGGGGGTAGTGGTGGGATTGGCCACAGGACCCGCAGCGGGCGACGAGGAAGCGCCGATCCCGGGCCGCGTCCCAGAACGGCCGCGTCCCGTCATCGATCGTGGGCAGGTCGTTGCGAGGCGGTACCGCTGACATGGGGCGCATTCTGACACGGAGCCGGTGCGGAGATCGCTCCCACCTACGATTCTTGGGCCGTGGAAGAGGACGGTGGAAGAGGACGGAGGAAACGCCGTGGGAAACGCGAACCAAGAGCACGAGCTCACCATCGAGCAAGAACAGAGCGTCGTGACCGTGCGCCTGCAGCGTCCCGAGCGCCGCAATGCCATCGACGCTGAGACCTGCCGGGAGCTCACGGCCTTCCTCGAACACGCGACCACCGACACCTCCATCCGGGCCATCGTCCTGACCGGCACCGGTCCCGACTTCTGCACCGGTGCCGATGTCGTGGCTGCCGGCGGTCAGGCGGAACAATTGAGCCCCCTCGACTACCGCTACGCCACCGAGGGCTATCGCCGCCTGTTCCAGTCGTTGTGGGAGGTGGAGAAGCCAGTGGTCAGTGCGGTGAACGGGACTGTGGCGGGTGCCGGTTGGATGCTGGCGCTCCTGGCCGACCTCGTCGTTGCCGATCGCGCCGCCCGCTGGACCCATGTGTTCAGCCGCCGGGGCATGGTCCCGCACGCCGGTGACCCCTATTACTTGCCGCGCATCATTCCGTTCCATCGGCTCAACGAGATCGCGCTGCTCAGCGACACGCTGACCTCGACGATGCTCCAAGAGTGGGGGATCGTAAACCGCGCCGTCGACGCCACTGACGTGCTGCCGACGGCGACCCAGCTGGCCCAGCGCCTCGCGCAGGGGCCGACCCGGGCGCTCGGACTCACCAAGCGGCTTTACCGCCGCTCGCTCGGCAGCGATCTGGCAACCAGCTTCGAGGACGAGCGCAACGCCACGGCCCTGATCTCGACGACCCGAGACCGTGTCGAGGGCGTGCGTTCCCTTGTTGAGGGCCGCTTGCCGCAGTTCACTGGCACTTGAGCCCGATCATGACCGGTACCTGAGTCCGGTCATGTGTGCCGTGCCTGGGCGTCAGCCTCCGAGGCGGAGCCCCGCAGCGCGGGTGCGGAAGAGGTCCGTGGCGAACACGGAGCCCAGTTTGCCGGCGTCCCACCGCTGGCCACCGCTCCTCACGGCCGCCTCGACGTGCCAGCCCCGCAGCAGCTGCACGTCCTCGCCGATGGCCCGGATCACCTGGCCACTGACGTGACCGGCCTCGTCGCTGGCTAGCCACGCCACCACCGGGGAGCCCGATGAGGGGTCCATGGGGTCGAATTCGTCTGCAGGGTGCTCGTCGGCCTCCTTCGGCGGATCGAACCCGGGGACGGTGCCAGAGAGCCGGGTGAGCCCACCGGGGCTTATGACGTTGACGGTGACACCGATGCTGGCCAACTCGACGCTCAGCGTCTGCGAGAGACCCACGATCGCCGCCTTGGCGGTGGCGTAGTTCGACTGACCGAAGTTGCCGTGGAGCCCAGCGCCTGAGGTGGTGTTGATGATCCGCCCTGCCACCTTGCCGCCCTCCGCCTTGGCCTTCTCGCGCCAGTGACGGGCAGCCGCTCGCGACGTGAGCCAGGTACCGCGCACGTGCACCCGCATCACGAGGTCGAAGTCATCGGCGCTCATGTTCCACACGGCCCGGTCCCGCACGATGCCAGCGTTGTTCACCACGACGTCAAGCCGCCCGAACTCGCTCAGCGCCTTGCCGATCATCGCGTCGGCCTGCGACTCGTCGCCCACGTCCCCGTAGTCGGCGACGGCTTCGCCGCCCTGCTTCCGGATGATGTCGACGACGCGGTCGGCGTCGGGGCCCGAGCCTTCGCCGTGCACCGACGATCCGAGATCGTTCACGACAACGCGGGCGCCGTGCCTCGCCAGCTCCAGGGCGTGACCCCGCCCGATCCCATGGCCGGCGCCGGTGACGACGGCGACCTTGTCCCGCAGCAGTTCAGACATGGAAGGTCACAATAACCCCGTACCCACGTGGTTTCGGGTGCCGTTGCACACCGGGGAAATCGTCACGACCAAGGTGGCTTGGCGCGGGGCCCGCTAGATCCGTTCGATGACGATGGCTGGCGCCATACCGCCGGCCGCGCACATCGTGACGAGGCCGAACTGTCCGTCGCGGCGCTCCAACTCGTCGAGCACCGTACCGACCAGGATGCTGCCCGTGGCCCCGATGGGATGGCCGAGGGCGATGGCTCCGCCATTGACATTGACCTTCTCGCGGTCGACGTCGAGGTCGCGGATGAACTTCTCGGTGACGACGGCGAACGCCTCGTTGACCTCGAACAGATCGATGTCGTCGAGGGTCAAGCCCGCCCTTGCCAGGACCTTGCGGGTAGCCGGGACGGGGGCGTTCAACATGAGCGTCGGGTCGTCGCCGACGTTGGCCGTCGCCACGACCCGGGCTCGCGGTTCGAGACCGTGGGCCCGGGCGTACTCGGGGCTGGTGAGCAGCAGCGCGCCGGCGCCGTCGACGACCCCCGAGGAGTTCCCGGCGTGGTGCACGTGCTCGATTTCCAAGCTGGGGTAGCGCCGCAGGATCTGCTCACGGTAGGTGGTGCCGGTCTCGTCGAGCGGGAGATCCGCGATGGCCTCGAACGCCGGCGGGAGCGCGGCAAGGGCTTCTGCGGTGGTCCCCGGCCGAGGGTATTCCTCGCGGTCGAGAGCGAGCGTGCCGTCCTCGCGGTACACCGGGACGAGGCTCCGATCGAAGTTGCCCTCCTTGATGGCCACCTCGGCCCGCCGTTGCGACTCAGCGGCGTACTCGTCCAGGGTCGCACGGTCGATGCCCTCGAGGGTGGCGATGGCGTCTGCCGCAACGCCCTGGTTGGTCTGGGGGTGTCGTGCCCGCAGGCGGGCGTTCCCGTTGTCCATGAACGCCGAGCTGTTGGGAGGGATGTTGGTGGCGTAGGACGACATCATCTCGGTGCCGCCGGCAATGAGGACGTTTTCGAGCCCGGCCATGACCGACGCGGCCGCGAAGTGGGTGGCCGTGAGCCCCGAGCCACAGAATCGATCGAGCGTCACGCCGCTGACCCTCGTGTCGTAGCCGGCATCGAGCGCGGCCATGCGTCCGAGGTCACCGGCCTGGGTACCGGCCTGCATGGACGTGCCCCAGACCACGTCGTCGATGTCAGCGGTGTCGAGACCGTTGCGCTCCGCGATCGCGGTCAGGACGGTGGCCGCCAGCTGCTGCGGGTGGATGCCGGCCAGAGACCCCTTGTCCACCTTGCCGATGCCACGTGGCGTGCGGCAGGCGTCGATGATCCATGCTTCGTTCACGGGTCGCTCCCTCGTTCGAGTCCAAAGCAGTGTAGGGAATCATGCGGGAGGGCCAAGGGTCCGGGTGGCATTCGCGCTCGTGCGTCACACACGCTTGACTCCCACGCGTGCCTGCACATAATTGTTGGCGTCTCGGATGCCTCGTGAGGCGCCGACTGCTCGTAGCGCTGCTTGTCGATCTCACTCATTCAGTGGAAGGGCGTAGCGGCCGGCGATGCGGAAGCGGGGAGCGATCGGATGCGGCAACCTCGGCGAGGTGCCGGTCATTGGTGGAGGTGCCGTGTCACGAGGAGAGGTAGTCGTGTCGGCTGACCGACGCCCGCGCCCCGAACCCGACAGCATCACGAAGTTCCACTGGGACGCAGCGGCCGACCGGCGGCTCATGCTGCACCGCTGCCGGTCGTGCTCGCGGTTCCAGTACCCGCCCGACGTGACCTGTGTGCATTGCCAGGGAGAGGTCTTCGAGCATGTCGAGGTCTCGGGTCGCGGCACGATCTACTCCTACGCCCTCGTCGAGCGGCCATTGCATACGGGATTCGTCGACGCGCTGCCCTACATCGTCCTCCTGGTCGAGCTGGTGGAGCAGCCCGGCCTGCGGATCCTGACCAACCTGGTGGGCGCGAGCCCGGGAACGCCGCTGGCCTGCGGGATGCCGGTCGAGGTCGACTTCGAGGACCGCGGGCCGGTCACTCTGCCCCAGTTCCGTCTCGCGCCGACCACGTCATGAGCTCGCTGAGCCGTTCCGTCGCCATCGTCGGCGTCGGGTACTCGGAGCTGACCAGGGCCGGTGAGCCGAACCCGAGATCGCTGACGCTCGCCGCCGCCAAGGCGGCGCTCCAGGATGCCGGCCTCAACGGGACCGACCTGGACGGCATTTTCGAGTACAAGTTCGGACCGGAGTCGCCCGGTGCCCAGGAAGTGGCCAGGCTGCTCGGAGTGCCTGACCTCGCGGCCTTTGCCGACATCTTCCCCACCGGCCCGTCAGGTCTTGCCAGCGCGCTCGTGGGCGTCATGGCGGTGGCATCAGGTGCGTGTGAGACGGTGCTGGTGTTCCGTTGCCTGACGCGCGCCGCTGGCTACCAGGGCGGAGCGGCCGAGGGCCCCGAGACGGTAGGGGGGCACGAGCAGTTCCTGACGCCCTACGGCTCGGGCCTGTACGTCGGCGGGATCCTGGTGGACGTCGCCCTGAAGAAACGCCGGTGGATGGCGGAGTACTCGCGGCCCGAGGAGGACTTCGGTCGCATTGCCGTTAACGCCAGGCGCTGGGCGGTACGCAACCCTCGTGCTGTCCTTCGGGACGAGCTGACGATGGACGACTACCTGTCGTCCCGGACGATCGTCGAGCCCTTACGGCTGCTCGATTGCGACTACCCGATCAGTGGCGCGGTGGCGACGGTGATCACCACCGCCGAGCGGGCCGTCGATCTCCGCCAGCGCCCGGTGGTCGTCGACGCCATGACCTACGCGACCGGCAAGGGGGCGGACTGGACGTTCGACACGGACTTCTTGTACGGCGGAACCTTCGACTGTGCCGAGAGACTGTGGCGTCGGTCGTCGGTGACGCTCGAGGACGTGGACGTCGCTCAGCTGTACGACGGCTTCACCCCGGTGACCGTCTCCTGGCTCGAAGCCCTGGGCGTGTGCGGACGGGGGGAGTTCGGCGACTGGGTGGGCGACGGGACGCGGATCGGCCCCGGTGGGGACTTCCCGCTCAACACCGCTGGAGGCCAGCTCGCCGAGGGCCGTCTGCACGGCATCAGCTTTCTCAACGAAGCCGTGCTGCAGCTCCGGGGCCAGTGCGAGGACCGGCAGGTCCCCGACGCGAAGGTCGCGGTCGTGACCAGCGGCCTCTATCCCCAGTGCAGCGCCATGGTGTTGACGGCAGAATGAGCGGGCGAGGGGAGGAGTCCTGATGCGGGAGGTGCTGCGCGGGGTCAAAGTCGTGGAAGTCGCGCAATGGTGGTTCGCGCCCTGCGCCGCCACGCTCCTCGCCGAGTGGGGCGCGGACGTCGTGAAGGTCGAGCATCCCGTGCACGGAGATCCGATCCGCGGCCTGACGACGTCAGGCGCGATGCCCGGGTCGTTCGACATCAACTTCATGTTGGAGCAGTCCAACCACGGGAAGAGGAGCATCGGGCTCGACATCGCGACCCCGGCAGGTCGCGAGATCTTGGACCGGCTGATCGAGCAGGCGGACGTGTTCGTGACGAGCTTCCTCCCTGACGTGCGACGACGCCTCCGGCTCGAGGTCGAAGACGTCCGGGCCGTCAATTCCCGGATCATCTATGCACGCGGTCACGGGCAGGGAGACCGGGGAGCGGAGCGCGAGCGGGGGGGATTCGACTCCGTGTCCTTCTGGGCACGGGGCGGTGTTGCGCATCACCTGACGCCGCTCGACGCTTCGTCGCCGATCTTGCCTCGCCCGTCGTTCGGGGACGGGATCAGCGGACTCTCCCTGGCCGGAGCCATTGCGGCCGCGCTCTTCGGCCGTGAGCGCCACGGTGAACCCTCCGTCGTCGACGTGTCCTTGCTCGGGACGGCAGCGTGGGTCATGGGCCCCGACGTCGCGGCGGCGGCGTTGACGCCGGGCGGGCTTCCCTCGATCCCCCGGCAAGCGGGGGCCAACCCACTCTCCAATCTCTACCGGACGGCGGACGACCGATGGATCTGGTTGGCGATGCTGCAAGCGGACCGCCACTGGCCCGAGTTCTGCCATGCCATCGGGCGGCCGGAATTCATCGACGACGAGCGGTTCTCGACAGCAGTGGCGCGGGCGACCAATCTCGCCGCCTGCTTGGCAGAGCTCGATGCCACCTTCGCGGAGCTCCCCCTCGCCGCCTGGCAGGAAAAGCTTGGCGGGATCGATGGCGTGTGGGCGGTCGTGCAGACCGCGACGGAGGTGCTCGACGATCCCCAGGTGCAGGCCAATGGGTACGTCGCCGAGGTGGATTACGGAGACCGACGCCACCGTCTCGTCGTGGGCCCGGCCCAGTTCGACGGCGGCCCTCCCGAGCTGAAGCCCGCGCCCGGAGCGGGAGAGCACACCGACGAGATCCTCCTCGAGCTCGGCCGGACCTGGGACGAGATCCTCCAGTTGAAGGTCGACGGTGCGGTCACCTGAGATGCTCGGGGTCGCGGTGTCAGGGTCGAGGAGGAGCGCGACGTGAAGCTGCAGGACAAAGTGGTAGTGATCACCGGGTCCGGCGGTGGCATCGGGGAGGCGTGTGCCCGCCGCTTCACGGCGGAAGGCGCCAAGGTCGTCGTCGCCGATGTGCAGCGGGACGGGGTCGAGCGGGTGGCGCGAGCGATCGACAGCGTGGGCCTGGCCGTGGACGTGACGGTGGAGGACAACGTCCGGGCCGTCGCCGACCTGGCTCGCCGGACGTACGGGGAGATCGACCTCTGGTTCAGCAATGCCGGTGTGACCGGACCGAGCCAACCCGGTCAGATCCAGGCGAACGATCTCTGGGAGTCGGCCTGGAAGTTGCACGTGATGGCACACGTGTACGCCGTCCGGGAGGTCCTCCCGTCGATGCTCGAGCGGGGCGACGGCTACCTGCTCCAGACGGCGTCGGTCGTTGCGCTGGCGACGATGCCCGACAAGGTGACCTACGGCGTCACCAAGCATGCCGCGCTCGCCCTCGCCGAGTGGCTGGCGTTGACCTTCCGGCAGCAGGGCATCAAGGTCTCGTGCTTCTGCCCAGCGGCGATGCGGACACCCATGCTCATGGCCGAGGGACTTCCGCCCGACCACCCCATGGTCCAGGCGGCAGCAGCGCCCGAGGAGGTGGCCGAGCGGCTCGTCCAGGCGATCGATGCCGAGAAGTTCTTGATCCTGGACTCGACGCTCGGGACCGACTCGCTGATGTCCAAGGCAACGGACTACGACCAGTGGCTCACCGACATCGCCTCGCTGTACGCCGAGCTCTCGAAGGATGACTGATCGGGTGATTCGAATCGGCTTGGGCGCCAGCGCTGATCGGTGGTGCACTCCATGGGTTCTAGATAAAAGGAGCGACATTCATGGCTGACCGGATGCTGTACCTCGTGTTCTCCAATCCCGTCGAGGGTCGGGAAGACGAGTTCAACGAGTGGTACGACAACGTCCACCTGCGCGATGTCCTCGCGACGCCCGGTATGGTGAGCGCCCAACGGTACGAGCTGTACGACACCGAGATGATGCAGCAAGCTCGGGAAGCAGGCCTGCCGGTGCCGGCGCACCGGTACCTGATCGTCTACGAGATGGAAGGTGACGTCGACACGACCATGGCCAAGATCCAAGAGAGGGTCATGTCGGGTGAGGTGGTGATGAGCGACTCGCTCAATCTCGAGACCGTCCTGATGTCGTTCTGGTCGCCCCATGGGCCGAAGTTGTCAGCTTCGTGAGCGTGCTCGGTGTGGTGGGCGATGTGGCGAAGCCTGCGCCGCGCTGGCGCCGGTGGCTTGTGGAGGGGAAGCGGGCATGACGTGGGACTTCGAGACCGAGCCCGAGTACCAGGAGAAGCTGGACTGGGCGGCCGAGTTCGTACGCCAGGAGGTCGAGCCACTCGACATCGCCTTCCGGCACCAGATGTTCGAGCCGCTGGACGAGACACGGCGCAAGATCGTCGACCCGCTCAAGGAGGAGGTGCGGCGCCGGGGCCTGTGGGCCACCCACCTGGGGCCCGAGCTGGGCGGCCAGGGCTTCGGCCAGCTCAAGCTGGCCCTGCTCAACGAGGTCCTGGGTGGGTCCTTGTGGGCGCCGATCGTCTTCGGGTGCCAGGCGCCCGACACCGGCAACGCCGAGATCATCGCCCACTACGGCACGCCCGAGCAGAAGGAGCGCTACCTCCAGCCCCTCCTCGACGGCGAGTGCTTCTCGAGCTACTCCATGACCGAGCCCCACGCCGGCGCCGACCCCACGCTCTTCAAGACCCAGGCGGTCAAGGACGGCGACGAGTGGGTCATCAACGGCTGGAAGTACTTCTCCTCCAACGCCAAGACGGCCTCCTTCCTCATCGTGATGGCGGTGACCAACCCCGACGTCAGCCCCTACAAGGGGATGTCGATGTTCTTGGTGCCGACCGACACCCCCGGGGTGAACATCGTGCGCAACGTCGGCCTCTACGGCGAAGCGCTCAACGAGGGATCCCACGCGCTCATCCACTACGAGGACGTGCGGGTCCCGGCCGACGCCCTGCTCGGCGGCGAGGGGCAGGCCTTCGTCATCGCCCAGACCCGCCTGGGCGGCGGCCGCATCCACCACGCCATGCGCACCATCGGCATGGCCCACAAGGCGCTCGACATGATGTGCGAGCGGGCGCTCAGCCGCGAGGTCTCGGGCAGCCT
>Ga0187784_10000383_pt1 | contig 32237 bp, 29 predicted proteins | sample 1015_SJ02_MP15_2_FD_132964 | JGI IMG/M metagenome (GOLD analysis project Ga0187784, IMG submission 132964) | Tropical peat soil microbial communities from peatlands in Department of Meta, Colombia - 1015_SJ02_MP15_20_MG | ecosystem: Environmental > Terrestrial > Soil > Wetlands > Peat | place... | reverse complement strand
TGCGGATCATGGTAATGCGGCCATCGAGAATGCTGCCGGAAGGCAGCACGACGCGCCCCCCCACCAAAACGGGTTGCAACAGACGGGCGGTGACGAGGTCGTTAGGGCGATTGATTCGGGTGTGGATTCCGGAGAGCATCTGAATGCTGACTTGGGTTTCCGCAGGGACGGTCACGAGATCCGAGGGCCTGGAGAATTCGGTGCTAACCGGCACCAGGCCGCTCCGGTGGGGCAGCGCCACGGGGACCTCACCTTCCTGCGCCCAAGCCGTGATCGCAAGAAAACCTATAAACGTGATTGCCGTGAGTATCCTAGCCATTCGGTTTCACCTCATTAAACCACTGGGCAAAGGCGCTTCCACGTCCACCTTGCCATGCGAGCTAGAAAACGGCCTCCGAGGCAACCTCCTTCAGCCTCTCCCCGAACCTGTCCTTGAGTTAGCCCCTATTCTCTCGCTCCACGGCTCAGAAATCAAGCATGTATTGGCAGGCGGAACCATTGAAGCTCCCAGCCGTCAGCAAACCTGGATTACTCACCCCGGTCTACCGTTTTGAGTCGGAGGGAGCGGAAAGGCGAGGTGAAACATAGCAAATGGACTGACGGCAAATAGCCAAGGGGGAGAAATAAGAAGGCCCAACCGCTGGGGTTGGGCCAGGAAATGCACAAACGGAAGCTGTTGGTTACCCGACCTTTGTGACCTTGTCGGCCTGAGGTCCCTTTTGCCCCTGAATAATCTCGAACTCAACTGTGTCGCCTTCTTGCAAGGTCTTGAAGCCTTCACCCTGGATGGCCGAGTAATGAACAAAAACATCCGCTCCGCCCTCCTGGCCGATGAAGCCATATCCCTTGCTGTTGTTGAACCATTTTACCTTACCTTGAAGTCTTGCCACTTGCGCCCTCCTTAACTCGTCTTTGCGGTTACCGCCGCGTCGGCGCGCCCAGGAATAGAAAAAGCCGAGAATCCCTCGGGACCTCGGCTACTCCTAACGCACACGTACCCGGCGACACACCTTGCTGACTCCTTATGACTTAGTCATATATTTTATAGGGCAGGCTTGTCAAGTGAAATGTTGCTGTCGCAGTTCTGGCGAAATATTACGAGTTAGTCATCTGTTGGTTCGGTAAGAAGTGACCATAGAAGTCCTACCAGAGTCTTCGCGTCGCGAATTCGCCTGGACTTGATCATTCTCATCACCTGGACAGGAGTGAAGTGCCCAACCTCGATCCGCTCGTCGGGGTCGGGTTGAGCTTTTGAGCGTGTAAGCTCGGTCGCTTCGACCAGGAACATCTTCTCCGTGAGGATGCCCGGGCTGGGAAAGAAGTCGAACAAGAGCCGGAGTTTCTTGGCGCGATAGCCGGTCTCTTCCAAGAGTTCGCGCCGCGCGGCAGCGAGAGGTCTTTCTCCAGGCTCGAGCCCTCCTGCGATCAGTTCCCAGAGAAACTCTCTCACAGAGTACCGGTACTGCCTGACCAGCACAATGCGGCCATCGTTCGAATGGGCCAGAATCACGACCGAGCCCGAGTGGTGCACTACCTCTCGCTCCGCCCGCACACCGCCCGGCTCGATGATGCGGTCGACGTTCAATCGGACAAGCCTGCCTCGGAAGACTTCCGTACTTTTGAGGACATGGAGCCGCTTGGGCACAACAAACATCCTCCGTTTGATCAAGCGTCGTAGGGGCAATCCTGCGCACTCTCACTTGCCATAAGAGAATTTTTCGACCAGGGCTTTGGCTTGCTTTCCAGTTTGCGCAGCCTTGAGCGCGTCGCGATCCGCTTTTATCTTATCTTTGAGCTTGCTGTAAGTGTCGATTTTGCTCTTCGCAGCATCGGCATCCTCTTTCAGGGTGGTGGGGTCATTGGCGCGTTTCTGCAAGCAACCGATCATCCCGTCCACCATGCTGCCGAACAGCGTCATATTGGTCGTGACGCTTTTCTGGTGAAAGGCCTTTTCGAAATCCATCAGACTTTCTTTCTTTACAGTCTCCACCAGGTCCGTTACGGTCTTCTGGTAATCAGCAACCATTCCCTCCTCGTCTTTGCAGACTTGGGCAGAGAGTTGCGGCGAGCCGAGAGAAAGTACGAAGGCGCTTCCCAATATGAGCGCGAAGACAGTCCAGCATTTCATACTCGCACCTCACCGGGTCTCTAGCGAGATTTGTTGCGTCTTATCGCCTGTGCGGGCGATTGCCGCAGCCAACGCAAGACCTGTCGGCAGTGCCAATCCTAGCATAAAGCGCCTGCGTTGTCGCTCTCTACTTCGCATCTCGGCAGAGCGGCTCTTTCCCCGGCTTCGGTGCCACTCCGGAGCGCCAGCGTGGCGCTTGTAGTCGTGGTGTCTACTGGAGTAAATTGTATCTCATGAGAATTACGGCTTTGATTGTGGACGACGAGCAGCCCGCCCGCGACGAATTGGTGTATCTCCTGAAGGGGTTTCCGGACGTGGAAGTGGTTGGGCAAGGGAAGAACGGCGTGGAGGGCGTGAACCTGATCCGCGAGTTGAATCCTCAGGTCACCTTTCTTGACGTCCAGATGCCCGGCCTGGATGGTTTCGGAGTCATCAAGAAGCTGCTCGAAAAGAAGATCCGCCTTCCCTACTTTGTCTTCGCCACAGCCTATGATAACTACGCCGTGCAGGCCTTCGAGGTGAACGCCCTGGACTATTTGTTGAAGCCCATCGCCAAGCCGCGCCTGGAGAAGGCCGTCGCCAAGCTGCGCCACATGAGCGAGACCGCAGCGTCAACGCATGACAAGCTCGACCGGCTGGTGCATATGATAGAAGAGCGGCCTGCGGCACAGAAAAACAAGCTGGTCGTGAAAAGCCAGGGACGGTTGTTCCTGGTCGACGCCGAGGACATCATCTTCGCCAGCATCGAGGACGGGGTCATCAGCATCGTCTCGCGTGATCTCGAAGGCCAATTCAACTTCCGCACCGTGGAGGAATTGCAGGGCAATCTCGATCCCAAGGTTTTCTGGCGAGTCCACCGTTCCTATCTGGTCAACGTGAACCACATCAAGGAAGTCGTCCCCTGGTTCAAGAGTTCCTATCAACTGAAGATGCAGGACCGCAAGCAGACGGAAATCCCTGTTTCCCGAGCCCAAACCCGCAAGCTGCGCGAGTTGCTCAACCTCTAGCTGACTCACCGTAGGGGGACAGCTTGCTGGCCCCTGGGGCGTGAACGCGTGCACCGACGGGGGGGCAAGCCCCACCCCTTACAGCACGACCGTCTCCTCGATCGACCGCCCTTCGGCAAAGCGCTCCGGGCCCAGCGCGCGCGTATCCGTGAGGCTTGACTTCCCTTCCAGAATCAGGTCTGCCAGGATCCTTCCGGTCGCCGGCGAGTGCATCACGCCATGGCCGCTAAAGCCATTTGCGAGGAAAAAGCCAGGCACCTGGGGAACCGGCCCGAGGATTGCATGGTGATCGGGCGTCACCTCGTAGAGGCCGGCCCAGCCGCGCGCGGGATTCACCTGGAGGTCCTCGAAGCACGGCACTCGCTTCACCGCGCACATCAGGATCTTCTCTACGAATGCCGAATCGAAAGTAGTTTTGAATCCGGGCTTCTCCTCCGGATCATTCCACGCCAGTAGCAGGCCCAGTGCCTCGGGGCGAAAGTGGAAACCCGTTGCCATGTCGATGGTCATGGGCGCCTCGTGCGCGATCTGGGGGAAAGGTTCAGTGGGCACGAGCATGCGGCGCAGGGGTTCGACGGGCAACTGCACGCCCGCCATGCGCGCCACCTGCGCAGCCCAGGCTCCGGCGGCGTTAACCACCGTCCGCGTTGACACGCGCCCGCGCCTGGTTTCGACACCCGCCACCCCGCTTTCATCCCGCAGGATGGCGGTGACCTCGACGCCTTTTTCGATTCGCGCCCCGCGCTCCACCGCGCGCGCCGCGAATCCATTCATCACGCTGTAGGGATCTACGAAGCCGTCGCTCGCGCAAAAACTCCCGCCCACCACATCGTCACCGCGCAGTTGCGGCACGATTCGCAACACGTCCTCCGGCTTGAGCAACTTCGCCTGCGCGAAACCTAACTCCACCTGACGCGCTTGGTTCGCGCGCAGGTACTCGAGGTGCCTCTCGCTGCTTGCCACAAACAGGTAGCCTTGCGCCCTGTAACCCGACGGGTGGCCCGTTAATTCTTCAAAGCGGGCGAGAAAGGGAATGGAGTAAAGCGACATTTGGATATTGACCTTGGTGGCAAACTGCGCCCGCACGCCGCCCATGCTCTTGCCGGTCGAGCCGAGCCCCTGGTGCGCCTCGCGCTCCAGCACCAGCACGTTCCTGCAACCCTGTTGCGTAAGGTGATAGGCAACACTCGACCCGACGATCCCTCCTCCCACAATCACCACATCGGCCGATTTCGTCACTGGTCCCCCAAGCTCGCTCCTACTGTTCGCCGGGACAATTAATAGCGGGCATGCTTCACCAGCCGGTGCCGCAGGCCGCTTAGGAAATCTCAGGATCACATTGCCACCGACAACCCTGACCCGGCCTTCAACCCTCAGATGGCGGGACGAGCGGCTCGAGGGTCTTGATCAAGTGCGGGAGGTGTTCTTGCACGGTGTCCCAGACGACTTGCAGATCGACGTCGTCATATTCATGGATCATGAGGTTTCGCATCCTAATCATCGCCACCCAGGGTATTTGCGAAATCCTCTGTCGTGTCGGTTCTGAGACCCGCCGAGCTGCTTCGCCGATAATCTCAAGCCGCCGAATCACTGCGTCTTGACACTGGCTGTCGCGAAGAAACTCTTCTTTGGTCTTGCCCAGGATATAGCCTGAGGCAACCCGCGCTGCTTCGAGGATATCGAGCAGATACCCTGCATCACGCAGCATAAAGAACCTTTGCCGAACTTAGGATAGCCTTGCGGCGAAGGTAGTTGCGGCTGGCCTCAATTCCCGGTCGGGTAACCAGGTCAACCTCGCGGCCAATCATTACTTTCAATTCTTCTTCCATCTGGACCAGGTCAAACAGGCTCCGTTTCGAATCAGGCTTAAACGTGACGAGCACGTCCACATCGCTGTCTGGCTCGAAGTCGGCGCGCAGCGCAGAGCCGAAAATCGCAAATTCCGCGACCTTCCATTTCTCACAGAACTCGCCGATTCTAACTGGGTCAAACTGCAAAACCGCCATAGCATCTCCACTGGAATTAATCGTCCCAAAGCCAATATTTTACCTTGAGTTGGTTTACTGGTTGAGACTTTTCCTTTCACGTCCGGCACGCGCCCGGTGACTTCCGATTCCTTCCTTCTCATCATTCCCCTGGGGTCGTCGCCCTGAAATGCGTTTCTATGGCCCGTACCAATCCCGGCATCGTAGACTCCGTTGCTTCAATTGTCACAGTAAGTCCTAGCTTCCTGATCGTTTGCGAGGTGATCGGGCCAATCGAGGCGATGGCCACTGCGCGCAACAATTCGGCGACTTTGTTTTCCCCCGCCAGCTTGGCGAAATTGGCGGCAGTTGACGAGCTGGTGAAAGTAATGAGATCCGGGAGCGGGGTAAGGAGGCGCGGCAATTCCCCAACCGGGAGCTGGGGAACGACGGTCTCATAAGCTTCGACGACTTCCACGCGCCCCCCCTTTTCCATCAGGACGCGCGGCACCACGTCGCGCGCAACTTTGGCGCGCGGGATCAGAAATGCTTTGCCGCTTATATCGCGAGTGCCCAGGGCTTCAAGCAAACTCTCGGCCACGTAGGCGCGCGGCATCACGTCAACCTTGACCCCGTTTCTTACGAACTCCTCTGCCGTCGCGGGGCCGATGGCGCCGACGATCAAGCCTCGCAAATCGCGCGCATGGCGCCCGCAAGCTCGCAGCCGGCGCAGGAAATTGCGCGCCCCGTTGGCCGAGGTTACGAGCAGGTAATCAAACTCTCCCAGGCGCCGGATGGCCGAATCGAGCGGTTCCCATGAGGCCGGGTCACGAATCTCAATGGTGGGGATCTCGATCACTTCCGCGCCCAGGGCCGTTAACTGCTCTCTTAACACGCCGGCCTGCTCGCGGGTGCGGGTAATCGCGATACGCCTTCCGGAAAGAGGCAAGCGCCCTGAACAATCGGGCGATCGGGCGATCGGATGATCGGGAGAACAAGAGGCTCGAAACTCGAAACTCGAAAATCGAAAATCGTCGCGGGTTCCGTCTTTCGGTTTTCGAGTTTCGTCTTTCGGCTGTTCACCCGATCTCCCGATCACCCGATCACCCGATTGATGTGTTTTGTTCACCCGATCTCCCGATCACCCGATCATCAAAATCTCTCCTGCGCCTTTCTCGAGCAGGTCCTCAGCCACCGCCGCGCCGAGGCTTTCAGGGTCTTTCTCCGAGCCGGTGGCGACCGCTTGGATCAAGCGACTGCCGTCCAGGCTGGCTACGATGCCACGCATGTACAACTGGGCATTCTCGAGAGTCCCGTGGGCCGCGATGGGGACCTGGCAACCTCCCCCCAGGCGCCGCAGCATCGCGCGTTCGGCGCGGACGGCGAGGTGCGTGCTCGGATCATCGAGCAGCGTCACCGCGCGTTGCAGGTCCGCGTCGTTCCCGCGAATCTCGATCGCCAGCGCCCCTTGCCCGACGGCGGGGCAGATCTGGTCGAAGTCAAAATAGCCGGTGATGCGCTCCCGCAGGCCAAGCCGGTGGACGCCCGCCGCCGCCAGCACCAGCGCGTCGCAATCGCCTCGTTCCAGCTTGCGCAGCCGAGTGTCCAGATTGCCGCGCATGGCGACGAGTTCCAGGTCCGGCCGTAGCCGCCTGAGCTGTGTCTGCCGGCGCAGGCTGCTGGTGCCCACGCGCGCGCCCGCAGGAAGCTGTTCAAAAGGTGTCCCATGCGCAGAAATGAAGACGTCGCGCGCGTCTTCGCGGGGCGGCACGGCAGCCAGAATCAAGCCCTCCGGCAAAATGGTAGGCAGATCCTTGAGGCTGTGCACCGCAAGGTCCGCTTTGCCTGCCAGCAGAGCCTCCTCGATTTCCTTGATGAATATGCCCTTGGCTCCGACTTCGGCAATGCTCTGGGCAATAGAGGAGAGGAGGGGTTGCTCGGGCGCATAGCTTTGCAGCTTGTCGCCGGTAGTCCGGATGATTTCAATGGCAGTCTCGTGGCCGGCGTCAGCGAGCTGGCCCCTCACCCAGTTGGCTTGCCAAAGCGCCAGTTGGCTGCCGCGCGAACCGATCACTATATTCACGATTAGTTTCCCAGGCCAAAGATCTTCCGCACGAGCCTGACGAGAGCCGCTTGTTCAGGCTGGCCGGCCTCGCTTTTGAGCTCGGTGATGGGGCCGTGCAGGATCTTGTTCATGATGCCGCGGGTGAGAGCATCCACGGCCTGACGTTGCTCGGGCGTCAGATTGCCCAGCCGGCCGCTGTAGCGTTCCATTTCACCCTCGCGGATGGCGTTCAGCCGGTCTTCGAGCGCCACGATGGTGGGCACGAGGTCACGCGAGGCGAGCCGGCGCATAGTTCTCTGGACTTCCTGCTGCACAATCTCCTCCGCCCAAACAGCCTCGCGCTCGCGTTGTTTCTTGTTGGCCTCGACCACTTGTCCCAGGTCGTCAATATCGTAGACGAAGGCATTATCCAGCTCGTTGACCAGGGGATCGATGTCGCGCGGAACCGCGATATCCACGAAAAACACCGGGCGGTTCCGGCGAGCCGAGAGGATTCTCGCGACATGCTCCTTGTTCACGACGTAGCCAGGGGCGCCCGTCGAGCTGATGACGATGTCGGCCTTGGGGAGGTGCTCAAAGAGCTGATCGAAGTCGATAGCGGTGCCGCGAAAGGCCGCCGCAAGTTGTACGGCGCGCTCATAAGTGCGATTGGTAACGTAGATGGCGCTGGCCCCGCTGCTCATCAGGTGTTTGGCGGCCAGTTCGCTCATCTTGCCCGCCCCGATCACGAAAATGGCCCTTCCTTCCAGGTTGCCAAAAATCTTCTTAGCCAGCTCGACCGCGGCGTAAGAGACGGAAACCGCGGCGTTCCCCAGTGCCGTCTCGCGCCGCACCCGCCGCCCTACTGCCAGGGCTTGGCTCACGATCTCCTTGAGACTGCCGTTCAACCCGCCCCCCTCGTCCGCCAGGGCATAGGCGCGCTTCAACTGGCCGAGGATTTGAGGCTCGCCCAGAATCATCGAATCGAGACTGGAGGCCACGCGGAAAAGGTGACGCACAACTTCCTGCTCCTGGTAACGATAAAAGAAGCGCTCGTAAGGGCCCAACTCGAAGCGGTGATGCTCCGCCAGGAATTGCTGGATGATGGGTTCCGCATCGACCCTATCTCCTGCCGAAGTCATCACTTCAACGCGGTTGCAGGTGGAGAGAATCAGCCCCTCGCGGATACCTTCCCGGTGAATCAAGTCGGAAACTGCTTGCGCCAGGCGCGACTCAGGGATATGCATCCGCTCGCGGACCTCCACCGGAGCCGTGCGATGATTGATGCCAACCAGCGTCAAGTTCATGCGATGAATTTCAAATTTGAGATTTCAAATTTCAAATCCCTACGGTCCTTGCCGAAGGCTTTGAAATATCAAATATCCAATGGCAAATCCCTCCGCTCCCTGGCGCACGGGTTGAAATTTCTAATATCAAATCTCAAATCCCTACGGTCCTTGCCGAAGGGTGGGCACATACCCATGCGGCCCACTCAGCAGGCTCACTCCCAGGAATGTCGCCATGATGGCGGCGAAGCCGAAGATCGCCACATAAGCCGCCCGGCGGCCGCGCCAGCCGCCGCTCACACGAATGGAAAAGAGCACCAGATAAATCAGCCAAGTCAGCATCGACGCTAGTATTTTCGGGTCGAATTCCCAGGGTCCCTTCCAGGTGCGGCTCGCCCAAATGAAGCCAGTCAGAATGCCCAGGGTCAAAAGGGGTAGGCCGAACAGCAGCGAGCGGTAATAGAGCTCATCGCATAGTTCGAGCGACGGCAGGCGGTAATAGAACGCGTGCGGGGTTTTCGATTTCAGCTCCTTCTCCTGCATCAGGTACATGACCGCGGCCACGAAGGTCAGAAAGAATCCGGTGTAGCCCAGGATAGTCGAGCCGATATGGACAGCCAACCAACCGCCGCGAAACGCCGACAAATCAAAAGGCCGCACCGGGCGAAACGCCGAGATCAGCGTCAACACAAAAACAAAGGGCAGCATGAAAAGGCCCAGGGAAGCAATTCGATAGCGCAAATAGAGAAGGAAGAAAGCCAGAGTCAGCAGGAAGGCGTAGAAGGACAAAGTGCTGCGGACGTCAGTGACCGGCAAGCGGTGTATGCGCGCTGCCTCGAAAGCGATGGCCCCCGCGTGGGCCAGCAGCCCGAGTCCCAAACCCGCCAGCGAGGCAGGAGAGATAGCCGGACGGCGACGAACAACAGAGGGGACGAGGAGAAGTGCTCCCAGTCCGTAAAGAACAACCGCAACCCACAGAAGTACGACGTGCATAGGAGCCTCGAGAGTCAAATAAGCCTCAGCCAGGAATTATAGCCGCTCTGTCATTCTGAGCGAAGCAAAGAATCTCTGCCGTCGTGAGGTCCAAAGCAGCGACCCACGCGCAAGTCCTTTGTTCACCCGATCACCGGATCTCCCGATCACCCGATCACCGCAGTTGGTCGTCTGCGGTGATTACCTCGAGCTGCACATTCTGCTGTTGCCCCAGCCCGACATGGACGGGTGTGCCGCGGTCCTCGAACGCTTTGAAGAAGTCGGGATCAGTGTAGTTCGTTCCTTGGACGAGTTCCCAAGCAAAAAGTTTGAAGTCGCCCGGCGGCAGGCCCAACAGAGAGAAGCGCCCGAGGGCGTCGGTTGTGTTCAGGCTATACATCTCCTCCCGCTCCCGGTGCGGTGGGTCCGGCACCAACACGACTACGGCGCCGCTCACGGGATGCTGGGCCTGCAACACGCTGCCGTTCACATGCCCACCGTCTGCGGAGAGGACAATTTCGAGGTAGGCCGGTGGCTGGGTGCGGCTAAGGGTTAATCCCGATTCGAGCACATCGCTCCCGCCTTCGCGAGCCGATTTGAAGTAGTACTCCTCGGGGAACCCTGCAACGTGGAGCCGGTAACTTCCGTCGTACACGTTTTCCATTACGAAGGTGCCATCCGCCTTGACGCGCGCGTTTGCGCCGCCCATTATGCTGTCGAGGGGCTGCAGAAACAGGCCCAAGCGTGTGAAATCGAATTGGTCGTTGCCCTCGACACGAAATCTTCCCGCGAGCGTAAAAGGGCTGCCCAAGACGAAGGTGACACCCTCGAGGTTGCTGTTGGCGACCTCTACGGGGAGCCTTCCGTAGAGTTGGCGTTTCCCATCGTTCCACATAGCGGATAGATCATAGGAACCGGGCGGAACGCCGCGAATTTCAAAGTCGCCTGATTCGTTCTGCACAGGGCTGCCGTATCTTGAGAAGGAATAGCCCCCTTCAGCGGCGCGCGGAGTGAGCGAAACATAAATGGCCCGTAGCGACTTCGCAGCACCATCGACCGTAACACGTCCCCGGACCATCACGGCGTGTGCCTGCCTCAGGTCCACATCGATGCCGGAGCCTTCCACGCCGGCCTGAACTTCTACCACAGTGGCCTGTGACGTATCGGGTGTACTAGGGTGAAAGGTAGGGAGAAAAACCTCATCGATTCGCTGGCCTGGGTTGGATTGTGGGGGCTGATACATTGCAGCCACGAGATACTTTCCCGGTTCCAGTCCCCAGATGCGGTACTCGCCCAGGTCATTGGTCTGCCCGGAGCCCCCACCGCCGACCCGCCGGTGAGCGCTACCGCCGGCCACCCGGAAGACATTGACTTGTGCCCCAATTACCGGGTCACCATCCTCGTCGTAAACGGTTCCCGTGATAACCCCGGGCGGCAGCAAGTGGAGGGCGAGCCCGCTCACGTTTTTCCCCGGCGTGAGGTCGAGGATAATCATTTGGGTGTTGCCCTTGCCCTTCTGGTGCGCTTCCTCGGAGTATCCGTTGCCCGAGGCGAAGATCGCATATCGGCCTGGGGCGATGTCGCGAATGACGAAGCGGCCGTTATTTTCGGTGAGGGCGGAGTACGATTGCAGGCCTCTGGCGATGGGAGAGAGTTGCACAGTTATTCTTTTTATGCCTTCACCGGTCGTGGATTTAACCACTGCGCCCTCTACACTGCAAACGTCCGGGGGTTTCTCGTCCGATTTCTGGGGAGCAGAGTTGGGTTCCTGAGCCGCAACCACCATCGCGCCGGCCAGAAGCAAACACAGGGCTCGGACGATTGACATGACAACCTCTCATTAATCCGATGCGGGTGCGCCCGCTAGAGTTGACCCCGCGCTCTCCCCAAGCCTCCACACCACCCCTTAATCCCCTCCTCGCCGAGGAGGGGACTTGCGCCACCATCCATATTCCCCTCCTCATTGAGGAGGGGAGTAAGGGGTGGTGGGCCTTACGGCAAGCATCAGGAATATTCCCACAACGGAAGCAGCCATGAGGGTTGTCATCATGGTGCTTGCGGAGAAGTGAGAGAGGGCGCCCGCCACGGCTCCTCCGATGAAGCTGCCCAGGAACTGGGCCGTGTTGTAAATCCCCAGCGCTGTCCCGTACGCGCTTTCTGGAGCGAATTTGCTCACCAAGCTCGGCAGGATGGGTTCGAGCCCGGTAAAACCAATGTAGAAAAGCGTGCCGGCAACCAGCACCCCCGCGAGACGGCTGGGGTCCAGACCTGCTGCTTGGGGCCTGAAAAGCAGAAGAGAACTGGGGATAAACGAGAAGAAAGCAAGGGTGGCGAGTGGTCTTGCCCACCCGCGGTCTGCGCCGAGTGAGAACCCGAACATCGTGAAGCCGCTGATCAGCATCATGGGCAGCAGGAGGGCGTAATAATGGTTCATCCTCACGTGATGTTGTCCGGTGACGATGAGGGGGAAATAGAAGAAGAAAGTGGCCATGAAGAGGTTCATGAGGAAGCCGCCCGAAGCTAGAGCCCGGAGCGGGTTGCTGGCCAGCACCTGGGGCATGGGCGCTGGAGCGCTGGCCGAGGGAGGCGCATCAGGAAGGTACTTGGCCAGCAAAAGGTCGGTCCCGAAACCCAAGCAACCAGTCAGCCAGAAGAGGGACGCAGTGCCCAGCCATCCGGCGAGGATGGGCCCGCCAATGACGCCGACGGCGAATGCCGCCCCGATGGGAATCCCCAAGACGGCCATTGCCGTAGACCGGCGTTCGGGTTCGATGAAATCGGCCACAGTGGCAAACGCCACGGAAACAATGGCTCCGCCCCCCTGAACTAGACGACCAAAAATCAGAGCGCCAATCTGCAAGGAGTGAGGAAGCCACTGCGGGACGGCGCAGAGGAAAGATCCCAGGCTGAAGAGCGTCATGCCCAGCAGCAAGACCTTGCGCCGCCCTATGCGGTCTGAAAGCCGGCCAAAAGGGATTTGTAGGATGGCCATGGTTAGGCCGTAGCTGCCGAAGGCAAAGCCCACCAAAAAACGTGAGTCTGTGAATTGCAGGCCGTAAAGGGTAAAAACCGGCAGGACCAGGAAAAGTCCCAGCATGCGTAAACCTACCACGCTGGCGAGCGCGAAGAGGACCTTCTTTTGCGTCGCGGTAAACAGTATGCGGCGGGACCGAAGTGACGAGTGACGAGTGACGAGTGAAGAGCCGAAAACGGGGGTGGGGATTCGCTGCCCCGGGACCGGCTTTTCTACGTTCTGACTCCTGACTTCTGACTCCTGGCTCCTGTTTGCTGGCTTTCGGCCCGGGTCGTCACTCATCACTCGTCACTCGTCACTGCTCTGAGCGCTTTTGCGGCGGTCACCACACATTGCATTTTGGCAATCGCCTCTTCCACGGTTCGCGTTTTCAGCCCGCAGTCTGGGTCCACCCAGATAGCTTCTTCGGGAAGGGTCGCAAGGGCTTGGCGCAGGCGCTCTTCGACAACCCGCTCGTCTTCGACCACGTGGGTATGGACGTCCACCAGGCCGAAACTGATGTCCTTGGTGTAGCGGTGCTTCTTGAAAAGCTCGAGCATGTCGAGTCCGCTGTTGGACATCTCCAGATCGAAGTTGTCGACCGGAAGATCCAGCATGCTGGGGTAGATGTTTTCGAAGGCGCCATAACAAATATGGGTGATGAAGTATGCCGGCAGGCCATCCGTTACCATGTGCATGGCTTCGACGGCCACAGGCAGTTCTTCTGGCCTTACGGAGATGGCGGGTTCATCGATCTGGATGATTCTCGCTCCCTCCCCGATTAAGGCCTCAACCTCTTTGCGGATTTCCTTAGCGAGCGCCAGGCAAGCCGTGCGGCGGTCCGGATAGTATTCAATGAAGGACCAATCCATCACCGTGTAAGGGCCGGTCAGCATACCTTTCAGGGGTTTTGAGGTGAGGCCCCGCGCGTATTTCCACCACTCGACGGTGACGGGCTCTTCCCAGTGTACCTCGCCCGTAATTATGGGTTTGTGGTAATAGCGATTGCCATAAGAGCGTACCAAACCGCCTTCCTCGAACCCCGCGATGTGCTCGGCGAAGTAGGCCACCATATCGCCCCGGTACATTTCGCCATCGACGAGCACGTCCACGCCCAATTCTTCTTGCGTGCGGATCCAGAACTCGGTCGCTTGGCGCTCCGCTTTCTCTAGCGCGCCACGGCTGATCTTCTTCTTGGCGAAGTCCCCCCGCGCCTTCACCAGAAAATCGGGCTTGGGAAAGCTTCCCACTGACGTGACGGGGAAAAGGGGCAGATCGATCCCCAATCCTTGAAGTTTCGCTCGGCTCATGCAGTGCTCCCTAAGAATGTCTTCCTGATTGCGGCCAGGTGCCTTAGCTTTTGCCCTGCCCTGTCACGCGGGAGATACTCCAGGCCGCAAGAAGGGCTGAGAAAAGCGTAGCTCAAATCAGCGCCGTAGGCGAGCTTCTCGAGCTGCCGGGCGATGACGGCAGGATCTTCCAGTCTGGTATTGCGGCCGTCCACAAGGCCGAGGGCCAGTGTCCTGGCGGTTCCATTTGAAGCTATCCTATCGACGAGACTCGGATTGTAGGTGAAATCGAATCCCAGGAGGTCGACCGGTAGCGTCTGGAGGTGATCATAAAGGGGGGCGGGATCTCCGAAGTAAAAGACCAGCGCCAGTTGCGCTGAGGCTTTACTCATCGCCAGGGCGGTGATGCTGTGCTCGAGGTAGGGGAAATCATCGGGATGTCTGAGCAAAGCTGGCTCCTCCACCTGGATCATGGTTGCCCCCGCCGCAGCCAGAGCGGCGACCTCGGCCGCCAGCGCGGCGGTGTATCCTTCGAGCACCTTGTCGAATCCACCCGTCCCTCCATCTTCCTCAACAGAGTGCCGGGTCAGGGTGTAAGGGCCGGTCAATACTGCTTTCACTGGGCGTGCCGACTTCCCCTGCGCATAGTTGAACTCTTCCAGCAGCAAAGGTCCGGTGCGTTCAAGCTTGCCGTGCAGCACCGGTTGGCGGAAGTAACAGTTCGTATCAAAGAACCTTAACAGGCCGTTGATGCGAACCCCGGCGAGCTTACCCGCCAGGTGAGAGATTGGATCGGCCCAGCGGATTTGGCCGTCGGTCACGAGGTCGAGATCGGCCTCCGCTTGCTCGGCCAGTGCCAGGTCCGTCATGCGGTTCTGGGCGGCGCGAACCGCGTCGTCGGTTGCCTCGCCTTTATCCCGCTGCGCAATCGTGCGACGCAAGAGTTGATGCTCAGCGTCGTCTCCGATACGCGGGTAACTGCTATGGTTGCACAGTTTCAGGTCCATGGTAAACTTCCTGCCTCTTGTTTCTTGTCCGTTGCCTTTTACTCGACGTATTCCGCCTTCACAGCCCTGGGCAGGATGCCCCTCTGGAAACCCCGGTCAAACAACTCTTGGACGGCCAGGCGACCCCGCGGCCCGTAATCGAGAGTCCAGTCGTTGACGTACATGGCAACAAAGCGGTCGGCCGTGGTGGCGTCCAGGCCGCGCGAAAACTGTTGGGCGTAGGACAAGGCCTCTTCCCGGTGCTGGAGCGAATACTGAATGCTCTCCTTCAATAACGCGGCTACCACGTGCTTGGTGCAACTGTCGAGGGCGCGACGGATAGCGTTGCCCCCCAGTGGCAAAGGCAGCTTGGTTTCCCGGTACCACCACTCCCCCAGATCCAGGACCTTTCTGAGGCCGGTGTTCGAGTAGGTCAATTGGCCTTCATGAATCACCACCCCAGCGTCCGCTTCCCCCCTGGCGACAGTATCCATGATTTGGTCGAATGGGGTCACCACCGCGTCAACAAACGGCTCATAAAGCTGCAATGCGAGGTAAGCCGTAGTCATCTTTCCGGGGACGGCCACGCGCTTTCCCTTCAGGCTGCCGAAGTCCCAATTGGCCCGCGACACCACCACCGGCCCGTACTTATCGCCGAAACTGGCGCCGGAAGGCAGAAGCACATACTTGTCCTCGAGATGGGGATAGGCGTGGAAAGAGATCGCCGTAATATCGTAAGTCCCCTCCAGCGCTTTCCGGTTGAGGGACTCGATATCCTCGAGCCGGTGAGTGAAGGCAAAGCCTTGCGCGCCGATCTTTTTCGTCGCCAGCGCGTAAAACATGAATGCATCGTCGGAGTCCGGGCTGTGCGCCAGGGTCAGCTCGACATCGCGCGGCTTGGTTTGGTCTGCCTTCTGGGCAAACGACAACGGCATTACTCCCCCCAAAGGTTTCGCCTCGTAAAGGTAAACTGCTATTCTACCATCCTTGCCGGTTCTTCTCAACTCATCTTCGAGATAATACCAGGAATGACAACAAACTAATGCGGCCCGGTCGTGGGGGCGGTTGCGGCCGCCTCCAGCCTGGCCCGGAGGGCGCGCTTGGCCCGCAGCGCCTGCGCGGAAACGTCCCCGTTCGGATCATGTGATAAGCGGTCGAGCTGCTCGAGACTGGATTGATCCCCGCTGAACATGAGGACGATGCACAGCCTGTTTCTCACGCCGGCATTGGGGCTTTGAAGGTAAGGATACAACTTGGGCAGGAAGCTGGGATTTCTGGCCAGTTCAATGAGGTAAGGTTGAGCTACATCCCCCCGCGTCTTCGAGGAAAGTTCATCGACGAGGTCGCTCAGGTAGTCGAATTTGCCGAGAGCCGTTATCGCGAATTCCATGGCTAGCTTGGCATCGGCGTCTCTTTCCGCCTGGGCGGCCTTCTCCAGGTCCGGAAGGGTCTTGGGATCGGCGCTCCTCGCCAGCCCTTCGGCCGCGGAAGTGCGGATGACCTTGTCGTCGCTCTCGAGTGCTTTGGTGAACAAGGGATTGGAAGCCGGTGCGCCGAGGTAAGCAAGGCCTTCCATTGCTTTTTCTTTACTCTTTCGGTCCGGGTTGCTTTCGAAAATGGATTGCATTTTCGGCGCGGCTTGACCGGTTCGGAGGATGCCCACCGTAACGCACGCCTGCTGCTGGATGTCCTTATCCGGAGAGTCCAGCAAATCAACTAATCCCACTCCCGCGGACCTGTCCTCGATCTTCGAAAGGGCGTCAAGGGCTTCAAGAGACAGGGTTTTGTCGGAGGAGTGCGCAGCTTTGACCAAGTCTGGAACAGCGGCTTGCGCTACCAGGATACCAAGTCCTTTCGCCGCTTCACGGGAGGCGTGGTTCGAGCGAGTGTCTTTCAGGGTTGCATCCAGGGCCGTAACTACGTTGGGATCCACCGCGAGCCCGGGGTCGATTCGGGTGACTTCCGGAGTGGAGCGGGGCTGGGCGCGCTTCACTTCCTTCTTAAGAAAGCTGGAAATACCGGGCGTCGGGACGACTCCGGTATAGTAGCCAACAAGCGACTGCACTGCCAGGACGCGATTCCCCTCATCCCCATCCCGGGTTGCTTTGATGAGGGCATCCAAGGTTCCCGGCTGGTGAATTTGAGCAAGTGCTAGGATCACCTCGCGGCGAACTTTTTCGCTCGGGTCCGACAGCGCCTCCGCCAGCGCTGGAATCGCCGACGCATCCTGGGCTTTCCCTATATCCCGCGCCGCCCTGATGCGAACCTTTTCATCTGGGCTCTTGAGTTGGCTGGCCAGCGGATTGGTTGCGCCTGCGGAAGAACTCGCGGGCGGATTTGAGCCCTGAGTTGGCGTGGCACTGGGAGCTTGGCCGAAAAGATAGGGGATTCCGGTCGCAAGCATTGAAAGAACCAAGACCCAACAGACGGCCAATAATCGCCCCATGCGTTCACCTCGGAACTTCGAGATATGCTGCGACCAATATTATAATGCAGAGGGAGGTTCCATGCCGCCCGGAAGGCCGAAAGCTCAAAGGAGGGCTCTGAAGTGGGCCCTCATCGTAATCGGCATGCCGTTCTTGCTGGCGGGCATCTTGGGGATTTATTTTTGGCGTTTCCCACCTTTGAATCGAGCGTGGGTTGTCGAGACGCTGGAGAAGCGCTACCAGTGCGATATTGAGCTTAAGAGCTTCAGCGCCTCGTTTTTCCCTGTCGTAAGCATTGCCGGTGAGGGCTTGGTGCTGAAGCGTAGAGGAGGGGCGAATCCGTCGCCCTTGGCGTCCGTTAGTAAGTTCTCGGCCAGCGGGGATTGGCTCGGCCTGCTGCGCCAACCCAGACACTTAGGGTTGGTGCGACTGGAAGGCTTGGTGATGGTTGTCCCGCCACGCCAAAGCCAAGCCCAGGCCAATAAGGAACGGCAGGTTTCTCCTAAAGAACCGCAGGTTTCTCCTGAGGAGCGGCAGGTTTCTCCTTTCGTGCTGGATGAAGTCTTCGCCGACCGCGCCACCCTGAGTATTCTCCCTGTAAACCACGACAAACCTCCGCATGTGTTTGAAATTCAGAAGCTGCGCATGCAATCGGCGGGTGTCGGCCGGCCCATGCATTTTCAAGCCACCTTGACTAACCCGAGACCGGTTGGCCAGATCCAAACCAGTGGGCGATTCGGCCCGTGGAATACGGATGATCCTTCCCTGACCTCCATCTCCGGAACTTACACCTTTTCCCATGCGGACTTGTCCACTATCCGCGGCCTCGGGGGAACACTCTCTTCCCGGGGCAGCTACGAAGGCGTGTTGAGCCAGATCCAGGTTCAAGGTGAAACCGACACGCCCGATTTCGATCTTGGCATCAGTGGCAATAAGCTGCACTTGAAGACTCAGTTTAGTGCCGTCGTCGACGGAGTTAACGGCGATACACTCCTGCAACCAGTCCGTGCTCAATTGCTTGGGTCGACTATCGTGGCGCGCGGCGGGGTAACCCAGGCAGCAGGCAGGAAGGGAAGGATGATTCTGCTGGAAGTGAGTGCAAAACCTGCACAGGTGGAGGACTTTCTCCGCCTGGCGGTGAAATCCGCCACGCCGTCCATGACTGGCGCGGTGAGCGTCCAGACGAAGTTTGATCTTCAACCCGGCGAGGAGGAAATCGCCAAGCGACTAAAACTGGACGGCAGTTTCACAGTTCGATCCGGGCAGTTTACCGACCCCCAGGTGGAGGCCAAAATCACCAACCTGAGCCAGCGGGCCCAGGGGAAACCTCAGGACCAAGATCTCCAAAACGCGCGCTTCGACATGCAAGGGCATTTTGTGCTGGCGCATGGGCAGGCGACGTTTTCCAGCCTCTCTTTCAGCGTCCCCGGGGCCAGCGTGCAGCTCCAGGGTACATTCGGGCTGCTCAGTCAGGCTCTCGATTTTCATGGAACAATTCGCCTCCAGGCCAGAGTCTCGCAGACCACTACCGGGATCAAATCGGTCCTCCTGAAAGCGATCGACCCGCTCTTCGAGGGCAAAGGGGCGGGAACTGTCCTGCCCATCAAGATCACGGGGACGCGAGAAGAGCCGTCGTTTCAGCTCGAGATCGGCAAGGTGCTCAAGCGGGAAAAATGAGTGTGCGGTCACGAAGACAATACCCCGCCGCGCGAACACCGCTATGCGACGATTCAACCTGGGAATCCTATTAATCCTTTGGTCAGAGGAGCGGATTGGGTGGATGGGATGTGCTCAGAAGGGCCCGGGGGCCGGGCGTGCTGTTTGTTTACACGTGGAAGGGAGAGAAGAACTCGAGCCCGGCTTGGCCTTCCACCTCCGAGGCTGGCTTTCCCACCCATACTACGCGGCCGGCGACCGGGTCAGCACCGTCACCAGGAACAACTTCCACCACTTGGCCGGGTGTGAGTGAGATGCCTGTCTCTATTCTTGCCCCCAGCGCCGAAACGTCCACGGTGACCGCGTCGCATTCTTGCCATTTCTGCTCCGTTTCCACGAACATGATTATGGCCATTTTTGTGATCTTGCGGTCGCACCGTCGAGGGATTGAATGGAGGAGGGGGCCCATGGTGTGTCCAGATTACACTCATCCAAGGTGAAAATCAAGTCAGTCTTGTACAACGAAGCGTAACTATGGAGTAACTTCCTGTTGCCATTATCCGGCCGGCCCTGGCCATGGTACACTTGGCTAACCTGTGAAGACAACCCCGGTCCGATTGAGAGTGTGCAAGCGGCAAGAGACATCGAGTTCGAGAGGAGGCAACTTGACGCAAATTGGACGAACCCATGCTGATGGTTTTTGCACTGCGGCACTGTCGCTCGCAGTTCTCAGCGCCCTGGTGGCGCCTTCGCGCGCATGGACCAAGACGCCGGTCCCAGATCTGAGATTCAAGGTCTCTTTTCCTGCCTCGACTCACGCCCAGCCGATCACCGGGCGCGTCTTCGTGGTGATCTCGAACCGAGAAAAGCCTGAACCGCGCTTCCAGGTGGGTTTCTGGGGCGATACATCACCTCTGTTCGGCGCCGACGTCATCCAACTTAAGCCTGGCGAGGCGGCATTGATCGACGGCAGGACGCTCGGCTACCCGCCCGCGAGCCTCACCGACATCCCCGCCGGCGATTATTACGTTCAGGCGCTCCTCAACGTTTACACGGAGTGCCGGCGCTCCGACGGCCACACCCTCTGGGTGCACCTCGACCAGTGGGAAGGCCAACAGTTCAACCGCTCGCCCGGCAACCTCTATAGCGAAGTCACGAAGGTACATCTCGACCCCGCCGCAGGCTACGAGGTCAACCTGAGTCTGACCAAGGTGATCCCGCCGGTGGAAGTTCCCAAAGACACCGAGTGGGTAAAGCACATCAAGATTCAGAGCGACTTGCTGACGAAATTCTGGGGCCAGCCGATTTATCTCGGCGCCACCGTGCTGCTGCCCAAGGGATACGACTCACATCCGGCCGTTTCCTATCCGGTGCTTTACGAACAGGGCCATTTCGGCCTCGGCCCTCCCCTGCGATTCTCCACGCAGGATCAGCCCCTGCCGGAACCCATCCGGAAGAGGCTCAGCGAATACAATCTGGAAAGCGGCTACCAGTTCTATCAGGCTTGGAACTCCGACAATTTCCCGCGCCTGCTCATCGTGACCTTTCAGCACCCCACGCCTTATTTTGACGATTCGTACGCCGTCAACTCCGCCAACAACGGCCCTTACGGCGACGCGATCATGACGGAGTTGATTCCTTACCTCGAGACGCACTTCCGTATGATCCGCAGACCTTACGCGCGCGTGCTTTCGGGCGGCTCGACGGGCGGCTGGGAGTCGCTCGCGCTCCAGCTCTTCCACCCCGACTTCTTTGGCGGCACCTGGACCCTCTATCCCGATCCTATCAGCTTTGAGCATTATCAGCTTGTGAATATCTACAAGGATGATAACGCCTTCTTTGAGCCCGGGCATACCTGGCTGCGGGCCTTGCGGCCCATGATGCGGTCGACCGAAGGTCAGGTGGAAGTAACCATGTCGCAGATGAGCCAGCTCGAGGCGACGCTGGGCAGTCACGGGCGCTCCGGCCAGCAACTGGAAATCTGGGAAGCGGCTTATGGCCCGGTGGGCGAGGACGGCTATCCCAAGCCGTTATGGGACAAGCTCACCGGCAAGATCGATCACAGCGTGGCAGACTACATGCGCGACCATGGCTACGACCTCGCGGCCTACCTCAAGCAAAACTGGTCCGCTGGACGCGGCATCGGGCCGCAACTGGCGGGAAAGATCCACCTCGATGTGGGCGATATGGACAACTTCTATCTGAACCTTGCCGTCTACGATTTCCAGGAGTCCCTCAAGACCACTCAAGGCCCGCATTACGAAGGGACTTTCGAATTTGGGCGGCCCGAAAAGGGCCATGGCTGGCAATCGATGACCCCGGAGAACCTGATCCGGACCATGGCCGTTCACATCACCCAGAACGCGCCGGCGGGCGAGGATACATCGGCCTGGAAGTACAATTGAGCGCGGACACTCAAATAGCGTGAGTGAAGTGCCAGCCCGCCAGAATGCCGACGTAGGCAAGGGCTATCGCCACGCTAATCCAGAAGGTCTTTCCTACAAACTTCTCGGGGACCTGCTTGTGCCAGGCGCGATAGCAAACAATGACAAGCACAATCTCCAGCAGGATCGATAGCCCGTGGAGAGGCGTGTCCAGAGGCGGAGACCCTTTTCCGGTGATAGCGCTGAACAGCACCTTGAACTCGCCAAAGAACTCCCCCAACAGGATGGCCAGAATGAAGCGCAAAGGGGGCGTTACGATGCCCAGCATGTAACTGAAGCGGTCCTCGCCAAAAAAGACCAGCAAGGCCACGGCCAGATAGATCAGAGACTTCATGAGCTCGAAGCTGAAATAATGGGGCATGGCGAAAGCCCCCGCGACAATCACAATCACGGTAAGAAATGCGGTCAGGAAAACCCATCTGTCAGACATGGTTGCTCTCCTTCTCGATTCACGCGAGCATCATCCGCATCGGCTGCAAGGTGCGAGTGAAGGGATTGAGGAATAGGCCGAGTTCTTCCAGCGTGACGGTGCCAAGGAGCGCCTCGTCACCGGGTTCGCCAAGGATGACGGGAGTGTGACCGTCTCCCTCAGCCAGCGCGATGTGACATTCGGAAATCTGGCGCTCGATGATGCTGCCGTCCGCGAGTGTGCAGCGAAAGGAACGCTTAGGGGTAAGCCCGATCAACGGCCAAGTATGGTGCGGAAGTAGCGTATAATTTGCCCCGCTATCGACCAGGAACTGCAATCTCGCCTGTTGCCCGGTGGGCCCAGTGACGGTGCCTTCGACAAATACTAAACCCATTGCGTCCCCCCTGCCTCATGGCGCTCGCGTGGCGCTAGTATAACACGGCGCGGCTGACCCGCACCCAGCACGTAGGGCCGAACGGCGTTCGGCCCTGGGGCGAGCGCGGTTCGACTTCGCTCACGCTTCGACTTTGCTCAGCGTCCCTGAGCAAGGCCGAAGGGACCGCCCTGAGCTTGTCGAAGGGCCGCTCGCCCCTACGTGACACGCAGAATTTTGGCGTTCGATGATCCTGCCGTCGGCTATTTGACATTCTCCGGGCGCGAGAGTTCCAGGCGCGCCGGCCACATCCCCGGATCCAGCTCCAGGGCCCTTTGGAGATCGGCCTTCGCTTCCTCCATGCGGTTCAAGGATCGTGCTGCCAGGCCGGCAAGATAATAATCCTCCGCCGCAGTCCGGCCCTTGGACGGAGCATTCGCAAGCTGTTCGAGGCCATCCTGAGCCTCTTGCGTGCGGCCCATTTCCCTCGAATTCAAGGCGCGGTAAAAGATCGAGAGGCCGTCCGAAGCCCCTGCGCGGCTACTGGCGCTCCAGGCTTCGCTGGCCGCCTCAGCTTCCCCTTGAGCTGCGAGCGCCTCACCGAGCCAGAACTGCGCCGCTTCATCGCTGGGTTCATCCGGTTTTCCCACTCCGAGGTTGACCGGATAACTCAGCGCTTCTCGAAACGCGCTTTCGGCCTCCATCGGATTCCCTTCCGCCAGAGCCTTGCGTCCCCGTTCCAGATTCGCCACGACGAAAATATCCCGAATCACCTGGCCCCCTTCCCAAGGCTTGAAATGGTGGTCCTTGAGGAGGTCCAAAGCCTCGTCAAACTGCCGATTTTCCAGCAGCAGCAAAGCCTTGGAGGCCCGCACCGTGTCATGGTCGAGCACGTCAGGTGGAGCGTCTGCCCAGAGTTTTTCACGACGGTCGGTGGCGCCTTGCCGGGCATAGATTTCATCAAGGTTCGTATAGAGGCGGAAGTCGTGGGGAGCCAGCCGAATCGCGTTTTCGAAAAAGCCTCCAGCTTCGGCCAGATCCTTTTTCACTTTCCACGCATAGATTCCCAGGTTTCGAGCGAGCACGGGATCATCGAGACCCTGCTCCATAGCCTGTGACCACTCCTGTGCGGCCTCCGCGTAGCGCCCGTGGGCGAAAAGGAAGTTGCCCAGCAGATAGGCGGCATGGGGGTCGGGGGGATCTTGGGCAGCGGCCTCACTCAAAACCTCAGCGTCTTCGATTCGGTTGGGAAACACACCAGCGAGGTTGGCGGCAGTGGCCTCCGCTGCATAGGCTTCCGCCGCGCTGTTTTGGCGTTCTTTCCGGGTGTTGGCCGCGAGGTAATAATAGATCAAGGGTGAGATGTCTTTAGGCGACAAGTTCTGCACCGCAGCCTCGAGAATAAAGTCAGACGACGTCAAGAGATTCAATTCCCGATACCATGCCGCCGCCTCCAGGTAATTCTGCGAAGCATATCCAAGGGTTTGCTTCCACAATTGCGCCATGCCCGCCGCCTTGGCCGCATGTGAGCTTGCTGCTTCGGCGATCATCCACTCCTCCGCCACAACGAGGGGGAAAAGGGGCATCTTCTGCTCGGCTTCGCCCGCCACGCCGGCGGCCTCCGGCAGTTTCCCTTCCCCCCTTAGACTTGCAGCAAGGTCGCACATGACCTTTACGTCGTCGGGGCTCGAGCGCAATGCGTCGCGGAGCAGTCCTTCGGCATTGGCGAAGTCCCCCTGCTGAATAGCAATCTCTCCTAGTTGTTGGAGTGCTGGCCCAGCGTTTCCGCCGAAATGGATAGACTTCCAGAGAAGGTCCTGTGCAAGCTCGAACTTACCCTGGCGCCGGGGGATGATTCCGGCGAGGTACGCGGCTTGCCCATTGCTGGGGTCGCGCGCGAGCGCGAGGGCGGCGCTCGCGTACGCCGGGGCGAAGTCTGCCGCTCGGTATCGCTCGAGTGCGACCTCGAGCAATGCGGGGATATACCCCGGGTCGCGCTTCAACACTTCTCCGTAGCGGCTCGCAGCCTCCGCGGCGCGGCCTTCCTTCTCGTCGGTCTGAGCTTTGATGAAGAGCTGCTCGACCGTTAACTGGTCATCCCCAATTTGTGGCAAGGGCTGGTTGCCGGCACTCGAGACAAAATTGGCGTTGCCATCCAGCGGCTCACGGGCATCCCAATCGAGCACTGTTTTCCCCTGCGGGTCTTTAATCTCGATTTCCAGGTTGTCGCGCGCCTGGTCGAGATCCTCGACTGCAACCGAAAAGTTGGATGTAACGAGCGGTTTGAGGGCCACAGGCTTGAACGATCGCAGCACCTTACCTTCGAGCTTCAATTGAACCTCCGCTCCTCCCATTCCCACCACCGGGCTGACCAGGACTTCCACGCGGGACTTGTCCTTTCCCTTAGAAGGCTGCCAGCGCACGTTGAGGGCGCCCAGGTTTGAGGCTTCCACGAAACCGCCCCGAAGTCCGTGCACCGGATACCAGTACTCTGTCCATTGCTCGACCGTCCCGGGAGACATGAATTCCTGGCTGAGTTGGGTTTCGAAACGTCCCGATTGGATTTCGTTGTAAGCCCCATCGGCGTCGGTAAGCAGGTTCGTCCAGATCAGGCCATCGTCCGCCACGCCCCACGACCAGGTTTTCTTTCCCGGAAGCTGACGAAAATCGGCTACGTGCGCCACACCGCAATCCTGCTTGTGGTAGTAAGCCCCGAAAAAGTCACGGTGCACTTGCAGGCCAAACAGGGAAGTAGGCTGACGTATGTTCTTGTACCAACTGTAGTCAACACCCTTCCACAGCGGGTAGGTCCTTATGTCGCTGTGCGAATGGGCATTGGCTTCCCGCATGGGGTAGATGAATTGCATGTCTTCCGTGGCCGGCACGGCGGCGTTATCCCAATACCAGTAAAGATGGGTCACCGGGGTGTTGTTAAAAAGGGTCACGCGTTCCTCCAGCCGCGCCTCCCTAGGACGAAGCGTCAGCGCGACCTCCCAGTGCATTTCGCTCACTTGGTCGACATCCCCCACGATCACGCTGGCGCTACCGTCAGCCTCCTCGCGAGTTCGGTAAGCAACGCGCGCCACCGTGTCGGTGGTGTGGCCGTTGGGGAAATTGAACTCAATTCCCCCCGATATCCACGCGCCGCGCCGCGAAACCAGCCCGTACTTGACTACGTTGTTGCGGTAGAACACCTCGCGCTTGTCCGCCTTGTCGTAGAGCGAGTACAAGCGACCCCCAAGTTCCGGCAACACAGTTGCCTTGAGGTACTCATTCTCGAGGTAAACCGCCACGTATTTCTTCACTTCCTTCCGGTCCGTGAGATCATCCTGCATGGTGTAAGGATAAATATCCTGGCCGTTCACTAGCGCAAAAGGGGGATTGGGATCGTCAGGGCCCAGTAAGTAAGTAGGAATCTGCATCGTCCCTTCCCACACTCGAACGGTTCCGGCCTTGAGCAATCCCGCCCAAACCAAACTGAGTAGCGCAGCAGCCAAGAGCATTCGTTTTGGTTTCTTCATGAATGACTCCAAAGTATTAACCGGGCCGTCGCTGACCCTAAACCGGGATGTCCATTTTGGAATCCGGGGTAGCTGAGAGTGTACCACTTCGCAGCGCCTGTGACTCGCGCGAAAAGCCTGCCCTGAGCTTGCCGAAGGGTGGGAATCCGCGGGTGGCGCATACGTCGCGACGCGTTTTGTCGTGATGTATGCGCCCCTCGGAACCGACGGATAGGGCCGCAGACATGCCGAAGAACGGCACGTCTGCGCTGCCCGACGTATTGTCAAACCCGAAAGGTGTATATTATCAGTCAGCCGAGAGGTCAAAATGAATCCCGGCCAGAGACTCAGAACTTGATGCAAGAATTACAACCGGACCCGTTCTTCCTGTAGACCGAAGCTGAAGTCCTCGGTCAACCACATTGGGAGGAACCCATCATGGAGGCTCTACTCATGATGCCCGGACCCCTTCCGCAAAGACAACGCGGGCGTTGCTCACCAACGGGCCTCATGAAGTCCCTCGCGGACGAAAGTGCGTTTCTCATAAGATTGCTTCTTATCGCCTGCCTGACTGGCTCGTTGAGCTTCGCGCAGCAAACCTCTTATCCTTGTCAGCCGCGACCTGAAGTGGCGCAGGCCTTGGCTGCCTTGCCTCTCCCCGACGATCCCAACTTGACTTGGGAGGAGCGAATCGATCCGGTGCGCGCCCTGCTGAATCGCTACCCGAACGACCTTTTCGTTCATCTCCACTACCAGGACATGTTTTCCCGGACCTACTGGCTGCCCGATGAATTTGACCGCGCCCTGGCCCTCTACCGCGAGATGCCGGAAAAGGCTATGTCTGAATACCTCGAGGCCAGGCTCTTATGGCATTCACAGGCGCGGAGATCGCGCGAGACGCTTGAACATCTGGTGCAAACGGTGCCGCAATTTCCCTGGCCCCATTTGGCTCTGGTAGAGATGACGGAAACGCCCGGCAACGCCGATAGCGTGGTGGCGGAAGCGCACCTGCGGTCGTTCCTGAAAGCGTGTCCCAATACGCTGGAAGCCTACGCACACTTCAAGAATGTGGAGGATCGCGAACTGATCCACGCGGGGGCCGTGCAACTTCGCCAGCTTCTCTCGGTGCGCCGCGACGCAATGGTGTGGCGCTATTACCCGGACCTCTGGGGTTTGGAATTCCGGGACGCCCCCAAAGAGGAGCACGAAAAAGCTCGCCAGCGAGTTCGCGACGACGTGAAGCGGCTGGAGACGCTTCAACCCGTAGCAAGCAACGAGTGGTATCGGACTTTCGAGCAGGCTTCTGAACTTGCTCAGGACCCTTCAATCGAAGGTCGGATGATCGAAACCGTCCTCAACAAGATGCCGGACTCGCAGCTTGCCCTCACCATTGCCGAGGGGCGATGGATCGAAGAACACCCGGTGCCATCTGCGGGAAATCGCGGAGACTACAAGAAGTGGAATCAACAACATTTTGAGGCCACGGAGGAATGGCTGAAGCGGTGGCCGAAAGCACCCGGGCTCGTCGCTGAACGCATCCAGTATGTGCATTCGCTCCCCGAACTTCCGAACGAGAGGGCATTGGCGATCCTCGACGATTACGCCGCCCTTTGTGCCAGCCGGCCCGATTTTGGCGTCTCGTTCCCGCCGATTTCGATTACCGCAGCGGATGAGTACGTCAAGCGCAAGGTGCGTTTAGAGCGCGTGCCGAAAATGGTCGAGGAGGGTCTGCGCCAAGCCGAGCTTCAGCAGAAGTACCAGTTGGATCCGGAACTGATTCCAGCGGAGGCTCGCGAGCGGCGTGTGGACTGGCTTGCCCTCGCTCGCTACCGCGCGGCCCTGATCCTGGCGGATTTATACCTTTTTACCAATGAAACCTCGAAGGCGCAGGACGTGCTTACCCAGCTTGGCGCGGATCTCGAGGGTCAAAAACCCAGGAGCACCGCCTCGCCGCCAAAACAGCGCGAGTATCAATACCACCGGAGCCAATACCTGCGGCGGCTGGCACAACTGGAACAGATGGAGGGAAGGCCACAAGATGCCCTTGCCCACTATCAGGAAGTCCTCCAGCAATCACCACGCCGAGTGGTTGAAGAAGGGAAAGAAGATTACGTCCAGGCTGCGAAGCAGCTTTATCTGAAACAGGGCGGGAAGCTCGAGAACTGGCTGGCGTGGGCCACGTCCCCTGAGAAGGCGACCAACACGGAGCCTGCTTTGACTTTTTCGGCGCCCCTTCCCGACTTCCGAGTTCAGGACCTTCACGGTCGCACCTGGCAGCTCAGCGACTTGAAAGGCAAAGTCACGGTCTTGGACTTCTGGGCCACTTGGTGCGGCGCTTGCCGGAGTGAATTGCCCTACATCCAGAAGGTCTACGATAGGGTCAAAGATCGCAAAGACTTGCAGGTGGTCACCATCAGCGTGGACGACAATCCCGGGCTGATCGAAGGATATCTCAAAGAGACGGGCTTCACCTTTCCGGTTCTAGTTTCGAGGGACCTGGCGGAGAAGATCTTCCCGGTAATCATGCTGCCGCAAACTTGGATTGTAGACTCACGGGGGAGGCGTTCGAGTGATCGGGTGGTGGGCGCGAGCGACGACTGGGTCACAAGCACTATCACGCAGATGGAGAAGGTCAGGGGCGATATACAATAGCTCGCAAGCCCAGCCCAAAATACATAACCTCATCGCGGGTGGCGGCGACATTGCTTTTTATGTCGCCGACCCCGTCTTTACGCCTTGCACCCAGGACTCGACAGCCCCGCCTGTGAGGCGGAGACATACAAGACAATGTCTGCGCCACTCCCGGCTTTGCGCCTTGCACTCAGGACTCGATAGCCCCGCCTGGGAGGCGCAGACATACAAGACAGTGTGTGCGCCACCCGCGGCTTTGCGCCTTGCACTCAGGACTCGATAGCCCCGCCTGTGAGGCGCAGACATAGAAGACAATGTCTGCGCCACCCGGGGATTCTGCTTGAATTGGGCGAGCTAACGGTTTAGTATCTGGTTCGACGGCGGTTGCCTGAGGGGGCCCAGCATTGGGAATTTGATACGATATGGGTTGACGCCATGGCGGTCAACCGCCCTGGGTTACCTCGAACCTGGCGGTGCGAGTGTGAAGATCTTCGACGGTTTCGAGGAAATTGAAATCCTGCCGTGGTATGAGTGCGAGGATTGCCACACGCACTCGCATTTCTCCAGCCGACTCTCGGCCCTAATATTCCTGCAACGTTTCACGTCCGTTGACATGGCGATGATATCCCTGCGGCGTCTGGTCCGTGAGGGAGGATACTACCTAGGTCCGCCAATTCCCAATAATGAAGTGTTAGAGCGGGTCGCGGCCAAGCTTGCCACGGGAGAGCTGCATGTGATTCGGAAGCCGCTGGTTTTCGGGACGGGGGCCTCGAAGCCGGAGAGTCAAGAAGGGCGACCTCAAGTGCAGGCCGCGCAGCTTCCGCCTCCGCGCCGCGAGGCCGAAGCACCGCCTGCGCCGCCACCGGATGAACCCGTGTTTAGTCCCAATGTTGACCCGGTCGCGACAGCGCAAGTACTGACACAAGCGTCGCAGGACGGCAAACCGTTTTGCGAGGAGTGAGCGAAGAAAGAAGCCGCCCGGAGGGCGGCAGCAGGCTGATGGCTCAAACACTTTTGCCGCAGATCCTCGAGGCCCTTTGGTTTACGGACCTGTCCCGAGCTTACAGGGTATGGGCCGTGCTGGACGCCGCGCGCGACAAGCGGATTTACTCTGCCGTGGTGGGCTGCTACACCGACAATTGTTGTCTCTATAGCGGTGATCTCCCCTCCGACTTGAAGCTGGCCGCGCCCTACCTGGTCTCACTTGACCCGGAGGACCGCACCACACAATATATCCTGAAGCGCGGTTGGGGCAACAACTGGGGAATCTTCCTGCGTGCCACCAGCAACATGGAGACCCTGCGGCGGCACCTGAAGAGCTTATTGATGGTAAAGGATTACAAGGGCCGGCGCCTGCTCTTTCGATATTACGACCCTCGCGTACTGCGGGTGTACCTCCCCACTTGTTGGCCCGGCGAGCTGGAGACGATGTTCGGACCGGTGAAAGCCTATCTGGCGGAGGGGGCCGAAAGCGGAACAGTAATTCAGTACCGCCTTGGTGACCGGGGACTCGTCGAAAAACTGGTGAGGCTGGAAGCACTATCCGAGGCAAGAAGCACGTAGGGCCGCTCGCCCCTACAGACCGCGCAAACGATGCTCACCATTCGCAAAGAACAGATGGCCGTTTTCTCTCAGGTCCAGCTCAAGAAGTTCGAAGACTTTGTGCTCCCGCATCTCAGTAGGACGCTTCGGAAGCAATCGGAAACATTGGGCGAGGCAAAGTTGCGTGAGATAATTCAGTATGGGATCAAACGTGCCGCCCGTTATGACATTACCGCCGAGCGCGATGTCTACAAGTACCTTTATCTGCTGGTGGCGTTTGGTCGCGATTTCGACACGGACGAAAAGCTGCCAGGGGCTGGGGAAATTCTCCGAAGCCGGAAAAGGCCTAGCGAAAAGATACGGGCCTTACATCAGGCAGCCCACAAGCATCTGAGGCGCCTATAACTCATGCCAGATCCCACGCCCACGCCGGCACCCGCCCCAACTGCGGGCCCGGCGCCTGCTCCCGGTCCCACGCCGACACCCGCACCGATTCCAACCCCGCAAGGCCTAGGAACAGGCGATGCGGGCGACCCTGTCGCTTCATGCGGGGGAGGGCCGTCGCCAACCCCAGCCCCAACTCCTATACCCGCGCCGTCGCCGACTCCAACCCCCACTCCGAAGCCCACTCCCCTCTGCTCGATAGAATCGCAGGCGGTGGTGACCGCTCCCGCGAATCAGGTTCGAACCACGATTGGCGTGGGTGAACAGGTGAGCCTTACATACTCACCGGGGAGCGCGTCTTGGTCGACGACTGGCGGGACACTGTCTTCGTATAGCGGGACGACCGTGACATTCAATGCTCCCGAGCGCGCAGATACGGTCACTGTAACCGCCACTGGCGCAGACTGTACCGCCACCATCGTCTTTCAGGTCATAGAACCCTCGGGCGTGCTGATTGAGGTGGCGTCGGGAACCTACCACGTCCAAGGTCAGCTATCGGCTGGCTTCAACGCGAAGGTTTACATTCAGCCGGACACGGTCTCTTTTCATAACATCATGGTTAGGGAGCAAGACTGCATGGGTGTGGGCACGGGCTACTTTGAACCTGTTTCCGGCCAAATAAGTCACCATCCCAACGCGAACTTTATGACTGTCGGTGACCAGGTAGACGGAAAGGGTTCGCAACTCGACGGCCAGGATACGATTAAAATGGACCTGAAAGGAGCTCCAACCCCATACAGTGACGGCACCTTTACTTTCGCCATTCCCTGGGAATTCCGAGTTGGAAGCGCCGCGAGTGGGAATAAGGTCTTCGCACAAGTCAATCAAGTGTTCACTCTCGATTCTTCTGGGACAGTGACGGCGCAAAAGGATAATTCCGCCACCGTCACAGCAAAGCTGAATGATCCTTCGTCCAGCTTTTAGGAGATCATCCGGTGCATGTACAGGTGCTAGTGCTCTTTGTGGCGGCTGTGATCGGGATATCCGCTCCTTTGTTGGGTGCAGGGAGGGGCTATCCGCAGGTCACCAGAACGTGGAGGGCGCAGATGAACAATACAACTCAGCAGGCGAAAGAAGAACTGAATCGATTCGATCAACAGAAGGACTTGGATGCATTGGTCAAAGCGGCTGAGATCATTGATCGTATCGGGCCTGAGCGGAACCTCGATCTCGAGCAACGCGCCGTCGCCAAACGTGTCAAACTGGAATTATGGCTTTCTCTGCTCAACGCAATCGACAAGAAGATTGATCCGAAGTTCGATCCGAAAGATGTCCCCGCTCTTTCGGTTGCGCCCCCAGCCGTTGAGGGCCAAGTGACATTTGCCGGCATGGACCCCAAAGGCATCAAGGATCCTGCGGCTCGCCGTGAATACGAAGAGGCCATCGAGAGGAATTCGGAGAAGACGAAACAGTACACCTTCCAACGAAGGCTTGCGAGGCTTAACGCCGAACTCTCAGAAAGGGCAGAGGCCTACATCAAAGCCGGGTATCCGAAGTCCCCGAAAAGCAGCTCCGAAATCGATGGCGCGGTCAGCAAATATATTTCGAACTCTCGGCGGGCCGCGGCACTCCGAGCGCTGGTTTCACAGTGATAGTGGGGAGGTTAGGCCGCTTGGCGCACAAGATCTCCTTCGTAATCCCTACCCGCGATGAGCCTCCCGAAGTGCTGTGTTCGACTGTCCAAGAATTGGCGGAGACCTCGGAAGCCTACTCCAGGGAAATTATCGTCATAGATGACGGCAGCGCCGTACCCGTGAGCTTGACGGAGGCCGATCTGCGTTTGATGCGCAACGATGGTCCAGTTGGCGTGCACCAGTCGCGCAGGCAGGGCGCCGCTACGGCCACGGGCGACGTCCTGGTCTGGCTCGATGCCCACATGCAATTTGCCCCCGACTGGCTCGAACACATGATGCACCATGTTGGCTCCGGCGCCCTACTATGTGCGGCTTGGTGGGATTACGAGCTGACCAAGCCGCTCTGCTGGGGCGCCGACTTCCTTTGGCGCGCAGAGCGGAATTACTCGTTGGGGCGCTGCCCAGGGTTTGACTTCCGCCACCGCACCCCATTCCTGGGCGAAGGCGCCATCGACGTGCCGATGGTGATCGGCGCCTGCTACATGATGC
>Ga0187784_10000382_pt1 | contig 32263 bp, 19 predicted proteins | sample 1015_SJ02_MP15_2_FD_132964 | JGI IMG/M metagenome (GOLD analysis project Ga0187784, IMG submission 132964) | Tropical peat soil microbial communities from peatlands in Department of Meta, Colombia - 1015_SJ02_MP15_20_MG | ecosystem: Environmental > Terrestrial > Soil > Wetlands > Peat | place... | reverse complement strand
AGGCTTTCATGGATGGTGAGGCAGAGGTGCGAGGGGAGCAACACCAGGTCTTTCTTGCCGGGCTTCACCGGCGGCGCGCTCACATGCTCCACGCACTCTTCGCCCACCCGCCGCGCGCTCTCCAGCATCTTCGTCGCCTCGACGTACTCCCAGCCGCCCGTGACCGCGGGAATCTGAAAACTGCGGTTGCGGGTCTTGCGTTGCGCGGTGTCGACGGCCGTCGCTCGGTAGCCGGGGTCAACACGCTGGATGTACTGCTCGATATACGAGCCCTCCGTCGAGGCGAACCATTTGTGCTCGAACCGGCAGGAGATGGAGGACACGGCCATGAAGACCTTGGGTGTTTTCATCACCTCTTCGTTGATGGCACGCAGGAGGTTCACCTTCTCGGCCAGCGAGACGGCGAAGGGGTCTTTGGTGAAGGGAGTACGGTAAAGGTCCACGGCGGGGGTGACCGGGGCGAGTTCCACCGGCTGGCGCATCAGGGCGGCATTGGTCTTCGCCACATTTATTGCCTCGCGCGCGATGCGAGCCACCTCGTCGCGCTCCACCTTGTTCCCCGCTGCAAAGCCCCACGTGCCGTTTGCCAGGACGCGCACGCCAAAGCCGAAGCTCTCACTGTCGCCCACCCCGGGGACATGCTGGATTTTGGTTCCGCCAGGTTCCGCCTGCGTGCGCAGGTATGCCGACTGATCGCGGTAGCGCGCGATGCGGATGTCCGCGTAGCTAGCGCCCAGCGAGCGCGCCGTCTCCAGCGCCGCGTCGGTGAGCGGTCGGAAGACGGGATCGGGCGTTCCGCCTTCACCACCGCCCGCAGGCCACCCCGGGGCCATGCTGCCTTTCCCGCCCCGCAAGGCCGCCTCTAGCGCGGACGGCATACCTGCCGCACCCGCCGCCCCCGCGCCCAGCGCACAAGACTCCAGAAACTTGCGCCTCGATATCGACATGATTCACCTCGTCTGATGACTCTATGTGCGCAACCTCTTGAAGATCGCTTCAGGGATGGACTTGACAATCAGCATGATGAGACGCCAAAACCAGGGCAAGTAAACGACGTCTTTCCCCTTGGCGATAGCATGGAAAATGCCCTTGGCCACTTTCTCCGGCGGCGCCACCAGAAGCAGCCCTGGACGCCCGTAGGTCATGCGTGTGTCCACAAAACCCGGCTTAACGGTAATGACCTTGACGTGGGCAGGGAATAAGCGATTGCGCAGGCCTTGAAGAAAGGCGCTCAGGCCTGCCTTCGCGGACCCGTAGAGGTAATTGCTTTGCCGCCCGCGGTCTCCGGCCACGGAGGAAATGGCGCAAATAAAGCCTGCGCGCCTGGCCTCGAAATGGTTGGCAAGGATATTGAGGGCGGAAACGCAACCAGTGAAGTTGGTCTCGAGGATGCGGCGGGCTTCCTCCCAATCGCCCTGGCCCTTGGCCTGATCGCCCAGGTAACCCATGCAAACCACCACTCCCTCCAGAGCCTTGCCCGCTCCAGAAAGAAAAGAACGTAGGGCGGAGGCATGAGTCTGCGTGTCAAGGGCATCAAAGGGGAAGACCTCGGCTCGAGCCCCGTAGCGAAGGCTAAGGTCGCTGGCCAGCGCGCCCAATTCTTCCAGGTCGCGACCCCCCAGAACGAGGTCGAATTTGTGAGCCGCAAACTCTCTTGCCAGGGCGGAGGCAATGGCCGAAGTCGCGCCCAGAATCAGCACAGTCGACACGCTCTTCACCTCAAGTGACGAATGCCAGTAGGGGCGAGCGGCCCTTCGGCAGGCTCAGGGCGGTGAGCGATGCCGAACCGCGCTCGCCCAGGGCCGAACGCCGTTCGGCCCTACAATGTTTGTTCGGTTGCGGCAATGGGCCGCGCCACATCACTTCTCGACGATGGCGAGCCTCCGCGCCTGGGATGAAGAAAGCAGACCGCGCGGGTCAAGCCTGCCTTTGATGGCCCTGAATTGTTCAAGCTTTGGGTACATCGCGGCAAAGCTTTGCGAGGTCGTAGCTGCGTCCTTCGCCAGGTAGATTCTGCCGCCGTAATTCAGAACCACCCGGTCCAACTCGTGCAGTAGAGGCATCAACCCGCGGGCGACGGGAAGGTCCAAGGCCAAGGTGTAACCTTGAATCGGGAAAGAAAGCAGGCCGGGGTTCGGCTTTCCAAAACGCTTCAGCACCGCCAGGAAGGAGGCGCGGCGCGAGTGGGCCAGCCGCGTCAGGACTTCTTTCAGTCCCTCCAGTCCTCCCTCCAAAGGCAGCGCCACCTGGTACTGGACAAAGCCTCGGCGCCCGTACAAGCGGTTCCAATGCTGAATTGCGTCGAGGGGATAAAAGAACTTCTCCACGTCGACCAATTGGCGCGCGGCATTCCGGTGCAAGCGGTAATAGAAGGCGTTGAATGCGCGCACAGTAAGGCTGTTCAACGCCAGTGAAGGGAAGTCAAACGGAAGCGTCCAACCGCGTTGGGGTGGCTCGGCTAGGGGATCCCGAACTCTTGCCGGCAGCTCCTTCGCGGGCGCGTGGTTTCCTCTCATCAAAACCGCTCTTCCCATATCCCTGCCGGTCGCCAGACAGTCAATCCAGGCCACTGAATACTGGTAATGGACGTCGCTTTCGGCCATCCTCTCCAGCGCGTCTTCCAGGTTTGTGGCTTTCTGGTAATCCACCAGCACCCATGCCGACTCGACGGGCCGCAGTTTGATCCTGGCGCTGAGAATTATCCCTGTCAGCCCCATGCCTCCATGGGTTGCCCAGAAGATCTCGAAGTTGTTATTTGGCGAACAGGAGAGCGTCTCGCCGCTGGATGTCAGCAGCTTGAAATCCAGAACGAAATTCCCGAAGGTGCCATCTTGATGGTGGTTCTTGCCGTGCACGTCGGCAGCGATCGCTCCCCCCACGGTAACAAATTTCGTCCCCGGCGTTACCGCAAGGAAAAAACCGCGAGGCAGAAAATACTGAACGATTTCCCCCAGGCTGACACCCGCTTCACACTCCAGTACGCTGGCCTGCGCATCGAAGGCGAGAAACCGGTTAAGCCGTGTGTGACAGATGACGCCGCCTTGGCGGTTGAGCGGCGCATCGCCGTAGCTACGTCCCAGCCCGAATGATATAAGCGATGGCTGGGCGCCGGAGTCCAAGATGGCAGCCAGTTGGCGCTGGCTTTCAGGTCGGTAGACATTACAGCATTCGACCGGAAAGCGACCCCAGCCGGATAGTGCCTGAGTTTTGAAACCCTCCGCCATGGCTACCTTTCCGTTTCGCATGTCATTCCTAGCGCACATGGGCCCGCGGCCCACCCATAGAAATGAAAGTCAACACGCCATCCCCGCGAAAGCGGGGATCCATGTTCGGGAGGAACTGGATTCCCGCTTTCGCGGGAATGACCTGACTTTTGACGGAGCGAAGCGAGGAATCTCGCTCCGAATTCTTCTTCCACGTACTGGTCCAATTTGGGGCTCGGAGCCGCTCCCGCCCAATGCGAGTTTTCTTGTTTCGCTCGGAACGACAGCCCTCGTGGCGCCCCTCATAGGTAGATGATGAAAATGACGCTTGCCGCCCAGAACAGCACGACCGAAAGCAAGACTAAATCCGCGAAAAGCAGCCGAGTCGGGTTTCCTCCCTCTTCATTCCGGTGCACGAGATAGAGATATCGGAAAATTCCGAAAAGAACGAATGGAATCGTGAGGTCGAGCCGCTTGCCGGGGAATTTTACCTGCACGTCACTCGAAAGTGTGTAGAGCGCGTAGGACATGAGCGTGGAAGCGGTCACAATCCCGATGAGCTGGTCCAGAAAGTAAGGCGAATACTGTGAAAGGATCGAGCGATGCTCGCCCGCATCTTTTCCCAAAGCCACTAACTCATGCCGGCGCTTGCTGAGAGCCAGGAACAGAGCGAGCAGCGTGGCACATACCACCAGCCAGGGAGATATCTCCACATGGATGATCACTCCCCCGCTTATCACCCGCAAGACGAAGCCGGCGCTAATGACAAAAACATCGAGCAAGACAACGCGCTTCAGCGCCCAGGAATACAAGATGTTTATGACGGCATACGCCGCCACGATGATAAAGAACGTTCGGTCGAGAAACCACGCGCCATACAAGGAGAGGAAGGCGAGTATGATCGCCACGATGGAGGCGGTTCCCACGCCTAACCTCCCGGAAGCTATCGGCCGGAGTTTCTTCACGGGATGTATCCGGTCCTCCCGCACGTCGAGGATGTCGTTCAGAAGATAAACGGCGCTGGAAATGAGACAAAAGAGGAAAGCACCCGCCGCAACGCGCGCGTTGCGATGCCAATCGGTGATGCTGCGGGAGAAGATCAAGGCGGCAAAAACGAAGCCGTTTTTCACCCACTGCTGCGGACGGAGGCTCTCCACCAGCCCGCCGAGGGCGAAGTAACTTGTTGGGGTTGTGGCCTTTCCCGATGTAATTGGTACCGACGGTTCCATGCCTTGTCTCCGTTGGGACTCCGCACCGGCGGCTCGCCCCCGGCTGGTCCCGAACTCCGCCGCGATTAGGCTAACTTATCATCGAAGAATTTTCAAACCTTTCATAGCGTCAAAAGTCAGGAGGCAGGTTTTGTGCTTTCAGCGCCTCGCCGATCCGACATGAGCGGCTTTGTGATGTTACCTTCCCCGCATCTTGACGTGGCCCTGGATGGCAGCCTCTACGCCGTTCCATGAACGTGTGATATTGTGCAAATACCATGCGAAGCTGGCTCCAGCGATTTTGGCCCATTCTTGCAGCAAGCGTGCTCCTTTGGGCCACTATTACAACGCTCCTCCTTCAATCCCTGAAACTGAACCAGGGGCATGTCGTGTACACGCTGGACGACGCGTACATTCATATGGCAATGGCGAAGAACTTCGCCCGGCACGGCGTATGGGGGGTGACGCCATACGAGTTCACCTCAGCTTCTTCCGCCCCGCTGTGGACCTTCCTCCTTTCCGCAATCTACTTCCTGTTTGGGGTCAACGACCTTGCTCCTTTGGTTTTGAACATCCTCTTCGCCACCCTGCTTGTACTCGCCCTTGGAAGGATCCTCGAATCCTTGCCGACGGGGCTTCCTCGTCCCTACATTTTTGGCGTTCTCGTCTTGGTTCTATTCTTTGCTCCGATTCCAAGCCTGGTTTTTGCCGGTTTGGAGCACGTCCTCCAAACCTTGTTGACGCTCCTTCTTGTCTTCTATGCAACACGTGTGTTCGCGGGGCAGTCCTCGGACTCGTGGGCTTGCCGCGTGACGCTGGCGGCTTTGGGTCTCCTGGCTTCGACTGCGCGCTATGAGGGGTTGTTCGCCGCGGGTGTGGTGGCGTTGCTTTTCACCTTGCGGCGGCAAATGCGCCTTGCCCTTTGGGTCTCCTTTTGGTCGGTCCTGCCGCTGTTTGTGATTGGCTTGGTTTCAGTGCGGCATGGCTGGTTCTGGCTGCCGAATTCCGTCGTACTCAAAGGCAACCTGCCATTGAGCCCTGGAAGCCGGCTGGCGAGCTTTGCTGCCCACGCCGCCGCCGACTTCACCTTCTCGGGCCTGCGGGTAGCAAGACTCATGGCAGTCTCCCTTCTGTTCATGCTCTACCGTTTCACGAAAGGCAAGGGAAGAAACGATCCCCTCCAATGGCTCATGGGTATTTTCGTGGCGACGGGCTTTCTCCACTTGGTGCTTGCGGGGGCCGGCTGGCTCTATCGTTACGAGGCTTACCTTGTGACCATGGGGCTTGTTGCGGTGGCGGCGCCTCTGTATGAATTTGTTCGGCGCTTGCCTCGGACTTTCCGCATGTCTGCCGGAGAATGGGCGGGCCTGGCTGCTTTGGCGCTCACCATTCTTACCACGAACCTTCTGTGGAGCGCAGGCGTTGATTCCCTCCGCGTCACCGCGCGAGCCACCAACGACCTCTATAACTGGCATTACCATATGGGGTTATTCGCCCGGCGTTATTACCAAGGCCGCCCCCTGGCAGTGAATGATCTGGGAGTCGTCAATTACATGGCGGACGTCCAGTGTACCGACCTGCATGGCCTCGCCGATCTCGAGGTTGCGCGCGCCTTGCTTCAGAAGCGATTCAACCCTCGATTTATGGATGCTCTCGCCAGATCGAGAAACGTCCGCGCCGCCTTTGTTGATGATAACTGGCTGGGATTACATGGTGGAACTCCCCGCGAGTGGTTGCTTGCCGGCCGCTGGAAATTGAATGACAGGATTTTGCTCCCCTTCACCTCGCTTTCCTTCTATGCGCTAACGGAAGAGGCGAGGCAGGAGCTCATGGAAAATCTGCGCGATTTCTCGTCGCATTTGCCCGCCAGGGTCGAACAACTGGGTCCTTACATGGAAGCCGTGCGCCCACCACCCCCTGGCCCCCTCCTCAAAGAGGAGGGGACTCGATAATCCGGCTCCCCTCCTTGTTAAGGAGGGGGCAGGGGGTGGTTGCCGCAGAATTCAGCGGGGACGGCACGCTACGGCACCATCCCCTTCAGCCAGTATGCTTGGGCGAAGGCCAGGACGCTCAGCCCGAGGGGCAGCAGCAAGCTATGCCAAAACGTGCGACGCAGGACTTCACCTTCCCGGCCAATCAAACCGACGGTGGTGACGCCCACGGCAATATTCTGAGGTGAAATCATTTTTCCCAGGACGCCACCGCAGCAATTGGTGGCGGCAAGCAGTATGGGACTTACGCCGATTTGACGGCCGACCGCCACTTGCAGATTGCCGAAAAGTAAATTGCTGGCGGTGTCGCTCCCGCTTAGAAAGCATGCCAGCCAACCCAGATACCCGCTTACCAGGGGGAAGACCTTCCCGAGTCCCGCGAGGGCTGCGCCCAGTGTGAAAGCCATGCCCGAGTAGTTGTAAAGGTAGGCCAGCGCGACAATCAAACTCACCGTGAGCGCCGGCAAGCGAAGCTGCTTGAGAGTTTTGAGTCCCGCGCTGAGGATAACGGCAGGTCTATTCCGAAAAACCAAGGCTGTTACGACCGTGGCGGTGAGTGCGGCAGTGCCCGCTGCCAAGGGTTGAAACTGGTAAATGGCCGTGTAGAGCTTGTGGTACAAGGCGATGAAGACAACATTATGAAGGAATGGTACGGGAACATTGCGTTGAGCGATTTGAAAAAGCTTGAAGTAGGACCATGCAACCATCACGCCCGCCAGGATGAGCCAAGGCGCCCAGGCGGCCAAGGCTTGCGTGGCAGGCTGAACGCCCGGCCCTGGCTGGGCAGGAAGGTCGTTTCCAGCCACTTCCGAGGTACTCTTCTGTGCTCCGCGTGAGGGATCGGGGGTTTCTCGGCCTCCCGGTTTCCAAACGCGCAACAGGAGCACGAGACACGCGATGGAGAATAAGGCTGCCACAATACCCGTCGTGTACGGTCCCCAGTAGTTCGATGATAAGACCTGTGCCAGAGCATAACTAGCGCCGCCCACCAAAGCCGCGGGCCAAGCCTCTCTCAAGCCCTTGCGCCTCCCAATCACCCATACGAGATAAGCGGGCAAAATCAGAGAGAAGAAGGGAAGTTGCCGCCCTATCATGGCCGAAAGCTTCATTTGATCAAGACCCGTCACCGCGGCGAGCGCCACGATGGGTATGCCCAACCCTCCGAAGGCTACCGGCGCCGTGTTGGCGATAAGCGATACAGTCACGGCGTCTCGCGCGCCGAAGCCGAGCCCCAGCAAAAGGAAGGCGGAGACGGCCACTGGCGCGCCAAATCCTGAGGTGCCCTCGAGCAGCGTCCCAAAGCAGAAGGCCACCAGGATGGCTTGTATGTGCGGGTCGCCGGAAGCGTGGTTCGCCATCCATCGCCTCAGTTGCTCGAAGCTGCCGTTAGCGAGCGCGAGGTTGTAAAGCCACAATGAGGCAAAAACAATCCACATAATCGGCCACAGCGCGTAAAGGAAGCCGAAAGCCATGCTCAGGCAGGCCAATCTCCACGGGAAGTGCCAAACGGCGATGGCCAGAAGAGTGGCGCTGGCAAGTGCGCAGGCGGCTGAAAGCGCCCCACCCTTTCGCAGCCCTCCCATTAGGACCAAGAGGATGGCGAGTGGGACGCCGGCGGTAAGGGCGGAGAGGGGAAGGGAACTAAGCGGGTCGAGAGGCTGAATCCAAGTAGGCACCGATGATTCTCCTGGAGTCGAGAGTCGAAAGCCGAAAGTTGAGAGTCGCGAGTCGAAAGATTCATCTTTGAAAACGGCCCCTGCCCTCTGTCGCCGCGGCGACAGAGGGTGGACCGCGATCCCGCGCATGCGGGACGCGGGCCAGGTGAGGGGTCAGTTCCGCAATCAGGCCTCTTTAAGGTCGAATCCCTTCACGCCTCCTGCGGTTTGAGTTCTCCCACGATGAGCCAATACGCCAGCAGGCCAGTGAGCAGGACCAAAGCGGCCAACACGAAGCCGGGCAGGTACGAGCCTGTCCGGGCGATAAGAAACCCGGTAGCTGTGGGGGCAATGATTCCGCCCACGTTTCCCGCGAAGTTCTCGAATCCTGTCCACACTCCTACCTCTTCCGGTGGAGCGCATGATTGCAGGATCGCGAACAGGTTTCCGGCGGACAGCCCGACCAGCGAAGCGCCCATAATTAGGGCGATCGCGGAATGCGCATTATGAACGCGTGCCGCAGGTATCAGGAGGAGACCGGAAATGAACGCCACCGTGATAAGCCACTTGCGCGAGCGCGTTTCGCCCCATCCCTGGCTGATCATGCGGTCAGCAATCCAGCCCCCCACTGGCTCGCTGACTCCCCAGACGAAGTAAGGAAGCGAAGCGTACAGACCTGCCTTCAAAATTGTCAAATGTCGCACCGTGACAAGGTAGTCGGGAAGCCAGGTGACGAGCAAGTACCAGTAATAATCAAAACAGAAAAAGCCCAGACAAATGCCAATGAGGTCGCGGCTGTGTAGATGCTTGAGCACATCCCAGAAGGCTTCAGGCGATTGGGCAGCCGCCGGCCGCCTTTTTCCCTTGGAGAGTCGTGAGGGAAAGACCATCCACCAGGGAATGAGCCAGAGGAGAGCTGAGAAGCCCACCAAGAAAAACATCTTCCGCCAGCCGAAAAGCACGATGAGCCAGGCGACCACCGGCGCGCCAATGACAAGCCCGGCGCGCGTCCCGCTGTCAAAGATTCCGCAGGGGAGGCCGCGCTCGCGAGGCTCAAATAGCACGCTGACGATTTTGGTTCCCCCAGGAAGGTAGATCGACTCGCCAATCCCAAGTAGCATTCGGCAAGCTATCAGGACGCCCAAGCTCCCTGCCCATCCTGTGAGGCCACAGGCTAGCGACCATAAGGCAAAGAGGCCGGAGTAAATCCAGCGCAGATTGTACCTATCCACGCACCAGCCGACCGGCACCTGCATCAGCGCGTAGGAGAAGAAAAAGGCGGAAAGCAGCAGCCCCTTGCTCGCGGCGGCGAGGTTCAGGCTTACCGAGATGAGCGGCAGGGCCACCGAGAGGGTGGCGCGGTCCAGGTAATTCACCAGCGAGGCGGCAAAAAGCAGCCCCACGATGCCCCACCGCCGGGTATTCGAGATTGCTGTTTCAGTCGTCACTGCTCGTTCCCACATTGCGTCGCTGTGTTTCGAGTTTTCATGCTGTTCAGCCAAGCCCTGGCCTGCCACGGCAGAATAACTCAATTCCCTGGCGCTATAAAAGGGTATAATCTCCAGCCTGGGAGGCGCACGTGAGAAACAAGGAATCCAGCAACAAAGGTCATGATCGTCGGACCTTCATAAAGGGCGGCGGAGCCGTTGCGGCGGGCCTGCTAGCGCAAGCCGCACTGCCTGAAAGTATCCGTGCACGTCCTGGTATGCCGGCCAACCCGTCTACTCTTGAGGCCATGCCTACCAGAAACCTGGGGAGGACGGGCTGGCGAGTTGCCATCTTCAGCTTGGGGGGGCAGGCGGCGCTGGAGATCAAGAATCATGAGGATGTGGCGGTCCCGATCATCACAAGAGCACTTGACCTTGGAGTGAACTACATTGACACCTCCTCGATTTACGGCGGCCCCCAGCGCTGGAGCGAACGCTACGTCGGCCAAGCCATGAAGCAACGGCGCGCAGAGGCATTTCTGGCCAGCAAAACCAAAGAGCGCACTCGCGACGCGTCGCTGCGCATGCTCGAAGAATCGCTCAGACTGCTCGAAACCGACCATCTGGACTTGTGGCAGCTTCACGATGTGGGCACGATAGGCGAGGTCAACCAAATCTTTGGCAACGGCGGCGCCATGGAAGCGCTTACCCAGGCGCGGGAACAAAAGATGGTCCGCTTTCTGGGCCTCACCGGCCATTTTCGTCCTGAACCGCTGATGGAGGCCATGCGTCGGTTCCCCTTCGATTGCATTCTGATGTCTTTGAGCGCGGCTGACCCCCACCACTTCAGTTTCCAGGAAAAACTTCTGCCCCTGGCCGTCGAACAACAGATGGGCATCATCGGCATGAAAATACCGGGGCGGGGGAGGCTTCTCTCTTCCTGGACGCCGCCCCCGATCGAGGAACAGAAGCGTTCCTGGGAGGGTGTGGTGATTGCCGCCGGCCCGGGTACGCTGCAGATGCGCGAAGCGATGTATTACACGCTTTCACATCCCGTCTCTACGGTAATCATCGGGTGTGACTCGATCGCGCAGCTCGAGGAAAACGTACGGCTGGCCCGCGAGTTTACCCCGCTCAGCCAAAAACAGATGGCTGCAATTGAGGACAGGGCCGAGCCGGTGTCAAAGCCGGCGCTCTTTTTCCGGTTTTTCGATCGCGCCTAGAGTGATTCGACGCTGCCGTATAACGCAGCCCTGCTTTTCTGCGGCTTTTCGACCCGGCACCATGCGCCTCACCGCGAGGGTGATAGCTGCGGGCTGACGGCCGAAAGCTACTTGTTGCTCAACTCGTGGACCATGTCCACCAGTGCCACCACGTTCTCGAAGGGGGTGTCGGGGAGCAGGCCGTGGCCGAGGTTGAAGATGTGCCCGGGCCTCCCGCCGGCCTGGGCCAAAATCTTCTGGACACGTGAACGGATGTAAGGTTGGTTGGCGTAGAGAACGACGGGGTCGAGATTGCCCTGCACACCTACCGAGTAGCCTAAGCGCGCCCAGGCCTCATCCAGCTCGACGTGGTAGTCAAGCCCCAGGATGTCGCCCCCGGCTTCCCGCATGGCCTCGAGCAGCATGCCTGTGCCAGTTCCAAAATGGATAATAGGCGTGCCGGGAGAGATCCCCTCGATCATCATGCGTGAGTAAGGAAGCGCAAATTCACGGTAGTCAGCGGGGCCCAGACAGCCGACCCAGGTGTCAAAAATCTGGATCGCCTGAACACCGGCAGCGATCTGGCCGTTGATGTACTTGGCCAGGTTGCGCGCCAGATGCTCCATCAAGGCGCGCCAAGCTCCCGGGTCGCTATACATCAGCCCCTTGGTGCACCGGTAGTCTCTTGATCCGCCGCCCTCGATGAGGTAGGAAGCGAGTGTGAATGGACATGCGGCGAACCCAATGAGCGGCAATTGGGGATCGAGGTCAGCGCGGGTGCGACGAATCGCCTCGTAAAAATAAGCAAGCGATTGCTGCGGGTCCACTTCCCGAAGCCGCCCTGTGTCGCGCGGCAAGCGCAACGGGGGCTTAATGCTCGGCCCCTCTCCCCGGTCATAGGTGAGGTCGAATCCCAGTGGCTCGACAATCAGCAGCAGGTCGGCAAAGATGATGGCCGCGTCCACGCACAGCTTTTTTGCCGCCGTCACGGTAACTTCAGAGACCAGTTGCGGATTCTTGCAGAGATGTAGGAAGGGCACCTTGGCGCGGAGTTCGCGGTATTCCTTCATGTACCGGCCCGCTTGCCGCATCAGCCAGACCGGCGTCGCATCCACGCACTCCCTGCGGCAGGCCTTCATAAACCGAGAATCATTCCACGGCGCTGCGCCGGGATTCTTGCGGTGTCTTGCACTCGTCGATTGAGAATGTGATCCGAGCAAGCGACCCCTCACCCGTCCCGCTCCGGCTGGTAAAATCGCCGGACCGGGACACCCTCTCCCCGGGGAGAGGGTTGTTCATTCACTTCTAATCCAAAACACTGCCCTCTCCCTTGGGGAGAGGGTGGACCGAGACGGCGCCTTCTTCAGCCGTCGCGGGACGGGTGAGGGGTTAGTTCCGGCCCTCTAACTCCCGCACCGCTACGGCGCCGCCTCGACCAGCCGACGGTACACCTCACGCACGCCTTGCCGCGTCTCTTGCAGGCTCTGTGCCAGGGTTTCCGAACCAGCGATCAAACCCCAGCGGCGAGCCAGGTTTTCAACCGCTTCGGCATGACCTGCCCGGTCCGGCAGCCCATCGGCGGCCTTCCCTGTCACCAATCGGATGGCATGGTCTACGGAGCGAAGGAAGTTCGCTCCGCCTGACAAGACTTTGCTGCCCTCGTCGCTCATCAACCCAGCGGAGTGTAAAGCGGCGATTTGTTCAGCCATGTTTGCGCCTGGGTGAGCTGTTATATGTCCTCGCAAGCGGAGGAGAGATACAGCAAAATCGATGTCGTAATAGCCGCCCGCAGCCGTCTTGGTGTTGGTGGGCGGAGCAGGCACTTCTTTTTCCAGCCGGCGCCGCATCTGGCGAAGATCGGCGGCCAGCGCGGGGTTGGCGGCGAAGCGGTCGAAGATCGTAGTCACGAGCCGGGAAACGGTCTCTCGTCCCAGTTCGGCATTGCCCGCCACGTGGCAGGCTTTGAGGTAGGTCAATCCCTCCCAGACCTGGGCGTCTTCCCGGACATAGCTGAGCAATTCTTCCTGCGTCACCACCAGTTCGCCCTCCTGGCCCCGCGGTCGAAGCCGTGTATCGACGGCGAACACCGTGCCTTCGCGGGTGTAGCTGGAGAGGACGTCGATCATCTTCGCCGCCAAACGTTTCCAGAAATCCAGCTCGTCGCGTCCCACTTCGGGGCCGGTGATGAAAATCAGGTCGGCATCCGAGGCGAGGTCAAACTCGTTCAAAGCCAGCCGTCCGAGCGCCAGCACTGCAAAAGGCCACGGGTGGTTCCCTTGCACGAGGTTTTTCGTTTCGAGGACTGAGCCCGCAATCTGCAAGGCGCTGGAAACGCAGCGGGCCGCAACCGCTGACCAGCGTCTCAGAACCCAAAAGCTTGATTCCCGCGAGACCAAATCCGCCGCACCGAGTTCCAGGACACGAGCCAGAAAATCCCTGCGCAGCACCGCCATCTTCTGGCGCATCGCCAGCACCGGTTCCGACGCCCAGGGATGAGGCCCGGCGTCTTGTGAGCCTTCGAGAGCGATTTCCATCTGTGCGGCGGCGGGGGGAGCTTCCGAGGAGTCGAAAACGATCATGTCTTCGGGATGACGGATAAGAAGTTCGCCGAGGTATTCGCTCTCGCTTACTACGTCCAGCGCGCGCCGGAGAAGTTCAGGTTTCTCGCGCACCAGGGCAAACCGCGCCGGCGACTCGAGCAAAGCAGTGAGAAATCTCGCCGCGCTCTTGCGAGCGCGCTCGGGAACTTCAGCTTCGCGGACCCAGCGCGCGATGTCCGGCGCCTGGGCCTCGAGGAAACTCAAGGTGGAATCGTACGTGGCCTGCCCAAGGTCAGGAGTGACCCCAGGAAGCGGCTTTAGCTCAAATCCCTTATCGCCGGAAGGCGGGGTGCGCGGATGAATCACGCGTTGGTAGATCTCGTCTACTTTCTCAAACCCGTTTTGCAGTTTCTCTAAGAGCGCCTCGCCAGGCGATTCGTGCCCGCCCGCGGCAACGCCCACGCGGCGGGCAAGCCGATCGAGAGCGTGCGCGCCGGTGGGCAGGCGGTGCGTTTGCTGGCCGAGTTCGAGTTGGACGCAATGCTCCACCTTGCGGAGGAAAGCATAGGAATTGGTGAGACGGGCGTAATCGTGGTCGCTCAGACATCCTTTGTCATTCAGCTTGCGCAGCGCGAAAAGCGTTCCTCCGGAGCGCACCCACGGGTCATGGCCACCGTAAAGTCGCTGAAGGCACTGGGCCAGAAACTCGATATCCCGGATGCCGCCCGGGTGGTGTTTGACGTCAACCGTCTGGCCGCCACTCTCACGCACTCTCTTGGAGATTCGCTCGCGGGACCAGAGAACGCTTTCCACGGCCTCAAAATCGCCTGGCGACCCGTAGATCTCCGGCTCGACTCCGCGCAGGAAATCGCGTGTCAGCCAGGCATCGCCGGCCGAGTGGCGAGCCTTGATCAACATTTGCAATTCCCAATCGCGCGCGCGGTGTTCGTAATACTCCAGGGACGACTTCAAGGAGATGGCCAGATCACCTTGGTCCCCTTCCGGCCGCAGGCGCAAGTCGACGCGGAAGACTTCGCCCTGCGGTGTCGGCTGCGTAATCGTGCGAGTAATGGCATTGGCCAGGCGGACAAAGTACTCTTTGTTAGTGACGGTGGACTCGTTCCCTCCGGCTGTTTCACCGTCATGGGAATAAAGAAATAGCAGGTCGATATCGGAGCTGTAATTCAACTCGTTGCCACCCAACTTGCCCAACGAGATGATGCTGAACCCGCTGCGGGCGATGCGGCCCTGCGGATCATGGTACTGCGGCTGGCCATAGCGTTTGTCCAATTCGCCGCCGCAGAAGAGAAGCGCGTTGGTCAGTATCACGTCCGCCAGGGTGGCCAGTTCCAAGGTCGTCTCACCCAAAGTCGAAAGGCCCAGCACATCCCGCATCGCGATACGCAAGTAATTGCGCCGCTTGAAGCGCGCCAATTGGGCCGCCAGCCAGGGGTCAGGGTTGGTGGTGGCGAAGCGAGCATAATCCTGCATCAAGTCTTCTTTGGATTTGAGTTTGGTGAAGTTGCGATCGTGAGCAAACTGGACGACAAGGCTCGGTTCGGACAATAGGGTTTCCGCCAGAAACCCGCTGTAGCCGAAGATCGCCACCAGGTAGGATAAGGCCGCTGGGTAGCGCGCGATTTCGCCCAGTACCTCTGCCAGGGCCTCCTGCGCGTACCGTTCCAGAAGGTTCAGGGCGCCGTCCGCATCGGGTGAATGAGCCAGCAGGGAGGCCAGCGGCACCATCAGCGTGGGCGCAAGTTGCTGTTCGAGCCGCGCCAGGTTGAGTTCTGCCTTCTCGAAGTCCGCAAAGGGTATAGCCTGGAATTCGGGACGCATGGGAGAGATTATACCGCAGTGGCTGGTCACTCCAACTCGTCGGCGAGGGTGAGCGCCTTTTGAAGGAATTCACGGCGCGCCTCCGCCGAAAGCACGTGCGACTTCTGAGATTCCGGGTGGGCGACCGGCAAAGGTGCGTTGGGGGGGGAAATTCGCGCCTCCAGTTCGAGCGTTGCCTGGGCCTTCTCGACTTGTCCCGTCTGAACGTAGAGCATCTCGAGGGTTTGATAGCTGCCGCGCCATTCCGGCATCAGGTCCAAGGCCCTTCGGAGATAAGACTCCGCGCGATCGTTTGCGCCATCGAGGACGGAGAGAACCCCCAGTCCCCAAAGGATTGCCCCTGAATTCGGAGCCTGCTGCAAGCCGCGCTGAAGCGCCTGACCTGCGGCTGCGCTATTCCCGGCGCGCAGCTCGGCCAAGGCGAGGGAGAGATAACCCTGGTCGTTGTCGGGGTTCTTGGCGATGGCTCTTTCGAAGGCGCCGGCCGCATCCGAGGCTCGTCCCAGGTGCGCATAGATATCACCCAGCAAGGATAGCGTGGCTCCGTCCTCCTGACCTTGGGGCGAGCAGAGCAGGATAGCGTCCAAGGCGCGGCCATAATCCTGCAACTGGAAATACGCATTGGCCAAGTTGTATTTCGCGTCATCCGAGGCAGGATCGGCCTGAAGCGCAGCCTGAAAGTGCGAAAGGGCATCGGAAAACAATCCATAACGAGCCAGCAGGGTTCCAACCCCCAACTCCGTTCGAACGTCTCTCCCACTCGCCTCGTCAAGCTGGGAGACGCGCTGGCGAGCGTCCGCAAGGCGCCCGAGTTTCAAGTAGGTTTCAACCAAAAGATAAAGCGTGCGGGGGTCGCTAGGGTTCCGGGCGTCCATGCGCAGGAGTTCTTGCAAGTCGATTTCCGTTTTTTGTTTAGGCGGCAGGGACACGCGTTGGTTCAAAGCCTCCAGGAAATGCTGAAAGGGGTAAGGCGCGTTTGCTTCGTCCTTGGAGAGCGTCTGGAAGACTTTCAGATCGCGCGCGGCGGCCTCATCCTGGTGGGCGTGGCGCTCGGCATTGGCGAGATTGTAGTAAACCTGGGCCTTTTTCGTCGCCAAGCCGGCGGACTTTCGCAGAAGGGGAATGGCCTCGTCATACTTTTTCTCGGCCATCTTCACCTTCCCGAGCTCATAGAAGGCGTCGCTATAATCGGGGCTGGCCCGCAACGATTCCTCCAGCAACTTCTCCGCTCGCGGGTAATTCCCCTGCTTGCTTTCGATAAAACCCAGGTTGAAAAGGCAGACGGCATTGCGCGGATCCCTCTTGAGACCTTCTTCAAAGCACTTTCGGGCATCGTCAAACCGGCTGAGATGGCGGTAACACAGACCCATAAAAGCGTAAGATGAGCCGGAAGGATCAATTTCGATCAGCTTCTCGAATTCCTGTCTCGCCTTGTCAACTTCCCCCGCACTATAATAGCTTTCGCCGAGGGCTGCACGAAGGTCAGGCCGGCGTGGATCGAGCTTCACACCTTCCTCCAGGATCTGGATCGCGTCCTCGTAATACGCCTGCATCATGCTGAGCCGGCCGATAAGAAAGATGATGTCGGTATTTTGCGGAGCGAGCTGGCGTGCGCGCAAGAGAAGTTCCAGCGCCTGCAAATCCTTCTGCTGCGCGGCGTAAACCTGGGCAAGGACATAGAGGGTATCGGGCGAATCAGGACGCAGGGACAGAGCGCGCTTCAAGACTTCTTCGGCTTTCCCGTAATTCTTTTCGCGGAAGTATGCTTGCCCGAGATTGTGCAGGATTTCCGGGGTCCCGGGGCTCAGCGCGTCAGCCAACTCCAGCTCGTGGATGGCCGGGTCATATTCCTTTTCGCGAGCCAAGAGTATTCCGAGCGAGAAGTGCGGCCTGAGGTCGTTTTTCGCCTGCCCTGAAACCGTTCGAACCAGTTCGAGCGCATCCGCGCGTTTATGGGCCTCGAACAGAGCCTGGATGAGAGCGAGCTGCGTGCTGACCTCCGGGGGACGGATCTGTTTCAGGACGGCGGTGGCGTGTACCGCATCGCCCCGCGCGAGCAACACCATCCCCAGGTTGTATGCTGCGTCGCGGTCCTGAGGACTCTCGCGCAGGGCAGCACGAAGTTCTTGTTCGGAAAGATCGAGCTTGCCCAGTGCGAAATAACTGCTGCTGAGATTAACGTGAGTTTTGGCGGAATGGGGATCGAGTTGGAGCGCTCGTTCGAGGGCGGCCACGGCCTGCGTATAGTCCTTGCGCAGGTTGTAAGCGAGCCCTAGCAGGTTCCAGCCTTCAACGCTTTTGGGCGCGATCTCCAGCCCTGCCTGGACTGCAACAAGAGCTTTCTCGGTTTCCCCTCGACGAAGCAACTGCTCGGCCTCCTGGAACCGCTGCCGAGCCGCCCTGGACGCCTCCTCAGCGGGCGTGCCTTGAGCTGCCGCTTGGGGCCACAGGGGCCGTCCTGGAGAGATTAGAAAGGCCCCGCATAACAAACCCACGCTCAACAACCGGCCAGCGGGGTGCGTGCCCCGCCACCTTCCCGGATAGAAAAATCGACCGCACTCACGCGGCATGGCTCGTTTTACCCGTCCAAACAAATGTGGCAAAAGGGGCGCCCCAAGGGCACCCCAGGAAAGCCGGCTCTGCCTGTGGAGTTACCGGTCAGAAATAGAACTTGAACGCGAACTGGATTTCCCGCTGATCGTTTTGCAAGTCGCGAGTCGAGGTTATCTTCCCAAAAGTACTGGGCGAAGTGTAATCCAGCGAGCCGGGCGCCGCAATCACCCCGTTGCCGCTAAAACCAGGCGGAGAGAAGTTGGGATGGTTGGCTATATTGAAGATTTCTGCTCGAAACTCCAGATGCGTCCTCTCAGAAATCGGAAACTCCTTGAAGAATGACGCATCCAAGCGGTGGAACCCCGGCCCCAAGAAATTCGATGGAGCGCCACCTAAAGGCGAGTAATCGCTCTGCCCTATAGTGGTGGCCGTCGGAGGAGTGGCAAAGGCCGCGGGATTTATCCACTGGTTCACATTGTGCGGGCCGCCGTAGACATTCTGGCCTGGGACCAGCAGCGCATTGCAGCCGAAGTCCTCGGTTGTTCCAGTCACGCAGCCGACCGTCCAGGGTTGGCCGTCCTGGAGGGTCAGGATCCAGTTGGTCCGCCAGCCACCCAAAACCGCGTTCGTGATGCCGTGCGCGTCGTTCAGGAACCGCTTGCCCTTTCCCACCGGCAACTCGTACATCCCGCTGGCGTGCACGACGTGGGGAATTTGAAAGTCGCACAGGCCGTAATCCCCCTGGATGCCGAAGCCTGGTAACAGCGCGGCCCGGTAACCACTATGGGCCGTGCCGTTCAGCACGTCCACCGCGTCGGTTTTGCATTGCGACCAGGTAAAGTTCGCCAACAACTGGAGGCCCTGGCTGAACCGGCGCTCGAAGTTTAACTGCATGGAGTTGTAATAACTGTCGCTAGCCATGCTCGTATATGTCCCGCCGAGGGAGAAGTCAGGGTAGGGATAATAGGGGAGTGGGTTGGCGACACTAAAAGGCAAGATCGCGCTGGGAGTGTCCGGGCCGATGTAGCTTCCCAGGTGGCGCACGGTGTTTCCGACATAACCGAGCGAGACGGTTTGACTGGCCGTCAGCTCGTACTGGATCACCAGGTTGTAGCCCTGCGTATAGGGAGTCTTCATGTGATAGTCTTCGCCGGTAAATGAGACTAAACCGGGGCTGACGGAGTTCGGGGTAATTGGAATGGATGAAAATCCGTTATCCAAAGTGGCAATGTTCGAAGACGAGACCGGAGCGCTGTTGACGGTAATCGGCGCGTCGGGAACCACCTCGCCGTAACTGAGGACATACTGGAACGGGAAATCGACGTAAGTCTCGACCACGGAGTTTTCAAAACCGCCGTAGAAGAGCCCATAGCCGCCGCGCGCTACGAGTTTGGGAGTGATCCGGTAGGCAAATCCCAAGCGCGGGCCGAAGTTCGTGTTTTGCGAATGGCCGAGCCCCGGAACGCTCGAGCAAACGTAGTTAATGCCATCCATAGGAAGTGTGGTCTCGAAAGGAGACGAGGAAGAAGTGGTATTGCAGCGGGACTGGGTTACCAGAAACTGCGCCGGCCCGGACGCACTCTCGGGCAGGAAATTCGACTGCGCGCCAAACTTCTCCACAATCTGCCCGAAATATTCCCACCGCAGCCCCAGGTTCACGGTCAGCTTCGGCGTGACTTTCCAATCGTCCTGAAAGTAGCTGGCATAATAATGACGTCCCATATCCGTATTGGCAAAATTCGAGGCAGCTACGTAGTCAGCCCCGCCAACGTAATCCCCCGCGCCCGGGGCGGCCGGAACGGTGCTGGGAATAGGCGTCAGGAGCAGTTGGGCAGGCCCAGTCTGCCCGGCAGTGGAAGTCGGCACGTCCGTGTAATCCCCATCGAAGCCCCAGTCGCCGCGGCCCCACGCAGGTTGGAGGATGCTGAATCGGATGTGTTGCCCTTCGAATCCGGCTTTGAAAGTGTGCTTTCCGTGGATGTACGTCAGGTTTTCGGTAAGCTGGCTGGTGCTGTTGATTTCCACCGAAGGCAGGAAACCGTTGCTTCCCAGTTGGCCTAACCCCTCGATGCCGATAGTCGGCAACCCGCCGTTCAGAGGCAATTGCGGTATGCTCTGAATGCCATATTTGGCGGGAATGTTCGAGAGATCGCTGGCGTAAGGCTGGTCCCGGGAGGTGCCGATGCGGCTGAAACCCAATCGAGCTTCATTGATGGTGTTGGGAGAGAAAGTATGAGTCTCACTCAGGGCCACGTTGACCGAGACGGCCGTCTGATAGCCCTGGGCAAAAGCCCCGCCGTCGGCAATTCCCGTGAAGGGACCGGGAAGATACTGAGGGTTGTTGGAATAGCTGAAACGCGCAAACATGGTGTCGCGGCTGCTAAAGTATTCGTCCCCCCGGACGTCGAACTGGTCAACCGTGTTCCGAATAACGGGATTATTGGCGTAATTGTTGAACAGACCGGCCACATCTTGAGCCGGATAGAGGTTTAAGAGACTGATCGCATTAGGATCGAGCCGGCTTGCCGGAAGCTGATTGAGGAGGCAATTGTTGACGCTGGGGCAGGCGTCCGTGAAGTTCATTGTGCCCGCAATGGGAGGCCCCTCGGGCGCGACAAAGGGGTCGCGGACGAAGCCGCTTGAGGTCGCGGTGAGGCCTGTGACCGGGTCAACGCTGTTCGCGGCGACGCTGCGGGTGGTCGCCGGATCGAAGACTGTTCCCAAAGGAAATGTCCGCCCCAGATCATCGCTGGTGGTCGCCGGAGCTTGACCGACGATCAAGTCGGCAAGATTCGTGTAGCCGCTGGACCGCTCCAAATTGGTCGGCACGGTAGTAATCCAGGGGAAAGCCTGGCGAATCCGGGTGCCTTGATAGTCGCCAAAGATGAAGGTCTTGTTTTTCCGAATAGGCCCTCCCAAGGCGCCCCCGAATTGGTTCAGCCGATACTCTCCCTTCTGCTCACCACCGGCATTTTCAAAGAAATTGGCGGCATCGAACTTGTCATTGCGAAGGAATTCGTAGACGTCGCCGTGGAATTCGTTGGTGCCTGACTTGATCGTCGCGTTCATCACCGCGCCCGCCGACCGGCCAACGTCGGCGCTGTAATCGTTGGTCTGGATCTTGAATTCCTCGATGGCATCAATGGGTGGAAGAACCACGTAGGCTGTGCCGTTGAGGAAGTCTACCAAGCCGGCGTTGTTGTCGATTCCATCCAGGAGATAGTTGTTTTGGGCCGGGCGCTCGCCATTCGCCGCGAAGCTGCCACTAGCGCCCAAGCCGCGGGTATCCTGCTGGTCGACAGTGACGCCGGCGGAGAGTTGGGCAAGAAAGGTGAAATTCCTCCCGTTAAGAGGCAGATCATTGACTTCCCGCGTTCCCACCACTTGTCCGACGGAAGCATCTTGCGTCTGGAGGGCAGGAGGCGCGCCAGTCACTTCCACGGACTGAGTGAGCTGGCCAGGGAGCATCGTGAGGTCCACCACCACCTGTTGCTGGACATCCACCCGCACGTTCTGTTGTTCGATTTTGCGGAAACCTTCGTATTCGGCGGCCACCGAGTAGACTCCGATCTTCACCGGCCTGAAGACGTAGGCCCCATCGGCGGCTGTTTTCATCGTTCTGGAGGTACCCGTCCCCGTATCGGTCAGTGTCACCTTGGCGCCAGGGATGACGCCTCCACTTTGGTCCTTGACGGTTCCCAGTATCGCCCCCGTGTCAACTTGAGCAGACAGAGGAGCGGAAAGGAGGAAGAATAATACCCAAGACACGCAAAAGCTAAGGACACTAGCACCCGTTCGATGCGCGCACATCGTAGACCCCCTTCTGAGACTCGAACTTTCTCACTTTATTCCTTTTACACGCTCACTGTCCCTGTGTCAAGGTTGTCGGTAGGGGTTGTCGGTAGGGTCTTAATTTCACTCGTAGCGCTGGCTTTAGGCCAGCATTTGCCGACCTAAAGATCGGCGCGACGCACAAATTTGGACACAACCGAGTTGTGGGTAGACATCAGTAAGACTGGGGTGGCGCGTTCTCAAATACTCGAGCCCGCGCCACTTTTGGCTAAATGTCGTAATACAAAGCGAACTCGTACGGGTGCGGCCTCATATTCACGGCCTGCACTTCATTCTTCATTTTGTATTCGATCCAGGTTTCCAGAAGTTCATCACTGAAAACATCGCCTTTCAGCAAGAAATCGTGATCTCTCTCTAGAGCGCGGAGGGATTCCTCGAGCGAGCCGGGGAGGGTTGGAACTTTTTTCAACTCCTCTGGACCCAGATCGTAGATGTCCTTGTCTAAAGGCTCGCCGGGGTCGATCTTGTTTTCGATCCCGTCGAGACCGGCCATCATCATGGCGGCGAAGGCCATGTAGGGGTTGCAGGATGGGTCGGGCGGGCGATATTCCACTCGCTTGGCTTTGGGGTTGGGCGAGTACATGGGGATGCGGCAACAAGCGCTGCGATTGCGGCGGGAGTAAGCCAGGTTGACAGGCGCTTCAAAGCCCGGCACGAGGCGTTTGTAGGAGTTTGTGGTGGGCGCAATGAGCCCCGCGAGTGCAGGCGAGTGCTTCAGCAGGCCGCCGATATACCATAGGCCGAGCTGGCTGAATCCCGCGTATTTGTCGCCGGCAAAGAGCGGCTTGCCGTCTTTCCAGAGGCTCTGGTGGGTGTGCATGCCCGAGCCATTGTCCTGGAAGATCGGCTTGGGCATGAAGGTCACCGTTTTCCCATACTGGTGGGCCACATTCCGGATGATGTATTTGTACAACATCATTCCGTCCGCCGACTTCACCAGGGAGTTGAATCTCTGGTCAATCTCGGCTTGGCCGCCGGTAGCGACTTCGTGGTGGTGACACTCGATTTCAAGCCCGGCCTTTTCCATCGCCAAGACCATCTCACTGCGCAGGTCCTGATAATGGTCAGTGGGTGGGACGGGGAAATAACCTTCCTTATAGCGTGGCCGGTAGCCCAGGTTATCCTTTTCGCGGCCGGAGTTCCAGCGTCCCTCTTCCGCGTCGATAAAGTAGAAACCGTGTTGCTGGGCCTGATCGAAGCGGATGTTGTCAAAGATGAAGAATTCGGCCTCTGCGCCGAAATAGGCCGTGTCCGCGATTCCGGTGTAGGCAAGGTAATTTTCCGCCTTCTTGGCGATATGGCGGGGGTCCTTCAGATAGTGCTGCCTGGTGACAGGATCGACGATATCGCCAATCATGGCCAAGGTGGGTGTTTCGGTGAACGGGTCAAGCATATACCAGCTTGGGTCAGGAACCAGGAGCATGTCGCTCTCGTGAATCGCCGCCCAGCCGCGGATGCTGGAGCCATCCATGCCGAAGCCTTCTTCGAAGGAACTCTCCTCCAATTCGTGAATTGGGAATGAGACGTGTTGCCATAATCCCGGGAGGTCGGTGAAACGAATGTCTACAATCTTCACGCTGTTGGCAGCAGCGAACTCCAAGACTGCCTTCGGATCCATATATCCTCCATAAAAGAATTTTCTCCCCACAAATAGGAGCTTGAATGCCGGCTATTTAACACTAGTCGTCGAAACATATCGTGGGTGGAGGTTTTAGTCAAGCCCTGCCAGCATGAATATTTTTAATAGTCTCCATCTAACTCTGTTTGTCAGGCGGTCTTCGGGCGGTCAAAAATGCATTGACACTTTTCTGGGCTTTTTGTTAGCCTTCAAAATTCCTGGCCATATCGCGAAATGGAGTTTTCCAGGTCTGTTTTCGCCAGCGACGCCACTCGGTTAACGGAAAGGGCAGCGCCGGCGAGAAGGTGGAGAGCCCAATGTTTGTCGCCAAGCGAATGTTTTTCACCAAAGGGGTCGGGAAACACCGCGAAAAGCTGACCAGCTTCGAATTAGCATTAAGGTCCGCCGGGATCGCCGCCTGTAACTTGGTGCGCGTGTCCAGCATTTTCCCGCCTCGCTGCAAGCTCGTTTCCAGAACCGAGGGTGTGAAGGAGCTGCGCGCCGGGCAGGTGACTTTCGTCGTCATGAGCGAGAATTCGACGCGGGAGCCGCATCGCTTGATTGCCGCCTCGGTGGGCGTCGCGATTCCGTCTGACCGGAATGCTTTTGGCTACCTTTCGGAGCACCATTCTTTCGGCGAGACAGAAGAAGTTGCCGGCGAATACGCCGAAGAACTGGCGGCGGAAATGCTCGCTACTACCCTGGGCGTGGAATTCGACCCCGACCGAAGCTGGGACGAGAAGAAGGAAATCTATCGAATCTCCAATAAGATTGTGCGAACGATGAATGTCACCCAATCCGCTATAGGCGATAAAAGAGGTCTCTGGACCACCGTGTTGGCCGGGGCCATCTTGCTGGGAATCGACGAGTAGCAGGATTCGGGATTCAGGACTCAGGACCAGAAGTCGAAAGGTTCCGCCTGTCCATCCGAGCACAACGAGGAATCTCGATCTGCTTTGCCAGGGAAGACCAGGGCGAGATTCCTCGCTCCGCTCGCAATGACAAGCTGAAGCCGCCTGAGTCCCGAGTTCGCCTTCGAAATGGGCCGCGAGCTCAAGTCCACATTTCCGGAGTAGAGGAGGGAAATCCTTTTGCGCGCAATCATCTTGATACTGATGCAAGCCACGCTCCTGGTGGCTGGCGATAAGCCCGTGGCATTTGTTCGGCATGGTGACCAGATCGACGTGAGCATCGGAGGGAAACCTTTCACGACTTACTATTTCGGGGCCGCGGCGCCCAAGCCCTATCTCTACCCGTTGCGTTCGGCTGAAGGCATCATCGTCACACGTGGCTTTCCCATGGTAACCAGCATCCCAGGCGAGAGCCGGGACCACCCTCATCACCGCTCTATGTTCTTCGCCCACGGCGATATCAACGGGGTCGATTTCTGGGGCGAAGCGCAGTTCCAAGCGCAAGCAGCCGTGAAAATAAGGGGTAAGACCTACACCTCTGAGGATTTCCCCAAAGGTCGCACGGTGTTTAGCAAGATAGAAGATTCGACGGGCGGGCCTGATTCCGGCACGCTTCGGGCGGTCTTCAGCCTGCTCGGACCGAATGGCCAAGTGATGGGCAGTGAAACGCAGGAATATACTTTTCGAGGCGATGAAAGCACCCGCACCATCGACTGCACGTTCACCCTCACTGCAGACCACGGAATACCCCTGAAAATGGGCGATACGAAGGAGGGAACTTTCGCCATCAGGGTGATCAGGAATTTGCAAGAACCCGCCGTGAAAATGCTGAACTCGGAAGGCGGCGATGGTGAAAAAAACATTTGGGGCAAGCGCGCGAATTGGGTCGACTACTCCGGAGTTGTGGGAGGAGAAAGGATCGGAATTGCTATCTTCGATAACCCCCATAACATTAAGCATCCCACTTACTGGCATGCCCGCGGCTACGGTCTATTCGCCGTAAACCCCTTTGGCGAGCACGACTTCTATAATGACCCCAAGCGCGACGGAAGCGTCACCATTGCCGTCGGCGACTCGCTGACCTTGCGATATCGGGTGCTGATTCATGACGGCGATGCCGCCGAAGCCAAGGTCGCCCAGGCCTACGAGCGGTATGCCGAAGGGAAATGAGGCATGGAACGCCTGATCAAAGCTCGCGCCGAAGGAGGGTTTCAGCAAATCGTCCGCCCTGGGGTTCTGCGTTTTCTCGACTTTGCCCGCCTGAATCTGGCGAAGGGCCATAAGCATTCGGGAAAGGCCCAGGGACGGGAATACGTTCTGGATATATTCTCCGGAACAGCGACGGTCACCATCGAGACTGCGGCGGGGCAGAGGCAGGTTTTCTCGAATGTGGGCGCGCGCGCTGATGTCTTTTCCGGACCGCCCGTCATGGTCTATTGGCCGCCGCAGTCTTCTTACGAGGTTAGGGCAGAGTCGGACGGCTTCGACGCGGGCATCTTCTCGGCTCCTTCTGCCACAACGACGCCTCCTGCACTCCTGGAAGGAGCGGCGGTGGTCGCCAAGCAGGTGGGTCGCGACAACTGGCAACGCACCGTTTATTCGGCGTTGGGCGAAAACGTTGCGGCAGAGCGCTTGTTGGCGGGCGAGACGCTCAACCCGCCGGGCAACTGGTCCAGCTACCCGCCCCATAAGCATGACCGCGCGAAGCCGCCGCAAGAAGCCGTCCTCGAGGAGATCTATTTTTTCCACACCAAACCCGCCCAAGGCTTTGGATTAATGTGGACCTACACCGCCCCCGACGATCCCGATGGTTTCTCCACGGTTTTCGTAGTGGAAGACGGTGATACGGTCCTTCTGCCCAAGGGTTTCCATCCCGTCGTGGCGGCGCCGGGCTACCAGCTTCACTACACCTGGGTCCTCGCCGGAGAAGAGCGTCGCTACGGGGCCTGGGCGGACGACCCGCGGCACGCGTGGGTGAAGAGCAGTGCCTAGTGGTTAGTGGCTAGTTCGAAAGGGTAAAGGGTAAGGGCTAAAGGGTAAAGGGTGAAGTTCCCGTCCCAACGCTGTGGCTAGCATCTCGCCGCAAACCGCAGAGCGTAAAGGATGGCCGAAAGGCAGCGGCAAGTGTTAGGGGCTGACCGAAGAGGGTAAACGAGGAAGGCGAACGAAAAGTAGACTTCTGCACTTTATCCTTTACCCTTTAACCTTTCAGGCTAGCCACTAGGGAACTATGCCGAAACCCGCCCACGCTCCGACCCAACTGGCTCGCTCCAGTTCGGGGTTCACCGTTCCTCACCTTCGCTGGACCATCTGCGCGCTGCTCTTCTTGGCCTCCACGATCAACTACGTGGACCGGCAGACCATCTCTGTCCTCAAACCTCTCCTGCAAAGCGCCCTGCACTGGTCGGAGAGTGATTACGGCTGGATTGTGTTCACGTTTCAACTTGCCTATGCCCTCATGTTCACTGCGGCCGGCGTAGTGATGGATTGGCTGGGGACAAGGCTGGGATACGCCCTCTCCATTACTTGGTGGTCCATCGCCGCCATGGCTCACGCGCTGGCGCGCGGCGCGCTCTCCTTCGGCGTAGCGCGCTTCTTTCTGGGCGCGGGAGAGTCGGGGAATTTCCCCGCCGCCATTAAAGCCGTGGCCGAATGGTTTCCAAAAAGGGAGCGCGCGTTGGCCACCGGCGTCTTCAACGCCGGGCCGACCGTGGGCGCCGTTATCGCTCCTCCGCTGGTTGTCTGGCTGACCTTCCGTTGGGGCTGGCAGGGAGCGTTCATTTTCACCGGGGCCTTGGGATTCATTTGGTTGTTCTTCTGGGTAGCTTTTTACCGCCTTCCGCGCCAGCATCCATGGATTAGCGAGGGCGAGCTGGAGCTCATCGAACGTGATGATGGTGAGGACGAAACTGCGACTGGAACTCGAATCCCGTGGCGAAAGATTCTCGCCTATCGGCAGGCGTGGGGTTTCATCCTGGCAAAACTCATGACCGACCCCGTGTGGTGGTTCTACATTTTCTGGCTCCCCTCCTACCTCCAGCAAGGCCGCGGCTTCACTCTCGAGGAGATCGGTCTTTTCGCTTGGATTCCGTTTCTGGTTTCGGGGGTGGGCAGCGTTGCGGGCGGATGGCTTTCAGGGTTCTTTATCAAGCGCGGCTGGCCGCTCAGCCGGGCGCGCAAGGCGGCGATGGCAGTGTGTGCGTTTTGTATGCCTTCCGGCATCGTGGCTGTCTTCGCGCCGAATGTCGGCTGGGCACTGGCCCTGGTCTCCCTTTCCCTTGCCGCGCACCAGGGATGGTCGGCGAACGTTTACACCTTGGCCTCGGATATGTTCCCCAAACGCGATGTGGGCTCGGTTACGGGTCTTGGCGGAACGGGCGGGGCCGTGGGCGGCATGGTCCTGTCGCTGATCGCGGGCTACACCCTCCAGTGGTTCCACACTTACGTGCCTCTCTTCATCATCGCCGGCATCATGCACCCGCTGGCTATCGCCCTTGTGCATTCGATGATTCCCAGGATCGAGCCGGTCCAAACGCCCTCCTAACCTCGCCCATGCCCGCAACCGAACACACCTTGTGGGGCCGAGCGGCGCTCGGCCCAGGGGCATACGCCGGCTAGGCTTTTCCAAATGACGTGCGATCCGGTGAGCCATGACATGCGGCTCCGCCGCCTGCTATGCGGAAATGCGAAGCCTTTCCGTACAGCGGGGCGGCGCAGCCGCTCTCTCGACCAGCATGGCCTGCTAATTTGGATAGCCATAAGCGTCGGCCACCCTACATGACGGAAACAACCTCTGCGGCATCGGGAACCCAAATTATGTGGTAGGAGTATTGCTTCCTCCTTTTTCCCATGGCCACATCATCTCCGACGGAGGAAAAATGGCAAGCAAGTGGGCGGCTGCCGACGGCGACCCCTACAGTGATCCGCAACCGCGCTCGAATCGCGTTAGGGCGTGCTATATTTGTTAATTGGCAGTGGAAACCGACGGGCAGAATTATGAATAGTGAATAGTTAATTCTGAATTGCGGGGGTAGAGTTTGCTTTTCGAAGCACGTCCAGGATTTTTACGTGGGTCACATCATTAATTTATAATTTATAATTCACTATTTATTATTCAATATTATGGCAATGGAAATTGCGAAGGGCGGTGGGCAGTGGGGTGTGCTGCTGCTGGCGCACGGGGCGCCGGACCGGCTCGAGGACATCCCGGCATTCCTGCTCAATGTGCGTGGGGGGCGGAAGCTGCCCGATGCGGCGGTCAATGAAATCGTTCGCCGCTACAGCCTGATCCGCGGCTCGCCGTTACTGCGCCTGACGATTTTGCAGGCGGAGGCATTGGCGAAGTTCCTTGGGCGCCCGGTCTATGTGGGAATGCGGAACTGGAAGCCATTCATCTGCAAGGCGCTTCGGCAGATCGAGGCGGATGGAATCAAACGTGTGGTGGCGCTTTGCCTGGCGCCCCAGACTTCCTGCACCAGCGCTGGCCTCTTAGAAGCATTTATTCGAAGAGGTTCGGCGGCTCGCGCCCGATTTGCGGGTGGAGTTCATCGAGAGCTGGCACGATCATCCCTCGCTTGTGGAGGCATTTCGCGAGAGAGTCGCGGCGGCGCTAGCCCACGTGCAAGCTGACGCCGGCCGCCCAGTTCCGGTAATCTTCACCGCGCACAGCGTTCCCGAGAAGACCATTTGCGGCGGCGATCCTTACGAGCAACAGGTGAGGGAAACTGCCGCGCTGGTGGCCAAAGCGGTGGGCCTCGAGAATTTCAGCGTGGCTTTTCAGAGCCAGGGCATGACCGGCGAAGCATGGATCGGCCCGACGGTGGAATCCTACATCGATCAGTCGGCCGCGCAGGGCCATCGGCATGTGTTGCTGGCGCCTGTGGGTTTTACCTGCGACCATGTTGAGATCCTTTACGACATTGACGTAGCGTTTCGCGAGTTCGGAAAGAGCAGAGGGGTGACGGTGCACCGCTCCGAGTCGTTGAACGATAGTCCGTTGTTCATCCAGGCGCTGGCAGCCATCGTCAAGGAGCGGGCGGAGAAGGGCAGGCAGTAGGCAGGTAGGCAGATAGAGAATCATGCTGATGGAGACTCCACAACCATCCCGGAAGCGCATAGCCGTTCTGGGAGGAGGCATTACGGGCCTTGCTGCGGCCTACACTCTGGCTCGCGCGCGGCAAGCCGGCGCGCCGGTTCAAGAGTGGCTCATTGAAGGAAGAGACCGACTGGGGGGCGTGATTCGCACCGAACACCTCGAGGGTTTCGTTATCGAAGCCGGCCCGGACAGTTTTCTTGCCGAAAAGCCGGAAGCAGCGGCGCTGGCCCGGGAGTTGGGCCTTGGTGATTCGCTAATAGGTTCGAACGACAGGCAGCGGCGCACGTACATTCTTCACCGGGGCCGCCTTCGCCCGCTTCCTGACGGGCTGATGTTCCTGGTTCCGACTCGCCTCTGGCCCATGGTGACCACTCCCTTGCTGCCATTGAGTAGCAAGCTGGCGATGGCGGCCGAGTTGTTTGCCTCACCGCCGTCCGAGAACTCTAACCAGGGCGTAGACGAATCTGTGGCGAGCTTCGTGCGCAGGCATTTCGGTGACGCCATGCTGGAGAACATTGCGGACCCTTTGCTCGCCGGGGTTTATGGCGGGGATTCGGGGGCTTTAAGCGTCCGCTCGGTACTTCCGCGCTTCTGGGAAATGGAGCGGAAGCACGGCAGCTTGACTCGTGCCACCCTGCGCGCGATGCGGCAACGCCGGAAAGCCACTGCCAATACCAATGGGCCTGCTCAGCCTGACTCCGCGGGCACGGGCACAGCGCCTCGCAGCTCCTTACCGCTCTTCATGACACTCAGGGACGGGCTCGAGCAGCTCACAGGGAAACTCGCGGAACATCTGGACATGAGCCGCATTCATCTCGGCCGGCGTGTTGCAGGCATCGAGCCGGCGCCCGGCGGCCCTGGCGGTCCGGCTGATTCATGCAGTCGCCGGTATCAAATCTTTTGTGAGGGAGGCGTGACATTCGACGCGGATGCAATCATCTTGGCGATGCCCACTCATGAATGCGGCCGGCTGCTTTCCTCCATTGCTCCCGCACTGGCGGGCCTGCTCGGCCAAATCCCCTACAGTTCCTCGATGACGATTTCTCTGGGATATGGGGAGGGAACGAGAGAACACCTGCCTCCAGGCTTTGGATACCTGGTCCCACGCAGGGAAGCCCGGAGAATGCTGGCCTGCACCTTCGTGCATCGCAAGTTCAACCATCGCGCGCCGGAGGGGAAGGCACTGCTCCGCTGTTTCCTGGGCGGCTCGCGCGACCCGGAAGTCCTGAAACTTCCTGACGAGGAAGTGATTGCACTGGTCCGGCAGGAATTGAAGGAGATCTTGAATTTCTCATTTGAGCCGCTGTTTTGTCGGATTCACCGCTGGCCGGCCTCCATGGCGCAGTATCCGGTGGGCCATGCCGAGCGCGTAAGAAGAATCCAAAGCCAGCTCGAAGAATTATCGGGAATTCATCTTGCCGGGAACGCCTATTCGGGCATCGGAATCTCGGATTGCATTCGCACCGGCAGGGCGGCGGCACAACAGGCAATAGCAAGAATTATAAATAGTAAATAGTGAATGGAGAATTGCGGATGCTGAGTTTGCTTTGGCCGCGCTGGCGCAGAGCGAAACTCTGCGTTCGGCGGAATTCTAATCCGTGAAGGCCGCAGAGCTTCGCTCTGCGCCACCCAGGACTTGCCGGTTGCCTGCCTACTGCCTCCTGCTCACTGCCTACTGTTTTAACTCACCCTAATCCGTCGATAACGGCAGGCTATGTAGGGGGACGGCTTGCCGTCCCCTAGCGCCGGGCCGTCGGCCTGCGGGTAGGGCAAGCCCTGCCCCTACACCACCTGGGTGCGGCCAATTCGGGCGTAGGGGCGCATGGCCATGCGCCCCTACGTCGTTCAGCCCCGTCATCGACGGATTGGGACTCACCTGTTCTCTCGACCATTTTTGCCGGGCGCGTTATCATAGAAACAGGGCTTTGGAGGATGAGCTGTGACAGTGAAGAATAAGCAGGACGCCTTCGGGGCGCGTGAGGTGCTCGCTACGGGCGACGGCCGCGCCGTCATATACCGTCTCGAACTCTTGGAAAAGGCGGGGCTGGGCAGAATTTCGCGTCTGCCATTCTCAATTAAGGTGTTGCTCGAATCGGTGCTGCGTAATTGCGATGGCACGCTCGTTACAGAGCAGGACGTGGCGGCCCTGGCCGGTTGGAGCGCGATGAGCCCGGGGGCGCGCGAGGTGCCTTTCAAGCCGGCGCGCGTCATTCTCCAGGATTTTACCGGCGTGCCCGCCGTGGTGGACCTTGCCGCGATGCGCTCCGCCATGAAACGCCTGGGCGGCGACCCGGCGAAGATCAACCCCCTGGTGCCGGTGGACCTGGTGATTGACCACTCCGTGCAGGTGGACTTCTTTGGAAACCCACAGGCTCTCGAACGCAACGCCGAATTAGAGTTCCAGCGCAACCGCGAGCGCTACGAATTCCTGCGTTGGGGGCAGAAGGCCTTTGACAACTTTCGCGTCGTTCCTCCGGCCACAGGAATCGTGCACCAGGTGAACTTGGAATTCCTGGCCAAGGTGGTTTTGGAGCGCGCGGACGGATCCGAAGTGGTCTGGCTCCCCGACACTCTGCTGGGCACCGACTCGCACACCACCATGATCAACGGGTTGGGCGTGCTGGGATGGGGAGTAGGCGGCATCGAGGCCGAGGCGGCGATGCTGGGTCAGCCCTATTATTTCCTTACACCGAAGGTGGTGGGTTTCAAGTTGAAAGGCAGGCTGCGGGAGGGCGTTACGGCTACCGACCTCGTGCTCACCGTCACCGAGATGCTGCGGAAGAGAGGCGTGGTGGACAAGTTTGTGGAGTTTTATGGCGACGGCCTTTCGCAGATGACACTCGCCGACCGCGCCACAGTGGCCAATATGGCGCCTGAGTACGGCGCGACGATGGGATTCTTCCCCGTGGATGCGGAGACCTTGCGCTACCTGCGACAGACGGGCCGTAGCAAAGAAGAGGTGCAGCGTGTCGAGCGCTACACCCAGGAGCAGGGAATCTTCCGCACTGACCAGACCCCGGACCCTGAGTACAGCGAAACGCTGGAACTGGACCTCGCGGCCATCGTGCCTAGTCTTGCCGGGCCGAAGCGTCCCCAGGACCGCGTCCCGCTGGCGGCCATGAAGAGTGCGTTCCGGCAGGCGCTCGTCGCGCCGGTGAAGGAGCGCGGT
>Ga0187784_10000380_pt1 | contig 32319 bp, 29 predicted proteins | sample 1015_SJ02_MP15_2_FD_132964 | JGI IMG/M metagenome (GOLD analysis project Ga0187784, IMG submission 132964) | Tropical peat soil microbial communities from peatlands in Department of Meta, Colombia - 1015_SJ02_MP15_20_MG | ecosystem: Environmental > Terrestrial > Soil > Wetlands > Peat | place... | reverse complement strand
CCACCGTGTCTGGAGAAGAGGGACAGCTTCCAAGGAGGCTTTTACATGCAGAACGCAGAAGCAGCCCGTAGGCAGCGCGTGACGGACGCCCAACAGCAGAACGAACAGCGGCGAACCGATTATGACGCCTTTGTAGCGGCCAAATCGGTAGATGCCCCACTCGACCTCACCATTGAACCCGACTTCAACATTGAGCCGGAAGAGAACGACCGACACATGGAAGTGTGGCTGGAACACAAGATCATCAACGAACTATTCCCAGCCCATGAGCAACAAAAGGATGCCTTAGCAAAGACGGATGCAGACCTGACCTTTCGGCTGGCTATTCTCAAGGCACGCATCGTCGGGAAAGGGCGAGGTGGTAAGTGGGAAGAGTATGTAGAGACGAAGCAGTTCCCAGTCTGTCTCAAGACTCTGGATCGTTGGATCAATGATCTGCGAGATGACCCCAAGAGCAGACTCCCCGCTTGGGTCGTCGAGCGGCTCACCTGCAAACGGAGGCCGTCCACCAAGAAGATCAAGCTGTCTGTCGAACTGGTGTTTGACAATGTCAACGAGAAAAACGAACTGGCGACGAAGCTGGGGCAGTTAAACGCCTTGCAGAAGGCCGATGTATTCCTGAATGCTGTCAGAGCGGCGTTGAAGGAGTTGGGACTATGAGCACCAAACCAACCTCAACACCTACTCGCAACTTCGACGATGAGTTCAACCATCAGCTCGATAACCAACTCTGCGGGGGGCGGCTCTGCATCAACCCCGACTGCTATTGCGACGAGTATGCCGAGCAGATGGACATTCGGCTCTGGGCCACGGATGAGGCAACCACAGCAGCCAACTCTCGTATCCTCGAGATGTATCTGGAAGAATGGAAGGAGGACGCCGCTTTCTTCTATTCGCAAGTGATTGCTGTTCTCGCTTGCAGCATGGAGACTGAGGAACTCCGCTACTTCCTACAACGAGCAGAGGAAGTGGCGCGGGAGAATCTTCCCATGGTGCTCTCTGCTCGGGCGATGGCAACGCTTCCTGCGGTGTGCTGATACAACCAAACAAACGACCCGGCGGATAAGATCTCGCATTGTGTGGGTTGCCTGACCCTCTGGCACTCTTTGAGGTTGCAACCAAGAAACTTCCAGCCCTCCCATTGTAGCCCTCAGTATTGAGCGCCCTGAAGCAGCTACAGCGGCTTCGACTTCGATCAATCAAGGGCGTCCTATGCAGCAAGAACATTTTGTTTCAGCAAAAATCGCAGCGGAGTTTCTCGGAATCAGCGAAACCTTCATCACGAGGTTGGCACGCAACAACCAGATCCCGGCTCATCCGCTGCCAACTGGCAACAAGGGTATGCGTCGTACTTGGCGTTTCCGCTTGAGTGAACTTCGCGAGTTTATGGAGCGGACCCAGTGAGTGCTGTCGCTATCCCAATCAATACGGTTACCAGCCATTCGGCAGGGCTATTTACCGCGCAATCCTCGACCAGTAAAGTAGCTGCGAAAAGACGGTCCTCTGCGCAAAGGAGAAATCCAATGAACAGAGGAAATGGTTGGTTGACGAAGGGACATCGCAAGAAAGGAGATGTTTGGGTGCATCACTTCTACGTCACACGAGACTCGGACGGCAAGCGCGTGGAAACCACCCGAACCATCGGGTCGGTTGCTAAGTACCCGAGAGAGTCGGAAGTGTGGCAGGAGATTGGGCGCTCGCAACAGGCAGGCTCTGCGGGGCGCCTGACGGTAAACGCTTTGGCAGACGCCTACCGCCTATCGGAGCTCCCGTTCAAGTCGCGATCCACGCAGGAACTTCACAAGCATGAGCTTGATCGCTACATCTTGCCCCGCTGGGGGATGACCTTTGTGGATGAGGTGCGGGTGCTGGAGGTCAAGAAGTGGCTCATCGCGATTGCCAAGGAAAATGACTTTTCGACTGAATCCGTACAGAAGACCAAGCACGTATTCAGTCGGCTGTTCAGCTTCGGCGGCGAGAACGAACTCATCTCCGCAAACCTCAATCCTGTGAAAGCCTGCAACGTCAAAGGTGTCGGCCGGAAAAGCAAGCACAAGAAGATCGTGGTTCCACCCGAGGTTGCGTGGAAGATCGCCATGAGCTTGTCGATCATGCATCGGACGCTGGTGCTGCTGGCGGCGGGTACGGGAATGCGTATGAGTGAACTGCTCGGGCTTCGGTGGGAAGACATCGATTTTGCCAAGAAGAAGATCACGCTGAATCAGACGTGGGTTTATGGCAGGATCGAGAGCGGCAAAACGGACGAGTCCCGTGAGCCTGTTGTGCTGGGCGAGCGGACTACCGAGTTCTTGCAAGAGTGGCATCACCAGACGCCATACGCGGGGAAAAGTGATTGGGTATTTGCTTCAAACAAGCTGCGCGGCAAACGCCCCATAAACGGGTGCCAGTTTGTGAAGGACTACGTCCGGCCACGTTTCGTAGAGCACGGCCTCATTGATGCCGACTACGGGGGACGGGCGGGCCTTCATGCCTTCAGGCACTCGCTGGCAACCGTGCTGATCGTGGAGGAGAAGGTAGACCCAAAGACGGCTCAGGGCATCCTGCGCCACACTGACGCGGGCCTAACCATGAACATCTACACTCACGCTCAGGACCCGGCCAAGCGGGCCGCATTGAAACGGTTCGAGTCACGCTTGGTGCAGTAGAACACAGGTAAAAACAGGCTACACAGGTAAGAAATCACAGGTAAGAATTTCGGGATCAAAATGGCGATGGGAGCTAAACCGTTGAGAGATTTGGTGGACCTGGTCGGGATCGAACCGACGACCTCTTCCATGCCATGGAAGCGCGCTCCCAGCTGCGCCACAGGCCCACGAACGCATTTCAGCGGGAGGCTGGCCGCGCCTTTTGGCGCCCTCGACCGCTGGCTCGGAATGACAACGTCAATTTTCGCCCAGCTTCCGCGTTGCGTCAAACTAATCTACGATATGGGAAGGAAAAATGTCGAAGAAAGTTGAGCCCCCATGAACCCTTTGCGCGTAGGCTTGGCTGCGGTTACTCGAAAGCTCGTCTTCCCTTTTCTGAGTCTGTCTTTTCTTAGTTTGCAACGTCTGATTCTTTTGGGTGTGGCCGGCGGGACGATTGCGGTGCTGGCGATCGAGACACTGGCGCAGGAGCCGACGACCCCAACCGCTAGCTCATCTCCGGCACCTGTGGCGTACGCGTCGGTAAATGAACTCAACGGCATTCTGGCCCAAGTGAAGATGACGGCAGCATCGATGCAGACCGACCTAGGGAACGTACGTATCGAGAAGTGGAAGACGGACCCGGCGAACAAGCGGCAGGCGCAGGGGAACCTGGACTCGATCCAACGCAATCTTCAGGCAGCGCTGCCGGAGATCATCTCGCAAGTGAGCGCGTCGCCGGAGGATCTGACGTCCAGTTTCAAGCTCTACCGTAACCTGGACGCACTGTATGACGTGTTCGGGTCGGTAGTCGAATCAGCCGGGGCATTCGGATCAAGGGATGAGTTTCAAAGTCTCAGCAAGGACATGGAGGGGCTAGAAAGTGCGCGCCACGCCATGGGGGAAAGAATGCAGAAGCTGACGGCGGCAAAAGAGGGCGAACTTACCCGGCTGCGCGCGCAAGTGAAACAGTTGAGCGCGGTTCCGCCGCCTCCGAAAAAGGTTATTGTGGACGATACCGAGCCGGAGCAGAAACCGGCGCCCAAGAAAAAGACCTCAAAGCCGATGCCAACGAAGAAGCCGACTGCGCCGACGAGTCAATCGCCGCCCAAGCAATCACCGCCTGCAACAACGAATCCGCCGCAATAGATCGATTTGTTCAGAAGAGTGTAACCTTTCCCGAAAATTGTGGCCGGGCACGGGCGCTTGGGGCGTTTTACCAAGGCCCGAAGAGGGTACTCTCTTCAACAAAACGTGCGGCTTAAGACTGGAACTTCACTCTCACTCGTGGCGTCTAAATAGTTAGCGGAGCTTGGGCAAGTTTGCAGATTTCTGCCGGGTTGGCGGCAGGAAACCTTATAATGAGTTAGAACACGGCTGCAGCGGGAGATGCCATCGTGGGCGATCTGGCAAGCGCCATAGGGGCTCGACTCGAGGAATCGGCTGTCATCACTGAACTGAAGGCCGGTTCGGAGGAAGCGTATGCCTGGCTCATTGGAGAGTTCCATCAACCCATCTATAGCCTCATCTACCGCCTGGTAAATGACCCATCCGACGCGGCTGACACCACGCAGGAAGTTTTCCTGAAAGTATTCCGCGGCATGAAGCATTTCCACGGAGAATCCAGCCTGAAAACATGGATTTACCGGATCGCCCTGCATGAGGCTTCTAATCGGCGGCGCTGGTGGTTTCGGCACAAGGCGCAGGAAACGTCAATTGATCCCGTGGTGGCGGGAGAGACCCAACACGCGGCAGAAGACCGGTTAGTGGATCCGGCGGAGTCGCCACTCGAGCAATTTGCTCATGAAGAAGTGCGAGCGGTGGTGGAAGAGGCGCTCAGCCGCGTGGCCGAACCCTACCGCACGGCGGTGATTCTGCGCGACCTGGAAGAAATGTCATACGAGGAAATTGCAGAAGTCCTGCAGATTTCGCTGGGAACAGTGAAGTCTCGCATTACGCGGGGACGCGATGCCCTGCGCAGAAAACTGGCTGCTTATGTGCGCGAGGTCGGCCCGGAACTCGGGTTGGAGGCGCCGGCCTGCCAGATTTCGCCGGATAGAAATGTAGATGCGAGTGGTGGCAGAGAAGTTGAGGTGACGCCATGAAGTGCGCCGAGTATCAGAGGCTGTTTTCTCCGTATCTCGACGGCCACGTGAGCGGGGCCGAGATGTTTGCGCTCCAGAGCCACATGCGTGAGTGCAGAAGCTGCGCGAGCGAGTATGCAGAAATCCAGCGGACAGTTCAGTTGCTGGTGGCGGTGAATCGGAAAAGGATGAAGGCTCCGGCCGACCTGCCGCTGCGAGTGCAACTGGCGCTTTCGCGCGCGTCTGCGCAGGCGCGCCGCAGGCGGTTTGAGGGCGCAATGGTAAGGCTGAGCAATGCAGTTCACGCTTTCATGGTGCCGGCTACAGCCGGAGCGGTGAGCGCGGTCTTGATATTCGGGTTGCTGCTCGGGTTCTTCGCGCTGCCGCAGCAATTGCAGGCCAGCAGCGCGGATGTTCCCTTGATGCTTTACATCGCGCCGCAATTGCAGCAGTCGGTGTTCGGGACGTCGCTTGGGACGGAGGGCGATGATTCGGTGGTTATCGAGGCATACGTGGATGCCCAGGGACGGGTGGAGGACTACCGCATCCTATCCGAAACCGACAACGTGAAGACGGTCCTGCCGGAGGTGAAGAACCTGCTAATCTTCACGACATTTCGTCCGGCGCTTTCGATGGGAGTGCCAACTCCAGGCCGCGCTGTGATCTCGTTCTCGAAGATCAGTGTGAAAGGGTAGAAGCGCGCTGCTCGCAACCTGGAAATGCGACGTATGATTGGTTGGGAGTGTTACGAGCTTGCGCCTGATGGCCAGCCAGAAAAGAGCACCCTAAGTTTAAGACCGATGGCCTTCCCCCCTTCCCGCATTGACCTGCCGAATCGCTCATTCGTAGACTACACACGTGCTTACTCTGCGAGAGTTAAGGGGGAGTTCGCTGGGCCAACGGGTTCTACGGGCGTTGATTTTGACGTTCGCTCTGCTACTAGTTGCGGCACGTGCAGTCGCGCAGGAGCATCCGTCAGTTTCGCTCGAAACAAGCGAAACTCTATTCACAGTCCTGACTGCAATCAACACGTGCGGTTATGACCAGGAACTCGAATCCTCCGATCCGCTGCGGGCGCAGATCCGAGCGGAAGTGTCCAAGGCAATTGAGAACAGCGCTGGCGGCGACAAGGTGGTTGCGCCGATGTGCGAGTTCTACAAACATCATCGGGTAGGTGAGCCCTCGCGTGAGTTGTCGCAGTACGTGTCCCTCGCCCTTTATCTGGGCGATCCTCCGACGTTCACGCCCAAGCTCAAGCCGGACGAATTGCCGCCAGATGCGGCCGGCGTGGCCGACATTCTGCCGCTGATGCACACGTTTTACGAGAAAGTCGGGTTGCACGCAATCTGGGAAAGGCATCGCGCGCGCTACGAGGAACTGACGCAGGTGTATCACGTACCGCTTTCGAAGATGACGTTTGACACAGAGATTTACCTGAAGCTGCCATCGGCTGGTTACCTGGGGCGCCAGTTCACAATCTATCTGGATGCGATGGCTGCCCCGGGGCAGACGAATGCTCGCAATTATGCGTCCGACTATTACATTGTGATCGCACCGACGGCTGGCACCGCCTTGAAGATGCAGCAGATCCGGCACACCTATCTGCACTATCTGCTCGATCCCCTGGCTATGAAGAACACGCTATCTGTGATGCGGCTGCAACCCATCTTGGATGCGGTGCAGGCGGCCCCGATGGACGACGCGTTCAAAAGCAATATTTCGCTTCTGATAACGGAATGCATGGTGCGCGCGATCGAATTGAGGACGGGTCCGGCCAACACCTCGGAAGCCGAACGCCAACAGAAGCTCGATGAAGATGACCGGGAAGGCTATGTGCTGACGCGCTCGTTCTACAACAGCCTGGCGGCCTTTGAAAAAGACCCGACCGGTTTGCGGAATGCGTATCCGGCAATGCTGGCCGCGGTGGATGTGGGCAAGGAAATCAAACGGGACCGGAAGATTCAGTTTGCCAGCGAAGCGGCGCCGGAGTTATTGCGCGTAGCGAGAGTGCGCAACCGCCACCTCCTGCAAGACGCGGAGAAGCAACTGGCGGCGGGTGATGCCGCGGCCGCGCAGAAGCTGGCACAGCAGGCGCTCGACGAACAGGAAGAAGACCCGGGACGGGCTTTGTTTATTCTGGCTCAGGTCGCGACGGCCAATCGAGACATGGCGGGTGCACGCAGCTATTTTGAGCGCGCGCTCGAAACTGCGCATGAACCCAAAGTCATCGCCTGGTCGCACATTTATCTCGGTCGCATTTTTGATCTAAGTGAAGACCGCGATGCTGCAGTAAACGAATATCGCGCGGCCCTGACGGCGGCGGGAACGGACCTTCCCGAGGCCAGAGTGGCGGCTGAACGGGGACTGGAGCAGCCCTACGAGCCCCCGGTGCCGAAGTCGCCAGAATGAGATTGCGAATTTGACGGGCGCGACCAAGGCTCTGGATGACGGGTCAATGATAGAGTTATGATCTCTTTCCGGAGAGAAGCTTCTGAGGAATTTTCGGGACCTGCAACTTGAGGCGTGTTGCCGATAAGGGAGACACTATGAAACGAGCAGCAATTATTTTAGGAATTCTTTCCGTTGCGACGTGGGCCATGGCCCAGAATAATGGCACAGTCGCGCAACCGGGCGGATCTGCGAATAGCCAGACCGGACAAGAGCAAAGCAAAACGGCGGTTGCGCCGTCGCAAACCACGCCGCCCGCGGCAAAACGCCCACCGCAAGCCAAGACGCAGCCTGAATTCGACGCTTACAAAGCGGCCGCAGCGGCCACCGACCTGGCTGCCATGGAAAAGGCGGCCGACGACTTTGCCGCCAAGTTCCCGGATAGCGAGCTGCGGGTCTTGCTGTACCGAAACGCGATGCACGCCTATCAAAACACCAATAACGCTGAAAAGACGGAAGCCATGGGCCGCAAGGTGTTGGCCATTGATCCGGACGATCCCGATTCTCTCACCACGGTGGCCGAAGTCATTGCGGAACGGACTCGGGATACTGACCTGGATAAAGATCAACGCTACTCGGAAGGCATGAAGATGGCGGAAAGGGCGCTCACCACGGTGGACACCGATATTGCCGTGCCTCCTGGGACGCCGCAGGAAAAGTTGGACGCCTATAAATCAGGGATACGCTCACAGGCATACTCGACGATGGGCACGATTCAGTACAACCAGAACAATTTCCCGGCGGCACAGGAGTACTTCCAGAAGGCGATCGACGCTTTCCCCAGCCAGCCGTATGCGCCCGATTTGCTGCGCCTGGCGCTTTCCCTGGACAAGCAGCAGAAATATGAGGAAGCTCTCAAGGCTTGCAATCGCGCAGTGGAACTCAGCCAGGAAAACAGCATGATCGGGAACTCGGCCCGCCGGGAACGGGATCGCCTGCAGCAGCTTACAGGGCACGCTACCACGCCTTCTCCGTCACCGGCACAAACTCAGACCCCACAACCGCAGAACAAACCTCCCCAGAACTAATCGGAGTGAGCAAGAGTTGGGTTCAGGCAAAGGTCGCGCTATCCCGTGAGGTCACAGGCACTCATGGCGCTGGAACAAAGCATGGGGTATCGCTTCCACCGCCCGGAGCTTCTCGAACAGGCGCTTACGCATAGTTCGCAGGCGCGCGAAGCGGAGGCACGCAGCGCAGCCCAGACCGGGGCACGGGGCGACAATGAACTGCTGGAATTCCTGGGAGATGCTGTCCTGGGACTGGTCACCAGCGAGCTTCTGTTCCATCGTCTTCCGACATTCCAGGAAGGCCAGCTTTCCAAATTGCGCGCCCATCTGGTGGGGCAGCGTCATCTGTTGCGGGTCGCCGAGCAGTTACAGATTGGCACTTACATGCGCCTGGGGCGCGGCGAAGAAAAAAGCGGCGGCCGCGCCAAGGCAAGCCTGCTGGTGGATGCCTTGGAGGCAATTCTGGCCGCGCTTTATCTCGACGGCGGGTGGCAGGCAGCGCGGGATTTTATAGTACGAGTGATTTTGGAACCGGAATTGGCCAGGATGAACCTGGAGAACAGCGTGCTGCCGGTGATGGACTTCAAATCTGCTTTGCAGGAGGCGTTACAGGCGAGTGGCCGCGCGCAGCCGATCTACGTGCTGGTAAAAGAGGAAGGCCCGGAACACCGCAAGACATTTACTGTGGAGGCCAGACTGCCCGAGCCGGACGCACTCCAGTTTGTTGGACGGGCGCAGGGTGCGACCAAGAAGCGCGCCGAACAGGAAGCGGCACGGCAGGTACTGGAACATCTGCAGGCACACTCAAGCGCGCCCGCCACATCCCCGGAAGGCAGCGGCTCGCAGTAGCGGTGGGATGCCTTTTAGCATCATGCTGACACGCCAAACGGGATGGATGGAGCATTTCTTGCCCGACCGTCCGCCGAAATGAAATACTGAAAATCTAGACTGCCTTTAATCTGAACGTTGTTCCCTGCTCAGTCATGTCCTGGAGCGAGAAAATGTTACATGGCGACTGGCCTTCGACGATGCAGTCGATTGCCGGTACTGTGGCCATTGCAGTGTTTGTAGTCACGTTTCTCGCCCAAGCCTTCACCATCCCTTCCGAGTCCATGGAACAGACATTGCTGATCGGCGACTATTTGCTGGTGGACAAGCTGTGCTATGGCACCGGCGGCATGTGGGGCCACCTCCTGCCCTATCGTGCGATCCGGCGCGGCGACATTGTCGTCTTCCACTATCCCGTCAATCCCGCTCAGGACTTTGTAAAAAGAGTGGTGGCCGTGCCGGGAGATCGTATCCGGATGATTAATAAGCAAGTCTTTATCAACGGCGTTCTGCAACACGAGGACTTCGTCCAGTTCATCGCCAAGATTCGGAATTCTTACCGCGATGATTTTCCACGCACGGATGCCCCGGACTACGGTGTCGATGCAAAATGGTGGAAGCAAATGTCAAAGCTCGTCGAGGACCGTCAGTTGATTGTTCCCGAAGGCAGTTACTTTGTGATGGGAGACAATCGCGATGACAGCCAGGACAGCCGCTATTGGGGATTTGTGCCGCGGGAAAACATTATCGGCCGTCCGCTATTGATCTACTGGTCGTCGGCCAATCCCAACAATGACCTGCCCGGATCGCCGACTGCAGGTGACAGGCTTTATCACCTCGCGTATGCGATGACGCATGTCTTTCAGACCACGCGCTGGTCGCGTACGCTCCGTCTCGTGCATTAAGATGGACGGGCGAAGCAGGGGGACTGAAAGACTGCTCCGTGAAGCCGTCCAAGACGAGAGGTAATGGGACAACACGTCGTGTCCGATAACAAGAAAGCTGCTGAAAATGAGCAACCGCGGGAAACGGCGGTAGAATTCCTGGCCTCAATCGCCGAACTGCTGGCCATGGTGTTGTTCATCATGACGTTTGTCTTTCAAACCTTTGCCATCCCTTCGGCTTCCATGGAGAGCACGCTGCTCATCGGGGACCACCTGCTCGTCGATCGTGAGCGCTTTGCGCCTCCGAGCCGATGGATGGGACCGCTGCTCCCATATCGCGACCTTCACCGCGGAGACATTGCCGTGTTCCTCTCGCCCGAGCAGCCCGGACTTTTTCTGGTGAAGCGAATCATCGGGCTTCCGGGCGACCGCATTCACCTGCACGACGGAGCCGTCTACCGCAACGGGGAGAAGCTCGTGGAACCTTATGTGCAGCACGTTCTTGCCGGGGATTACAATCCATTTCGCGACAATTTTCCCTCAGTTCCACCCTCGCCTTTGTATGGAGTGACCAGCCAGGTATGGATGATGACGTACTCGTCCTACATCCAAGGGGAAGATGTGGTCGTGCCTCCGAACAGTTATTTTGCGATGGGGGACAACCGCGATGTGAGTAAAGACAGCCGCTATTGGGGATTTGTGCCGCGGGAAAACATTATCGGCCGTCCCCTGTTCATCTACTGGTCGTTTGTCACTCCGCCCGAGGAATACGAGATGCGCAGCCCCGGCGAACGGTTGCAGACGTTTGTGCACACGATTCTGCACTTTTTCGACGAGACGCGCTGGAATCGGACTTTCCGGCTCGTCAAGTGAGTTAGGAACAGGTTGTGAAAGCGGCTAAAAAGGTTAAGAGAAAGAGTGTCAAAGAAGAATAACGAAGTCGAGCAGTCAGCTAAGCCCCGCGAGACGACAGTGGAGTTCTTGGCGTCCATCGGAGGAGTGCTGGTAACCGGCCTGTTCATCATTACCTTTATTCTGCAGGCATTCGAAATTCCCTCCAGTTCCATGGAGGACACGCTCCTGATCGGCGATCACGTCTTCGTAAATCGGGAGCAGTTTGGCGCGGCGGCGCATTGGCTGGGACGGTTGCTACCCTATCGCGACCCCCGCCATGGCGACATCGTAGTGTTCCTCTCGCCCGCAGAGCATGGGCTGTTCGTCGTAAAGCGAATTATCGGCACTCCGGGAGACAGGATCCACTTGCGTGACGACGTTGTCTACCGCAATGGAGGGAAGCTCGATGAGCCGTACGTCCAGCACAAAGGAGACCCCAGCGATTCCGATGGCGGGCGGCGTCTTTACCGCGCGAACTTCCCTGCTGTCGCCCCTTCCCTCTCGGACAACCTTTACCCGGATTGGCAGGCCGAACTGCCATCGCACATTCAGGGATCTGACCTCGTCGTCCCTCCCAACAGCTATTTCGCCATGGGCGACAACCGCGATGTGAGCTACGACAGCCGCTATTGGGGCTTCATTCCGCGTTCTAACGTGATTGGACGTCCTATGTTCATTTACTGGTCGTTTACCACCCCGCCTGATCAGTACCAAATGAACAGCTGGGACGACCGCGTTGGCTTCCTTGCACACATCCTTGTGCATTTTTTCGATGAGACGCGCTGGTCGCGCACTCTCTGGGTCGTAAAGTGAATCTCCTGCGTTCCAGGCGCGCGCTGACCGCGATCGGAGCGGTTGTGCTGGTTTTTTTTCTTTTCCGGCCCGCAGTGAACCAACTGCGTAAGCGCATTGCCAGCTCGATCAGTTCCGCGCTGGGGCGCAGGGTTGAGATTGAAAACGTTCGCGTGGGCATTCTGCCAAAACCGGGCTTTGATCTGGAAGGCTTGGTCGTCTATGACGATCCCGCATTCAGCGCCGAACCAATGATCCGCGCGCAGGATGTTTCCGCAGCCATCCGGATTCGATCGCTGCTGCGCGGCCGCCTTGAGATCGCTACGCTCAGCGCCAGCGAGCCGAGCATCAACATAGTGCGCAACAACCAGGGACGGTGGAATCTCGCCAGCCTGATCGAGCGCAATGCACAGATTCCAGCAGCGCCAACGCGCAAGCCTGCATCCGAACGGAGGCCGGCGTTTCCTTATCTGGAAGCGAGTGGTGCAAGAATTAACTTCAAGGTTGGACCTGAGAAAAAGTCGTACGCGCTCGCCGATGCCGATGTCGCCCTGTGGCAGGAGTCGGAAAATTCCTGGGGCGCGCGAATAAAAGCACAACCAGTACGCACTGATTTCAACCTCACCGATACTGGACAATTGCGAGTGGAAGCCAGTTGGCGGCGAGCTCCAAGCCTGCACCAGACGCCTATGGTGCTCAATCTCGCGTGGGAGTATGGCCAACTCGGGCAGGTTACTCAACTGCTAACTGGACACGACCGAGGATGGCGTGGAGGGGTCGATTTTTCCGCCAATCTGTCCGGCACGCCTGAGCGACTGGCAATCCAGATGCGGGCTGCGATCGACGGCTTCCGCAGATATGACATCGTGGACAATCGGAACGTCCGCCTGACAACGAGTTGTGCCGCGTCCTATGACGCAATCCGTCAAGCCCTAAGTAAAATCGACTGCCAGTCTCCAGTCAGGGATGGGTTGCTAAGGCTGCGAGGTGATGTTGCTCTGACGGCAGCGAATGGATGGGCGGCGAGCAGCGGCTGGGGGAAGGACTGGGCTTACGATGTAACGTTCACGGTTGAACAAGCGCCCCTCGCCTCCCTGGCCGAACTGCTGCATGAGGCGAAACGACAGTTGCCGCCTGATCTCGCTGCCGACGGGCGGCTGAACGCCGAATTCCACGCAGTCTGCAACGGACAGGGTCCACCGCAGTTTACCGGAGGGGGCCGGGCTGCGCACGTTCACGTCTACTCCCCTGCGGCTCAAGATACGCTTGCACTCGGCGAGATTCCTTTGACTCTTATCGGAGACTCGCAGTGCTGCAAATCTGGTGGCCGGCCCTTGGCGAAAGGGAAACGTGTTCGGCGACGAGCGTCGCAAGGCGCATCGGAAGATACTTTGAGTATGGAAGCTGCGCCACTCGACCCTCACCTTCAGATCGGTCCCGCTTCCCTGCAAGTGAATGCTTCCACCCCGTTGACGACAGGAGGGTGGATTTCTGCAAGCGGCTTTCGCTTTTTTCTCCGCGGCGATCTCGAACTCAACAATCTATTTCGTATTGAGGATGCCCTTGGAGTACCGGGAACGCGTTTGGCAGCAGACGGCAATGCGAAGGTGGATGTGAGTATATCCGCGGCATGGAAAGGACTGGCCGCTCCGAATGCACTCGGGACGGCTCAGCTTAGCAATGTTCGGGCGGAGATGCGTGGGCTGAACATTCCAGTGAAGATTTCGTCTGCGACGGTGATACTCGCGCCTGACGTATTTTCCATGCAGAAACTCGTGGCGCAAACGGGAAGTACACACTGGGCAGGATCAGTGGCAGCGCCTCGTCATTGCGCACCTGCGTGCTTGTTTCAATTCGACCTGAGCGCCGATGAACTTTCCGGGGACGACCTCGCGCAGTGGCTGACGCCCCACCCCGCGACGCGCCACTGGTATCGGATTTTAAGCTCGCAGGATCAGCAGGGCGCTTCGCCCGTGGTTGCGCTTCGGGCGCACGGCAGCTTGCACGTGGCGCGCCTTGAACTCAAGAAAATGGCCGTTACGCAGGTTTCCACTCAAGTCACGATCGAGCGCAGCGAGGTTACTTTGACCGGCTTGCACGGAAACATGCTACAGGGCACGCATCAAGGCGCGTGGACAATCGATGCGTCGAAATCACCGTTGCGCTACCACGGTTCCGGCACACTACGGAACGTATCTCTGGCGCAGATGGCGGCGCTGATGAATGGTCCCTGGATTTCCGGCACTGGCGACGGGAGCTTTGATCTTCAGACTTCAGGCAAGAACCTTCGGGAATTAATTGGCAATTCCGACGGAAAGCTGGACTTTCTTGTGCGCAATGGCAGCTTCGCCTATGTTCAACTGCCGGGAACTTCTGTGCCACTACCCATTCATCGTTTCACGGGAAGCCTGAGTATTAAGAAAGGCATGTGGGAACTTTCGCGGGGTCGGCTGGAATCACATGATGGTTTTTATCAGTTAAACGGGACGGTGGGTCTGGGCCGCGGGCTTGACTTCGTGCTCAAGCGCGGCGACGAACAATCCTGGAAACTAACCGGCACACTGGCCAAACCTCATGTAGCGCCAGCAAGTTTGGAAATCAGCCGCAAAGCAAGCAGCAACAGCAAGCCGTAGTGGGGATTAGCAGTTCTCACCGAGCTGTCGATTCGATTTCGTGGGAACGGCTTGCGTTTAGCGCCCAGGCTTCAGGCAAAACGGTCATTCCTTGTCATACGAGCTTGGCGGGAGCAGAAGCTGCACGCCGAAATACCCCACGAAAAATGGCTGGTTGCTGCGCGCCGGTTCCACGCCACGGCCGGCCATAAACAGCAATATGAAAGGACGGTGCAATTTGTAACGTCCGCCCACCTCAAGTGTGGGCTGCGCATACTGGGGATGAAAGGTTCCGGTGGCGTAGAATTCCGAGTCCAATTCCAGCTTTTTCGTAAATTCATGGCCTACGACGAGGCCGGACAGCCAGCCGTTTGCGCCCGCATGCACGATCTGGTATCCGCCCTCCAGATCCACGTCAACGGGTCCGAACTTTTTTGTGAACTCCAGCGGGAGAATCAGGCTGTCACCGGACGGCGTGATGTCGCGTTGAACCGAGTGATTGGGATTGTTCACCGAGAGCTGGGGAAACAACGATAGCGCCGTGCCCTTCTCGCCGCCGCTGTCATAGAAGCGCCACTTTACGCCCAGTTCGTCCTGGTTCAGGCCATATTTCACCGGCTGGCCGGGATTGTGCACCCGCAACCACGCGCTCTCATAGGTGAGCTGGATACGATCGCCGAGGCCGAAGTTGATATCGACATCGGGGGTGTGCACGAGAGACTGGCCGCGATAGAGAAAAGGCATGTACCCAAAGTTGATCTCCCAGTTCCTATTGCCAGGAGTTCCGGGATCGTTCGTGTAATACGGTGGTCCTCCCTGAGCAAGCACACGACCGGAGCCAACCACCAGGAGTGCAACCAGCAGGGTGAGGCAGCAAAGTTCGTGGGCGCCAAGCCTGAACGCGCTCGGCTTGATCCTGGGAAGTCGGCTGACAGTCAACGAACCGGCAAGGGATTTGCGGGTCCGTTTTCGTACTTTGGGTGCGGGAACCACCATGGGAACAGATCAGGTCGATTGTACTTGTTCAGAAATGATGAAAGAGACACGATTCGGGCGGTTAGTTCACACCGGAGGCTCGACCTGTTTCCCTGTGTACTGCTCCTGGCGCGCGGAAATCCAGGCAAATGCGCCTAAGAGAATCCAGATCGCGAGTGCCCACCATTCCCATTCGGAGAAGTGTCCGGGCACGAACGGTAGGCATTTCATCGACACCATTGCCAAACCTACGATTGCTCCCAGCAACGCGACGAGGGAATCCCGCAATCCGGCCTTCATGCGGAGAAATGCGGCGCAGACCGCACACCAACCAATGGCGGACGCAACGGAGCCGACCTCGGAAATAGGCACAAGGATGGCGCTTCCCAGGAACATGCACATTCCAGTCGCGCCTCCCACGGCGAGCACTGCAGCGGATGGAGTCTGGTTCCGCGGATGAATATCGGCCAATCCGCCGGTGAGCAATCCGCGGCGCGCCATGGCGAACAGCAAGCGAGTAGCCGCGACAAAGTTGCCGTTCAACACCTTGAACAGCGACAGCAGCGCCGCGCTCATAATGATGCTCACGACCCAGCGAGCGCCGACGGCGTGTTGAAAGGCAACCGCCGTCATGAACGGCGCGTCCGTGAGTTGCCGCCACGGTGCGACGAAGGCGACGGCCGCGATCACGACGATGTAGAACACGAAACCGACCGTGATCGCGGAGAAGATGACGGTGAAGAATCCGCGCGCGCGAAACGCAGGGTTGGCTTCTTCCGCGGCTTTGGTAACGGATTCAAACCCGGTCATGAAATAAGGGACAATCTGAAGCACGAGCAGGATCGAGATCCATGGCGTGTGGGTGAACAGAGGCGGGAAATTGGCGGGCGAGCCGCGCGTTACGCCAAGCCCGACGAACAGAACAAACAGGGCAAGCGTGCCGAACGTGGTCCAGTTCTGGAATGTGGCGCTCAGCCGAATGCCGCGATAGTTGGCGGCAGTGACGAAAGCGGTAAGGGCGAGGCCGATGACCAGATGCGGCAGATAGACTGGTTTGCCCGAAACACGGTACAACTCAGCTTGGTTGAGCCAGGGAAGGATGAAACCCGCAAGGCGTCCAACCGCGATTGCTTCCCAAGGGCAGACGATGAAGTAGGCGAGCAGCATCATCCAGCCAGTAAAGAAGCTGACCGGGCGCGGGAAAACCTGCGCCGTGTAGGCGACTTCGCCCGAGGCATCCGGCAAAGCCATAACCCATTTTCCATACACGTAACCAATCGGGAGTAGAAGAATGCCTCCGATGGCAAAGCCGAGAATTCCACCGAGCGGTCCGCCGCGCAGAAGCCAGTCATCCATGACGACGAGCCAGCCAACTCCAACCATTGATCCCCAGCCGAGAGAAAAGTAGTCGGTGACGCCAAGATTACGCGCGAGACGAGTCAGCATAAGGGAGTTAGATCAGGAAAGTGGAAATCTGCATGAGACGAGAAAGCGGAAAGGTGAAGTGACGAAGCAGAGTATTCGGGCGTTGAAAGTCCGTTACGCGCGGCTCGAACTGCCTTCATGGGCGCGAATTATAAAGCATCGCGCCCATGCAACCTGGCTGTGTCAGGCGATGGCGAAGCGAGGGGGACACTCCGGACGCAGGATGTAGAGTGCATCTTTGAGCGATGAGATTTCGAACACGGAGTTCAGGTGCGTGGCTTCGAATATGCGGCGGACAAACTCTGGGGGATTGACGAGTTTGAGCCGGGTTGAGTTCTGCACCGCCCAACGGCGCACGAGCAGCAGGGTTCCCAAACCGCCGGCATCAAGCTGCTGAACGTCGGAAAGATCGAGGACCAGCATGCGCAAGCGAGAAAGTTGCTCGATGCGACGGCGGAATCCATCCAGCGCGGCACCGCGCACCATTCGGCCCGCACAACGGACGACCGCGATATCCTGCAAGCGTTCCACCTGGTATTCGAGTTCCATATAGCTCATCATACGAACCAACCTCGGGAAAAGTTCCCTGCTCTTCGGATGTCTCATTAGACGTAAGAACGCAACGAAAGTTACCTGCTTGCGACAATTCACGAGTGCTTTTTGTGGCAAGATTAAAGGAGTGTTAATCGGAGCCAAGGAATGGTTGCTTCCTGGTGAGCGCAAGCTGTGGTGGGTCTAAAAACAGGTTTCGAAACGGGATCCGGGATCAAGGAAATCGCGAGCGCATCGCCCGTGAATTATATGTGTTCAAATCCTTCTGCTCAGCCTGATGCCATACGTTGTGAGATACTTCATTCCCGTGTCGCACATGATGGTGACGATGGTTGCGTCCGGTCCCAACTGCTCGGCTAGTCTCGCAGCGGCAATGACATTGCAGCCGGTTGAGGTTCCTGCAAAAAGTCCCTCTTCGCGTGCGAGCCGAAATGCCATCGCCATGGCTTCGCCGGTAGCGACGGTTTCAATCTGATCGGCGATATTTTCTTGCCATAGCGGCACGACGAATCCAGCTCCGATTCCATCGATTTTGTGGGAGCCGGCTTTGCCGCCGGACAGAACCGGGGATTCGGACGGTTCCACGGCGACGATTCTGATCTTTTCGTGGTGGGTGCGTAACGCTTCCGCGACACCGCGAAGCGAGGCCGCTGTGCCCACGCTCTGGACAAAGCCATCGATCTGGCCGCTGGTCTGAGTCCATATCTCCTCCGCCAATTTGTGATAGGCAGCTAGCTGGTCTTTGTTTTTCAACTGATCAGTCCAGAAAGCGCCGGTTTGCTCCGCAACCAAGCGGGCAGCCTCGACCATGTCGCGAGTGAGCTTCTCCGTCATGCCACCGCTCTCGCTGGGAACGATTTGCAGCCGTGCTCCCAGAATTCTCATGTGATCGAGTTTTTCGCGGGAAAAGGCATCCGAACTTACGATGTGTAGGGGATGTTCCTTGACCGTGCAGACCAGAGACAAAGAAACGCCGGTGCTGCCGCCCGTATATTCAACGACCGAACCGCCGGCTTGGAGACGCCCATCGGCTTCGGCGGCTTCGATCATAGCCAGTGCCTGACGGTCCTTCATGCTGCCGGTTGGGTTCTCGCTTTCAATCTTCAGCAGAATACGAGCACCGTTTGCGGGCACGACGCGACGCAAGGCCAGCAAGGATGTGTTGCCGATGCGGTCGAGAACGCTTCGCGGCGATTCGCTTAAACGTTGCACAAGACTCATGGACGGATCCTCGGGTTCATCGGCGAATACAACCAACCCGTCAGGAAGTTCACAACAACATACATTAGTCCGATCACCAGGATGCCGCCATGGAGCAAGTAGTAATCGCGGTTGCGGGTCATGGCTTGGCGCTTTCGATCCCTTTCTGCGCCGGCTGCTCGGAGGGCGGCAGTGGTGCGGGCTCGAAGCGGATGGGCTCGACGCGGACCAGGGCGATGCGATGGCCGTCCATTTTGCTAACCGTGAAACGGCGATTCTGGTCCTCGATGGACTCGCCGCCCGTCGGCATTTTTTGCAGGCGGGAAAGAACGAAACCAGCGAGAGTTTCAAAGCCTTCGTCCTGCGGGAGCATGAGATCGTATTGACTCTCCAAGTCGCGGATGTTGATGCTGCCATCGAGCAGGAGGGGCGCGTTCGGATCCAGGGCGGGCTGTGTGGGAACGATGTCGAATTCGTCTTCGAGTTCACCGACCAACTGTTCGAGAACATCTTCGACGCTGATGACCCCGGCAGTTGATCCGAATTCATCGACGACCATCGCCAGGTGGCGCTTGCGGAGCTGGAACTCGACCAATAACTCAAACAGCGACTTGGTCTCAGGCACGACCAGCACATCGTGCATGATCTGGTGGACTTTCATCTGCGATATACGGGTGGCGGATCCGGCGGCGGGCTGGCTGAGTCGAAGGCGCATCCAGCGCATCAGGTCTTTAGCATAGAGGACGCCGATGATGTTCTCGGGACCGCGCTGCGGATCGAAAACGGGGATGCGGGAGTGCTGATCGTCAACGACGCGGGCGAGGGCTTCTTCGAGATTGAGATCGGCGGGGAGGGAGAAGATGCGGGTGCGTGGAACCATGACCTGGCGGGCGGTGATGTTGTCGAGTTCAAGGGCGTTGAGGAGCATTTCTTCCTGAGCGGAAGTGATCTGGCCGGAGGTGCGAGCGGCGCTGATGATGAGGCGAAGCTCATCGGGGGAATGAACGGAGCCGTGGCGGATTTCGCGGGTGCCGAAGGAGCGAAGGACGAAACCGGCAGCGCGGCTCATGAGGGCAATCAGCGGGCCGGTGACGGTGAGAAAAAAATCCATGGGGGCAGCGACGGCGAGGGCGACGCGTTCGGCGCGCTGCAGGGCGAGCGACTTGGGGACAAGTTCGCCAAGAGTGACGTGCAGGCTGGTGATGAGGACGAAGGCTACGACGACGGCAATGGCATGGCCGTAGATGTGGGCGTAGGGAATCTGGCCAATCCAGCTTTCGAAAAGGCGGGCAAGCACGGGCTCGCCCAGCCAGCCGAGAGCTAGGCTGGCGACGGTGATTCCAAGCTGGACACCATTGACGACGCGGGGAAGCTGCTGATGGAGCTTGAGAACGATGCGGGCGGCAGGACGACGGGCTTCAATGAGCTGAAGAATGCGGGTTTCGCGGACGCTGACGAGGGCGAATTCGGCGGCGGCGAAGAAGGCATTGGCCGCCACCAGAAGCAGGATGACAAACACCCGCAGCAGCACCAATGCAATCATGGAAGTGTCATTCTAGCACTGGGAAGGGAGAATGCCGGGCGAAGTGACGCCGCCAAGAGAAAGACGGGCGTGTTGGCGCATCGAGGCCGGCGTTACAATCAAGTGACAGCCAAAACACTGATTTTGCAACTATTCGCTATCCTTTTGCGGATCTGCCGGTCTAAGTAAAGTGAATGCGAAACCCGAAAATCCCCTAAGGGAACTATTCTTGATCCCTGAGCGTAACTACGAATGGAATGCCGATCCTACGGTTCCAATTGAGGCAGGAGGCAGTTGTGAACGGCAATGGTAATGGCAACGGAAAGATGAAGAGGCGGCGGAGAAGAATCATCATTTGGACCTCGATTGGGGTTGGGTTTCTAGTTCTGGTGGTCACTGGAGTGCTGATTGCCGCCGCTGGGGGAACGAAGATTGATCCGTCGAAGCTGGCGAAGGTCGAACGGGGCGACCTGGCGAAGAGCGTGGTTGCGACCGGCAAGATCGAACCGATCACGAAGGTGGAAGTAAAGTCAAAGGCCAGCGGCATCGTTAAGAAGCTTTATGTTGACTACGGTGATCGGGTGAAGAAGGGCGACGTCCTGTGCGAGCTCGACCGCGACGAGATTCAGGCCCGCGTGGATCAGGCAGGAGCGCAACTGGAGGCTTCCGAGGCTAGTCTGAAGGCGACCCGCGCCGACCTCGAGCGGGCCAAAGTGGACGCCGAAGGACCCGACGTTCCCCTGCTGAAGCGAGCTTATGAACGCGCGCAAGGAATGGCCCAAGCAGGAGTGGTTTCGGCCTCTGCGCTGGATGAAGCCGAGAAAGACTACAAGTTGGCGCTGAACAAGCAGAATGTTGCCAAAGCGCAACTGCAGGTCTTAGCGGCGAAGATCGGACAGGCGCAGGGACAGGTTTCACAGGACCGCGCCAATCTGAAACAACTGGAAGAGCAGCTTGCCTACACGACGATTGAATCGCCGCTGGACGGAACTGTACTCTCGCGCGACGTGCAGATTGGCGATGCGGTGAGTTCGATTCTGGTGCTGGGATCGACGGCGACACTGGTGATGACGCTGGGCGACACCAGCGAGGTTTACGTCAAAGGCAAGGTCGATGAAAGCGACATTGGGAAGGTTTATCTGGGGCAGCCAGCGAGGATCAAGGTCGAGTCCTTCAAGGACAAGACGTTCACCGGAAAGGTCACGAAGATTTCTCCGATGGGCGTTGAGAAAGATAACGTAACCACGTTCGAGGTGCGGGTCTCGATCAATAATCCGGAAGGCATGCTGAAGGCGATGATGACGGCGAATGCTGAAATCATCCTCGATGAACACAAAAACGTGCTGCAAATTCCGGAGGGCGCGATCATTTACGACAAGGACAAGAATGCGTCTGTGGAAGTGCCGGATCCGAAAGGAAAAGATGGCAAGCGGAAGGTAGCAGTGAACATTGGGATTTCGAACGGGGCCAAGACGGAGTTGTTGAAGGGATTGAAGGAAGGCGATCAGGTGGTTTTGCAGTAAGACGCGCCGGCGGCTTAGGCGTTGGCTCGGGTTCGGCTTGATGCAGGCGTGGCGATTCTTCGCGGTACGCTTTCAATTTCGAAGCATCTCTTCGGAGGAGTTGATATGGCTACGATTTCAATGATGCGCTCTCGGGGTGTGCGGGTGCTGGCGATGGTGCTGGCTTGCGCTCTGCCCGGTTTGGCCTCGGTTGCCGGGACGTTCGATCGCTCCTACCAGGTAAATGGACCGGTCGATCTGGAAGTGCTGACCCACTCGGGCGACATTACCGTTCACGCCGGGCCGAGTGGAACGGTATCGATCCATGGGAAGATTCACGTGGGAGATTCGTGGTTTGGCGGCGACCGAAAAGCGGAAGTCGAAGGAATCGAGAACAATCCGCCTATTCGGCAGAACGGAAACAGCATTCGAATCGATTATGTCAACGTTAAGAATATTTCCATCGACTACGAAGTAACGGTGCCGGAGGATACTACTCTGCGCACGCACACCGGCAGCGGCGATCAGGATGTTGCGGGGTTGAAGGGCAACGTGGATCTGGAAAGCGGATCGGGTGATTTAAAGCTGGCGCATTTGAGCGGCGATCTTCACTTTCAGACCGGCTCAGGAAATGTGCGGGGACAAGGACTTTCGGGACCGGCGCGGATAAAATCGGGCAGCGGGGATGTTGATATTGAGGAAACGGGCGCGGGAGATATTGAGGTCCGCACGGGTTCCGGCGATCTGACGGTCAAAGGAATTAACGGCGGGTTCCATGCGGAAACGGGCAGCGGCGACGTTCGTGCCGACGGCGCTCCGAAAAACTCATGGGGGATCCGGACCGGTTCGGGGGACGTGAACCTGAGGGTGCCGTCGGACGCGGCGTTTGACGTGGATATCTCGTCGGCCTCCGGATCGGTGAACGTAGGGCATCCGGTGACAACGACGGTGGAGGGCCATCTAACCGGGTCGCACAAGAGCATCGTGGGGAAGGTGCGCGGAGGTGGACCGACGATTTCGGTGCACACGGCGTCGGGAGATGTGCGGATAGAGTAACTGCTGGACCGCGCTCCAGTCTTGACGTTCGAATGCCTGACACCGGATACTTCGTTTGACTGCGCGGGAGTTTAGCGGCCGAATGAGGTAGCGGATGCAGCGCCCAATTATCACACTGACCACTGACTTCGGACTCAACGATCATTTTGTCGGTGCCATGAAAGGCGTCATTCTGCATGCGGCGCCGGAAGCGGAAATCATCGACATCAGCCACGCGGTGCAACCTTTCGATATTCTGGATGGGGCGCTCACGATTTCCCAGGCGTATTCGTATTTCCCCTCGGGCACGGTGCATGTGGTAGTAGTGGACCCGGGTGTGGGAACGGCGCGGCGGCCGATTATCCTGTCCGGCGACCGGCATTCTTTTGTCGCACCCGACAATGGTGTGCTTTCGCTGGTTTACGAGCGCGAAGAAAGGCGCTCGGTGCGCCATGTGACAGCGGAACATTATTTTTTGCAGCCGCGCAGCAATACCTTTCACGGGCGCGATATTTTCTCTCCGGTGGCGGCTTATCTAGCGAAGGGAGTGGAACCGGCCCGCTTTGGGGAAGAGGTCACCGATTACGTTCGTTTTGCCGCACCGAGGCCGAAGCCGGTGGATGAGCGCACGCTGCGGGGAGTGGTGCTGAAGGTGGATCGCTTTGGCAATCTGATTACGAACATTACTCCCGCAGATATTCCTAGGCTGTTTGAGCCGGCGGCGGCGTTCAAAATCACGGTTGGCAAGGGCCAGGTGACGCGCATTTGCGCGAACTATGCGGAAGGCGGGCCGGGCGAGGCTTTTGGCATCTTGGGCAGCATGGGGTATCTGGAGATTGCTATGAATCGGGGTTCGGCATATCAATTCCTTGGCGCAGCCAAGGGCAGCGACGTGACCGTGGTAATGGAAGGATAAAGGCCGACGGTTCCAGAAACAGGAAAAGCTAAGCTTTCTTCGCTCCAGGATGGACGTAGCGGTCCATCTCGGCTGTCCATTTGAGGAAGCGCCAAAGATTGGCTCGCTCGGTCCAGAGGAACTCCCAGAATTCAAGGAAACCGATTTGCGTCATCTTGACGCCGGTGTAGGTTTCGATCCGCCACAGAAGGTAGGGGCTGCGCCAAGGCGCCAGGCGATGGCCGCGAGTGGAGTTCCAGAGAAAACGCAGCATCTGCCACATCGGCTTCAGTATAGCCCGCGCAGTGCGACCGTGCTCGGCCTAGATTCTTTCTGACGATCTCTCGAGAACAGCCTCCAGCTACTTCTCGTCAATTCCGACTTTGGCGCTGGTGTTCTCCCATTCCATGCGGAGGTCACACTTGCGACCGGACGGAGTGAAAGCGATGGTGAAATTTTCGACCGGGGCTGAAGTCTTGGAGACACTCATGGGCACGCGAAGGAGATCTTCTTTTTCGCCGGGATAGTCTGTTCCCCACTCTCCGGTCTTCTTGCTGATGATGAGCGTCCAGGAATCCGCTTTCGGGATCGTGAAAATGGTGTAGCTACCGGCGGGAACGGGTTTGCCGCCGAGGGTGATGTTCGTAGCAGCTACGAATGTGGTCGCTTCGTTGGCGCCGGTGCGCCAGACTTCACCGTAAGGCACAAGGGCCTTCTCGCTCGCTTCGCCAAATATCTTGCGGCCTTTGGCGCGCGGGCTGGAATAATCGATCTTCACCGTTTTGCCGTCGGAGAATTTGCACTCTGCGCTGGCGGGCGGACTGGGACGCTTGGACTTGTCCTGGGGCATATTCATCTGCCCAGGAATGAGGGTTGAGAAAGCAAACAGGGCTGCCGGAATCAGAATCCACTTTTTCATTACTTCGTCCTCCTGGTCGGAGTTGCCGCTGTGCGGACTTCTTGTAGCAGCTCGCCGGCAAGAATTATACGCACTTTGCCGCTAAAATCTCTGCATGGCGGTTTTCCACGAGAAACAGGAAGAACTGGAGCATTTTGAAACGCGCATGGGTGTGCCGCGAGGACGCCTGGCGGTAACGATGGATCTGGTCACCGATGCCATGGCACTGGTCGGCCAGCACGGCGTCTATTGCCAAAGCCAACGCTGGCCGGGGAAGCCGGTGATGGATGTGCAGATGATCATGAAGAACCTCGGCGACGCAAAGGAATTGATTCAGAGCGTGATGGAAGAACTCAAGGCAAAGGGACGTTAAGTGGGGGCGGAGCTTGGCGCGTTGGGGAGTGGGGTGAGTCAGCCTTCGTTTCCGGCAAAGCTGCGCGATAGGTGACGATCGGTTACGAACGATTCGCCGACTGAGAAGAATTCGAGGCGGATGACGGCGTGGCACCGTCTAATATTTGATCATGGAGCGCAAGATCTTCTGGATGATATTCGTGGTGCTCGGCCTGGCGGCTGACTTCATCCTGCCCATCTGGTGGGCAGTTGCGGCGACGATTCCGATTTTGGTTGCGTCGTGGTGGGTCGCGTATCGTAGCGGATGGTTTGAGTAGTTCCTTCCTATAGCAAGCCTTCAATACCCTGCTGCAACCAGGGTTTCTCCCTCGGGTTCCCACTGGCCGTCGCGGAAAGTCACGCTGCGACCAGAAATAGCTGGGATGCGCTCGCCGGGAACGATGATGCCGACGAGGTTCAAGGGATCGGCGGCGGCGATGACCACGCGCTCGCCGGTCATGGGCATCTTGCGGTTGGTACGCAGCGACTCGACCGCGATGGGCAGAGCGAATTGCTCGCCCACGAATCCATCCACGAAGCGGCCGCCGCGTACTTCACCGCGATCCTCAAGGCGACGAAAGCCGATTTGCAATTCACGCCAGCGGGGCAGGTTGGTTTCGCGGGCGAGCAGATCGCGGAAGACGACTCCGTAACGGCGCAGAAGCATCCAGCAACAGGACTCGACGCTGCGATCGCGCTCGACCCCGGTTCTGGCATGAGGAAGGGGCGCAGTGTCGGCAGCGAGCAAGGACCAGCGGCCGGCGGCATGACGAGGACGGCGGGTTTTTGCGATCTTCACGCCAGGAACTGCGCTTGGGAAACTTTTGGGCGCAACCAGGGCGCGCAGGTTTTCGAATCCATCGGCGGTGACGAGTCCTACGGCCACCAATTCCCAGAGACCGGTTTCGACTTCAGCTTTCAGCCGGCCGGTGGCCCGGACCATGTCGGGGAAGAAGAGCGCGCCGCGGTGTTTCATCAGGTCGAGCAACTCGCGCGCCACCGGGCTGAGAAACGACAGCGGCGAATCGTCGGAATGCGGATGGTGGGGGGGCAGCCAGTCGGCATCTTCGCGAACAAAAAAAGCAATCGGCGCAACCCTAGTGGGAATCACGCGGCGCTGGCGAACGGATTCAACTTGGGTCTCAGCCTTGTTGTCTTTGAATTCCGAATTGGGTTGGAAAAGCGCATCCGTATGAGCAACGGTTGCATGTGCGCATGGCGACGGCGAAGCGGGGAGCGCCGCGGGATGCGGCGAAAGACGGCCCCATCCAGCGATACCTGCGAGGCAGAGCTGGTCGAGATTCGCGGGGTCGTAGTCGGCAATCCTGCGGGCCAGGATGAAGCGCTCCCAAGTATTGGCGGGGGCTTCGAATCCCTGTAACTGGCGGATGACTTCGAGCGTGCCGTGCTCGCCGCGGACCTGCGACCCGGGAGCGATGTGCTGCCAGCGCAGGAGCCAATGCATGAACTGCGACGCCGTTACCGGCTCAATCTGCTTGCGCAAGGTGGCGACGGTCAGGCGGTGAATTCTGGCAAGAAGACGGCGCTCGCACCATTCGATCTCAGGTTCGGACGACGGCGCTGCCGGTTGCGATAGGGCGGGACGAAACTTGCCGCGCAAGATTGCGCCGCTCGATTCGATGCGAAGCAGGGCTTTTTCGATCTCGGAGGACGGCAGGGCCAGCAGTTGACCGATTTCAGTTGCCGTGGTTGGGCCGAGATGCGCGATCCATCCCTGGACGGCAGTGAGGATGGCATCGTCAGGAGTGACGTTCGTGGTGACAGGCGATTCGGCTAACGTGGTTTCAGAGGCGGGATGGATTGCTCTTAAGTATTCGGCGCGTTCCGCGGCGATCCAATATTGCCGGCCGGAGATGGTTGTCACGAAGGCACGGTTCTCGCGTTCGAGGCGATCAAAGAACGGGCACCAGTTGCGTGATTGTCGTTGCCACTCAGGAATTGTCAGGCCAGACTCTAACTCCGGCGATGGCACCATGACGAGAGTGTGGAGCACATCGTGCAGTTCATCGGTATCGCGAACGTCGGGCCAGGCTTCGCGTTGCACCTGAGCGATGGCGGAGGGATCGAGCCCGCCCACTTCTTCGAGCACCGACGGCGGAAGCACGCGGCGCATTTCAACGGCGCGCGCCCGGCGCTCTTCGAGCGGGGCGTCATCGAGATAGGCGTAGGGATTGGCGTTCAGAATCTCGTGTGAGAACTGGGAGGGAACAGGCGTGTCGACCGCCAGGCACCGAATGCGGCCCTGTTCGATGCCGCGCAACAGGCTGGCGAGGCCATCGATGTCCATCGCCTCGGTCAGCACATCCTTCATGACCTCATGCACCAGGGGATGATCGGGGATCTTGATGTCGCCTTCGATATTTTCGAAACATGCCGCGACGTCGGGGAAAACGGAGGCGAGCAAATCGTCGGAGCGGATGCGCTGGATTTGGGGCGGAACTTTCTTGCCTCCCTGAAAGCGGAGAAGGGCCAAGGCACGGGTTGCGTCCCAGCGCCAGCGGGTCTGGAAGATGGGCGAGGCGAGCGCGGCCTGCTCGAGCAGCGGCGGCATGGTTTCGGAATGCAGGAATTCAAAAACATCGGCCAGGGGGAAACTATGCTGTTCGGCAAGCGCGATGTTGAGGCCATTGTCGGTGGCAGCGGCCTGCAACTCGAAATTGAAGCCACGACAGAAGCGCTTGCGCAGCGCCAGACCCCAAGCTTTGTTGATGCGGCCACCGAAGGGAGCATGGATGACGAGTTGCATTCCGCCGCCTTCATCGAAAAAGCGTTCGGCGATGATGGTGGTTTGGGTCGGCACTTCACCGAGTACGGCGCGGCCTTCGAGGATGTATTGCATCAATTGCTCCGCGCCGGATGGATCGAGACCGCATTCGGTTCCGAGCCAGGCCACAGTTTCAGCGACGACGGGCAGGTTGCGCCATCCTTCGATGGGCACAACGCTGTTTAGCCGATCACCGATGTCCTGGCGTAGTTGACCGAGTTGCCGCGACAACTCCTCAGTGCGCGCAGGAGCTTCGCCGCGCCAGAAAGGGATTCCCGGCGGCTGACCGTGTGCGTTCTCGACGATGATGCGCGACGTCTTGCCTTCGATGCGGCGAATGCGCCAGGAAGTATTGCCGAGCAGCATGACCTCGCCCGCCATACTTTCGACAGCGAAGTCTTCATCGACCGTCCCCACGGTCACGCCATCGGGTTCAGCGACCACGGTGAACAGGGCATTGTCGGGGATGGCGCCTCCGCTGGTGATAGCAGCCAAGCGCGCACCGCGTCGTGCGCGCAGCTTGCGGTTGATGCGATCGTGATGCAGGTAAGCGCCATAGCGTCCGCGCTGCGCGGCGATGCCTTCCGATAGCATCTCGATGACAGCGTCGAAGGTCTGGCGCGACAGATTGCGGTAGGGGTAGGCGCGTCTGACCAGCGCAAACAGTTCGTCTTCGTCCCATCCATCGCTGCCCGCCGGATTCGTTTTGGTGGCGACGGCGCAGCAAGCCACGATCTGCTGCGCCAGTACGTCGAGCGAGCCCTCCGGGAAGATGAGGCGGTCGAGATCACCCGAAGTGATCGCTCGGACCAGCACGGCACATTCGGCGAGATCGTCGCGTGTGGTGGCGAAAAAGCGTCCTTTGGGAACCGCGCCGCGCCAGTGCCCGCTGCGGCCTACTCGCTGTAAAGCGACGGCAATCGAGCGCGGAGAGCTCATGTGGCAAACCAGGTCGACGGTGCCTACGTCGATGCCGAGCTCGAGCGAAGCGGTTGCGACCAGAACCTTGACCTCTCCCTCTTTCAGCTTGCGTTCAGCTTCGAGGCGCAGCTTGCGCGACAGGCTACCGTGGTGGGCGGCCACATTGTCTTCGCCCAGGCGTTCGCCAAGCTGGTGAGCTATGCGCTCGGTCAGGCGGCGCGTATTGACGAAGACCAGCGTGGAACGATGAGCATTCACCAATTCGACGATCCGGTTGTAGATCTCATCCCACATTTCGTTGGAAGCGACGGGGCCCAGCTCCGACGAGGGAACTTCGACGCCGAGATCCATTTTTCGTTTGTGGCCGACGTTGACGATGACGGGCTGGGGGCTAATTCGTTTTTCATCGGAATTGCCGGCGAGAAAGCGCGCCACCTCTTCGATCGGCTTCTGCGTGGCCGACAGGCCGATGCGCACAGGGGGACGATGTGTGAGAGCTTCCAGGCGCTCGAGCGAGAGCGAAAGATGCACGCCGCGCTTGTCGTCGGCGACTGCGTGAATCTCGTCGACAATCACGGTTTCGACGTCGCGCAGGACGGCGCGGCTTTTTTCGGCCGTGAGCAGAATGTAGAGCGATTCCGGCGTCGTCACCAAAATGTGCGGAGGACGCTTGAGCATCAGACGGCGATCTTTGGCCAGGGTATCGCCCGTGCGCACGGCCGTGCGAATCTCAGACATGAGGAGACCGCGCTCGCCAGCGATCTGCAGAATCTCGCCGAGCGGAATCTCGAGGTTTTTCTGAATGTCGTTGCCCAAGGCCTTGAGCGGCGAGACGTAGAGCACCTCGGTGCGATCGCTCAGATGACCGACCAGAGCTTTGCGCACCAGCCGATCAATGCACGCGAGAAACGCAGCTAATGTTTTGCCCGAGCCAGTCGGCGCCGCAATGAGCGTGGTGTGCCCGGCGAGAATGTGCGGCCAGCCTTGCTCCTGGGGCTCGGTCGGCGTGCCGAAGCGGGAAATGAACCACTCCTGGACGAGTGGATGGGCCCAGGCGAGAGACGGAGGAACTGCGGACGGCATGAAAGTGATTGTAGCCGGAATCTGCATTTTCGTAAAATGTTCGCCTTTTCAGTCCACCGACCCCAGAAACCTGAGATCCCCGTTGCGGCCTGGCCACACTGAGCCGCAACAACAGCGAGTGCTAGAATCCCAACGATGCCAGCGAAGATCTCCGCCAAGGCGCGGGCCAGTAAAATCAAGCTCATTCTCTTCGACGTGGACGGCGTTTTGACCGACGGTAAAATCTGGATTTTTCCAGCGCCGGGCGGAGCCAGCGCCCCGGCGTTCGCAAAGAACACTCTGCAAGAGCGATCGGGTCAGCAAGGGAATCGGCCGGGCTTCGGCCTGCACAGTGCGATGCTGATCGAGGCGAAGGGGTTCCACGCGCACGATGGCACTGCGATTTCACTGGCGCGGCTGGCGGGGATCAAGACGGGGATCATCACCAAGCGAGTTTCGGAAACCGTGGCCCTGCGCGCGCACGACCTCAAGATGGATCATGTGCACCAGGGCATTCAGGACAAGGCGGGCGTCTTTCAACTGATCCTCGAAGAAGACGGGATCACCGCCGGTGAAGCGGCGTTCGTGGGCGATGATGTTATCGATCTGCCGGTGATGCGGAAGTGCGGCCTGGCCATTGCAGTGAAGAATGCGCGGCCCGAGGTTAAAGCCGAGGCGCACTGGGTCACCGCGCACGCCGGTGGGGATGGCGCGGCACGCGACGCGGTTGAATACATTTTGAAAGCACAGGGAAAATGGAAGAAGGCGGTTGCCGGCTACACGGAGGAGCGCGGCGGATAATTGGGACGTTGACAGTCTGCATCTGCAGTAGCCCCACCGGTTGCTTGCTTGGGGCGTGCTCGTGTTCGCAACCGGTGGGGTCCTCCTTACTCGCGGTGTTGCTTTCAGGAGTAGTACCGGTAGAAACACAGGCGGCTGGCTAAAGTTTCGAAACAGCTCTTCGTTCCTGGCTGGGTTCTTGGCGGGATGCTTAGAGGCTGCGTTAATCCTGTATTGAGACTGGCTTTGAGGCCATCAACTGGGCAAAGCGCGGGTCTTTTCGCACCTCGCTGAATGCGCTGTCCTTGTACACGTCTTTGATGTCTCTGTAGCCCTCTTCCATGGCCTTTCTCAAATAGTGAAGCGAACGCTCCGGCGAGCCGTTGCGGGCAAAAAGCTTGGCGAGAACGTAATCGTAATGGGCTATGTCTTCGGGAGATGGAAGCTTGGCCTGGACACCCGGCCCACGGGAGGCGCGCTCGAAAATGTCGGGGTCGAGCTGAAGGGCCTTGTTATAGTCAGCCATCGCCTTTTCAAATTCTTTTTTCACGAAGAATGCGGCCGCGCGGTTGTTGTAGAAGACGGACTCACTGCTGTCGAGTTCAATTGCCTTGTCGTAATAGCGAATCGCCTTGGCAAAGCTACCCTGCTTGTAATAGACGACGCCCAGGTTCGCGTACGCATTGGCGTATTTGCCGTCCACTTTGATGGCGTGCTCGAAACTCCGGCGGGCGTCCTTGTAGCGCTGTAACTGCAATTGCGAGATTCCGGTCTTGTTCATCAGGACAGCGTTGGAAGGATCTTTGTGAAGGGCGGCCTGATAATAGTCGATGGCGTCCAGGTAATCTTTCACCGCCTGCAGGCTGTCGCCGCGATCTTCGAGCTCTTGCGCGCTCGCGGCGGCTGCGGGCGACTCCACGCGATGCAGCGGAGGACTGACTTCCACTTGTTCCGCATTTTGGGCATGCAGCGCTGTGGCCAGAATGAACGGCAGAGTCAGGAAGGCGAAGAAGCAAAGAGTGGATGTCGTAACTCCCCACAATACCCGATGCGAGGACCGCATAGCGACCTCCCGTACAAACTAAGTGTAGCCCCGCTTACGGAGGATTGGCTCCGTTGGCCGCAGTTTTAGACGCTGCCGGCGCACTTTGGTCATTCTTATCGCGCTCACCGCGATCCCCACGGAAGGCGTCCGCGATCTTACCGAAAAAGCCCTTTTTCTTATGGGGCTCTTGCAGACTTTTGACACCGGCGGCGCTTTGGCTGTTCCCAGCCGTTGGGCCGTTCGTCGTAGGAGGGGGCAATGCTGTTTCCGGGCTAGCGCCAAAGAGGCGCGAAAAGAAGCCTTGAGCCTGGGTTTGATCGCAGGTGTCGTGGGGTTCGGTGCCGGCCACGAAGGCAATCGTGTAATCGTCCGGGCAGGAGGGAGTGGCCAGCCGGTTTGTGACCTTATCGAGTTGCACGTCGACCACGCCGTCGGGCTGCCGGAAAGGCTTGACATCCTCGTATTGGGGCAGCGTGATGGCCTTCTTCATGAATTCGGCCCAGATCGGCGCCGCGGTTTGCGCGCCGCTTAAGCGAATGTCGCTGTAATCGTCATAACCCACCCAGACGACACATAGAAGATTGCTGGTATAGCCGGCGAACCATCCGTCATGGGAAGTACCGGTCTTGCCCGCAGCCGGGGCGGTGAATCCGCGCTGCCTCACACCGTAGGCAGTGCCGAAATTCACGACGCCTTCCAACATGCTGGTCATGACGAACGCTATGCGTGGATCAAGAACCTGTTTGCGTTCGGAGTCAAAGTTCACCATGACGTCGCCCCTGGAATTGCGAACGGAGTGTACAAACAGGGGTGACAGACGCACTCCGCCATTGGCGAACGTGGTGTAGGCGGCGGCCATATCGACGGGTGTGGCGTCATAGGCGCCCAGAGCCATGGCCGGGGTCGCCTTCACAGAAACGATGCCGGCAGAGCGGGCAAGGTCTGCGACCTTGTCATACCCCACTTCCTCGGCGACTTTCACGGTCGCGTTATTCAGCGAGAGCGCGAGCGCGTAGCGAAGCGTCACATCGCCGTGATACTCCTCCTTGTAATTGCGTGGTTCGTAAATCTGATCGCCATAGGCAAAGGTCGAAGGCTGATCGCTGACGATCGAGGCCGGGGTAATGACCGGGGT